>JADMIO011301966.1_pt1 | contig 51776 bp, 41 predicted proteins | sample 8958161 | NCBI WGS metagenome assembly JADMIO01 (sample SAMN16585339, study PRJNA669376) | soil metagenome | isolation source: Crop rotation soil | place: USA: Cullars Rotation, Alabama | collected 2011
CCGAAGGTGAGCCAGTGTGATTACATTTGCGGCCTAACTGTGGCCAGTCCAGTTACGCTGGAGTCACTAGTATTTAGGTGACACTATAGAAGCGGCCGCGACAACTTGTCCACGTGGAATTCTAAGCTTAGGATCCCAATGTGCTGGAAAGCTGAGGAAGCGCCGGGGTCGGGAGTGAATGGCCTGTAAGTGTCGTGGTGATGAATTGCCAATCGACTCGGCAGCGGGCGGGGCCAGGGGCTGTGCAGCCCAATTTAACGGCCACGGTCATTCCGCTACGATAACGGCATGGGGCTTGGCGAACTTCACACCCGCTGGGAACGGAAGGACAAAATCATGTTGCGACCACGTTATAAGAAGGCGCTGCTCTGGATGTCATGGAGCTTGTTCGTGGGTGTGGCCAGCGGCCTGGCCACCGGTTTTGCTGTGTACATTGGCCTGGAATCACGCCAGTTCGGCGACTCAGGATTTCCGCTGGAAGAGCTGAAGCTGCGCGCTACGGCGTCCCACGGCTCGGATACTTTTGCGATGGCCACCGGAGCCTCCGATGGCGACGCGGAGGCCGTCATGATGCTGGACTATTTGACGGGAGACCTGACCTGCTTTGTGCTCAATCCGCGTTCGGCCAAGTTCAACGCCATGTTCAAGACGAATGTCTGGAAAGAACTCCCCCCCGCGAAGGGGAAGAAGCCTTCTTACGTCATGTGTACGGGGACGTGGAACCCGCTCAAGGGTGGCGAAGGGGGGGCTCATCCCGCCGACTGTATCGTCTATGTAGCGGACGCCAGCACGGGTGATTTTGCGGCCTACTCCTTCCCCTGGCAGGCCGGTGCTAATACCAACATCGGGCCGGCCGTTGCTGCCCCTATGGTGACACTGGATGTTGTGATTGGCAAAGTTCGCACCGTGAAGGCTCGATAGCAACAATTCGCTCCGTGGACTCGAGCACCGCTGTCGACCCCGACGCGACACGTCTACGGAAGCCTCGGCCGCAAGGGATCGCCATCCCAGGGGTACGGGAGCTCCCGACCCCGATGCTCGGCAAAAAAATCTTGAAAAATCTGTGCGGCATGGACTTGAATGTGCCAACCTGCGATTGTAAACTTACGTACACTAAAGGGGCGGGGTGCGCCTCATAAGAGGGGATTTCGGATTTGAAATTTGAGATTGGAGACGGAAAGCCAAGAGAGTGGAGGCACCATGCAGGAAGGCCACGAGCGAGCGATGCACCATTTGGAGGGGGACGAGCCCTCCTGGTGTTGAATTCGGGGAGTGCAAATTCAACACGGACCCCGTTTTTGCATAGGGAGGAGCCTGTTGAAACGAGGGGGTATGAATTCAACAGGCAGGGCGCGGGTGGAGATTGAAAGCAAGAGTGAGGGGAAATGGGTGAGGTGACTGTACAAGAAAAAGTGAAAAAACTCTTATGGGTTTGCGTGATAGACAGGCTACAATGGATGAATAAAAAAACTTCAATTTATCATGAGTTTGAATCAAGGTTGCGTCAAGTAGAGTCGGCGGATGTCCCAGCAGGCACTGGGTTTATGAAGAGGTGAATCAACGTAAGTCGAGCTGGGGACGTCGAAAAAAAGAGGCCTGAATCAATGAATCAAATTACAGCTTTCGGGGGGTGGGCAATGGGAATGGAACTCTTATGGGCAGGCGGGGCGATTTTGGCCTTCGCCGTCGCGCTCCCCGTCCGCGCCGAGGGGCCTTGGAAGAAGCACGTGGTCCATGAGGGGCTGCATACCGGCACCGCCGTGGCGGGGGATTTCACCAAGGACGGCAAGCCGGACGTCATCAGCAACAGTGGCGGCAAGACGCGCCTGTTTGTGGCTCCGGACTGGCGGGAGGTGATTCTGGCGGAAGGAGAGGGGCACGATTTCATTCACAGCGAGTTTTTTGACGTCGATGGGGATGGGGATCTCGACTGGATTGGGGCTCGGTATCAGCCGGGGCTGATTGTCTGGCTCGAGCAGCCCGAGAAGCCGTCTGCGGGGCGGTGGAGGCAGCGGATCGTGGACGACCAGGTGAACGGCATTCATGGACTGCTGAAGGGGGACATCGATGGAGATGGCAAGCTGGATTTGATTGCCAATAGCGCCCAGCCGCTCAAGCCGTTTCCGAATTCAGCGGCCTGGCTGCGGGTACCGAAGGATTCGCATAAGGCGGAGCGGTGGGAGCGGTTCATTTTTGCCAAGGAGGATGCGCCAGGGCTCAGTCATTACTTTGGCGTGGGGGACGTGAACGGCGACGGCCGGCTTGATATTTCCCTGGGGGCCAAGGGAGGTCCGCAAGACGAAAGTAAGAGCGGCGAGTGGTTCGCTTACTGGGAAGCCCCAGCCGACCGCACCATTCCCTGGACGAAACGGCTGATCGCCAAGAATCAGCCCGGAGCGACCAATATTCAGCCCGCCGACGTGAACGGCGACGGCAAAACGGACTTCATCGCCACCCGCGGGCATGGACGCGGCGTGATCTGGTTCGAGGCCCCCGAGTGGCGCGAGCACGTGATTCACGAGACGCTGCTGGAGCCCCATTCGCTGGTGGTGGTGGACATGGACGCCGACGGCGACCTGGATGCCGCGACCTGTGCCTATGGGGACCGCCAGGCGTATTGGTTCGAGAACGACGGCAAGGGGAAATTCACCAATCATCTCGTGGCGGCAGATCAGGCGGCCTACGACATCCGGGCCGTGGATATGGACTTGGATGGGGACCTCGACCTGCTGATTGCCGGCCAGCTCAGCAAAAACGTGGTCTGGTGCGAGAATCCGCGGAAATAACGGGTCGGGAATGACGAATATCGAATTCCGAATGACGAATGAAAAGGCACAGGGTGCAACCTCTTCCCGTTGTTCATTCGTCATTCGCCATTCGGAATTCGTCATTTCAGGTTCCGCGTCGCACCGCCATAATTCGCTGTCCTACTTGCTCTTGACCGGTTTACGCCAGCTTGCCTATAGTCCGCTGGTCAAGTGGCAGATTTTGCCGGTCGGCTGGCGCTCCCATTCCAGCGCGAGACCGGCTTCATTCCCGCTCAAGGATGAGGGCTTTGCAATGCACGGTACGGATGCTCGCTCGTCGGCTCGACCTGGAGCCTGGAAACAGTGGATCATCGGCTTTTTTCCGGCTCTGGCGGTCGTGGCTGCCGCGGTCGTCTTCCGCGGGGCGAGCCCGCCCGGCGAGGCGCTGGCTCAGGCACCCATCACATCCACTCCCAAGGGAGCAGCCTCGGGCAATCCCCGCCCAGCAGCCGGCCCCGCGGCCCCGGCCAAGGGAATGACTGGTACTCCGGCTCGCCCGGTAGCCGGCCCTGCCGCACTGCCGCGCAGCACTTCGGGCGCTGGTTCCGCCAAAGGCGCGGGAAGTGAAGCTCCGGTCGTTCGCGGAGCGGGAGCGAAGGCTCCTCCGAACGTGACGCAACTTTCCGTGGTGGCGGTAGTGAACGGCGAGCAAATCACGAAGACCGATCTAGGGCGGGAATGCCTCCGCCGGTATGGCGGCGAAGTGCTCGACACTTTGCTCAACAAGCACCTCCTGGCGGACGCCTGTGCCGCCAAGGGAATCACGATTACCGAAAAGGACGTTTCCGACGAGATCGAACGGATTGCCAGCAAATTCGGGCTGCCGCCGGACCGCTGGCTGGCGCTGCTCCGCGCGGAGCGGAATTTCACCGACGCCCAGTATCGCCGAGAGGTGGTCTGGCCGATGCTGGCTCTCCGCAAGGCGTCGTCGATGGACGTGCAAGTTTCGCAGGACGAAGTCAAGAAGGCGTTCGCGTCCGAATACGGCCCCAAGGTCCGCTGTCGCTTGATTATTATGGATGCCGCCAAAAAGGATCTGGCCCAGAAAGTCCTGGCGTCGATCAAGGCCGATCCCAAGCAATTCGGCAAGCTGGCCCAGCAGCACTGCGAAGACCCGAGCGTGGCGGCGGCCAGCGGCGTGATTCCGCCGATTGCCCTGCACACCGGCGACCCGAAGATTGAAGAGGCGGCTTTCCGCCTGCAGAAGGGGCAGATCTCCGGCCTCATTCCGGTTGCCGAGGGAAAGAAGCTGGTGATCCTGCGGTGCGAGGACCATCTTCCCGAGCAATATATCGGCCCCAAGGATCTGCCGGCCGTGAAGGAAAAATTGAAAGACCGGATTCGGGACAACAAGACCCGCTACGCGGCCGCGAATTTCTTTTCCAAGGTCCACGCCGAGGCCAAGATCGTCAACGTGATTGCCGATCCGAGCAAGAAGAAGGACGTGCCAAGCGGCGTGGCCGCGCTCGTCAACGGCAAGCAGATTACCTACCAGCAGCTCACGGACGAATGCCTGATCCGCTTCGGCGGGGATGTGCTGGACGGCGAGATCAACCGCAAGCTGTTTACGCAGGAGCTGGTCAAGCGGAAAGCGGCGGTCGGCGAGCAGGATATTCAGGCGGAGATCGCCCGTGCGGCCGAGTCCAATGGATATCTGAAGTCGGATCACACCCCCGACGTGGAGCGGTGGGTCAAGGACATCACCACGCAGGACGGCGTGACGGTGGAGCTCTATCGCAGCGACGCGGTCTGGCCGAGCGTGGCCCTCAAGAAGCTCTGCGAAGGGCGGGTGAAGGTGAGCGAGACTGACATCCAAAAAGGTTTTGAATCCAACTACGGGGAGCGGGTGCGGGTCCTGGCCATCGTCCTCTCGGACCAGCGGCAGGCGCAGCGGGTCTGGGACATGGCCCGCAACAATCCAACCGACACCTATTTCTCGCAGCTCGCCCAGCAGTACTCGGTGGAGCCTTCCTCGCGGGCCAACGGCGGCGAAGTCCCCCCCATCTGCAAACACAGCGGCTCGCCGGAGATTGAGAAACAGGCCTTCGCCCTCAAGGAAGGGGAGTTGTCCGGGATCATTGCCATGGAGGACCAGTTCATTTTGCTCCGTTGCCTGGGCCGGACCGAGCCAGTGCAACGGGACATTGCCGCGGTCGAGAGCGAGCTCCGCAAAGACATCTATGAGAAAAAGCTCCGGACCGAGATGAACCGGGAGTTCGAGCGGCTCCACGACTCGGCTCAAATCGACAACTTCCTGGCGGGGACCGTCCAGTCTCCCAAGGGAAAGAACGCCGCGCCGTCGGCAACTTCCGTGCGGCCGGCCCTCGATGCCAAGGGGGGCATCGCCCCGGCCTCGGCGACGATGCCGCGGGGACCGGGGGCCAGCAAGACGCGGTAGGACGATGCGGTAGGCTATGATGCCGGAATGTCCGAGCGCTTCTTTGTCGAAAGTCCCATCACCGGCTCCACCGCGGAGCTGGTGGAGGCGGAGGCGCAGCACCTGGCGAAGGTGATGCGAGCCGCGGTGGGGGACGAGGTCGTCCTCTTCGACGGCAGTGGAGCGGAGTTCGCGGCGAAGGTGGCGCGACTGTCGAAGTCGGTTGTGCTGCTGGAGGTTCTGGAGCGCCGCGAAATTAGCCGCGAGCCGCGCGTGGAGTTGACCCTGGCGGTCGCTCTTCCCAAAGGGGAGCGGCAGAAGTGGCTCGTCGAAAAACTGACGGAGCTTGGCGGAGCTCGCCTGGTGCCGCTCATCACTGAGCGCGGAGTCGCTCAGCCGGTCGATGCGGCTATCGCTCGACTGAGCCGCGCCGTGATCGAAGCCAGCAAGCAATGTGGCCGGAACCGGCTGATGGAGATTGCGCCGCCGCGCGAGGTATTTGAGTACTTTGCCGCTGACTCGCTCGGCATGAAGCTCATCGCCGAGCCCGGCGGCGAGCAGCTCGGCTCGCTCGCTCAAGACGTTACTCAACTGGCCGTCGCCATCGGTCCCGAAGGAGGCTTCACTCCCGCCGAGTTGAAAGTCGCTCTGGAAAACGATTGGCGGCCTGTCTCGCTCGGCAGGAGCATCCTGCGGATCGAAACAGCCGCCATCGCCATTGCAGCCTGGTCGGCCCTGTCGTAATTGGTCCTACCGCTAGCGCGATTAGAAGAAGCCGCCCCCGCCCGGCTTCGCTCCTCTGGGCATCGGTCCCCCCATCAGGCCTCCGTCCGGCCCGCCCGGCGGCAACCCAGCCGCTTCGCGGAGCATCTTGAGAACGTTCTCGACCTCTTTGTGCGTGCGGGCATTGTGGTTGATGACGATCAGTCCTCTGTATTCGGAGATGGTGCCGAAGCCCCCCATCTCCGACCACGAATCGGGCTTGACCGCCGTCGTAATCAGGCTCATCAGCCGCTCGGCCGCGACTTCTTCCTCGGTGCGGGGAATTGGTCCACCACCCATCCCACCACCCATGCCCATGCCTCCCATGCCCGCACCACCCATCCCACCCCCCGGCATAGCACCACCCACGCCTCCGGGCGTTCCAGCTACGGCTGGCGCAGCGCCGCCAAGTTGCGGAGCGATCCCCTTGGGAACTTCCGGCTCGGCCGTACCAGCAGGTGGCGACCCCTTGGAGCGCGGAGCTTTGGGTCCGCTGCCGCCGGGCGGCGGGTTCCGTGGCGGTTCCGCTTCCCCATGCTTTGGCTCGCCAACTCCCTGCAAACCCGGCAGCTCTAAGTTGCCCCCTCCGGGAACACCCGGCATCCTGGGTCCGCGCATCATCCCGCCTCCTGGCACCGGAGAGGTCATCGACAGCAAGTCGCGGCAGTTGTAGACCTTGACCTCGCTCGCGCCGGAAAGAGCGTCGCTTGTCGAGATGATGAGGATGCCGTCCCGCTCCACGTACGCCAGGTTGTCATCCCCGGCTTGCTCCAAGATCAGGTCGAGCACCATGTCCACCCGCACGTTTTTCAGGTTGATGGTGACCGGCGCGTCGAGCGAAACGTCCGTTGCGCCAATGGCCTTGCGGTTGATGTAGATCTGAATCTGCGTTCTCTCCTGTAACTCGGCGAGGACATCCTTGAATGGGACCTCCGGATAGTCCGCATCGATCCGCTGGGAGAGCGCGTCCTCAATGGACCGGATTGCTCTGGCTTCGGCCTTGGGAGCCTCGTCGGACACTTTCGGCTTCTCGTCCGTCTGTGCCACGACTTGCGGTCCTTGGACCTGCACCCCTTGCGGCCACAAAGCCACGGTCAGCAGCACGGCTGCCGCCAGGCCCACGACTGAAACTGTTCCGATTCTCATGATCCACCTCTTCCTTCGCCCCTGGGAAATTAAAGCTATTTGTGCGGCCAGACCGGCCGCGTCACCGAATTCTTCGAGAGCCAATTTGACCGCCGCTTCGCGGTCCATCCCTTTCGCCAACAGCTCGTCCAGCCGGTCCTCCATGTGAGCCCGAAACTCCTCCGCCACCTGCTCCCGCTGCTGCGGTGCAATCCGCAGCAGGCGGCAGAGGAGGGAGAGATAGGTATCGAATTCTTGCTGAGACATGAGGGTATCCGAATGACGAAATAAATTCGAATGGCGAATGACGAATGATTAGCGGGAGACTTTGACTTTGGCATCCAAACCCGCCGCGGAGTACATCAGGTTGAGCAGCTTCTCCACCTTGGCATGGCAGTCGCTCGTTTGCAGGACGACGAGCATCCCTTTGTATTCAATGGCGTTGCCCGGTCCGCCGATGTCATCCCAAGAATCCGGATCGACCGAAGACGTGACCACCTGCACGAGATTGTCCTGCATCATCGGCCTGCGCTGCGGCGCGGGGGCAAGTCCACCGACTGCACCCGCAACTGTGCCCAGGACGCCGTTGGGAACAGCTTCTGAAGTGCCGGCAGCCTTCGGAGCGACGTTTTTCGTCCCGGGCATCGTGAGGAGCTCGCGGCAGTCGTAGACGCGGATATGGAGCCGCGACCCGGCGTCCTCGGGAGTGGTAATCTGAAGGACCTCGTCTTCCACCACGTAGGTCAGACCTAAATCCCTCAGCATCAAGCGTAATCCGGATTTCAGACTGATCCCTTTCACGTCGAAGCTTACGGGCGTCTCCGTGTTGATCGCTGCTTCTTCCAGCTTTTTGACCTCGAGCAGCACGGGAATCTTGGCCATGTCCTGGATCAATCTAATGACGTCCTTAAGGGGCTGGTCCTTGATGGTGAGATCAATGGGCTTGGACAAGGCATTCTCGATCCGCTCCTCGGGAGTTTCCGTCGCCGGACTGGTGATTTCTCCCGCGCCCTGCTGGGCCTGAGCTTTGGAAATGACCTGCAGTTGTTGATGCTCCGGCAGAAGCGCCAGGCAAAGCAAGCCGGCCAGAATGGCACACAACACCGATGCTGCGGAGATTCTCATGATCCACCTCTTTCTACGCCCCTGTTGAATTTTGAGTAACTGCGCGGCTAGTCCCGCCGCATCGCCAAATTCCCCGATGGCTTGCTGGATCGCTTCCTCGCGGGGAAGGCCCGCGGCCAGCAGTTCCTCCAGCCGGTCCTCCATGTGCGTCCGAAACTCTTCCGCCACCTGCTCCCGCTGCTGCGGCGCAATCCGCAGCAGGCGGCAGAGGAGAGCGAGGTAGGAGTCGAATTCTTGCTGGGACATGGGTGCGAATGGCGAAATTCGAATGGCGAATGTCAGCCGCGTGCTCCTTCGGTTTGCATTCCTGCGAGCGACAGGATTTGCTGAATGACCTCAGCATAATCCGACCACTCCGCTGCCTGCGCCGTAAGCCGCTTTTTGCCGGCAACGGTGAGCTCGTACCATTTCCGTTTGCGGCCGGTGGATTCTTCCCACGAGCTGCGGATGAGCTTCTCTTCCTCCAGCCGGTGGAGAATGGGGTACATCGTGCCGGCTTGCAGATCGACCCGCGCGCCGCTGGTTTCGCGGACTTGCTTCTGGATCAGGTAGCCGTATTTCTTGCCGCCGGCCAGGACCGAGAGAATCATCAGGTCCAGGCTGCCGCGGAGCAGATCGCGTTGAAACTTATCGGACATCGGAAAGGCCTGCTTTCAGTAGATGCCCTATATATAGACTGGCGATGCATAGGCTGTCAATAGGCCGAAGGGGGAAATGACGAAATTCGAATGGCGAATGACGAATGGAAGCAGACAGCCGACGAGTTGGCTTTCTCATTCGCCATTCGTCATTCGAGCTTCGTCATTCCGAGGTCGGTCGGTGGAATCGCCCAGAGGTCAGAAACTGGGCCACCTGCTCCGCCGTCTCCTGTCGCCAGACGAGCGAGGAGTGCATGCCGGGGAGAACGATGTGCTCCTTTTCCGTCGGCAGGTGCGTGCGGGGCTCGGCGACGAGAAAGTCGCTGCGAGCCGCGATGATGCCGATTTCAATCTGACTTGGCGGCGGAAGCGAGGCGACGAAGCTCCGCTGCGCATCGGAGAGCTGGATCAGAGGAGGGCAGATACGGCCGAGGACTGGGGCGAGCGAGCGGGCGACGTGGGAGCCGGTATTGGGCGGGGCCAGCATCACCATGCGTCCCATTTTTGTGGGAATGCGGCTGGCGAGCGTCAGCCGGGCGACGATGCCCCCCATGCTGTGCGTGATGACGTGGATTCGCTCTATCTCCGGGTCGTCGTCAAGCTGCTGAAGCTGCTCCGAAACCTGCTGGCAATGGCGCTCGATCGGAGACCAGAGGCTGGAATAGCTCCAATTGATGACCCGGCCGAACTGCCTTCGCAGGCGGCGGGCCAGCGGGGACATCACCAGCCAGTGAGCACCCAGGCCGTGAATGAGAATCAGGGCGTGAGAGGATTGGACGGACATGAAGAACTACAGCACGGCAGCAATGGCGTCGCAGAGGGCCTGCATGTTATTCGCCGTCATCCCGGCAACATTGATCCGGCCCCCGTTTCCGACGACATAAACCGCGTGCTTCGTCCGCAGTTCATCGACTTGCAGATTCGACAGCCCCGAAAAGCTGAACATCCCCCGCTGCCTGGCGATGAAGGAAAAATCGTGCTTTGGGGCCTTGGCCTTCATCGTCTCCACGAAGAGCTTTCGCATCTGGTGGATGCGGGAGCGCATGGCGGCGACTTCCTGGTCCCACTGCTGGCGGAGCTTTGGGTCGCCAAGAACCGCGGCCACCAGAGCGCCGCCGTGAATCGACGGATTCGAATAGTTCGTGCGAATGCACACCCGCACCTGGCTGAGCGCTTTCTGAGCCGCATCCGCCGAGCCGGCGACAAGAGTGAGTGCGCCGACTCGTTCTCCATACAGACCAAAGTTCTTGGAGAAAGAACTGCACACTAGCAGCTCGGGATTCAACTTCGCCAACTCGCGCAGGCCGGCAGCATCTTCGGCCAGGCCGTCGCCGAATCCTTGATAGGCGAAGTCTACCAGCGGCAGCAGCTTCTTCTCGGCCATGACCTTAGAAATTTCCCGCCATTGCTCCGGCGTCGGGTCGATGCCTGTCGGGTTGTGGCAGCAGGCGTGAAGCAACACGATGTCGTCGGCCGGAATTTGCGTCAGTGAGGCCAGCATCGCGGGGAAATCGAGTCCCTGCCCGGCGGCATCAATGTAGGAATAGGTCTCCACCTGCTGGCTGGCTGCGGCGAAGATGGCGGGATGATTGGCCCAAGTCGGCTTGCTCACCCAGACTTTGGCCGTGGGATAGTGCTTCCTCAAGAGGTCCGCGGCGACTCGCAGCGCACCTGTTCCGCCCGGAGTTTGTGCCGTGACCGCTCTCCCGCTTGTCAGAATCTCATGCCCCGCACCAAACAACAGCTCCTGCACTCTGGAGCCGTATTCGGCCAGCCCCTCGATGGAGAGATACCCCTTGCTCTTCTCCTTTTCGAGCAACTGCCGCTCCGCATCCTTGACGCTGGCCAGAATCGGCGTCTCCCCTCGTTCGTCCTTATAGACCCCGACGCTGAGGTTGATTTTCTTCGGGTTCGGGTCCTTCTTGAAGGCTTCCCCCAAGCCGAGAATCGCATCGGGGGGGGCCAGCGGCAAAGCGTCGAACATTGCAGATCAAAAGTAGGGTGTATGAGCGGTAGCGAAATACACGCGGAGGCGACAATCCCAATGCTCTCGCGGCTGGACATCCAGCGGAAAGAGAATTATCCTAGCCTCACAGCTTTTATGCTGTAAGGCCCCGCCTGATTGACGTTTCCCACCTGCCGCGGCCCTTCTCTCATCTCAGAACACCTCGTATGGCCCGGCGTAAAATCGGTCTCTGGCTCATCGGCGCGAAAGGGGGGGTGGCCACCAGCGTCACGGTCGGCCTCGTCGCTCTCCGCAAAGGACTCGCCGGCAACTTCGGCCTCGTCACGCAGCTTCCGCTGTTTGCCAACCTGGATCTGGCTCAGTGGCCGGACTTCGTCATCGGCGGCCACGAAATCCGCCAGACAACGCTCCACGACGCTGCCCTACTGCTTGCCAGTAACAACCATGCCCTCGATTCCGACCTCATTGCCAAGTGCAAGCCAGAGCTCGACAAAATCGACAAGAACACCCGCGACGGCACCCTCTTCAACGTTGGCAATCGGATTGAAGATTTCGCGGCCGAAGACCTGAAGAAACGAGCAACCAAAGAAAGCCCACGAGCGGCCATCGAGCGAATCCAGGCCGATCTCAAGGAGTTCGTGCAAACCAACAAGCTTGACCAGCTCATTGTCGTCAACGTCGCCTCCACCGAACCCCCCGTGGACGAAACTGTCATCCCGACGAAATGGAAGGACCTCGCCAGGCTCCTCGACAAGCCCAAAAAGTGCAGCCTCGGCGCCAGCAGCCTCTACGCCATCGCCACTCTTGAGCTCGGCTACCCCTTCATCAACTTCACACCCTCCCTTGGCAGCGCCCCAGCCGCCATCTGCGAGCTGGCCATCGAGAAAAACACCTGCCACATGGGGCACGACGGCAAAACGGGGGAGACGCTCCTCAAGAGCGCTCTGGCCCCGATGTTTGCCGCCCGCAACTTGCAGGTGATGAGCTGGGTGGGACACAACATCTTCGGCAACATGGACGGCAAAGTGCTGGACGACCCGGCCAACAAAAAGACCAAGGTCCGGAGCAAAGACCACCTGCTCCATCAAATCCTCGGCTACTCGCCGCAAACGCTCGTCACCATCGAGTACATCGAAAGCCTCGGCGACTGGAAAACCGCCTGGGACCACATCCATTTCCGCGGCTTCCTCGGCACGCCGATGACCTTGCAGTTCACCTGGCAAGGCTGCGACTCCCTCCTCGCCGCCCCGCTGGTCATCGACCTCGTCCGCCTCACCGAATGCGCCCACCGCCACGGTGAACGCGGCCTCCTTACCTTCCTCGCCAGCTTCTTCAAAAGCCCCCTCGGCATCAGCGAGAACGATTTCGTGAGGCAGTTCCAAATGCTGGAGGCGTGGGTGAAGAAGGTGGGATGAGATGATTTGCCATGTGGAACTGGTTAAAGAAGTCGAAGCCGAAACCATCACCCGAAGACGTTTATGCAGGGCTGCGCAATCAGATTTTCTCGCTCAAACCAGCCGACATCGGCGTCGTTCCGAATCCTAAGATGCCCGATGTTTGGGGTGTACTCATGGAGTTTGCCCGCCCCAATGCCGTGGTCAGTCTCGTTTCTTTGGCTGATGGCACGACAAGTCTCTACTTTAGCAATGGTGGCGGCGTGATCGGTGCTGGAGGAGACGCTTCCGTTGCCGATGCAACTGCAAGCTTCATTGCATTGGCACAACAGTTTTTGCCACAGATGACGCCGACAACAAGTTTTCCACCACCGCCGATCAACAAGGTTCGCTTTTACTTGTTGACATTTTCGGGAGTGGTGACAGCGGAGGCTGACGAACCAGATTTGGGGAACGGCGGACACCATATGTCTCCGCTATTCCACAAAGGCCATGAGGTTATTGCGTATGTTCGGATGTCAACGGAATCCCAACGCCAATAGTCACGATCCAAGCCCAACAACCACTTGCTCGGATCCGAACCTAGACACGAATAATGGACGCTGTGCGGCAGCATCACTACGACGCACCAACAGGACACATCGAGTTCTGCGACGTGGGTTCGGGGCTGCCGATCTTGTATTTTCATGGGACCGGCGCCGGAAATGATGCCGCGGTGCTGCTCGAACAGGAGTTCGTTGCTTCCGGCTGCCGGCTGATCGTGCCAAACCGCCCGGGCTACTTCAACACGACTGTCGGTCCACGCGGCTCTAGTAGTTTTTGCGCGAGGCTGGCTGATGAGTTGCTCAGCCATCTGAATCTCGACCGAGTAGCGGTCGTCGGCACCTCCGGCGGCGGGATCCCGGCTGCCACATTCGCCCGCCGATACCCGAATCGCACAGCCGCCTTAGTTCTGCAATGTGCCCAAGCCCATCGTTGGGACCACGGGAACTGGCTTCCCAATGGGATCGCACGCAGTCTCTTTCTGTTTCGCCACGGTATCTATTGGCCATTCCTGCGGTGGTACAACTGGTTCCACGCCCGGTCCATGCGTCGCAATCCAGCGGCCTGTTTGCGAAACATGAGCGGTTCACGGTTGCCGCATCTCGAACGGGATGTCCGAATCATGCAGACCATCCAGGCGCTAACTGAAATGACCGTCGCATGTGCTTCTCGGCCGCGGGGCATCGAAAACGACTGGGCGATCCTCATCGGCGACCCTGGCATCTGTACCGACTCAATCTTTTGCCCAACCTTAATCATTCACGATCGAGAAGATCCTCTGGTTCCGTTTGCGCATGCCCAGTGGTCGCACGAATCCATTGCTGATTCCGAGTTGCTCGACATTTGCGCTGGGGGTCACCTGATCTGGTTCGGACCAGACTCTACCGAAATGAATCAAAGAAGAATGCAGTTCCTCAAGGCGCACGTTGCCGCATAAACGCCTTCAGACACGGGCTCGGGTCCAAGTCCCTGGATGCTGTCACGCTCCTCTTTCTGACAATTCTCGCCTCTCCCAGCGAACCGCCCCCGCTGCTATCGGGTCTTGCCTCTGTCAACCGATGGTCCCCCAATTCCCGCGAAGAATCGGGGAAATCTGGTTGTCTGCGGCTCCGTCTTCGTAAACAATAGATGCGTCGGACCTACGGTGCTCCTCTTTTCCTGACCCCTGACACCAACTCAAACCCCCAGCCCCGTCCTTCCCATGTCACGCGTCCTTGAGCGTCCCACCCTGGTGCTGAACCGCAACTGGCAGCCAGTGCATGTCAGCTCGGTGGCTCGCGCGCTCATTCTCGTCTGGAATGGGGCGGCCAAGGTAGTGGACCCGCACGACTTTGCCCAGTACGACTGGGCCGATTGGTCGCGGCTGCGGCCAGCCAGCGATGAGCTGTTCGTGCAGGCGGTGACGATGCAACTGCGGGTCCCCGAGGTCATTTCGCTCACCACGTTTGACCGGGTCCCCCGCGGCGAGGTCGCCTTCAGCCGCCGGAACCTCTGCAAGCGGGACGGCTACACTTGCCAGTACTGCCGGCAGAAGATGACCGGCGACGAGCTGACCATCGACCACGTCATCCCGCGCTCGCGCGGCGGCCAGAGCACGTGGGAAAACTGCGTGCTGGCTTGCGTCGAGTGCAACAAGCGGAAGGCGGATCGGACCCCCGAGCAGGCCCACATGCGGCTGCTCCACAAGCCAATCCGCCCCAAGTGGAAGCCGCTCTACGCCACGAGCCATTTGCCCATCGCGAGCTGGACGAAGTTCATCAGCGAGGCTTACTGGAGCGTGGAGCTCGAGCCGTAGCAGTTTTGAGAAATGATGAAAGATGCGGCCCGGCTGACTCTTTGTTAGCCGGGCCGTTTTGCTTTCTTGGCTGGTGGGAAACCGACTATACTGGCAAACCGGTGCTTCACTTCTTTCGGTCCACTGGGGGTTTGCCTTGCCTATTTCCGTCACCTGTCCCCAGTGCAGCACCACGCTCAAGGTCAAGGATGAGCTGGCGGGGAAGCGCGGCAAGTGCCCCAAGTGCCAGGGAGCGGTGCTGATACCAGCAGCGAGTGCTGCTGAAACGAAGTCCGCAGCCGTACCCGTTTCGCAAAGGCCGCGCAGCGAGATTCCAGCATCGGCGGCAGAGCGGCGAACGAAGGTTCTCGATCCACTTTCCGGGCAGATAGAAAAACTATCCGCCCCATTTTCCTTCCGCCTGCGGATGCTTCTGGCAGCAATGGCGATTTGCCTCTTGCCGGCGCTCTACGCGGTGCTGGTGACTCTGTTCCTCGGCGGAGCGGTCTTCTGGTTTCTCTATGCACCCTCGATCGTCGGCAGTGGCCCGGTGCTCCTTTATGGCCTCGTAGTTGTGCTGCTCGTCATTGGGCTCGCGCTACTCAAGCCCCTCGCTGCTCCGCGGCCCGCGAAAGGCAAGACCAAACTGCTCGCGCGAGACAAAGCGCCGCTCCTATTCGAACTCATCGACAAGCTTGCGGCTGTCATGAATGCGGAAGCCCCCAAGCAAATCACCATCGATGGCAACACCTCCCTGCACGGTTCAAAGTCGACCCTGCTCATCGGCCTCCCCCTCGCTGCCAGTTGCACCGTGGATCAGCTCGCGGGAATGATTGCCCACGAATGCGGGCGGCGCGTGAAAGGGACGGCAGCGGGACCTGCCGGGTTTGCCCGCGGCATCAGTCATTTCTTTTTCCGGGCGGTGAAGCAGCGCGACGCCTGGGATGAGTCCATCTATGCCGCCACAACCAGCCGCCGCACGGCCCTCGGCAAGCTCCTCTGGCCGCTGCGGATCTTGTTTTCGCTGGTCAAGATTCTGCTCTGGCCGCTGATGTACATGGGACAACTGTTTTCCGGCCTGCTCTTGCAAAAGACCGAGTTCGATGCCGACCTATGCCAAATTCGGCTCATCGGCAGCAAGCCTTTCGAAGCCACGTTTCGCACGCTCCGAGTCATCGATTTCGCCTGGAAGCAGGTCCAGGCCGACCTCGTCTTTCAGCACAAGGAAAATCAACTTCCCGATAACCTCCCGCGCCAACTGGAAAGCGCCGTCGCCCAGATCCCCGACGAGTTCCGCGCCGGCCTCGCCGTGGAAGCCGATACGGCCGAAACCGCCGACTTCGCCCTCATCCCCGCTGAGAAAGACCGCCTCGCCGCCGCGACGGCCGCCGCCGCTCCCGGTATCTACGCCTGTTCCCTTCCCGCCACCATCCTCTTTGACGACTTTGATTCGCTCGCCAAGGACGTGACCTGGGACTACTATCTCGTCGAGCTCGGCCCACCCCTCGAACGTCGCTTCTTGCATCCGGTTGTCTGACGGCGAGCGGCCAGCGTAAGCTGGCTGATTCTTATCACTGAAGACCAGAATATCAGCCAGCTTACGCTGGCCGCTCGCAGTCTTTTCATGATCGACTACTCGCGTCTTAAAGCCGCCTACGAAACCGTCAAAGCCGACCTGCTGGCCGAGCGGACGCCAAATGGCCACTGGGTGGGAGAACTTTCCACGAGCGCGCTTTCGACCGCAACAGCAGTGAGTGCCCTGGCCATCGCCCAAAAACACCGTGGGACAAGCAGCTTTGACTTCCTCATCTCCGGCGGCATCGCCTGGCTCGTCGCTCATCAAAACGACGATGGCGGCTTCGGCGATACCGACAAGAGCTACTCGAACATCGCCACGACGTATCTTGTAGTCGCGGCAATTCATCTGGCGGGAGTCGCGGACAAACACAGAGAGTTGCTCGCCAGCGCCGAAAAGTACATCGACTCCAAAGGTCGCTTGAAAGGGCTCCGCGACCGCTACGGCGTGGATAAGACGTTTGTCGTCCCCATCATGACGAATCTTGCCTTGGCGGGGCTGGTGGAGTGGCGGGAGGTCTCGCCGCTGCCGTTTGAGCTCGCCTGCGTGCCGCAGTCGTGGTATCGCTTCATGCGGATGCCGGTGGTTAGCTACGCCATCCCCGCCCTCGTCGCCATCGGCCAGTGCCGCTACTTCCACCAAAAGCCGTGGAACCCCGTTTCGCGGCTGGTGAGAAGCCTCTCCCTCAACCGCAGCCTGAAAGTCCTCCGCCAAATGCAGCCGGAAAGCGGCGGCTATCTGGAGGCGGTGCCGCTGACAAGCTTCGTGGTGATGAGCCTCGCCTCCACCGGCCGCCAGGACCATGCCGTGACCCGCGAGGGGATCAAGTTCCTCGTCAATTCCGTCCGCCCCGACGGGAGTTGGCCCATCGACACCAACCTGGCCACCTGGGTCACCACCCTCTCCATCAACGCCCTCGCCAGCGGCGGCGAAGACGTCGCCGCCCTCCTCGGCCCCCAATGCCTCGACTGGCTCCTCTCCTGCCAGCACTTCACCCGCCACCCCTTCACCGGCGCCGACCCCGGCGGCTGGGGCTGGAGCGACCTGAGCGGCGCGGTGCCCGATGCGGATGACACGCCGGGGGCACTGCTGGCACTGGATGCGTGGAGGAAGTCGAAATCGTGCGGCGAAAGCGATCGGCATAGGGTGACGGAGGCGGCAAGGAAAGGATTTGACTGGTTAGTCGGTCTGCAGAACCGAGATGGTGGTTGGCCGACGTTCTGTCGAGGCTGGGGAAAACTGCCTTTCGACAGAAGTGGTACTGATTTGACGGCGCATGTTCTTCGCGCACTTGAAGCGTGGGATGACAGATTCATCGGCCAACGCAAATTCGATCACCAGCGTAGGGCGTTTGAGCGAGGTTGTAAATTCAATGATCGCAATCAACGTTCCGACGGAGCTTGGCTACCATTGTGGTTTGGTAACCAGGACCAGTTAAACGACGAGAATCCAACATATGGCACATCGAGAGTAGTGCTTTCGTTTCGTGATCAGCAGGGTCGATATGATTTCGGCGAGCATCGCCCCTGGATATCAGAACATGATGGTGGAGAGGCACTGACGTGGCTCTGTCGAACCCAGAACCCCGACGGCGGCTGGGGAAGCGGCGTGTGGGGGAAGAGCGGAGTACCGAGTACGCAGTACTCAGTACTTAGTACGGGGGAGAGGGCAGAGAGTAGAGGGCAGAGGGCAGAAGAAGAAAGCAGTACCGAGTACTCAGTACTTAGTACTCATTACCAAGTACCAAGTTCTTCCCCCAGCCCCCAGCCCCTAGCCCCCAGCCCCCTGCATTCCTCCATCGAAGAAACCGCCCTCGCCGTCGAAGCCCTCCTGGCCGCCGCCAGCGAGCCAGAATTCATGCCCGCCATCGAAAAAGGCTTGAACTGGCTCGTCAACCGGGTGGAGCGGGGGGAGCACCGGAATGCGGCTCCGATAGGTTTTTACTTCGCCAAGTTGTGGTATTATGAGAAGCTCTATCCGCTGGCGTTCACCGTCTCGGCCCTGGGCCGAGCCGTGCGGACGCTGAGCCCCGCCTAACGCCGAGCCCGCCACTAGGATTTGCACCTTGGACTACGCATCCACGACTTCCGATTCTGGGCAGGCTGGAAGCCTACCCCACGACGGGCCGGCTGCCAGCTTGCCCTACGAGGAAGGCTCCCCTCCGGAGTTTGCCAACGAGGCTCCCAAGCGGAGCAAACGGCGGCAGACGGCTCATCTGAAGCTGGTGCCGGAAACGCGGGAGCTGCGGGACACGCTCCATGCCAAATGCCGCGAGGTGGCCGCTACGCTCGACAAGGCTAGGCCGCTCGGCAAAGACGAGATGGAGAAGGTCGTTCGAGATACCCTCGCGGAGCTGAATCTCGCTGAAGGGTACGTCGGCTGGATGATGGTGGTCCTGGCGAGCGAATTCTGGCGCGATCAGGTCGCTGCCGTCCCGCCGTCCCGCCGCCTCTTTCTGCTGCCGCATTGCCTGAAACATGCGGAAGGTTGCCCGGCCGACTACGACGAGTTCGGCCTGGAATGCAAAAAGTGCGGAGCGTGCGCTATCGCCGATTTCCGCGGTTTGGCGGATGAGATGGGGTACAAGGTCCTCGTCGCCGAAGGCTCCCCCATCGTCCTGAAAATCATTGTCAGCGGCTACGTGGATGCCATCGTCGGCGTCGCCTGCCTGAACGTGCTCGAAAAGGCGATCGACAAAATTCTGCTCGCCGGCATCCCCTGCATGGCCGTGCCGCTCCTCTCCAGCGACTGCCGCAACACGAGCGTGGATGAGGACTGGGTGCTCGACATCATCAAGACCCAGCCGGGCCAGGTGACGCAGCAAACCGCCAGCTACGTCCACCTGCTCCGCTCCGCCAGCAGCATGTTCAAGCCGGAAGAGCTGGACCGCATTTGTCCGCGATTGCGAGGTGGGCCAAAACTTTCAGAAGTGAACGGCCAGGGAATTGCCGCGCTTGATCCGATTGCCGCGACGGAGGCTATCGCCTACGACTTCCTCGGCAAGGGGGGCAAGTATTCCCGCCCCTTCATTACGCTGGCCGTTCACGACGCGATGACCGGCGGCAAGGGAACATTGGCAGGCGGCGAAAACCATCTCGCCACAAACGTCAGCGACTCCGTCCGCCGGGCGGCGATGTCCATTGAGACGTTCCACAAGGCCTCGCTCGTTCACGACGACATCCAGGACAACGACTCTTTCCGCTACGGAGAAGAGACGATTCACAAACGGTACGGTATCCCCACCGCCATCAATGTCGGCGATTACCTCATCGGCCTCGGCTATCGGCTCGTCAGCCGCGAGTCGAAGACGCTGGGGGCGGACGTGGTGGCCGACATCCTCGACAACCTCGCCGACTCCCACCTGCGGCTCTCCGAGGGGCAAGGGGCCGAACTGCTGTGGCGCGACGCCCGCGACAAGAGACTCAAACCGCTCGACGCCCTCAAGATTTACGCCCTCAAAACGTCCCCCGCCTTCGAAGCCGCCATGTTCAGCGGCATCCGGCTGGCAGGCCCGGCGGAAGAGTACAGAGAGCCGGTCCGGCAGTTCGCCCGCAACCTCGGCGTGGCCTTCCAGATTCTCAACGACCTCAAGGACTGGCAGGGGGACGAGCACAACAAGCTCTCCGCCGGCGGCGACATCCTCGGCGGCCGTCCAACCGTGCTCTGGGCCCTTGCCCTCGAAGGTCTTCCGCCGGCTGAGCAAAAAGAACTATTGGGTCTCGTCAACGGCGACCAGCGCTACGCTGGCGACCGCATCAGCCGGGTTCATGAGCTGTACGAACAGGTCGGCGTCTTCGAAAAAGCGGCCCGCCTCATCGACAAGCATCAAGAGCGGGCGGAAGCCATCGCCGACAAGCTCCAGCCGGAAGAACTCCGCCGCCTCTTCTACTATCTCATCGACAGCGTCCTCGACGGCCCGCGGGGAGTGCCGCAGGAGCGCGAGCTGGTGCAGATTAAGCCGTAGGTTTACGGCTCGATGCTCACCTGGAACGTGATGACCTGCACGTTGCCAAACGATTGCTTTTTGAAAATGCCAAAGCTGTCGAGCTCTTGAGCCATCGGCTCGGCCTTGTCCGCCGATTGTCGCAGGATCACGACGGCTCCTCTTGCCTTGAGCACCGCATCGCGAGTTTGCTCCGTCAATCGCTCCGGCTCCGTCATGGGAAGTGGGACCAAAATGCCGTCAGGAGCAGCGAGCTTGTAGAGTGCTTGCGCCGGTAGGAGTCCATACTCGCGCAAGGCAGGAGTGGGGTTCTCGCGCAAGGTGTCGGTCTCGATCAGCCCCGAATGCACCAGAATTTTCCAACGTGGGTGCTGCTGGTGGGCCTGATTGGCGGCAGCAATTGCTGCCCGCCAGTCCTCTTGCCGGTCCACGAGGATCCTGCCGTAATTCACGCAGTTCTCGACGAGGCCACTCCACCAAACGGCCACCACCAAGACGGCAATCGAAGCAACTTGCCGCACCCGCGGCTGGTCCGCCACCTGGCTGGCGGCGGCAATGCTGACCCAAAGGAGAGGGATCGTCGCGACGATGTACCGCGTCTGAAAGACCGGGGCGACCCCCCACCAAGTGAGTCCCGCGGCGAGCAGTGCAGGAATGAGGCATGCTGCAGCGGCAAGGAGCACTCGCGGTGGAGGGAGCCGAGGCCACAGTGCCAGGAGCACGACGAGCGAGATGAACTCGCGAGCCGCGGAGAAATCGCTGGCAAATGCCGTCCAATTGCCGCGCCGAGCTGCAATGTCCAAAAGCTGCGGTGTTGCCGGCAAACAGCAGAGGGCAGTCGCTCCAGCGATTACCAGCCAGGTTTTCCAGCTCCCCCGCTCTTGGTCCCTCGCCAAGAGTGAATAGGTGAGAAAGCTCGCGATCAGCCCTACGGCATAAAGGGCCGTCGTGTAGTGCAGATAGAATAGCGCGACGAGAGTCGCAACCAGTGCTGCGCGGGGAAGAAACCCGCCGCGCTGCGAGTTGATCGCCAAAATCAGCGCACCGGCGCTCGCCAGCTCGACAAGAGCATAGGGGCGGGCTTCTGTGGAATAGAAGATCGAAGTGTGGTCCACGCAGACGAGCAGCGATGCGAGAACCGCGGTCAAGAGAGTCTTCTCTCCAAGTCCCAGTCGCCCAACGAGCATCCACGCCATGCCGGGCAAGGCGATGCCGGCAAGCAAGCTCGGCAGCCGAAGGGAGAATTCGCTTTCGCCGAGAATACGCGTTAGTCCCCAGAGGAGCCAGAAATACAGTGGCGATTGGTTGCCTTCCGCGGCTCGCTGGAAGACGTTTTCAAATCCCGCCTGCAAACACCACGAAGTGTGCAGCTCATCGACCCACAGGCTCTCGTTGATTTGCCACAGACGCAGCACGGCGGCGAGCACCGTGATGGCGGCGAGCATCAGCCAAGTCGGCAAGGAAGATGTGCGGGGCATCTCCCGCATCATAAACTACTCGGCTGTCGCGCCGGTGAGCTCTTCGGAGATGGCCGCAATCTGCTCGGGGCCGATGGATGTGAGCTCTTCCGCGAAGCCGACGAGCAAGGCCAAGTCGCCGAGGCGATTGATCCGCCGTGGAATGCCAAGCGTCTCCTGATGAATGGCTTCCAGAGCCCCATCGGTAAAGATGGGTCGCTTTGCCCCAGCCGCGGTCAGGCGATGCTGGATGTACCCCATCGTCTCTTCCGGCTTGAACCGCCGCAGCAGGCACTTCACCGCCAGCCGCTCTTCCAAATCCGGGTGTCGCTCAATAGCTAGGAGCAGCGAGGTCTGCCCTGTGAGCAGGAATGAAGCCAGCGGTCGGGCCTCCTGTTCCAGATTCAGCAAGAGGCGCACGGTTTCCAGAGCTTGGGAGTCGTCCAGCAAGTGGGCCTCGTCGATGACGATGACCGCGTGCTTCCCCGCTTTGGCATTCTCCCGCAGTCGCGACTCAATCCGCCGGAGGCTTTGTTCGATAGTCAGCACCGGCCCGCCTGCCGATCCCAGTTGGTCCGCCAGATACGCCAGCAGCTGGCCGGCCGGCATTTGCGGAAAGACCAGATGGACCTTCGGTGAAAGGCTCTCGCCGAGCTGGCGAGTGAGCGCTTGGGCCAGTAACGTTTTTCCCAATCCGGCGGCACCGGTAAGCAGCGCCGCTCCGCGGCGGTTTTCCAGCGCGTAGCGGAGCTTGAGCAGCGCCCCTTGCTGGGACTCGCTGGGATAATAGAACCGCGCGTCGGCCGAGTGGTCGAACGGTCGGGCCGCGAGATGCCAATGGGACTCGTACATTAAGCGACAAGCTTCTCGTGGGGGACGAAGTTTTCCGCGATGCCCACCGCCTCAATACCGCTCAGGCTCAGCCGCTCGCCAATGGCCTGACTCTCCGCGGGTGTGCAGTAACGGAGGTCCCGCACAACGATGGCCGCATCTGCCGGCGGCTGCTCATTCACGGGGAACAGCGACTCATCTCCAGCCGCGGTCGGCCCCAAATCAATGATCAGCAAGTCGAAGGCGCTGGCCGCATCGCGGAGCGTCTTCGTCATCCTGGGATCCGCCAGCGACAGCGGCGCGGCTGCGGTGGAGACATCGAGCGGCAGGACAATAATGTTGTCTTCGAGGGACTTGATGGCAGCTTCGGAGAGGGAAGACTTTCCAAGGGCCGCCTCGTGCCAGCTCGCGGCAATCTCCAGGCCCAGACTGGCGGCGAGCTGCGGGCGGGCAAAGTCGGCATCAACCAGCACAACTTTCAGGCCCGCTTTGGCTGCACTCCGTGCCAGGCAGAGTGCCAGCGTTGTCCGCCCCTCTCCACGCCGGCTCCCGGTGATGGCGAGGGACTTCAGGCCGTCCTTAACCGCGGAGACAATCTTGCCGCCGGCTTGCGCGAAGTAGGAATGATCGTCGCGGAGGAGCTTTTCGCACAGAACCGGCCAGTAAAATCGGTCAACTTCCCAAGCGGGAACCAGTTGCTGGACATGGTTCGGTGCAGGGGCGAGTACCTTGGGTGGTGCCGCTTCCGTCGCCGGAGTGATCGACGCGACCCCAACCAGTTCAGCGGCCTCCTCGTCCGAAATGACCAGCGGACGATCCCCCACCGGCTTGATGAGATCTTCCACCGTCGGCGTCGGTGCCCGGTGTGGTGGGGGAACGGCGACATGAGCAGCGTCAAAGCGGTAGGTCTTGGCGGACGAAGCGGCGGAAGTCCTCGTCTCCACGGCCGGTTGGATGACGGGTTCCTGAACCAGCTCCGTCACCGCGACCGGCGGCTGAGGCATCGTTTCCAGGTCCAGTGAAATCAGCGAGCTCGCCTGCGCTGATGCCAGTTCTTCTTCTCGCGGCCAGACGGCAACTGCCGAGTCTGCTACGACCGGAGAGTCTCCAAACAGCTCGTCCCACCGCTGGCGGATTTCCACGGGGTCAGCAAAAGGCAGAACCGTCGCGGCGCCTTCTATCGGCGGACGCGTTTCTTCGATGACTTCGTGCATCCCTTCAGCCGGAGTCGGCACAACCAGCGGCGGCGCTGGAATCTTGGCCTTCATCCGTGGCGGGGGCTGCGGCGCGGAAGGTACGGGCGAAATATGCCGGGTGGGCTCAATCACAGGCTGCGGCTGTCGCCTCGCCACGGGTGCAGGAACCTCTTCCCCTTCCATCTGCGCCAGTCGATATCGCAGCGGCAAACGGCGCGGGACACGGGTAGCAAAGTGCGGCGGCGGCACCGGCGCGGGCTCGGCAGCCCGCGGGGTTTCAATGCGATACAGCGTGCCGGCGGCGTAGATATTCTCAATTTGCGTACTGGACGTCCGCTCTCGCGGCGCACGGGCTGTCCGCTCCGCCACCGCAGGTGCTTGGGCGGCCCCGGCACTGCTCGGGTCCGCGTTCACCGGTGCCGGTTCTTTAGCGTATGCCTTGATAAAGGCCTGATCCAGTGCGCTCATGACGGGGTTCGCTGGTTCGGGATGAGGGAACATTGTTCGGGGAGCCCGGCTGGTAGGAAGCGGGCTCGGCTCGCTGCGAGGAGGCCGACGGAGCCGAGGCTGGCTGGCTTGGCGGCGGCTCAATGTCGCGGTAGGTGCCAGAGTTGGTCTCCGGATAGCCTGCTGGAGTTTTCCCCTGCGGCATCTCTCCGGTCGCTTGCTGCACCTTTTCTTCCTGAGGCCCGCTGCTCGGCGGACCGTAAACACTGGGCTCCTCTTTGACGTTCGTATTCACTTCGTGCGCCTTCGCCTCCGCTCGCGGTTTCGCCCCTTCCGGTTTCGCAGCGACCCGCGTCTCCCCCGCTTCCTTCCAAGGGAAGAGCGACTTTGAATCTGTAACTTCGCTGGGCTGCGACGGCTCCTTGATAACGTGGCCGCCCGCCGGAGCATTCAAATCCGCGTGAGCCTCCGCAGGAGACTTGGCAGGGTTGGTCTCATCGAGCAGTTCCGGTGAATGCTGGTGCTCGCTGGCCGACACCGATTCCTTGGCCGTGTGTGCGTCCGTGACTTTGGGCTCGTTCTCGCCTGGGGACTTGACCGCCGCATCCTCGTGAGAAGTTGCTGCACCCGAGTTGGCCGGCGCTGGCTCGTCCCCATTCTGAGCCATATAGATCGTGGCGATCAAAGCAAATACAAATCCCACCGCGATGAACTTGCCATGCGTACGCATCCAGTCGTTTTTGGCGGGAGCCGGCTGACGAGGCTTGGCTCGCTGTTCCGCTCGTGCGCGCGGCGAAGGGGCGTTCGGTTCTTGCGGCGGAGTGACGTCGGTCGCGCTGGGTGTAATCGCCGGACTCGCGGCTGGAACGGTCGCTGGCGAGTCCGCAGCCTTCGCTTCCGCAATCGGCGCTTCCGCTGTCGGCTCAACTTCCGTGCTCTCCTTGGCAATCGCTGATGGAGCTGCCGAAACCGGTGGCGGTTCCACTTGGGGAACTTCCAGCTTTGGCGCTTCTTCCGTTTTCGGAGCGGGTGTCTCTTCTTTCCGCACTTCCAGCTTCGCCGGTTCGATTGCCGGGGCTGTTTCGGCAATCGTCGCCGGGGGAGCGATCGATTCAGAAATCGTCACCGGCACTTCGACAACTGCCGGCGCTGGCGGAGTCGACAAGACCTTCGGCGAATCCTTGGCGTGTTGCAGGCTGAGGTCCGCGAGTTGGAACAGGACCGGCATCTCCAGCGGCGGCCGGCCCGGCTTGCGGAAGGCATCCCGCGCGGTGCGGCGAGGATCCGTTTGCAAAGAGGTCGTCATGCGGGGTCCTTCCCGAAATGTGGGGCAGGCTTCCGGCCCGTCCCTTTCTGTCAACTTCGCACGGTGCACCCATACCATCAGCGCAACCCGCCGACAAGAAACACAGCGCAGCGTGCGCGGCCCATGCCGCCCCTCTGTTATCGGTTCCGCCTGCATCAATCTTGATAGTTGGGCGAACTTTACCGTCTGCGGAAGAAATTCCCCAGAGGGAAAGCTGGAGGCATTGGTCTCCGCTAGCTGCCATTCCGCACTCGTGGCAGCGCGACTGCTCATGATTGCGACGCTAGCGGAGCTTATCGCGCGTAACCATGGAAGGCTCGTGGCAAATAAGCCGACACGCGGGCCGCGTGTAGCCGCTAGGACTTTCGCCCGTCGATAAACCGCTTCCCTTTCCCTTCAAACCTCGGCAGCGTGCCGGGAGGAACGCACTGGACGTCGACTTTGAGGCCGAGGCGGAGGTGGAGGTCGCGGGCGACGCGGGTGGGATCGGAAAGGCGGTCTTCAATTTGGACCTCGAGAGCGTCCATCTCGCCGTGGCGGACGACGGTGGCCCGGTATTCGATGACTTCGGGGAAAGCACGCACGATCTGGTCGATAGAACTGGGGAAGATGTTCACGCCGCGGACGACCAGCATGTCGTCCGACCGGCCGAGGACTCCTCCTTCCAGCAGCACAAACCGACAGTCGCTGCTGGAACCTGATTTCCAGATTGGGCGAACGAGGTCGCCGGTGCGGTAGCGAATGACAGGGCTGCCGGCACGCCCCAGGCCGGTAAGGACGAGCTCCGAAAGCTCTCCTTCTTCCGCCGGGCCGCCGGTAGCCAGCGACAGAAACTCAGGCAAGAATTCCGCCTCGTTGATGTAGAGGCCGCGGCCTTCGCGGTCGGCAAATCCCCACGGGCCGACTTCGGATGCGCCGGCGTGATCGATGACCCGGGCGTTCCAGACCGCGCCGATCCGTTTTTGCACGTCGGGAAGCGAGCCGCCGGGTTCGCCGGAAACGATGATTCGCCGCACCTGCAAAGCGGTCGGGTCGATTTGATTGTCGAAAGCCACTTCCGCCATCCGCATGGTGTAGCTCGGCGTACAGAAGAAAACGGTCGCTCGGCTCGTGCGGATGAGCTCCAGCCGGGCCAGGGTTTTCATGCCGCCGGAGGGAATCACCAGGCAGCCGCGGGCGAGGCAGGCTTCGAACGCGCTCCAGAAGCCGATGAAAGGGCCGAAGGAGAACGGAAAGAGGACGCGGTCATCGGGGGTGATTTCCGCGGCATCAAGGACATACTGCCACGTTTGGAGCCACCATTCCCAGTCCTCCGCGGTATCCAGCACGGGCATCGGCCGGCCTTGTGTGCCACTGGTCTGATGGAAGCGGACGTATTTCTCTACTGGCCAAGTGAGGTTCGCGGCGAAGTCACCCATGAGGGGCGAGCCCTTCAGTTCCTCTTTGAACGTAAACGGCAGCCGGCAGAGGTCATTCCAGGAGTTGAGCGGCAGGTTTACCGCCGCCAGTTTTTCCGCGTAGAAGCGATTGTGGGGCAGAATGGTTGCCAGCAGCTCGCTGAGCCGAGCGAGCTGCCTGTTGCGCAGCTCTTCACGAGGTAATTGGCGGATTTGCTGACGCTCGGAAGCAGAAGTGGAAAGCATTCCCTTATCATAAGCCCTAAAGACGCAGTCGGCAGCGGCTTTCGCGCGAAGGGGTCGGGAGTTTTTGGCGGAGGTTAACGCCAACAAGAAGTCGGGGACGCCAAAAACTCCCGACCCCGGCCTAATGTCCTTGAACCACCGCTTCCGGCGGCAGGCCGGTGGCGGCGGTGAGCGCGGCGGCGGCTTGGGCGAGCTCGTTGAGGGTGTCGAGCTGGGCCTGGCGAGCGGCGAGGAGACTGGTGCGGGCGGTGACGATGCGGAGGACATCGATTTCTCCCGCTTTGAACTGGGCTTCGAGTTTGGAGAGCTCCTGCGGCAATTCGACGGCACTGCCGCTCGCGGCGACGAGACGCCGTGCCCGTTCGTAGCGGTCGATGGCAGCCTGAGCATCCAAGGCCGCCCGCTGGTGGAGCTGCTCCCATACGGTCTGCCGCTGGTTGACTTCCGCCATCCGTTGCCGGACGAGCGGCTGGCCGGAATTGAGAATCGGCAAATCGGACTGGGCACGGAACCCCCAGAGCGTTGCCCCGCTATCGGTCTTCTGATAGTAGGGGCCGATTTGCAGATCGGGCGTTTTGTTGGCGTGTGCCAGATTCATGTTAGCCCGAGCCGCATCCAGGTCGGACTGAGCCGCCAGCACATCGGGGCGAGCAGCGGCGAGTTGCCAGGCAATCGCCTGCGGATCTGAAGGCACAGTTTCCCACTCGCTTGCGTCCTTGGCCTGTGCCGCGGAAGCAGCGGCGCCAAATTGAAAGTCCACCAGATTGCCACTAAGCGTGAGCGGCATCGAAAGAGGGAGATTGAGTTGCCGCCGCAGGTCCAGAAGGGCCGTCTGATAGTTCGTTTGCACCAACTCCGCCCGCCGCCGGGCCGCAGATTCATCCAGCCGCACAATGGCGACGTCCGCCGCAGAGAGTTGCCCGCTTTTGAGCTGCTTTTCTGAGATGTCGAGCAGCTCACGACTGAGGTCGGCGTTGGCGCGAGAGATGTCCGCGAGGCCCCGCTGATACAGGGCGGCAAAATAGAGCCGCTCCGTCTGGGCGACGGCGGTCAATTCCGCCTGGACGATGTTCCACCGCGTGCCATTGAGGACCGACATCGCCGCCGCCTCGCGGTGCTGCCGTTGATGGGCGAGCTGCAGCGTCTGCATCAGCAGAACGTAGTGCGCGGTGGCGCCTGTGGTTCCATCAGGCAGGCGCGGATCCGGTGTGACCTGAATTTGCACCCAAGGATTGAAGGGATACGTTTGCGCAACCCCGAGCGCCCCGAGGCTGACCCCTTCCGCCTGGCGGGCCGCAATCAGGTCCGGATTTTGCGCGAGAGTGAGAGAGGCAGCCCCTTCGAGCGATAAGGGCTGGGCGTCGAGGTGGACCTGCGGGAGCTCTTCCGGGTGCGAAACCGCAGGGGGTGTTGGCAGTTTGTTGTCCTGAGGAGACAGCTCGTCTGGCGGAACTTTCGCGAGATCGACATAGGCGACGTGCTGCACCACGGGGGAAGGATTGGGACGCGAAATCGAGCTTGCCGCGCGACGGCCCAACGGCGACTGACATCCCGTCAGCGCGGTGAGCCCTAGCAAAAAGAAGAGTGCCGGCGACTTCATGCCGCATCCTCGCCGCGAATTCCTTACGGACTAGCAATCTCTTCCGACTAGGAAGACTTTGCTGCTTAATCCTCTTCGGCAGAAGACGCTGGGTTTAATCAGCGATTGACAAGCGCGCCAAGCTAGCATCCGCAGGGGAGCCCTATGCCAGGCTTGCTTCCCGCAGAGCCGACGTCTCGCAGGCATCCAACGGAACCGAAGCCATTCGGTCAAGCAACTGTTGCTGGAGGAGCTGCGCCATTTGAGCGCGGAATTGCCGTTCGCCGCGAGACCAGTTCTCTCGGACGGCTGCGGTATTGCAGCGAATTTCGCGCAGCGAGGGTGCAGAGTCATCTCTCTTGAACTCGTTGCGGCGAGTCTTGCGGTTATCCCATTGGGCGATGGCTGGCATGGCTGGGCTCCACTCCTTTACGAAGCTTTCGGTTTGCCGCGAATCATTTTTCGGCGGCTCTTAGGCATCTCGTTGATGCGGTGCGGGAGGTAGAGCAAGCTGCGTGCCGCGGGATGCCGCACGGGTTATCACCCGAAAAGAACGAATTCGCTGAGCCCGGTTGCGGAAGGCTTGCGGCCAAAACCGCAGCAGACAGCGAACAGTTGGGATTCGACGTGGTCGCAGGGAAACCAGTGGGCAATCTTGCTGTAGCAAGACGCAACGTCAAATCCCTTGTAACTCTTGGGACTTTTGACCTCGTTCCGCGGGCATAAAAGGTGCGGAACATCAATGGTTCGCCCGCGAGCTTTCCGGGGAGAGGCCCCCGCTGGCGGGAACCGTCTTCCAAATGAAGGAGAGAAAGTATGAAAAACAGACGATGGTTGTGGGCGATTGCACCGGCCCTGGGACTGGCATGCTTGTTCGTCCTCGGCAGCTCGGCGATGCAAGCCCAAGTCGGCAGCGAGTCGAAAGCGGCACCGAAGGCGCGCCCCGTGGAGCGAGCGACCCCGGCCACCGAGGATCGCGCCGCGCCGGCGGACGCAAGTAAGACTGGCACCAGGCGGACGACGGACGAAAATGTCCGAAGGTCGGCCCGAGAGGATGAAAACCATGAACATCAAGGTGGGGGCTGGCTCGGCGTCTATGTCTCCGAACCCGATGAAAAAAATCCGGTGACGGGTGTGCAGATTTCGCAAGTCTTTCCCGCCAGCCCCGCAGCCCGCGCGGGCTTTCGCGCCGGCGATGTCATCACCCAGGTGAATGACCACAAGGTGACCGACCCGCAGTCGTTCATCACAGTCATTGAAACCATGGCCCCAGGGACCAAGGCCGCGTTCGCCGTCCAGCGAAATGACCAGCCGGTGAAACTGACCGCGACGCTCGGCCAGAATTACTGGATGGCCCACCAACAAGACCAGAATTTTGACCGCAATTCGAATGGAATGCGAGGACGGGGCCACAACGAGGAAGAATATCCGATTTACGCCTTGGAGCTGGAACACAATCGGCGAGTGGCCGAGCAGCACGAGCGGATGGAGCAGATGCTCCTTGAGCTCAAGGAAGAAGTTCGACAACTGCGTGAGGAGCTGAAGGCCAAGAAGTAAGCAAGGCATGAATCGGCTTTTTCATCCACACCAATTCGCAAACTCATTTGGAGAAATACATATGACCTGGTTACGCAACACACTGTTGGCCGTGGCGATTGTGGGCTCGCTCCTGAGCGTCGCTCCCGCCCCAGTCCAAGCGGATGACTATTGGAACGGCTACTGGGGCTGGTACGACAACACGTACACTCCGGCCTATGGCCGCTACTATTCGTCGCGGCCGGTTTACGGCGGCGCGTATTACAGCCAGCCGTATTACGGCGGCGGCTATTACAGCCAACCCTATTACAGCCAGCCTTACTACGGAAACTACTATGGAGTGCCCGGAGCTGGCGTGCAGGTTTACGGCGCTGGCCGAGCCGTCAACGTCGGGCCAGTCCGGTTCGGCTGGCGGTAGTGGAGCCTCGGGCCAAGAGCCTGCTTTGAAATCGGCGAAGTCCGCGGGCGGTCAATCATGCGGTACGACTCTACCAAGATCGTGAAGCTGGTTGATCCTCGCGGCTTTGCTTTGCTAGCTACGCCCTGACCCTTCGCATGCCCGGGCCGGTCTTCTCAGGACGAACCAGGACTGCTTTTCGCACGTAAACCGGGGTAACGGCGGCCAGTTTTCTTCCCGTGGCCACGTTGAGTGCTGGCCAGAAACCTTTATACTGCTAGAGCTTGCGCGAGCCGGAGGAGATGCCGGCTCCTTTTATTGGCAAGTAGCGGGCTGGACCCGCCATACGCAAAAGGGGGTCGGGAATCTTTGGCGTCCTATCTTGTTCTGCTGCCAAGATCTTTAACGCCAAAGATTCCCGACCCCGAAAACCAGAAATCGCCCCTATGACTGACAAGAAGCCCTCCCCTCCCCCCACCGTCCCCATGATCGAGGCCATCGGCCTCTCCAAGTTCTATGGCATCTTCGCTGCGGTCAAGAACGTCAGCTTTACGGTGAATCAGGGGGAGCTCGTGGCGTTTCTAGGCCCCAACGGAGCCGGCAAGAGCACCACCATGAAGCTCCTCACCGGTTACCTCGCTCCCTCCGAAGGGACGGCAAAAATTGCCGGGCACGATATGGGGGCCGACCGCCTGGCCGGCTCCGCCCGTTTGGGATATTTGCCGGAGAATGGTCCCCTTTATCCCGATATGACTCCGCACGGCTTGCTCAATTTCTTCGCCGATGCTCGCGGCATGAAAGCCAGCCACAAGCGGGACCGGATTGATGCCGTTATCGACCTGTGCGCTATTCAGAGCGTAGTCCACAAGCCCATCGGCAAGTTATCGAAGGGGTTTCGCCAGCGCGTCGGCATGGCCCAGGCCCTGCTGCACGAGCCCGACGTCATCATCATGGATGAACCGACCGCCGGTCTCGACCCCAACCAGATTACGGAAGTCCGCACGGCACTCCGCAAGATCGCGATGGAGAAGACCATTCTCCTCTCCACCCACATCTTGCAGGAGGTGCAGGCCATGGCCAGCCGCGTCATTCTGGTGAACGAAGGGCGGCTGGTGTATGACGGCCCGGTGGCGGGGCTCGACCCGCAGGGACGCGGCCTCGAAGCGGCGTTTCATTCGCTCACGGCCGCTCCTGTTTAGTGTGACTCTCCCGATAGTTTCCTTGTCAATGACGACTTTGTGACGCTTATGCTCAACGCGATTTCTTCTTTCGGTTACTTGACGCTCTATAACCTGGGCTTTATCGGCGTCTTGCTGCTCGGGCTGGTGCCGCTCGCCATCTTCCGCCCGGCGGCGTTCGCCATCATCAAGCGGAACCTGGTGGGGTATTTCAGCAATCCCACCGGCTATGTGTTCTTGTGCGTGTTCCTGGGTGCGACGTCCATCGCTCTGTTCTGGCTGGCGGATTTTTTCGCCAACAACCTGGCCAACTTGGATCAACTAAATATCTGGTTCCCGTACATTATGCTGTTCTTCATTCCCTCCATCACCATGAGCTTGTGGGCGGAAGAGAAACGGCAGGGAACCGACGAATTGCTGCTGACCCTTCCCGCCGAAGACATCGACATTGTGCTGGGGAAGTACATCGCCGCCGCCGGGACGCTCACCGTTTCGCTGCTGGTGTCGCAAATCGCCACGTTCTCCTTTCTCAGCTTTCTGGCGGAGGGGGACGTCGACATCGGCCTATTTTTCGTCACGTATGTCGGCTACTGGTTAATGGGGCTGGCCATGCTGTCTCTGGGGATGATTGCCTCGTTCCTGACGACGAATCTGACAGTGTCTTTTATCTTGGGAGCCATCTTCAATTCCGCGCTCGTCTACCTGGTCAAAGCCAATCTGATTCTTCCCCCGCAGCTTCAGCCGCACTGGTTTTCCCGCTGGAGTCTGAGCGAGCGGTTTGACGACTTGGGGCGCGGAGTTATCAGTCTTTCCTCGCTCAGCTATTTCGTGCTGATTATTGTTTTGGGAGTTTATCTGAGCATCATTCTTGTCGGCCGCCGCCATTGGCTCGGCGGACGGGACGGCCAGTCGATGCTCGGGCATTACGTGGTGCGAGCCTTGTCGCTGGTTCTGATCCTGGTTGGCGGTAACGTCCTATTTTCCAATCACGACCTCATTCGCCAGGACTTCACTTCGGAGCAGGTCAGCTCGCTCTCGGGCGACACGCGCGAAATCCTGGCCCATTTGGAGAACAAGCATCCGGTCCGGATTGAGGCCTTCGTCAGCGCCCGCGTGCCGGACGAGTTCGTGAAGGTCAAGTACAACCTGGTCTCCATGCTCAAGGAGCTGGAACGGAACTCCGGCGGTAAAGTGGTCCTGCAGCTCAACGACAACCTCGAGGAGTTCAGCAAGGAGGCGACGCTGGCGGAAGACCGCTACGGCATCCGCCGCATGGCGGTCCGGACCGAGAGCCGCGGTGAAAGCCGTCAGCAGGAGTTCATTCTGGGAGCAGCGTTCACGTGCGGCGTGGAAAAAGTGGTCGTGCCTTTCTTTAACAAGGGAATGCCAGTCGAGTACGAGCTCGTCCGCTCCATCTCCACGGTCGCCCAGCCGAAGCGGAGAAAGCTCGCCATCGTCACGACGGACGTGAACCTCAGCGGTGGGTTCTCGTTCGCGGGCGGCCAGATTCAGCAGCTTCCGAAGCAGGCCATTTTGGAAGAGCTGGAACGGGAGTTCACGGTTGAGAACGTGGACATCACCACTCCGCTCGCGGTTTATGACGAAGACGGCAAGCTCAAGTACGATGCGATGATGGTGGTCCAGCCTTCCACCCTTTCACCGCCGCAGCTCAATAATCTGGTCGAGGCGATGAAAGCCGGCCAGCCGACGGTCATTCTGGAAGACCCTTTCCCGCTAATGTTTGGGCAGGTCGTGGGAACCAGCGAGGACAAGCCGAGTCAAGGGGGAATGATGGGGATGGGTGGTCCGCCGCAGCCCAAGGGGGACAGTTTTGGCATGGTCTGGAAGGCGCTCGGCATCGAGCCGCTGGCGGAGGTGCAGGTGGGGCAGCTTCCCGGCAAGATCGTCTGCCAAGCTTACATGCCCTACAGGCGGTTTGGCGACATTCCGCCGTGGGGTCCGTTCGTGTTTGTCCGCCAGGGAGGCGCGGGGACTTTCAATGCCAAGGAGGCGGCCGTCAAAAATTTTGAGGAAGTCTTCTTCCCAGTGACCGGCGGCATCCGCGAAGCCGCGAACATCAAGGATCTCAAGCTCAAGTTCACTCCGCTCGTGGAAACCGCGGACAACCGCAAGGACACCGGGCTTGTCAACGTGGAAGAAGCGCGGCAGTTTTTCCGTACACAGGATATGCAGCCGATCATTCAGAAAATGGAAGTCACTCCCAAGCGGGCCTATACGATTGCCGCCTGGATTCGGGGCGAAGAAGCCGAAGGGGCAGCAGACGACAAAAAAACAGAGGACCACAAGGACGCAAAGAAGGACAGCAAACCTGCGGATAAGGCTAAGAAGCCCGTCGTCAAGAAGCCGCTGAATGTCATTTACGTCGCGGACATCGACCTGATCAACAACCAGTTGCTCGGCATGCGGACCGAAGGAATCGAGCAGTTCCGCTGGGACAACGGTCCCTTTGTCATGAACCTGGTCGACGCCGTCGCCGGAGAAAACCGCTACCTGGAGATTCGCCAGCGGAAAGCCCGCTATGCCACGCTCCGCCGCATCGAGGCGGAAGCCCAGGTAGCCTTTGACAAGGAAGAAGAGGCCCGCAAGGCTGCTCAGAAGGAATATGACGAGGCGGTGACGAAGGAAGACGAGGCCATCAAGAAGATCGAAAAGGAAGCTTCGGACCTGGAAGCCGATTACCGCAAGCGGTCGGAGAAGGGAGAGCAGATCGACCTCAACGAAAAGAAGAGCAAGGAGCAACTCTTGCAGTTCCGCCTGCTGACGGCCATGGCCGCTTCGCAGGAAACCAAGCAGAACCTCAAGCTGAAGCTGGAAAAAAACAACGACCAGATTCGCCGCGACCGGCTGCAATCGGTTGCCCGCATTCAAAACATCTACAAACTGCTCAGCCTGCTCATTCCTCCGCTGATTCCCCTGTGCGTCGGCGGCGTAGTCTGGGTGCGGCGCTATATCCGCGAGCGAGAAGGAATTTCCAAGACCCGGATGAAGACGTAATACCCCATGAAAAACGAAAATATCAAAACCCTTATCATCGCCGGCATCGGCGTGGTCCTGGCAGGCCTGGCGTACGCCACGCTCCCCGCTCCCAGCACGAATGTCATTCCCAGGCGGCAAGGGCTGCTGTTTCCCGATTTCCAGGATCCCACCAAGGCTGCCAGCCTGGAGATCGTTCGTTACGACGCGGACAAAAACAAGATCGACTCTCTCAAGGTCGCGAAGACGGGGGGACTTTGGACTCTCCCCTCGCACGGCAATTATCCCGCCGATGCCCAGGACCAGCTCAAGGATGCCGCCGGCAGCTTGCTGGGGATGAAGGCCCTCGGCGTGGCCACCGAGTTTTCCGAGGAGCACCATCTGTTCGGCGTTCTCGACCCGACGCAGAAGGTCGAGGATTCCAAGAAGAAAGACGTCGGCATGCTCGTCGTCATTGGCGACGGCAAGGGAGGGGACCTCGTACGCCTGATCATCGGCAAGCCGGTCAAGGACCAGGCCGGCCAGCGGTTCGTCCGCGTGGCCGAAGGCTCGACGTTCACCGACGACGTGTACGTCGCCAAGGTCGATGTCGAAAAACTCCCCACCGACTTCAACAAATGGATCGAGCGCGACCTTCTCAAGCTCAATCCCCTCGACGTTCAGCGGATGACGCTCATGGACTACTCGGTCCTCAAGGAAGAGGGTGCCTTCTTCGCCCAAAAACGCATCGAAGCCGCGGTTTCGTGGGATACGCTGAACGGCGTCTGGAACCTGGATGGATTCAAGGTTTTCACGCAGAACCGGCCGCGTGACGCAGCATTGGGAGAGGGAGAAGAGCTGAACAAACAAAAGTTGGATGAGATGAAGACCGCCCTCGATGACCTGAAAATCGAGGACGTGAAGCGCAAGCCCGCGGGAGGGGACCCGCTCAAGCCCAATGCCGAGGCCCAGGCCCTGATGGTCAAGATGGGCTTCATACCTGCCCGCGATCAAAAGCTCTACAGCACCAACGGCGAGGTTCACGTCGACCTCAAGGACGGCGTCAGGTACGTCCTCCGCTTCGGCGATATCGCCGGCGTGCAGGCCGGCAGCGACGGGCAGAAGCTTAACCGCTTTCTCCTCGTGAACGCCGAGTTGACCGACGACATGAAGCAGCCCCCGATGCTCGAGCCCGAGCCCGCCGGCCCGGAAGCTCCCTCCACGACCCCTCCCCCGACAACTCCGCCGGCTGCCGAACCCCCGAAGCCCAACGGCGGCGCTTGCCAGGAAGAAGGCAAAAAAGAAGAGACCAGGGAAGAGCCGAAGGCTAAACAGGACCTCAAATCCGGCAAGGCCAAGAGCGAGCCGGGCACCAAAGCTAAGCCCGGCGCGGAGCCCCCACCGAAGCCCGCGAAGGCCCCCGCCAAGCCGGACCCCGCCAAGTTGGAGCTGGATCGCATCAGAAAGGCCAATCAGCGGAAGACGGACGAGTACAACCTGAAGAAGAAGAAGGCGGAAGCCAAAGTCGCCGAGCTCAACAGCCGGTTTCGCGACTGGTACTACATCATCTCCGAGGACACCTACAAGAAGATCCACCTCGGGCGGGCCGACATCATCCGCGAAGGAGCCACCGCCAAAGAGACCGGCTTTGGGGTCGATGCCTTCCGCATGCTGGAGAAGCAAGGGATCAAGCCGCCCCCCCCAGCCGCTTCGCCGCCACCCGGCGGACGTGGTCCGGGTGGACCCGGCGGCTTCCCGGGTGGATTTCCGGGCTTGCCGCCGATGTAGGAAACTCCCTGATTGGGAAACGCACTCTGGTCCCTGCGACCAGAGTCCAGCTAGGTCTTGCGCGCCTGATGGTTTACAATCGGGCTAATCATCCCGCCGATTTTCAGGAGACCCACCTCATGCGGACCGTGCTTGTTTCCCTCGCTCTCTTGGCTCTCGCAGCAAGTCCTCTCGCCGCCGCTGAATCCGCGGACAGTGCCGCGATTGCGGAAGGGAAGAAGCTTTTTGTGCGGGAGTGGGAAGCGGGTAAGCCGGCGAATCCGGGCGGGGACGGCCTGGGGCCGATGTTCAATGCCCGCTCCTGCGCCGCCTGCCACAAGCTTGGCGGCATCGGCGGAGCCGGGCCGAACGAGGACAGCAATGTGCGGCTCTTGACCGTGGTGCCGGTCGATCCACATCCCAGCGAGCTGGCGGAACATAAAACGAAGCTCACCCAGGTCCATCCCAGCTTCGTTCCCGGCGGCAAGCGCTTGCAAACCGCCTTCATCCTCCACCGCTTCGGCACCGACGAGGCTTACGCCTCCTTCGAGAAAAAGGTGATGGCCGGTCACGCCGCCGGCTCGCCGGACGACTGGGCCATCCGCATCTCGCAGCGGAACACCCCGCCGGTCTTCGGCGCGGGACTCATCGACGCTATCACTCCGGACATGCTCCGCGATCTCGTCAGAACGCAAGCCGCCGACGGCCGCGTCACCGGCCGCGTCGCGCCGGGACCGAAAGGCCCCACCGGCCCCGTCCTCGGCCACTTCGGCTGGCGGGGACAGACGATGTCACTCAAGGAATTCGTGCTCGGGGCCTGCGCCAACGAGCTTGGGCTGGAAGTCCCCGGCCATCATCAGGCCGCAAATCCGCTTAATCCCGATTCCAAAGCCTCCGGCCTCGACATGAGCCAGGAACAAGCCGACCAGCTCATCGCGTTCGTCGCCGCTCTTCCCGCGCCTCGCCAGGAGGTTCCCGCCGACGCGGAAAAAGCCAAAGCTGCCGAGCGAGGATGGGCCGCATTCAAAACCATCGGCTGCGCCGATTGCCACGTGCAGGACGTTGGCCCCGCCAAGGGAATCTATGGCGACCTGCTGCTGCACGACATGGGGCCTGGCCTGGCCGATGCCGTCTCCGCGGTTTCCGCCAAGCAGCACCTGCTGCGGAAGGAAGGGGAAATCGACACGTACATCAACGCCGGCGCCGCCCTCAAAATCCTGCAGCAGGAATGGCGGACCCCGCCGCTGTGGGGTGTGCGCGACAGCGGCCCCTACTTGCACGACGGCCGGGCCAAGACGCTCAAGGAGGCCATCTTGTCCCACGCTGGCGAATCCATCATCTCCATCGAGAAGTTCGCCGCCTTTCCCGAAAGCGAGCAGGACGACCTGATTGCCTTCCTGAACACGCTCGTCGCGCCCTGATCGGCGAAATCCTTACTCTCCGTATCGCCGTTATATTCGCGCGATCAACAGACTGCGCGGTCATCTTACTCCCGAGGTCACCCGCTCCGAGCCGGAGCTAGAGTTCGGTAGGTATCGAACTTGAAGACCAATCCTCTGGAGACCTTGCCATGCGCCGTTTGGGATTCATTCTTTTCGCCTGTTTACTGACCGGTTGCGGTGTGAGCCACGCCGTGAGCACGACCGACGATACACGGGCCTGGCAAGGAACCTGGAAGATGGTCTCCTGCACTGCCAACGGAGAATCGCAAAAGGGGGACGTGCAGTGGGTCGTCAGCGGCGACCACTACACGATCGGCCTCGACGGGGAATCAGGAACGGACCCTTATCCGTTCAAGCTCGACTCGCGGCAGAAGCACGTCGACGTGCATCACCACGATACCCCCCAGGGAACCTACGGAGGCCACTTGAAGGGGATCTACGAGATCCACGGAAACTCCTTGAAGGTGTGCTACGATCTGAAGGGGCAACAATACCCCAAGTCGTTCGCTGCCGAGCGCGGCTCTGGGCAAGTGCTGTATCAGTTTCAGCGGGCGCAGCGCAACTGAACTCGAGCACCTTGCCTATGCCACGATCGGCTGCAAGCGCGGCCCGACGTGCTCGGTAACCACAGCGCCGAAGAGAGTATGCGGTGCAAGGTCGTAGATGGCGACGGGAATAATCTGCCCCGTCAGCCGCGGGTTGCCGTCGAAGACGACGATCCGGTCGCAGTTCGTGCGGCCGGTGAGCTGGACAACGTCCCCCCGGTCTTCGCCGTGGCGTTTCGCCCGTTCGCTGGGGCCTTCCACCAGCACTTCCACCCGCTGGCCGAGGAGGGGCTGGTTTTCTTGCTCGCTGATCCGGTTTTGCAGCTCGAGGAGCTCGTTGTTGCGTCGGTTCTTCACTTCGAACGGCACGTCGTCGGGATAGAGCTCCGCCCCCTTGGTCCCGGGGCGCTCGCTGTACTTGAAAATGAAGCTGTTCTTGAAGCGGCACTCGGCGACCAGATCGTAGGTCTTCTGAAAATCGGCGTCGGTCTCGCCGCAGAAACCGACGATGAAATCGCTGGTGATCGCGGCGTGCGGCAGCCGGGCGCGGATGCGGCCCATCATCTCGCGATAGTCCTCCACGGTGTACCCTCGCTTCATCCGGGACAACACTTCGTTGCTGCCGCTCTGGGCCGGCACGTGCAGGTAGGGGGAGCACTTGGACAGAGTCGCGACCGCATCGAGCAAATCATCCGTCATGTCCTTGGGATAGTTCGTGACGAACTTCAGCCGCTCGATGCCGTCAATCTCCTGCAGCGAGTGGAGCAGATCGGAGAGGCGCGTCGTTTTGCCGCCGCTCTTGTGCTTGTAGCTGTTGACCGTTTGGCCGATGAGCGTGATTTCTTTGCAGCCTTGGTCGGCCAGGACGCGAGCTTCCGCCAGAATCTGCTCGGGGTCGCGCCCCTGCTCGGGGCCGCGGGTCATCGGGACGATGCAATAAGTGCAGAACTTGTCGCAACCAATCTGGATGCGGAGATAGGCCTGAAACGGCGTGGGGCCCATCGACGCTTCGCGGAGCGGGTCGAAGGTCTCGTGGCTCCGCTTGATTTCGTCGACCGTGCCGTCTTTGCGGCCGAGGCCGACTGCCATCTGCGGCCCTTTGCCAGCGGCCACGTCGCTCAGCAAGTCCGGAATACGGCTGAGCTGGCCGGGACCGACGACGAGGTCTACGTAGGGAGCCCGCTCGAAGACCAGCTTTTGGTCCTTCTGGGCCATGCACCCCATCACGCCGATGATTTTTTCAGGATGCTGCTTTTTGAACGACCGGAGCCGGCCGAGGGCGCTATAGGTCTTGTTTTCCGCCTGTTCACGGACGCTGCAGGTATTGAACAGAATTACGTCCGCGGCAGCGAGCTCGCTTTCCAGCTCGAAACCCTGCTTGCGCAGGCTGGCCACGACCATCTCGCTATCGAGAACGTTCATCTGGCAGCCGACGGTTTCGATATACAGGCGCTTCATGTTTCAACTTACGCAGCCTTCCGCTTCGACTCCTGCAACTGCTTGAGTCGCAGGGCCTCCCGTTCCCGCCTGCGGCGGAGCTTCTCTTCTCTTTTCTGTCGTTTTTGTTCTTCGGCGGCCTGGTGAGTCAGCTCCGCGAGCAGCGCCTCGCGGCGGCCTTGCATCAGCCGGGCCAGCGTCACGACGGCCACATAGACCCCCACCCCGAGCAGGCCCCATTCCCACCATTCTAGATTCAACATCGCCGACTCCCTCCGGCTGCGTTCGCTGGCACGCACGGGCAATTCCGCCCGCTTTCAGCAAGCACCGCATCTTACCACGCCAGGCAGAATTGACGCGAGAGGGAATTAGCGTGCCGCGATAGCCGGGAAATGTCGTTGCACCATTGATCCTTGACATCCCGCGCCCAGCGAAATAACTTATCGCGCAGCGGCCGGAGATCATCAGAAACTCGGCATTTGGGGAGGCGGATATGAAGACCGACGGAATCGGCCAGATCGCCATTACGGTCAGCGACGTCGAAAAAGTGCTCCCTTTCTACCGTGATATCTTGGGTTTGCAGTTTCTGTTCCGCCCCAGTCCTGGCCTGGCGTTCCTCGCCTCCGGGTCCGTGCGGATCATGCTCTCCACGCCGCAGGGGGCGGGTAGCGCAGGAGCCAATTCGATTCTCTATTTCAAGGTCGCTGACGTCGTAGCGACCCACGCCGCGATGGTGGAGAGCAGAGCCACCAGCGAGCGAGCTCCCCAGCTAACCGCGAAGCTTCCCGACCACGAATTATGGATCGGCTTTCTGCGCGATCCGGACGGCAATCTGGTTGGCCTGATGGAAGAAAAGCAGTAGGTTCAGCCGTGCAAGTCGCCTGCGCTCATGCACCGCTCATGCACCGTACAATTCAGCCCCCCAGTTCCTGCGACCTCTTCGTCGCCGCCTCGACAGCCGCGATGAGCGCTGCTCGCAGCCCATGCTCTTCCAGGGCCTTCATGCCGGCGATGGTCGTTCCACCGGGACTGGCGACCCTGTCTTTAAGCACGGCTGGATGCTCGCCCGTGCTCAGCACCATCTGGGCACTTCCCAGAACCGTCTGCGCCGCCAGGGCCAAAGCTAAATCCCGCGGCAGACCCATCCGGACGCCGCCGTCGCTGAGGGCCTCGATCATGATGTAGACAAAGGCGGGTCCGGAGCCGGACAGCCCGGTGACCGCATCGAGCAGCTTTTCATCCACCTGCCGGGCCAGCCCGACTGCCGATAAAAGCTCCCCCACCAGCTTGGCGTCTTCCGCTGTCGCGCCAGGGCCAAGGGCAAAGGCGGAAGCTCCCTTGCCAACAAGCGCCGGCGTGTTGGGCATTACACGAACGATCCGGTCGGTCTTCAGGCCAGTACAAAGTTTGGCCAGCGTCACACCGGCGGCGATGGAAACGACCAGCGTTTCCTTGTTGATTTTCCCTGCTAGCTCCCCCATCACCGCGGACATGCTCTGCGGCTTGACCGCCAGGAAGAGCACGCCGCCGCGCTCCGCCAGCTCGATATTGCTCTTGGCGGCGACTGCACCGGCCACCTCCGCCTGAAACTGCACGATGGCCTCTGGCACCGCATCGAAGGCCGTAATCTTCCCCGCTGGGAGCAGCTTCGCAGCCACGAAGCCCTTGGCAAGCGCGCGGGCCATCTGCCCAGAGCCGACAAAACTGATGTTTGCTGGAGCCATGCTCGGTCCTGAATTCATGAAGGGTGCTAGCGGCTCTCTATCTTAGTCGATTTTTTCGCCATTGCTTCATAGGTCCCCCTACTGTTACCCTTCCCGCCAGTTTCCCCAGGTTTATCGAGATTTCGACGAGGCTTTCTATGTGGTCATGGATGAGCACGATGGCGGGCGTCTGGAAGGATTCGTTTCTTGGCCGAACGACTTTGGTGCTGTTCTCGCTTTCTCTGGCCGCGGCGATTCTTCCGCGCGCGGCAGATGCTCAAGAGGCCAAATGGATTTGGACCGCCGAGCACCAGAAGGACGGCGTCCCTGCCGGCGCGGTCTGCCACTTCCGCAAATCATTTACAGCGAACACGCCGCAAAACGCGGTCATCGCGATTGCCGCGGACGATATGTACGAGCTGTATCTCAACGGCCGCCGCATCGGAGCGGGGGAATCGACGAAGCGGCTGACGGAATATGACGTCTCCAAGTTCGTCGCCAAGGGAATCAACCTGGTGGCCATCAAGGTCACCAATCGCACGGGCAAAACGGCGGCCCTCGTTGCCCGCGTCACCGTCAAGGAGAAGAACGGCGAATGGGTCGCGCACTCCAGCGACGACACCTGGCGGACCAGCACCAGTCCGTTGCCGCTCTGGAACACGTCCATGTACAACGACCGGGGCTGGGCCAAAGCCCAGGCCTTCGGCACGCTGGGCGAAACCGCCCCCTGGGACCGCCGGGATGAACCCGTTGCCGCAGGAGCCGGCGATGAAGAGCAGACCGTGGCTCCGATTGTCGACAAGAGCGAGGTCAACCGGCCCAGGCCGGGAACCACGACCAAAACCACGGATACTCCCGCCACCGGGACGCAAGCTAAGCCAGGCACAACGCCCGAACTCAACCCCGCCGGCGAATTCAAAGAGCCGGTGGCTGCCAAGCTCGTCAAGAACGAGCGCTTCGAGCCGGTCGATGAATTCGAGGTCCAGCAGGTCCTCCCCGGCGAGCAGACCGGCTCTCTCATCGCCATGACCTTCAACGAATTCGGCCACATCATCGCCTCGAAGGAAGGGGGCCCGCTCCTCCTGATGTATGACAGCGACAAGGACGGCATTCCGGACAAGGTGAAAACGTACTGCGACAAAGTGAAGAACTGCCAGGGAATCCTCGCCCTCAACGGCGACGTCTTTGTCACCGGCGAAGGGCCCGACGGTCCGGGCCTGTACCGCCTCTCCAAGGCGAACAAGGATGGCCAGCTCGAAGAGGTGCGGACGCTCGTTAAGTTCAAGAGCGAGTCGATTGAGCACGGGCCGCATGGCTTGGTCCTCGGCCCCGACGGATTGATTTACGTGCTGCTCGGCAACTACGGCAAGATCGATCGCGAGGTCGACCCCGCCAGCCCGCACCGCGACTTCTACGAAGGGGATCTCGTCACTCCGCGGTATGAAGATCCCGCCGGCCACGCCGTCGGCATCAAGGCCCCCGGCGGCACCATCATTCGGACGGATGCGGAAGGAAGCGGAGTGCAAATCGTCTGCGGCGGCCTCCGCAATCCCTATGATCTGGCTTTCAGCAACGACGGCGAGCTGTTCATTCACGACGCCGACATGGAGTCGGACGAAGGGCTCTCCTGGTATCGCCCCACCCGCCTCTTGCACCTGGTCCCCTCCGGCGAGTACGGGTGGCGGAGCGGCTGGGCGACCTGGCCGGACTACTTTGTCGATTCGCTGCCGGCTTCGCTCGATACGGGTCGCGGCTCGCCGACCGGCATCGTTTCCTACAACCATTTCATGTTCCCGCGGCGGTATCACAACTGCCTGTTCACGGCCGATTGGTCGCAGGGAAAAATCCTGGCGGTGAGGCTGAAGAAGAACGGCGCGTCGTATACGGCGACGACCGAAGTTTTCGTCGAAGGGAATCCGCTCAACGCCACCGATCTCGACGTCGGCCCCGATGGCTGGCTCTATTTCTGCACCGGCGGACGCGGCACTGGCGGCGGCATCTACCGCGTTATCTGGAAGGGGACCGTTCCGCCGCAGATCACGAACATCGGCACCGGCGTGACCGCGGTCATCCGCCAGCCGCAAATTCAAAGCAGCTGGGCCCGGCAGAACATCGCTGGGGAGAAGAAAAAACTCGGTGACAAGTGGGATAAGTCGCTGATTGGCGTGGCGAAAAGTGCCGCCAATCCAGCGAACTACCGTCTGCAAGCCCTCGACCTGATGCAACTTTACGGCCCGACGCCTACGCCGGAATTGCTCATCAACCTCTCGCAGCAGCAAAGCGAGCAGGTGCGGGCCAAAGCGGCCGAGCTGATGGGGCTGCATCCGACGGAAGCCACGCAAAATCGCCTCATCGAAATGCTGGCCGATACCGACCGGGGCGTCCGCCGCAAAGCGTGCGAAGCCCTCAGCCGGGCCGACCAGGCACCGACGCTCGACAAGCTCCTGCCGCTCCTCTCCTCGGACGACCGGTTCGAAGCCTGGTCCGCCCGCCGCCTCCTGGAGCGGATGAGGCTCGAAGACTGGAAAGAGGAGCTGCTCGCCAGCGACAACCACCGGCTCTACATCCAGGGAAGCCTGGCGCTCATCACGGCGTATCCCAGCCGCGAAAACGCCCAGCAGATTCTGAAGCGGATGGAAACGTTGATGGAGAAATTCGTCAGCGACAAGGACTTCCTCGACATGCTCCGCCTGGCGCAAATCGCCATCGCTCGCGCCGAGCTCAAACCCGAATCGCTGGCCGGTTTGCGGAAACGCCTGGTGGAAGAGTTCCCAGCCGGGGATCCGCTGATGAACCGCGAGCTGATTCGCCTGCTGGTCTATTTGCAGGAAGCGACCATCACGGACCGCTACCTGGCCTATCTCAAATCCGATGCCAGTGAAGTGGACAAGCTGCACGTGGCCCTGCACCTCCGCTTCCTGGAAAAAGGTTGGACCTCTGCCGATCGGATGGAGCTGCTCAAGTTCTATGAGGAATCCCAGAAGCGGAAGGGGGGCGGCAGCTACGCCCGCTACCTGATTAACGCCACGCGGGACTTCACGAAGCAATTGAATCAGGAAGAAGTGGCGATGGTCTTGGAGAAAGGTTCGCTCTGGCCCAACGCGGCTCTGGGCGCACTTTATCTCATTCCGGAAAAGCCCGATGAAAAAACGCTGCAGCAGCTCAAGGATCTCGACCAGCGGCTGAGCGACAAAGAGGGAGATTCGTTCCAGCGCTTGCAAGTAGGCATCACCGCGGTGCTGACACGCAGTGGCGACGAGGAATCGTTCAAATACCTCCGTAAGGTATGGGACGAGAATCCCGAGCGCCGCGCGGCCATCTCGGTCGGTCTCGCGCAGTCTCCCGCGGGAGAAAACTGGGCCTATGTCGTCCGCAGCCTCCCATATCTTGAGCCGGCCGCGGCCCGCGAAGTCTGCCAGAAGCTGATGGCGGTCGAGCAGGCCCCCGAAGAATCCGCCCCCTATCGCACGATCATTCTGCTCGGCCTGCGGGCCTTGGAGAAAGACAAGCCGGCGGACGCGACCATCGCCCTCTTGCAGTTCTGGACCAGCGAAGAGCCGGCCAAGGACGAAAGCGAGAAGAAGCAGCTCGAAGCCTGGCAGGCCTGGTTTGCCAAGACTTATCCCAACGAGGCTCCCGCGACGCTGCCGACCGCGCATGAAAACGCCAAGTACACCTACGACGTGCTGCTGACGTACCTCAGTGGCGAAGACATGGCCAAGGCATCCGCAGAGCGAGGTCGGGGGGTCTTCACCAAGGCCCAGTGCGCCAAGTGCCACAAGCTCGGCGACCAGGGGGAAAGCATGGGCCCCGACCTGACCACCGTCAGCCGCCGCTTTACCCGGAAGGAAATCCTGGAGGCGGTCGTCTATCCCTCGCACATCATCTCCTCGCAATACGCCTCCAAAACCATCCGCACCGCCGACGGCCGCACCCTCAGCGGCATCGTCGCCCCCGGCGCGGAAGGGGAAACCATCATCCTGCAATCGACCGGCGAGAAAACCACCGTCAAAACCGCCGACATCGAAGAGACTAAGCCCAGCAACGTCTCCGCGATGCCCACCGGCCTGCTCGACACGCTATCTCTTGACGAAATCGGCGATCTCTTCAGCTACATGCAGGGGACCCCCAAGCCGGCCAATTTGACCCGCAAGCCGGGAGCGGCTGGGAGGAAGTAAAGTAGCCCGCACACTCCGCGTGCGGGAAGGTCTGCTCACGGAGTGAGCGGACCACTATGGGCATCCCATTTGCATTCCAAATCCTTAATCTGCCCGCAAGTCGTTTCGGCAGGGTGCCGAAGTATCTGCTAGAATTAAGGTTATGGGACGCAGAAGCTATTTTGTCAGCGACCTGCACATGTTTTCCCGCCGCAGCCAGGCGGCCGAGCATCAGGACGCCTTGCAGCAGGCGGCTGGGCGGGCAAAGACGTTTGTGCTGGGCGGGGATATCTTTGATTTTCGCTGGTCGACTCTTCCTTCAACCGAAGCCACCGTCAGTGCCGCGATCCGCTGGCTGGATGCACTGGTGGGCGCGCACCGGACGTGCGATTTTCACTTCGTCCTCGGCAACCATGACTGCAACAGCCGGTTTGTGGACGCTCTGGACAAATACGCCCGCAAGCAACCCAACCTGCAGGCCCATCCCTACCTGCTCCGGATCGGCAAGGCCGTCTTCCTGCACGGAGACGTGGCCGACCACCCCGAAATGTGCGCGGCTCGCCTCACCCATCGCCGGAAGCATTGGTCCAGGGACGAAAAACGCCGTGGCCCGGTCAAGAACATGCTCTACGACTGGGCCGTCCAGGCCAACCTGCATCGGCTCTGCGGCAAGATGGTCCACCCCAAACAGAAAGTGGCCCGGCGAATCCTCGGCTATCTGGACCGCATCGGCCAAGGGGTGGAAAGCGGCACCGAGCAGGTCTACTTCGGCCACACCCACGAGTCGCTGGCAAGCTACCGCCACAACGATGTCCTGTTCCACAATCCCGGCGCACCGATCCGAGGGCTCGACTTTCGGATTGTGGAAGTCGCTTAGCGAACCTACTTCTTCCGCTCTTCCAAACCCCAACTGGCGATGATCGTTTCCGCCCCTGGGGTCATATTGCGGATTTTATTGGCGATGACCCCTTTTTCGGTCGGCGTCGCCTTGGCGGCTTTCCGCTTCAGGACCTTCATCTTCTGCTTTCGCTTGCGGCGGCGACGGAGCTCCTTATGACGTTCGATGATTCCACCCACGCGCGTACTCCTGACTCGGTTAGCCTGTGATTCGGGAACCTAGCTTTGTAACAGCGATCCGCCGCGGCGTCAACTTGGGCGGGTTTTGGTAGTGGTACAAGTTGCCGCCCGTGCCTTCTATGATCCCGATTCGGTCAAGCCTGGGTAATTGAGTTTGTTTCTGGTTTTGTCGTTGCGCAGCGGTATCTGCGTCCGGTTCAGGATGTTTTTCGGTCTCGGGTGATGGGAATGTTGGTGCTTTGGATCTCACGCTTCCGCTGGCCTGGCGCTTGTCCTCGTTCGTTTCGGGATTCACCCGAATACCACCTTCTATCCGTGTCAGACTGGAGGATGACCCATCCTCGTGCAGAAACACCCGATGCTCTAATCCTTAATCCTTAGGCTCTTTTGGGGCGAGTGCCTGAAAAGTGGGCAGCCGTTGCTTTGGCTTCTGGTTTCCCCTTAGCAGGTTCAGTTTTTCTTCTATCGCAAATAAGAATCCGATGCCGATGACCACGAGCCCGCCGCTGACAATTAGGCCGAAGACGACAGCGTAAAGGTGATAGTCGCGCAGAGCGAAATATACGCCGGCCAATAGCGGCGGCCCCACCATCGCCGCAATCATCAGGCTCCGCAGGCTGTACTTCATAGAGGGCACTCAAATCAGTTCCCGGATTTTCTCGCGGTCATCGAGCAGGTGTACCGGCCGGCCGTGGTAGTCGGGGAAGGCTTTCGCCGGGTCGATCCCCAGAACGTGATAAATCGTGGCCAAAACGTTTTGCGGCGTGTACGGGTTTCCTTTGGCCCGCTCGGCCCGCGCGTCGGTCTCTCCCACGACTTGCCCCATCCGCAGACCGCCTCCCGCCACGATGGCGAAGCCCGCGTCCCACCAGTGGCCGCGACCGGTGGCAAATCGGCTTCCCAGCGACTTCGTCTCGTCGCCAACTCGCGGAGAACGGCCGAACTCACCCCAGATCACCACCGCAACCTGCTGATCGAGGCCCCGCTCATACAGATCGCTCAGCAGCGTGAAGATCGCCCGGTCATAGGCGGGGAGCAGCTTGCGCATCGAGGGAAAGTTTTCCGTGTGGGTATCCCAAACGCCGAACACGGGAAGTCCCGGGGCTCGCTGCACCCCTCCCTGCGCCACCGTGACCACGGAGACCCCTGCTTCAACCAGACGCCGCGCGAGCAGCAAATCGGTGCAGCCCTGGAAACGGTCCCGCACGCGAGCCTCTTCCTGGTTCAAGTCCAGCGCCCGGTACACGGCGCCCGAGGTGACCATGCCATACGCCCGGCGCTGGAATTCGTCCAAGGCTCGCGTTTTCTCGGCAGCCTCCCCGTCGCGGCGGGCCTGGTCGAATTGGGAGAGGAGCGACTTACGATCATCGAGGCGCTGGGGAGACATGCCGGCAGGCAGACGCAGGTTCGCCAGCCCCGGCCCGGTCGGCCGGAATGGGCCGTGTTGGAGGCCCAGATACCGGGGGACTTCCGGGTCGTCCGTTTCCGGCACCGTCCGCAGGTCATTGAGATTCACATAAGGGGGGAGGGGAGTCGCCTGATTGCCGCGGAGCCGGCTCACCACGGAGCCGAAGACCGGCCACTTCTCGCCGGCACGAATTTCTCCCGTGCGCGCCGAAGGGTAGCCGCTGAGCAGCTCGTAGGGGTCGTGCCTCCCCCGGAACTTGATCCCCCGGATAACGGACAGCTTGTCGGCGATTTGGGCCTGGAGCGGCATGTGCTCGCAGAAGCTCAGCCCCGGGACCTTGGTTGGGATCGCAGCGAATTCCCCGCGAAACTCCACGGGGGCGTCCGGCTTGGGGTCATACATGTCGATATGGCTGGGCCCGCCCGGCAGGCAGACCATGATGACCGACTTTGCAGGCCGAGCGGTCCCCTTTCCCTCAGCAGCCGACAGTCGGAGCAGATCGGCCAAGCTTAATCCACCGAGCCCCAAAGCGCCGATTTGGAGAAACTCGCGGCGGTTCGTGCCATGATCCGACATGCTGTCTGGTCCCCAATGTCACCCCGGTGGAAGTATCTCTGCATTGGAGAGGGTAACGTGATTGCGGCCTGGATACAACGTATCAATGGTGGAACCGCCCGCTAAGCGTCCGATTGCCGATAGGGGAGGAACTGCCCGTCACGAAGGTAACACTCGTGATACTGCTGCAGCCTGGCTTCGTCGACTTCGACACCCAGCCCCGGCTGCTCGATGCGTCCCCACTTTGGTCCGCTGGCGATCGGCAGCGGAGTTTTGAGAATGTCGCCCGCCATGATACTGGCGGTCTGCTGAGCGCCGGCGATGGCGTTGGGAATCGTGAGCAGCACGTGCTGGCCGGCGGCGGCGGCGATGCCGAGCTCGCCGTGGGTGTGTTTGCAGACTTGCTGCCCTTCCCAGTGGGCGGCCCAGCAGAGAGTCAGGAAGTTCCGTAGCGAGCCGACCCAGTAGCTGCTGAAGCAGAGGACGTCGGCACAGCGGCTTTTGATCACGCGCAGGCAATCCTCCACGCGGCTCAGCCCCTCGTTCGCGCAGAGAGCCACCGGCACCTTGGCCCGCAGCTCGCGCATGTTCTCCACAGGGTCGATGGGGACTGGGGCTTCGGCGAAGTCGATGCCGAAGTCGGCGTTCCACTGAGTCAGCAACCGCACCGCCTGGGGGATGTTCCAGGCCTGGTTGGCATCGACCCGGATTTTCCGCTCGGGGCCGATTGCGGCCCGCAAGGCGGCGAGCATCTCGGTTTCGGCCCGTTCGTCTAGGCCAACTTTCAGATAGAAGCAGGTATAGCCGCGGGCCACACCGTCCGCCGCTTGCCGCGTGATTTCCTCTGGAGTGCCACGGGCCAGATAGTAGAAGTAGTCCACCTCATCCCGCAACGCGCCGCCGAAGAGCCGGTAGATTGGCTGGCCGCACTCTTTGCCGCAGAGGTCCCACAGAGCCTGGTCGATACCGGCGAAGGCGAAGTTGCCGCTGGAAGCACGCAGATCCCAGAGCGCCGTTTTGAAGAAATCGCGAGCGATGGCTTCGCTCTGCCAAGGATCGCGGCCGAGGAGCAGCGGCTCAAACGCCAGAACCGCCTGTTCAATCGACACAGCATTTGGCCCTGACGTACATTCCCCCCAGCCGACGAGGCCATTGTCCGCCGTCAAGCGCACGATGGTGTCGGTAACCCCGCTGCGAGCCACGCGGCTGCTGATTTCGTCATGGAGGTAAGGAACGCTGAGTGTCCAGGTTTCGAGGCGAGTGATTTTCATGGTTAGTCAACGTCGGTTCTTAGTGTCTGCCTTCCTCCGAAACCGAAAGGCGCACACGGCATAAACCCGCGCGCCCATATCCCAGCGCCACGGCTGGCTGGCTGCCAGGTCTGTCACCTGTGGGCTAAGGAGGGAATCGGTGGCGAGCAACGAGTATATAACTGCGGGGTTGACGCCATGATAGAAGTTTCTGGCTTGTATGAGCTGGTTCAGCAGGCTAGGAAGTTCATGATCTGAGACTGTCCGCAGCTCGGCGCAGGTGTCGGACGATACCAGGTCCGTGACCAGCACGCCCTGTCCGCCAGGAGCCAATAAGTCCAGCAGCAGACGGAGATGGCCCCAGCGGATGGCTTGCAGGACGTCCAGAAAGCGAGGATGCTTTTCCCCCAGTCGATTCGCCACTCCCAGCAAGAGCTGACTGAGCAGGCAGGTGGAGGCGACGGCGTCAAAGGGAGAAGGCAATCGCGAGGTTTGCCGGGCGGGCGCGTCGCGGCAGGCCGCCAGATCCTCGTCGCTGAGGGCCGAATCAGGGGACCACTTCGCCATTCTCTCGAGCATGCCTGTCACATCGACGCTTCCGTGTCGGATCAGGCCAGCATGGTGCGCCACGTCTTGCCGCACTGCTCCGCGGCTCAAGGCCGCATCATCCAGGTCCACGAGGTGAACTTCCCGATAAGAGCCGAGGAGGGCCGGCAAGTCCAAATCGTTGCAGTTTCCCGCGCCGAGAACGCACAGCCGTCCGTCGGGAGCCAGACGATTTCCCGTGAGCAGCTCCGTCACCTTCTGCCGCTGAGATGCATACGATTCCCAGCCCGCTGCCGAGGAGGCGTTGAAATCGGTTTGTAGCTTGACGAGCGGGTTCATAGCGAGGCGCCAGGGTCAATTGCGTTATCCGTGGAGTATTTGAAGATCAGGTTCAATCTGGCAGACATCGTCGATTCAATGCTCGCTGTTATGAGCTCGCCCAATGATCACTTTTCGCGGGTCACGGGGAGGCGACCGCTTTTGATCCCCTTTTTGAATGCGGCAAAGTCGCTCCGATTCTGGGCGGCATAGCGGATTGCGAAATCAGCGAGCGACTTGTCGCACTTATCGCTTTGTCCGAGATACCCGCTGATTTCCGCCGCCGCGCCGGATTTGGCGTGGGCGCGAGCGAGTGCCCAACCGCAAAGCCGGGCGTGAGCGAGCAGCTCCGCATAGGACATTTTTTGGGCGTCGATGGATATCTTCATGTCCCGAAGCTGGCGGACGTAGTAGTCACGGCCATCCAGCCCCGAACCGAAGCCGAGAAACACGTCGCTCGCCGACTGCATCAGCCTCTGCCCGTGCACGATGCGGTGTCCTTGATTCTGGTGATTGCCGCCACCTGTAAACGGCTCCAGGACGCTGGGCCTGGCCTCTTTGAGCTGCAAAACGAGCGGTGCGCCATCCGCATCGAGCAGAAGGCCGACCTCGCACCGCAACCCCACGCTCCCCACGCCGACAACTTTGAAGGCGACATCGACCAGCCTGAATCGCTTCAAGAGCATCCGGCGGTCCTCCTGCAAATTGTCGCTGTAGCGATGAAGGAATTGCTCAATGAGCTCTTGGTGCTTTCTCACTTGCGGTGCGTGAAACACCTGTAAGCCCTTGTCTCGAAATCGAAGACCGTTCTCGGTCTTCTCGGTCAACTTGGCAAGCAGTTGCTCGCCGGCTTTCCAGCACAGTGGGATCCGAAGCTTGGAATTCACGTGACTTGAAGTCGCGGCCGCACTGACCCTATAGTGAGTCGTATTAATTTAAATCATACCAACATGGTCAAATAAAACGAAAGGCTCAGTCGAAAGACTGGGCCTTTCGTC
>JADMIO011875010.1_pt1 | contig 51775 bp, 42 predicted proteins | sample 8958161 | NCBI WGS metagenome assembly JADMIO01 (sample SAMN16585339, study PRJNA669376) | soil metagenome | isolation source: Crop rotation soil | place: USA: Cullars Rotation, Alabama | collected 2011
GGCCGCGACTTCAAGTCACGTGAATTCCAAGCTTCGGATCCCACTGTGCTGGAAAGGACATTGAGATAATCGAGAAGTATCCATTCAGAATTCGCCAATCCTTCCTTATGAAAAGGTTCTTCTCCCTGTTTTTTAGAGGCAAATTCTTCTACTGACCTTGCAATAGCATCAATATGGGTCTTGGAATCAGCATGACAAATGATAAAAAAATCGGCTACAGAATTTTTCAAACCGCGTAAGTCAATACAAACAATCTCCTTTGCTTTTTTTTCCTGCATTCCCTCGACGATGCAATTTTTCAATCGCTCTGCATCATTTAACTTCCTGACGTTTTTTTTGGTTATTTTTCGCGTTGGAGATTTCTTTTTTATCATTCAGTATAACAAGATTTTTTTTGTCTTACAGACGTAAAAGTAATTAAAAAATTGCGTGCCTTAAAGGTAGAAGTGTTCAATGGAGGAAGTCATCCGATCAAATAAAGATTTAACAACCTTATTCACAGGAAGACATTCTGTCGATCTTTCTGAAGTTGATTCTGCCAATTCGTATTTGTCTTTCATTCTTCGTAAGAACAGATTACATGAAGGAACCGTCGTTCGGACAGAAAAACAAAATGCGGGCCGCGGTCAGCGGGGGACTGTATGGGAAAGCGAACCGGGAAAGAATCTCCTGCTTAGCTTTGTATTTTACCCATCGTTTATTGCACCGAAAAATGTTTTTCTGCTTAATAAAACTTTTTCACTTGGCGTATACGACTTCGCCGTAAAATGGTTAGGGAACGACGTCTCTATTAAATGGCCTAATGACATTTATTTTGGGGATAAAAAACTTGCAGGAATATTAATTGAAAATACTGTAACCTTTAATAAAATCGACCAGATGATTTTTGGCATTGGCATTAACGTCAACCAAAAAAAGTTTCCAGATTATCTGATTAACGCAACCTCTTTTGTCCTTATAAAAGATATTGAATACAATCGCGATGAATTATTTTCATCGCTGTGCTCAAGTATAGAATCCAGATATATTCAGCTTAAAAATGGTGAGGTGTCCACAATCAATTATGAATATGATTCGGCACTTTTCGGAAAAGGGAAGAAGATTTTCTTTCGCGATAGATTTAAAAGATTTCCAGCGGTGATCCAGGGAGTAAATGAATCCGGACAATTGATAGTGCAGACTGAAAACCAGTTAACCTTATTCGATCTGAAGGAAATTAAATTTCCCGTCGAATGAAATTTAATTGCTGATCTATTTAATATCTAATCTCTTTCTGATTAATTTTTTTCCGGAAATAATTTCCAGCACGTAAATGCCAGGAGCAATTCTGTCGATGTTTATTTCTCCGGATAAAATAATTCCTGTCTTTATTAAACCGCCATCAGCTGAATAAATGAAATAATTACTTTTTGAATCAGTGCCAGTGATCTGTAATGATCCGGAAGCAGGAACAGGAAAAACATTTATACTGTTTCCATCGATGCTGCCCACAGAAGATGACGACATATATTTTACTATGGTTCCATTATCACCAACGGCAAATCCAGAGTTGTTGTCAGGGAAAGACATCCGGTTCAATGCTTGTCCGGCATTAATGAATGCAATCGTCCAGTTCGAGCCACCATCAACGGTCTCGTAAATTGAACCATTAACTGAGCAGGCAAATCCAAAAAGAGAATTAAAAAAATATCCGTCATTCATATAACCCGGCAGTAGAGAATCAATTATCTGAGAGGTGAAATCCCACATTGTATCTCCCATCGAAGTCAGAAGCGAATAATTATAAGTCTTCACCAACGAATTTTTTGTGCCGATCGAAAATCCATTATAATGATTCATGTAAATCATTCCTGTATCCGGATCAAAGAAATGAAATGCCGTTAATGCATCTGAATTTGGAAAAGCAAACGGATTGCATTCATACAGGTGAGTTCCACCATCTTCACTTCTTTTCATAGCCGCTGAGTAAGTGACAATTCCCGAGACAATTCCACCTGCATTTACAGTTAATGTATCGGTAAATGAAATCCGATTGAGCGAAACAGTTCCACAGGTATATTGTGCAAGAGTATCCCAATGATTTCCGTTGTCAACAGACCGTAGAATGTTACTGCCTGAACAGACCCAGTTGTTGTTTCTGGAATCTACATCGATTGCCCTGAAGCAAGTGGAGTCAGACATGATTGTTTGCCATGTCATACCCTGATCTGTCGAATATTTCAATTCCGGGAATCCATCAGCGTGCATCTGACTGATTAAAAATGTATCAGTATTTAAAATTCTCACCGAGCCTATACGTCCGGTACCTCCGGTATTTCGCAAATGCCAGTTGATTCCTCCGTCATCAGTAAAAATAAATATTCCGGAGTCGCCTCCGATTATCCCGTATACAGAATTAATGAAGTCAACATCGTTCAGTGTAACTTGTGTAGGGGAATTTACCTGGCTCCATTGAGCATAGCTGCTGCTGACCATCAGTATGACACCTGTCAGCATGAATAATTTTTTGATCATATTATTCAGATGATTTATTCTAATCTTATTTTTAGTTTTAACAAGTACGGAATTATCCAATGCTTTCTGATCACGATAAACTTTTCATGGGAGATCTTTCAGTTTTGATACGAGAAGATTCAGGAAATTTGTGAGGGGTTTGACGGCCATCATTTTCAGCATTGGATTCAGATCGGCATTGAACGCAAGCTGCACTTCTGAATTCTGATTCTCTGCCTTCTTAATGTAACACTCCAGTGTAAAATCGAATGGCGCAACATTATTTTTTTCGACTTTGATATAATCTGCCGGACGTCTCTCTGTAATTTTCATTCCCAGTGTTGCCATTCCCGCAATCGTAAATACACATTCATTCTCAGTAGAAGACCAGTTTGTAACCTGTTCAGGCATCAACTTTTCAAAATTATTAAAGTTGCCAAGAAAACTATAAATATCTTCCTGCTGCTTATTGATAATTGTCTTATCGCTTTCTATTCTTGTCATACTTTACTGAAAATTATTTTCTACCTGCCCCCAGATTTCCGGAGTCATTCTCCATTTCTCAAGAGTATCTTTATCCGTTTTCTTTATATAGTCTGATTCGATGGCTTGCTGAATGAGAACATTGTAATCACACAATGAAATCAACGGACATTGCGCGTCTTCAAAATTAGTTGTTGCCTGCGGAAAGCCATAGGTAAAAATAGAAATCATTCCTTTCACTTTCGCTCCGGCATCGCGTAATGCTTTTACAGCCTTGAGAGAACTTTGTCCTGTAGAAATTAAATCTTCAATTACAACCACGGATTGCTCATTCCTTATTTCACCTTCGATAAGATTTTCCCGACCATGATCTTTTGCAGAAGACCGCACATACACGAGAGGCAGACCCATGGCTTCGGCAACCAGTGCACCCTGTGCAATCGCAGCCGTCGCCACCGCAGCGATTACCTCTGGCTTACCATAATTTTTTTGAATCGCATTTACTAATTCCTGGCGGATAAAAGTCCTTACCTTTGGATACGATAATGAAATCCTGTTATCACAATATATCGGTGACTTCCATCCCGATGCCCATGTAAATGGTTTTTCAGGCTGAAGTTTGATTGCTTTGATCTGTAATAATTGTTCTGCTACTTTCCTTGAAATATCAATGTCTATTGGCATCTTGCAAACGTACGGATTTACCGGTGTAAGGTAATAGCTATACAGCAGGATTAACAAATAATTTTTCTCACTTCTCTTATCATTATAACAATGAGAATTATAAATTACCTTGAAAAGCTGAAATAATTCAGCAGGTAAAACCAAACGCGTACTAAATTTACTTTAAACTAATAAGCATGCATAAAGTATATATCGATAACAAGCCGTTGATTTTCGAAAACGTTTATTCAGGTCACGTTGATGAATTTAAGCAGCTCGACATATTAAGTGATTCTGATTTTTCTGTTGAGCAGATTTTTGAAAAAACAAAAAATTCAACGAATGGAATTTTATATTTATGTGCAAGACCCGATCAGGAGTGGACCAGATTCGCTTCAATGTTTACTCTTATCGAGGCAGCCGGCGGCGTTGTCTCGAACGACAGGGATGAATTGCTGATAATTTACCGAAAGAAAAAGTGGGATCTGCCAAAGGGTAAACTGGATTACGATGAATCTCCGGAGATGGCAGCGATAAGGGAAGTAAAAGAAGAATGCGGATTAAATGAAGTGGAGTTGCATGGTGAAATCATTAAAACCTTTCATGTTTATACAGAAAAAAATCATGGAATATTGAAGAAGACTCATTGGTACCGGATGAGTACGACAAATAAAAATTTAACACCACAGGCGGAGGAGGACATCGAGAAGGCGGAATGGATGGAGGTAGAAAGAATTAAGCAGGTGGTGATGCCAGATACTTACCAGGCAATCCGTGAAGTGATCACAGCTTATCTGAAACTTGAAAATATCAACGGCTGATCACTCCGGAAGGAACGAATTCACTGATGTCGCCCTGGTAGAGTAAAATATCCCGCACAATTGTGGAAGAGATATGTGATAGCGCAGGTTCAGAGACAATAAATATCGTGTCTACCTGTGGCGCCATGCTGTGATTCATCTGCGCTATTGCTCTCTCGAATTCGAAATCTGCTGACGTCCTCAAACCACGCAAAATAAATTTAGCGCCAATTTCTTTGCAGTAATTAACTGTGAGGCCCGAATACCTTGTCACTTTTATTTTTGGTTCATTCTCAAAAACACGGCTGATAAAATGTTCACGCCTTTCCTGCGAATAGAAATAATTCTTATTCGTGTTATAGCCAATTGCAACAACGATTTCGTCAAACAATGGCAATCCGCGCCTGATAATATTCTCATGGCCTTTGGTGATGGGATCAAATGATCCGGGAAATACTGCAATTCGTTTTTCCATAATGGAATATTAGCAGGTTCGAATGTAGATTTTAAAATTTGAAAAAAGAAAAGGCACAGTTACCATACTTCCTTGTGTCGAATGAATTGGTTTTACTTTCAAGAGATCGTTTCGCCTGGTGTTCAACGATTAGCCATCCATCAGTATTTAACAGCTTTCTATCGTGAACAATATCTGGTATCAGGCTGGTCTTTTCGTGTGCAAAAGGTGGATCTGCGAATATGATATCAAAAGTTTTTTCGGTGTGTAATAGAAATTTAAATGCATCCATCTTTATTGCTGACAGATTAGTAATCTTAAGCATAGACACAGTTTTCTTTATGAATGAAATGCAATTGTAGTTTTCATCCACTGCCGTGACCGATGCGGCGCCTCTTGATATAAATTCATAACTGATACTTCCGGCACCAGCAAACAAGTCAGCTACATTTATATTTTCAAATTCAAAATGATTGCTGAGAATATTAAATAAAGCAGTCTTCGCAAAATCCGTCGTCGGCCTGATGGGTAAATTCGCCGGTGCGTGAATTATTCTTCCGCCGAGCTCTCCGCCGGTTATTCGCATAATGTCAGATAATATACCAATGCATGCCTGTGAAAATTGTTCGTTCCCGAATATTCAAGCTGCATGCCCGCAGGCTTTGAGCAAAATGATATTCTCCTTATATAAGTATAAAGCAGATTATACAACTGGCCATCAGCTTCGGCTTCCCCGGAGATATTCAAATTAACACTCTCCGGATTAAGTGACAATTGTTCGCAAACAAAAAGTACATAGTACAAAATATCTTCATTCGTCTTCCAGCTAAAACTGTTCAGGAGAATTAATTTTTTATTTTCACTAACGACGATGTCAATTCGCTTCGGATTTATATTCAGAAAAATATTTTTTTCGGAAGCGGATTTCGGTAAAACATTAATACCGCTTAAGAACGTTTGTGAATGATGTAATATCTCCGGGTCCTGAAATAAATGACTCAGCTCTTTATCCAGTTCGGGATCGATACAAAACAAAGAATAAAGATGATAACCTGGAATATGTCTAGTCCTGATAATGTCATCTGATGATAATGCAAAGTTTTTCTCCAGATAAATTTTTTCATCTCCGGGTTTGAAGAGCGCATCGGGGACGAGTGTAAATTTTTCCGAACCAATTGCAACTTTCACCTTCGAGAATTCGAAACCCCTCAGTATTCTGCTGGTGGAAGAAATCTGCTCAAGCACCTGGCGCCACCCGGTCTTGCCTGTGAAAGGAAACGGAATCGTTTCAAGAGCGAGGAGTTTAGAGGTCCTTCTCTCTTTTAAAATCATATCTACACGGTCTGCATCAATCAGAATATACAGGTCGCACGTCCCAATATTTTTAGTTTCGAGCACAGGAGCTGCATGAAAACCTGGAATCGGCGGTGCAGCGGCGATGAAAATATTTTCCGGAACCATTTCTTACAGCCAAAGATTAAAAATAAACTGAATACTATGCAATAAGAAATCGTTAATACAGAGGATAACTTTGCATTTTCTTCGAATAAATATAGCTTTGCGCCCCCGCGCGCTTAGCTCAGTTGGTTTAGAGCATTACCTTGACAGGGTAGGGGTCACAGGTTCGAATCCTGTAGCGCGCACAAATTAACCCTGTAAATTTTTTCGTAAAATCTGCATTTTCATATTGTGAATTTGTGATGCGCTTTTGTACCTTGTTCGGTCACCCAGATGCTACCCTCTTATGAATTACACAGTTCATTTACTTCTGATGGATCCGAAACACAAAAATTCTATCTGGTAAAAGTGGCATTGCTATGAAAATTTCGATTGCCGAAAAAACAAAATTCGATCTTCTGATTATTTATTTTATTATCAATGGTGCTGTCAGTGAGACATCAAGAAATGTAGAGAACAATTTATAAGAATAACAATTTGATGTTTAGTGCACATGGCTAAACAATCGGTAATCACTGAAAAGCAAATTGATCAACTTTCTCTAACCGAAAAACAATACTTTAAAAAATACAACGAAAAGAAGCCGAAATGAAAGTAGCAATATTTATTATAATTCTAGTATTCCCTTTTATCTCAAATGCTCAAAAAGATTTAGCTAGTAAATATCAGTGTAATATTCAATTGAAGAAAGATAAGTTAACAGGATCGAAGGAATACAATTCGCAGCTGAACATAAACGATGTGATGACCTTTCCTAATTTCATGTTTTATAAAAAAAATGGGATAACATCATTAAGTAGTCAAGTGTTATCTGATCAGTTATCAATAAACAAAAAGGGTTTGTACTTATTGTTTGATGATAACGCGAAGATTTACCGACCTAATACACTTATAAATCTTAATGTAAGTAAGTTGTATCCGAGTAATTTTGAATACTCTTGTGATATGATTTGTTGCCAGCTGAATTAAATTCTGTTAAATCAAAACTAATAACTGATATTCGTCTATCTGCATGATAAATCATTAAGCGGGGAGTGTTCTAGAAAGATCAGAGACGATGCAAATTGCAACTCACTTGAAAAATAAATATGATTACCAACTAATATCATGAAAAAAATTATCTTTTCCATCATCTTCTTCTTTGTAATAGTTTTCTGTAATGCTCAGCTTGTATTAGAAAGCTCAAACTATCCAGTTCTTTTACATCTGATCCATCTTGAACATTCGGGATTCAAATATTCTTATGTTGATCAAAATACAAAAGTGATGTATCTGTATAACCTAGATCATTCGCTCTACAAGACGATTAATATGCCTTCTTTTCCTAATTCAAGTCCAATTCAATGGTATTTCCCTCAATATGTTACTGAAACACTTTGGGATACTGATAGTACCGATATTGATTATGCAATTTGCGCACAAGATACAGATGGAACTAATTTTCTAAGAATTCTCCATGAAGATGGTACAACACTTTTTTCGCGAGACAGTGCCAGTTTTTATTTTGGCTTGGGACAAGAGTTTGGGAATCCACTATGTGTTCCGATCTTTAATACCGACAGCGGAACCAAGATGATACTTTGGTGTGGTGCTGGTCACAATCCTCGAGTGATGTCGAGCAGTTCGGTTTATTGTTTACCAGGGCATCTGGAATGCGATGTTTGCTACAACTTCAATTGTGACGGCAGATTAAATGGGATAACATCTGAAAATATTTCTAATCGATCGCTACTGTCAAACCCATATCCTAACCCAACTAATACTTCAATTGCCCTTCCATTTAATTTACCGGAAAATGAAAGTAAAGGTGAAATTGTGTTGCATAACATGCAAGGTATCATAATCAATCGGTATAAAGTTGATAGAACTTTTGATACTATCATTATTAATAATGCTGATTTGCCACCCGGAACTTATTTCTATGAACTCTTAACTTCACATCAAGTCTCAGGAAGCAAGAAGATGATTGTAGTGAAATAAACTTTTGCAAGTAATAACTTCACTATTTGCAACAATGCAGAAGAATTCCAATCATAAAAGAAATGAAATTCCAAGAAGGCGTCTGATTTGATAGATTATTTAGACAGATGGCCAATAAAATTCCCACGAAAAGAAGTTTTTTTGATTCCATTTCGAATCGTACAGCTTATTTAATTTTCGCTGCAATTGTATTCCTCTTATATATTCAGTCGGTCAAATTCGAATTTACTCATTATGATGACATAGGATTGATTCGTGCGAAAGAACTAAACCTCTCGAACATCAAAGAGATTTTTAGTAATGGTGTATTTCATTTTACGGGGGAAGTTCCTGCATCGGAAGATATCTATTATCGTCCAATGCAGAATATATTTTACGCTTTCGGAAATACGATCGGTGGTCACACACCCGCGATACATCATTTCCTGAGTCTTGTACTTCATTTTATTTGTGGCTGTTTACTATACCGGTTTTTCCAGATAACAGGCACACGGAAAATCGTAAATTTTTTATTTACAATTTTGTTTCTCGTTCACCCCCTGTTAGTGCAGGCCGTTGTATGGATACCCGGTGTTGGAGAATTACTCATCACCGCGTTCCTTATTTCCTCATTTATTTTTCTGAACACATATTTAAGCTCTGAAAGAAATAATTTAATTCCATTTATTATTTCCCTAATATTATTTTTCTGTGCATTGCTGTCAAAAGAAAGTGCAATTGGATATATACCACTGGCGATATTCTATGGAATTGTATTTCATAAAAAATTTAATCGTAAAAGAATATATTATTATTCGGCCGGATTAATTTTATTATCAGTATTATGGTTTTTGATACGTCAGTCACAGGTGGGAAAGTATTCTACTATCAGTGCAACTTCTGTTTTTCATTCATTTATTGATAACGGGAAACTGCTTTTCTTTTATATTGAAAAAATGTTCTTGCCATTTAGCCTAGGGCCATTATCAGTACTTGCTGATGCGAATTTTATTGCAGGCCTTGTAATTGTCATATTACTAATTATAACCGGAATTGTGATAAAAGGTAAAAGAAATTATACTCTGATCATATTCGGTCTTCTATGGTATTTATTTTTTCTGTTGCCCACACTTTTTTTATCAGATGAATCCAGAGTTTTTTATTCATACAATCACCGGATGTACCTCCCGATGATCGGACTAATAATCGTCCTGATCGAAATATTCCGGTTAAATGATTTAAAGATTAAACAGTCATATATTGTCTCTTCTTTTTCAATTCTCATCCTTATTTGTTTTGCAGCATCTTTCAGTTACAGCAATTCATTTGAAAACAAATTCACATTCTTTGAGCGCGCGGTAAAGGTTTCCCCTCATTCGGGAAGGGAACTGGAGAAGCTCGCAACATATTATTTCGAAGAGAAAGAATGCGATAAAGCACTTGAGTATTTTCAAAAGGCTATCGAGTCAAATCCGAAAAATCATGGTTATTACGGCTGGGTTGCAAATACTTATTACAGTTGTATCGGCGATGTTTCGAAGGCTCTCGAATGGTATAACAAGGCTATGCAGGTTGACTCAACGAGCAAGATCGCTGCTAATACTGCAATTTCACTCGGCAATATTTACAACTCTTCACCAAAGAATATTTCTCTTGCTGTTTACTGGTTCCGGAAAGCCATTATGCTCGATTCCACAATCGCATATCCTTATGAAACACTGGCTAATATCTACTATCCTATAAATGCAGATTCTGCTAAAACATGGTTCAGGAGACTTGTCGTCATCGATACGAATTCTTCAGTAGGATGGAATGGTCTCGGACTGATCGACTATCAAAATGCAAATTATATTGGAGCAGTACAGGATTTCACGCACGCTCTTAAAATAAATCCATCGGAACCGGAGCTTTATAAAAATGTCATGCTGGCTTATATGCATCTGAATAACCTGGAAAAGACCAAGATATATGCACAGGCCTATACCGAACATGGAGGAACTGTGCCTGATGACGTTGCGGATTATATCAAACATCAATAATAATTTCTGATTTGTTTCAAATTTCATTCATAACATTTCAACCTCAAAAAGTCGAAAGCGTCCTGAGAATAATTTAATTTTACCCGCAATTTCCCAGAGTACGAATTTTCATATTATCATTTTTAAATTAGATTTGTCATTGATATAAACCACCGCTCATGAGAATTTTAAAAAGCATCCTGCTCTTAATTGTTTCATTGATTGTTTTATTATTAATTGTCGGACTCTTTACAAAAAAGGAATATGCTGTGGAACGTGAAGTGATTGTAAATAAACCAAGACAGGAGGTTTTCAATTATGTAAAGTACCTGAAGAACCAGGATTATTACAGCGTATGGAACATGAAAGATCCTGCTGCAAGGAAAACTTATCGCGGCAGTGACGGCACTGTTGGTTTTGTATCTACATGGGACAGCGATTCATCAGATATTGGAAAAGGAGAGCAGGAGATCAAAAAGATTCAGGAAGGTTCACGTCTCGATATGGAATTGCGTTTTATAAAACCTTTTGAGGCGACAGATTATGCATATCTCGCTACTGAAGATGCAGGAGCAAACCAAACTAAGGTCAAGTGGGGTTTTTATGGGAAGATGAATTATCCAATGAATCTCATGCTCGTTTTCATGGACATGAACCAGATGCTTGGAAGCCAGTTACAGCAGGGACTTGATAATCTGAAAGCGAATCTCGAAAAACAATAACTTTTATCAGAACTAAAGTAATAGCTGATTGATTAGCGATTGATTACAATTGATGAGGTCGTAAGCGTATTACTTTTATTCCCGCTTCTGTCTACAAGGTAAAGCGAATAAGTAGCCGACTGTTGCGAGGAGCTATCTGTCAGTATCTGACCTCCAATATCAATATTCAGATCACCCGCAATCGCAATTGAAGTACCATCAGGAGCAAGTTGTTTTATCCTGTACGTGTAAACTACTCCATTTCTGTTATCCGTAACGAAACAATTTTTAACACCATCCTTGTTTTCGCCCAGGTCCCCATCACCATCCTCATAATGAATTTTAATGATGACTTTATCAGAATATTCAGTTGCCGAAGAAGGTGATATCGATAGAAAACTGATTGCAGGAATATTCGAAAGATCTACATCATCTTTCTTACAGCCTGTGATCACCAGGAACAGGAGAATTACAAAACAGATCTTATTGAACATAGAGCGAGAAATATGTTTTATAATAATCGAGCGATTGTGATCGTGGGAATTCTGAACTCACAGTGCCATGATGTCCGTCGTTCACATAAAATCTGAAATATACAGTCGTTGTTGATGGCCAGCTAATAGGCACTGTTGATATAAATCCTTCCAGCGTTCCAATCGGATAATAAACAGCAGGTATTGTCAATGCTCCACTGAAATCATTTTTGTTGAGGGAAAATTTTATGACAGGTGAATTAAATTGTGACGGTGGCGTTTCACCAGTGCCATCTGCGGAATCAGTATACAGGAAATAAAAATTTACATGCTGATTCTGCTGAACGAGAAACGGATTCAGAATATAATTATCCTTTCTTATGCTATCTATACGGTTGAGTGCTGAATCCGTCGCAATAAAGAACACAAAATTAGGCTGCAGGTCAGGTTTGACAGGCATATTGCCATTCACATCCGGGCAACCGTTATTGATCCATGTTTTTACATGATCGATATCGGTTTGATTTAATCTTACTCCGTTAGAAGGCATATATTCTGAAGTCGGTGTCGTGAGGCGTTCTATCAGCCATGAGTCATCAGTGTTATGCGGAATAACACGATACGAAAATATTTTTGCTGAATCGATCGTAGTCTTATTTACAGGCTGATAGATCAACGTCGAATACGTCGACTCTATAGTTCTGTAATCCGGTTCAAACGTTCCGTCATGACAACCGGGATTTGCGCATTTCGGTAAAAAAATATTTTTGTGCAGTCCTATGATTGAATTAGGATCGGGTTCAGCAGGCGTAACGGTATTTACAGAACGGTCTATCCCATCATAAGGATTTTCAGGAGTCTCTTCTTTTTTGCATGAAGACACAATGACAAGCATTATTAAAAAACCGGTGGCTGAATATTTTAAAAATGATTTCATCAGTGAAACGCAGCTTTTATCTGGCATACAGACCAGTCTTTGATGCTACCACCGGGTATAGATGTATCAAATCCTAAAATATTCGCAATCGCTGGAACGATTTCGGTGCTCTCACCCATAATGGTATTTATGACTTGTCCCTGAACAACAACATTCGGCGGACCAACTACGAGACAAAATATCTCTCTCGCCATTTGTAAATTATGATCACCGGTGAAATTCGGATCGGTCGGAGCAGTATGATCAAGAGCACGTCTGCCATACAAATCAATCGAAGTGTTCCCGTAGAAATTTCTGCCGTGCTCCGGTGCAATTATAAGGACGGTATCGTTTGCAAGACCCGGTGTCGATTGAATCGTCTGCCAGAGCTGAGCAACGGCGTAATCAGCCTTACGCAGATTGTTTGCATACTTGGTGTATTCAAAATGGCAGATGTCGACATCCTGCATGTTTACTACAAGTAATTCAGGCTTGAATCTTTTCAGAATTTCATTCGCAAACAAAATGTTGAACATGTCGTTGCTCATATAATTCAATCCAACGCCCCACTGGTCAAGAAATGCCGGGTTTTGTGAATTGGTGAATAACTCGGTTATGAATTGCTGAAGCTGTTGTGCATCCGCCTCTGTATTGGAGATTCCTGCAGAGCCATCGGTATAACTGTGATTGAAAATTCCATTCACAAACTGATGCATGTTTTTTATAGCTGCCTCTTCACTGCTTGCAAAAGAATGAGGGTTTCCGACGACATCAAATCCTTCCGGACTGATAAGGCTTGTCGGAGAAATAAAGTTTGCACCGTACGCAGGACCATATGCAGGGTTCTGCGAATAATTCAAAGCCGGATAAGGTCCGAGTGTATTTGCAACCCACCAGCTGTTGAGTGCGGTCTGCTGAGGATTATTATGCTTCCTGTAATATTCGAAAATCGTAGGATTGCTTGGATGTTGTCGAAGGTTTAAATCTACCTCAACATAATTTCCAGTCAGCGCCACGGTGTGCCCGTTGAAGTGCCCTGTAGGTCCGTTGTAATAACGGAATTCCTTAAACAGCGTTCCGTAATTCTGCAACGGCTGTGATAGGGGTGAAGAAGGCAATGGATCCATCGCTCCGGCTATATCAGCAGAAATCGATGCAGATCCGTTCAGGATATTTTTCATCAGGTTTCCATCGTTCATATGAACAGATTCGAGATTCCTGACACCGCCTGCATACAGACAAAATACAACGTGATTAGCGAGACGCGATCCTGTTGCAGCGAACAATCTGCCTGAAGGCAAAATATATGGCGCCACGAAAGCGCCTGCAGTTGCAAGTGCTGATTTTTTTATGAAGTCGCGTCGCTGCATTGATGTTTTAGTAAAAACGGTATTCATCAGAAGTCATCAGCGCATAGTAAATTGTTATGGGCGTGACAGATGTATTTGTTCTGATCGACTCTTTCCAGTAATGTTTTTCAAGATCATTTGGAAGACGATTGTAAAATTTCTTATAGCAATTGATTATAAACTGGGTTGTATCTCCATTTACAGCAGGCTGCGAAGGAATGACAACATTACTGTCATTCAGGAAACTGCTGATGATGCGTTGTTCGATTATTTTAAAGTCGCCGAACGAAGCATATGCAACACTCAGGTTTATAAGCTTAGATTGTGGAATGTTGGTGTTGAAGAGATCCGAATAAGCAATTGAAATAAATTCGGTCGTGGACTTCACATTATTTTTGTTGCCGTTCTCTTCACCGACAGTAACAGGGTTAACACCATACTGATATTTCTTTTCCTTAGTGCATGATGCAAAAAGAATAATCAAAACGGCGTATGTTGAAATTAATCGCATTACAGGTTGATGAATTCGTCGGTAGCAAGAATATCTTTCTGTACTGCCGTGTAATCGTGAGTGGTTGAATATTTTGTCGTCCCTTCTGCCATCTCAACGGTATTTGGAACACGGTTCAGATATTTCTTATACATGAATATAACCTGGCCTTCGAAATAATTATTGCTATTGATGAATATATTCAGATAGTCATCTTTCGAAGAGCCGGCCTGGAAAAACAATACGGAGTTTTGTCCATCGACCATGTCGATACCTGATTGTTCTTCTGACACTGTTGGATTACGTCCGATGAGATCAGAGAATGTCGCATCAACGAAGTTCGCTGAGCCCATATGCAATTCATCATAAAAATGGTTATCACAAAGTCGCTTATGCAATTCCGCAATGTCGATCGAGTCGTGAATGAAGTCATTGTAAGCACTGCTTAATAAAACCATGCGATCGCGTTCATATTGCCATGAAGGCCATTGTGACTGGTAAGATGTATCCGAAAGTATGAGATTAAAAATATACACCATGTGTCCGAACTCGGTTGTATCAACGAAGTCCAGCAATTCATCTTTATTTTCCTGGTATACATGTGGTCTGTAATCGGCATCGCTGAATACTGAGTTGAGAAACACTCTTCTGGAGGTGCTGTCCAGATTTGCATTCTTCAGTAATGTATTGGCTGTCTCGAATTCTGTACTGTCCGGCTCCCTGCCGAGCGTAAGAATATAAACCCGTGTAATATAATTTTCTATTGTAACAGAAGACACCGTATTATCAGGTGGCGGCTCATTAGATGGTATCTGTTCAATTTCAGATTTTTTACATCCGTATGAAAATAAAAGTACAAAGAGTGAGAAGTAGAGTATTCGCATAGTTAGTTGGAATCGGGTAAAGATAATTAAAATCGATTTTCGTCTGCAATGTTTTAAACGGATATCTGAACATCAGCCTCCCAGGATCATTTTAATTCCAAAGACGATTAGAATCAAACCTATTATCCTGTTGATCCAGACGAGAACTGACAGATTCAGAATACTCTTTATCCTGTGAGCGATAAATGCTTTAATCAGGTCAGTCGAGAAAACGGTAAGCAGAGTACATCCGAAAAATACGACTTCATGTGCCTTGCTGTAATTTTCTTTTACCGTTACAAGTCCCACGACACCAAGCCAGAAAAATAATACGGCCGGATTTACCATGTTCATCAGAAAGCCCTTTACAATAAAATGTGCGTGAATGGTTTTTTTGCTGTCGTCAATTTCTTTCAATCGCACTTTGTGAAACATATTGAAAATTCCAAAACCGATCAGCAGACAACCACCAACCCAGGACATTATTCTATGATGATTATCTACATAGCTTAACAACGATGCAAACGTGTAGCAAATGGTAATGAGTGTTGCATCACTCATCAGCACACCGAAAGCAAGATATACCCCCGCCTTGAAGCCTTCATGCAGACTTGTTTGCAGCAACGTGAAAAACACCGGACCGAGCATTATTGCCAATAAGAGACCGAATGTGATTCCACCGATTATGGGGTCAGTATAACTTGCGATCATCTGTTAATGAATGATTGCCAGTCGTCGTACTGCGCTTTCTTCATTACTCTCGGAAATTTATTCTGGCCACCCATTTTGCCTTTCGAGTTCATGAATTGGTAAAAGCGCTCAACAGGTAATGATCGAACTGTAATTTTCTTTAGTGCTGATTTCCTCTCGACAGCATAGTCGTCGTTAATTTCGCATAATTTTTCATCAATGAGTTTGGCAATTTCATCCTGATTTATTCCATCACCGGCACCGATATACCATTCGTGTCCGAAAACTCCATTTTCGCTTACTCCATACACGGTGTACTCCGGTATCTCGACATTTAATTTATCAGAAACGAATTCAATTGCTTTGTTCATATTATCGACCGACAAATGCTCGCCTGTAAGACTAAGATAATGCTTCGTCCTGCCGCTGATAATGATATTAGCATTTACAGTATCAGTAAACTTTATAACATCGCCTATGAGATATCGCCATGCGCCCGCACAGGTATTAAGCAGCAATGCATAGTCGGTATTTATTTTAACATCTTTAATTGAAATCGCCTGCGCATCGGCTAGCACCTCACCATTGATGTCGAAGTTGTCGTTATTGAAAGGAATGAACTCATAAAAAATTCCGTTGTCAGTGATGAGTTTCATTTCATGCGTATCGGGCTCCGACTGAAACGCGATGAATCCTTCTGAGGCCGGATACATTTCTATAAAATGAACGGGCTTCGAAAAAAATTTCTCAAAACTCTTCCTGTATGGCTCGAAAGAAACTCCCCCGTGCGCATATACGTGCAGGTTGGGCCAGATTTCATGGATGTTTGAAAGTTTATAGTGAGCAATAACTTTTTCGATCAGCAGCTGAACCCATGCAGGAACTCCGGTGATAATTCCAATGTCCCACTTATCGGCCTGTCTCGTTATCTCTTCAAGCTTTACGTTCCAGTCTTTCTCCTGCGAAATTTTTTTTCCCGGCTTATAAAAATGCTGAAACCATATCGGCACCTGCCGCGCAGAGATTCCGCTTACATCTCCTTCAAAATAACCTCCCTGTTTTTTTAAATCCGTGCTCCCTCCAAGCCATAAAATTCCTTTCTCGAATACAGATGCCGGCAAATCATACTTTCCGAGTGTAGTTATCTGCCTGATGCTTGCCTTCCTTAGAGCGCGAATCATCTCTCTCGTAACAGGAATATGTTTGCTGGCAGATCCGGCAGTACCTGAACTAAGCGCAAAATATTTTATATGGCCGGGCCAGCAGACATCAGTCTCTTCATTCAGGCAACGGTTCCACCATTGTTCAAAAATCTTATCATAATCAAAAACCGGAATTGAACTTTTAAATGCCTCGTAAACATCCGGCGCCGATAAGATTTCGTTGAATTTATACTGACGGCCAAAACTGGTATTCTCGGCTGTCTGCAATAATTTTATCAGCTCTCTTTTCTGATAATATGAAGGAGTATTGTTACGAAGACGTACCCGTGTACTTAGCTTTAAGCCTTGTTTGATTAACGAACCCAGCAGCGGCATGTCCGCAAGATAAGTTGGAATATCATCAGTAAATTAAATGAGCAGATGAGTTACTAACGACAGGATATTAGTAGAGCCATCTCGAAAGTTTAAACGCTAAGCGTTAAATGTATTCGGAACGAGAATCATTTTCTTTAGCGTCGCATCGATAGCATCTAAAAACTCTTCCGTGTATACATAATGCTTTCCGTGTGATACATCGTTTCCATGGATGGTGACGGCAAGGTCTTTTGTCATTATGCCGTTCTCAACAGTCTCGATACACGCTTTTTCCAGAGTCGTACAAAAGCGGATCAGCTCCTGGTTATTATCGAGACGGCCCCTGAATTCAAGCCCGCGTGTCCATGCAAAAATTGATGCAATAGGATTTGTCGAAGTAGGTTTTCCTTTCTGATGATCACGGTAATGACGCGTAACGGTTCCGTGCGCGGCTTCCGCTTCCATCGTTTTTCCATCCGGCGTAACGAGTACAGATGTCATCAGGCCAAGAGAACCAAATCCCTGTGCGACCGTATCTGACTGCACATCTCCATCGTAATTTTTACAAGCCCAAACAAAATTGCCATTCCATTTTAAAGCCGATGCAACCATGTCATCAATAAGCCTGTGTTCATATGTAATTCCCGCTGCTTCAAATTTACTCTTGTATTCTTTCTCATAAATTTCCTGGAAAATATCCTTGAACCTGCCGTCATATTTTTTCAGGATGGTATTCTTCGTCGACAGATACAATGGCCACTTCTTCATCAGTGCCTGGTTAAAGCATGCGTTTGCGAATCCACGAATACTTTCATCGGTGTTATACATCGTCAACGCAACTCCGTCACCCTTGAAATTATACACTTCAAAAACCTGCGGCTCACCATTCTCCGGAGTAAAGGTCATCGTGAGTTTGCCTTTTCCTTTTATCACCGTATCAGTAGCGCGATACTGATCACCAAAAGCATGACGTCCGATGCAGATGGGCGCTGTCCAGTTCGGAACCAGCCGGGGAACATTTTTAATCACGATCGGCTCGCGGAAGACGGTGCCATCTAAAATATTTCTTATCGTACCATTTGGTGACTTCCACATCTGCTTAAGATTAAACTCTTTCACCCTTGCCTCATCAGGAGTGATCGTCGCGCACTTAATTCCAACGTTATATTTTTTGATCGCCTCTGCAGCATCTACAGTAACCTGGTCGCTGCTCTTATCCCTGCTTTCGATTCCGAGATCATAGTATTCAATCTTAAGATCCAGATAAGGAAAAATAAATTTATCCTTGATCGATTTCCAGATTATTCTCGTCATCTCGTCGCCATCGAGTTCTACTACAGGCTTATCAACTTTTATCTTTGAGTTCATCATGCTAAAATTATGGGTGGCAAATTTAACTTTTTTTCCCTTCGAACGATCAGATGCATCACCCTCTTAAAGCATTTGTGCACATAAGCTATATTTGCCGCTGTGAAAGTTTATTCGTCCATAGACGAGTTCCCCGGGATTTCAAATGCAGTGGTGACAATAGGTACGTTTGATGGTGTCCATGCAGGTCATCAGCAAATCATTAAAACATTGAACCGAATTGCAAAGGATACTGGCGGCGAAACAGTTGTCCTGACATTTTTCCCTCATCCAAGGATGGTTCTTCAGCCTGAAGACAATGATCTCAAAATGATCACCACCATGAAGGAACGTGAAAATCTTTTAAGGAATTTCGGAATCAACCATCTTATCATCCAGCCTTTCAGCAAAGAGTTCTCCCGGATCACTGCTGTGGAATTTGTTCGGGACGTACTGATAAAAAAAATCGGCACCAAAACTCTTGTAATCGGATATGATCATCACTTCGGCAGAAACCGTGAAGGCTCTTATAAAGATCTAGAAGAGATGGCGCCGGTATACAAATATGACCTGCGTGAAATCCCTGAACAGATGATCAATCACATCGCGGTAAGTTCTACAAAGATCAGGAATGCATTGCTTTCAGGAGACATTCATACTGCAAATAAACTGCTCGATCACGACTTCACACTTGCCGGAACTGTAATAAAAGGTGAGCAGCTTGGAAGACAACTTGGTTTTCCTACCGCCAATATCAAAGTGCATGAATCGTATAAGCTGATTCCCGCCGACGGAATATATGCAGTGATGGTGGAAATTTCCGGCAAACAATTTCGAGGTATGTTATACATCGGCAAACGTCCTGTTGTAAACGGAAAAGGTACAAGTATCGAAGTGAACATTTTTGATTTTGATAGTGATATTTATGACAAAGAAGTCACAATCATCTTTAAAGAACGAATCCGTGGTGACATGCATTTCGAAAATCTTGAACAACTCAAAGAAAAGATGCACGAGGACAGGATCAACGCAACAAAAATCTTATCCTGACGTTTGCCAATGATTATTCTCAGCAAATTGCGCCCGGTATTCATTCTGATTTTTATATTGATTTCTTTCTTTTGTTCAGCACAACAGGATGAAACAATCTATAATGACTCATCTTTTATATACCGTTCACTCAGTGAGGCTCTCGTTCATCCTGAAAATGTTTACAGACTTAATCTGAGCAAGAGTAAACTCGATAGTTTTCCCGATGATATTTTTTTATTGAAGAATCTTGTCGAACTGGACATAAGTAAAAATAACATTGAAGAACTTCCCGACCGCATCGGAGAACTTAAAAATCTGAGGATACTTCGCGCAGGCAATAACCACCTCGTTCATTTACCCGAGTCTATCGGCCAGTTGCAAAATCTGGAAGTCCTATCTTTAAACAGGAATGTAATCGTTGATCTTCCGCATACGATTGGCCAGCTTCAGAATCTTCAGGTTCTGGAACTGTGGGACAACGAGATTGAAAGCCTCCCCGAAGAGCTTGGTGATCTTAATAATTTAAAAGTGCTGGAGCTGCGCGGAATTATTTTTACTGATGAAGAGCAACATCACATCGACAGTCTGATTACGAAGTCTGCAAAAATTCATATGTCTCCCAGCTGCAACTGCAAGAATTAAAATTTCACGCTCACGCCTGCGAGAAAATTCCTTTTCGCCTGCGGAAAATAATTGTTGTAATCAGATCTCCGGCCCTCATTGAAAGTACTGTACGTATTTCCATTACTGATATAATCAACATTTAAAATGTTATTCAAAGAAAATGATAACGAAAATTCCTTTAGCCGCTGAACTTTTACTTTGTAATATAATTTAAGGTCATTAATCAAATACGCTTTCAGCATCCGGTCATTGCTTTCGGTATTGTCTAAAAACTGTCGACCCACATATTTTCCTGTTAACTCAACATTCAAATTTTTCATCTGATAGCTGATCACTGCAGCCGCTATTACGGCAGGTGAGAATGCTATGTCTGTATTCCTGTAAATATTCACCTGCTTTAACGTCCCGTAATCGTCAGATAAATTTTCGACAAACGTCTTGAGTTTGTTTCTGCTGAATGTTGCATTCACTTTTAAATTTAACTTAGGTGAAATATTGTATGATAATTCACCTTCTATCCCTGCCCTGTAGCTTCGATATACATTTTGCCTTATATACTCTCCAACATCGTTTATTTTTCCTGTCAATATTAACTGGTTGATGTAATTCATAAAATACCCATTGATAATTACTAAAGTCTTTCCCGACGCTATCCTTATTCCGCCCTCGTAGTCTACCATGTTTTCCGCCTTTGGCCTCTTGTCAGGTGTCGAATGAATAAAATCATCCCTTACAGGTTCTTTGTGACCCTGCGCAATAGAAAAATAAAGCTTTGTCTTGTCTGAAAGATTATATGTGATCCCTGTCTTCGGATTAAAGAAATGCAACGTGGAATTTAGCATGTTCATCATAAGCTGTTCATCAAATCCTTCGAAATCATAATTAACCACCCGGTATTGAAGGTCAGCATTCCATTCACATTTTGAAAACAGCTTCGTACTGCTGCGTACATAAAAATTTATATCATCTTTTTTTGCATTGTCGTTGTAATAACGGAACGGATAAGTATTAAGGTTCATCACCTCAGATGCGATAACCTCTCCAAAATGATCTCCATCATATCTGTTTGCCGCACCTCCTGCAACGAGTGATAGTTTATTAATTCTGGTTTCTACCGACCATGTAATTACATAGAAATTATTTTTCAGCCACAGCCTCCTCACCAGATCAGCAATACTGTCGGATGTTGTTATAGATGAATTAATCTGATCAATTCCGTAATCGGTGATTTTTTGGTCAGGCTGATATTCTTCATAATAGCCTTCGCCATGAGTAAGGTGAATACCTGCATTCGCCATAATCGTGTGGTTGAAATCGTGTGAGAATAATAATTGATAATAATCCTGCTGATAATTATCTGTCTGGTTTTCGTAGTTTTTAACTTCACCGTTATTATCGGTGTATATTCCCGCCGGATTAAATGTCCTGTTACTAAACAATGAATCCTGAGGTACACCATACCATGCCTGGTAAGTTTTTTCTTTTCCTGAAATAATTATCGCACGAAGTGAATTTGATTTTCCATAATAACCGCCACTTAGATAAAATGACCGCAGATCTGATGATGACCTGTCGATGTAGCCATCAGACTTTATGATCGAAAGCCTTCCTTCAAATGCAAAAACATTCGACAAGAGCCCTGTGCCGAAAGCTGCAGAATTCTTAAATGTGTTGAATGATCCTGCGGAAGAATTTATTGATCCATAAGGCTCCACCGATAATTTATTGGTTAAAATATTTATGCTTCCTCCAAATGCACCGGCACCATTTGTTGATGTACCAATACCTCTCTGTATCTGGATGTTTTCTATCGAAGCAGCTAGATCCGGAAGGTCAACCCAGTAAACCTGGTGAGATTCTGCATCATTTACCGGAACCCCGTTTATCGTAACATTTATTCGTGTGCCGTCACTTCCCCTAATGCGCAGTCCGCTGTAGCCAATACCTGTTCCGCCATCTGATGTTGACACCAGGGAAGGAGTAAGATTTAATATAAATGGAATATCAGATCCCAGATTATTTTTTCTTATTTCAGTTTTGTCAACGAGAGTAGAAAATATGGAAAAATTATTATCGCCCCTCAGAGCGCTTACGTTAACCTCTTCTGTTATATAAGATGTTCGTTGCAAAGAAATATTATTCTCACCAGCCTTGGCAATTATAGAAATCGTATCATAGGAAATGTGCGTTACAAGCAATTTTGGATTTTCAAGCTGAATGTTGTTGATAGTAAACTTTCCATTTTCATTTGTAATTGCAAAATCGAATAAACCTTCAATATTTATTACTGCTCCTGCAACTGGATTATTATTTTCTTTATCAGTGACAACTCCTGTAAATGAGTATTGCGCCTGACAGTGAGAATAAGTAAAAAAGAATATTATCAGAAAACCGCGAAATATTTTTGAATGATCCATTGTGTCTTGAGAGTTAAATTAAGCATGGATGCCCAGAAAAAATTTACCTCTATTCCCTTCGCAGGCATTATCCTGAGCAGGTTATTTGGGTATAATCTCAGCCCTTTCGAGCACCCCATGACAGGACAAATGTATAAAACTAATATTACGATTTACACGTGCATTAAAACAATCATACTATGCTGGAATTATCCCGTTATTCACTTTGAAAATTGTTCTTCAATAAATTTTATTGCAAGTTGAATGCGGATGTTGCCATCGCCTTCTATAATGCGGTATGTAAAATTAAATTCATCAAGCAGGCTCTTATACCAGTCAAAAAAGAACTGACGCCTGTGCGGATTTTCCCTCACAGGATCATCCACGAAAATAATATCCGGTCGTGTAAGTAAATACAAATCATATCTTTTTTCTGATGCTAATGCGCTTATCCAGGCAGGTGAACAATTAAAGACATCCTCAAACCACACTTTGAAAACTATAAACTCTGTATCACAGAAAAGAAATATTCTTGCAGTTTTTGATTTCTCATTTTCGAGCTCTAGTTGTTTTTGAGCACAGAAGGCTACATCTTCTTTTGTATATCGCCGCGGTAAACCGGAAATATACTGACGCGCAAACTCAGGAACCCATTCGGTATGATAATATGCAGCAAGCTGTTCACACAATGTGCTTTTACCTGTCGACTCTGGACCGATCACTGCAATCTTTATAACATCAGGCACGTGCTAAGTCTTTTTTCCATTTGTAATAACCAAGCACAGCCATGATGAGAAAAATAAAATAGAGTCCTGCTGTCAACGGTAATTTTTTTAAAATATAAACTGGCAAATAAATAGCGTCTACAATTATCCATAATATCCAGTTCTCAAGATTTTTCTTTGCTATCATCCATTGTGCTATCAACGATGCACACGTAAGCGACGAATCTACTAAAGGCAATGAAGCATCGGTAAACTTTAAAAGGAATAGATATAATGCCGCAGTCGACAAAAGAAAAATTATTACCAGGTTAATTTTAGTTTTTAATTGAACACGCGTTACAAATTCCTTTTCCACTCTGTCTTTTCGTAACCAGTTCTTCCAGCCATAAAAAAGCAACACTATGTAGATACATTGCAACAAAGCATCTGCATATAACCTCACCCCAGGCGTTAAAAATAAATAGGCATACAACGAAACATTAACAATCCCAATAGGAAAACACCATACATTTTCTTTTACTGTAAACCATACTCCAATTAACCCGGTTATCATCGCAGCAATCTCAAGAGCCGATGTGTATTGGCCCGCCAATTTTATTTCTTCCACACTGAAAAATTGATCCTGTAAATTTTATCCCCAAATATGGTAATTAAAGTAGTTATCAACAGCACCAAAAAAAGCAATATCAATGGTGGTCTGATTTTTTTACTCCATCTCCCTGTATGACGTTACTAGCAAAATTTATAGACTCACTGAACATGCACTTTTACCGTGCAGCCTTCCGTGAAGTGGTTTCTCCGGTATTTCTGAACGGAACAATTGAAAAGCATAATGTAATTGTTATGCTAAACAGTGGTCACATGGTGGTCGGAGAAAATGGAAAAGAAGAGACTGTGAAGGAAAAAGGGTTTTACTTGTTCCCGGCCGGACAACCTATATATGTCAAACATGGAACCGGTAACCACCGCGATCTCGGTAATACCGGGTTCAACAGTGATGAACATCGCGCGAATTTCCTTAGAACGGTAAGCGTGATGGAAGATACAAGCTCCATCGATGAAATGTTCACTGTGGTAGCTTTTGATTCCATGATCTATGATGCAATACCTTTCTTCGAAGTACTGGAGATTCCTCCATTCAGTCTGCCGCCGGATGAAGAGCTGGGTTTTCTGGTCAGACATATCGCATGCGAAAATGAATTGGAAAAATTAGGAAGGGAGAAGATCATCCGGAATTATATGGAAGAGATTATGATTCACATATGCAGATTTATTGAATCAAATCCATTCTTCAGCAGGTATTTGGAGAAGCTCGATTTCCTTACCGACAGACGTCTCGTCGACATTGTAAAATATATCAGAGAAAATCTCGAAAAAGATTTGTCGAACAAAGCAATTGCAAATATTGCCTTCATTTCCGAAGATTACGTCGGTCAATTCTTCAAGTCACTTACGGGAAAAAATCTACAGGATTATATTGAAAATCAAAGACTCGAACGTGCCCTTATTTTATTGCGTACTCAGCCTGATAATATCCAGGAGATTGCTCATCGCGTAGGCTTTAAGGATCCTGCTTATTTCAGCAGACGTTTCAAAATGAAATTCGGATCGAACGCTAATGCAATCAGGCACAACAAAAATCAGATGGTCTGAGCAGTATGAACCGCAATTGAAATATCGGTAATTAATTCAGGCGATTCTTCGAACGCCGTTCCAATAACAATTATATCAGCCCCGGCCGAACATAATTCTGCCGCTGTTTCCGGAGTCCTTATTCCTCCGCCGGCAATTAACGGGATATCAATTTCATTTTTGACACTCTTTATCATCCCGGCGCTTACATGCATCGGTGATCCGCTGCCCGTCTCAAGATAAATTAGTTTCTGGCCAAGCATCTGTCCCGCAAGTGCAGTAGCAGCTGCAATTTCATTTTTTGAATAGGGTATCGGTATGGTATTGCTCATGTAAGAAACAGATGTCGGTTCTCCGCCATCTATCAGGATGTATCCTGTCGGGATAACTTCCAGATTAGTTCTGCGGATTGCCGGTGCTGCAATCACATGTCGCCCTATCAGCATTTCAGGATTTCTTCCACTGATCAGTGAAAGAAATAGTATCGCATCTGCATCACTGCTGATCTGCATATGATTTCCTGGAAAAATTATTACCGGTTTGCCTGCAGTCTTCAGATGATGAATGCAATCCGTGAATTTATCTGACAGAATAAGGCTTCCCCCAACAAAGAAAAAATCAATTCCTTTTTCCGCCGCTTTGCATATCAAATCTACTTTTTTTTCGTCAGTCTTATCCGGATCAACCAGCACCGCGAGCATTTTTTCCTGTGCAGAATATTTTTGAAATATCTTATCGTAAATCATATGCCCGTAAAATAGGAATCTTATAATATTCTGAAATCAAAATACGAATGTTATAGAAATGTATAAGCATAATTCCGTAAGCGCTCCTTTTATTTAAACCGACCACGCAAGCATATAGTTTTCTAACTTTTCGTAATAAATTTTATGTTCGGATTCATAACCCCTTTTTAAAATTGATGCTTGAAGAATGCCTTGGTGTGAAAGAGTAAATGGCATTACTCTGAGTTCTTTCTTAAAGTCCAGCCCGCCTGTACCATGCAACTTATACAACACTTCTTTCGCTCCCCAGATCACATGCATCACTTCTTTGTCATGTGAATTTTCAATTGTTGAATTTTCCTCTTCACTAACAAACTTCCTCCCCAGCTGTAAAATCCTCGGATGGATGAGTTCGATGTCAATTCCCGTCTTCGGTTTGCCGGAAACAATCACTGCTATATATTCTTGCGAATGTGAAATAGAAATGGAGAATCCGTTTTTTACATATGGCCTTCCGTTATCATCATAAAATATTTTCAAATTCTTTTCGCCTGGCAACAGGTTTTTCAATGCAATTCTTACAGTAAGCCATTCCCGCTTCCTGTTTATACTTTTAAAACCATTATAGCTTTCCGTTTCCTCCGGAGTCAGATCGACAGCAGCTAATAGATCTTCGATCTCCTCCTCACTTTTCCACACAAGTATGGAATAATCTGTTTCAACGCGGCGCCAGTTAGCAGGCATGATCTGGTATATTTGCGCAAGATAATCGTTTGCCTTTACAGGGCTTATCGTTATCTTTGCGCCTCAAAATCAAAAACTTCTAAATATAAATTTACATGGCTAATACAGCTTCAGTAGAAAAATTTGTAAAATATAAGGTCAAGGACATTTCTCTCGCAGAATGGGGCCGCAAGGAAATCCGTCTCGCTGAAACTGAGATGCCCGGACTAATGAGCCTCCGTAAGGAATTCGGCGCTCAGAAACCTCTCAAGGGAGCAAGGATTGCAGGTTGTCTGCACATGACCATCCAGACGGCTGTTCTCATCGAAACACTCATCGAATTGGGTGCAGAAGTTACCTGGTCATCCTGTAACATTTTCTCCACTCAGGATCATGCCGCTGCAGCAATAGCCGCAGCAGGTATTTCAGTTTATGCGTGGAAAGGAATGAATGCAGAAGAGTTCGACTGGTGCATCGAACAAACTTTATTTTTCGGCGAAGACAGGAAGCCATTGAATATGATTCTCGATGATGGTGGCGATCTTACAAATATGGTGTTCGACAAATATCCTGAGCTTATTAAAGGCATCAAAGGTCTCTCTGAAGAAACTACTACAGGGGTTCACAGGCTCTACGAAAGAATGCGTAACGGCACACTTTCCGTTCCTGCCATCAACGTAAATGACTCAGTAACAAAATCGAAATTCGATAATAAATACGGATGCCGCGAATCACTCGTTGATGCAATCCGTCGTGCTACAGATCTCATGCTCGCGGGTAAGGTCGCTGTTGTTGCCGGCTTCGGCGATGTTGGCAAAGGCTCTGCCGAATCACTTCGTGATGCTAAAGTACGTGTCATCGTTACAGAGATCGATCCCATCTGTGCCCTGCAGGCTGCAATGGAAGGATATGAAGTGAAGAAGATGGAGCAAGCCGTGAAAGAAGCAGACATCATCGTTACTGCAACAGGTAATTGTAATATCATCACTAGCCGTCATTTCCGTTCAATGAAACACAACGCAGTTGTATGTAACATCGGACACTTCGACAATGAAATCGATATGGCATGGTTGAACGAGAACTTTGGCAAAACAAAAGAAATCATCAAACCCCAGGTCGACAAATACACGATCGATGGAAAAGATATTCTTGTATTGGCAGAAGGCCGGCTTGTCAACCTCGGTTGTGCAATGGGACATCCTTCATTCGTGATGTCAAACTCTTTCACAAACCAGACACTTGCACAACTCGAACTCTGGAAGAACTCTGACAAATACGAAAACAAAGTTTATACTCTTCCGAAACACCTCGATGAAAAAGTGGCACGCCTGCACCTTTCAAAAATCGGTGTTGAGATCGATGAACTTACCGATGAACAGGCGAAATACATCGGCGTCGACAAGCAGGGTCCATTCAAATCTGATATGTACAGATATTAATTTGGCCGGATATCCAAACCAAAACAAAAGCCTGGGATCGCAAGATCTCAGGCTTTTTACTTATCACTAAATCCTTTTTATAAATCAATTTCAAACTTTCATTTCACAATACTTCGTGCTTCGTAGTTTGTATTTTTTTAAACCCCTTCCGCCAGAATCACGATTTTATTTTTCAGATTTTCAACAACCCCGCCTTTAACATCGAACGTCTTTACTCCTTCTCTGTCCTTTACACGCACTTTTCCATTTAGTAGTGTAGAAATGATAGGAGCATGGTCTTTAAGCATCTCAAATCGTCCTAATGTTCCCGGCACAGATACCGATGTAACTTCTCCGCTATAAATTTTTCTGTCTGGTGTGATGATTTCTAAATGCATCCGAAATTAATATTGAATTTTATCGTCTGGATTACTTTGTTTCTGCCAGTATCTTTTTGCCTTTCGCAATTGCGTCATCGATTGTTCCAACAAGGTTGAAGGCTGCTTCCGGATACTCATCAACTTCACCATTCATGATCATGTTGAAGCCTTTTATTGTTTCTTCAATCGGAACGATTACACCCTTTAATCCAGTAAACTGTTCTGCAACGTTGAATGGCTGCGAAAGGAATCGCTGAACACGTCTTGCACGGCTTACTACGAGCTTATCTTCATCGCTTAATTCATCCATACCAAGGATTGCGATGATATCCTGAAGTTCTTTATAACGCTGGAGAATATTCTTCACACGCTGAGCAGTATTGTAATGCTCATCACCAACAACTAGCGGAGTAAGGATTCTCGATGTTGAATCGAGCGGATCAACCGCAGGATAAATTCCTAATTCGGCGATCTTACGGTTCAATACCGTTGTCGCATCAAGGTGTGCAAATGTCGTTGCCGGCGCCGGATCTGTAAGGTCATCTGCTGGAACATACACGGCCTGAACTGATGTGATCGAGCCTCTCTTAGTAGAGGTGATTCTCTCCTGCATCAATCCCATTTCAGTTGCAAGAGTAGGCTGATAACCTACTGCAGATGGCATACGGCCAAGTAATGCTGACACCTCTGAACCCGCCTGCGTAAAACGGAAAATGTTGTCAATGAAGAAAAGTATATCTCTTCCGCCTGACTGCTCATCACCGTCGCGGAAATATTCTGCTACTGTTAAACCTGATAATGCAACACGTGCACGTGCTCCTGGCGGCTCATTCATCTGTCCGAACACAAGCGTCGCCTGTGATTTTGCCAGTTCAGTCATATCTACTTTACCTAAATCCCATCCACCGCTTTCCATCGAATGTTTGAAGTCATTTCCATAACGGATAACTCCCGATTCGATCATCTCGCGAAGAAGGTCGTTTCCTTCACGGGTCCTCTCTCCAACGCCTGCGAATACTGATAATCCCGAATAACTCTTAGCGATGTTATTGATCAGTTCCATGATCAGAACTGTCTTGCCTACACCTGCACCGCCAAACAAACCGATCTTTCCACCTTTAGCATACGGTTCGATCAGGTCAATAACCTTAATCCCCGTGTATAGGATTTCTGATTCCGTTGAAAGGTCTTCAAATCGCGGAGCCGTCCTGTGAATCGGTACCCTCTTCGCCTTCGACACTTTACCGATACCATCAATCGCTTCGCCTACAACATTAAAAAGCCTCCCTTTGATCTCATCACTCGCCGGCATCATTATCGGCTCTCCCGTCGAACGAACAGGCATGCCACGCATCAGACCATCAGTAGATTCCATCGCTATCGCGCGAACCGTGTCTTCACCAATATGCTGCTGACATTCAAGAACAAGGGGAGTCGTACCAGGACGATCTATCTCAAGTGCATCGAGGATATTTGGAAGCATTGTTCCTTCTGTATCGAAACTCACGTCCACAACCGGACCGATAATCTGTGAAATTTTACCAATATTAGCCATTGATAGTTTATAGTTAGTTTGTTGATTTTTTTGAGAGCGCGAAAGTAATGGTTTTCTCTCAAATATCCCATCAACAAATGAATTTCAGAAAACAGATTTTAACTTCCTCACTCTGAAAATTAACCGTTTTATTATGAAAAAGGATGATTTCGTATTATCGGCATTGCCATTATCAATCAAAATAATTATCAACATTTTCAAAACTCTTAGAAACTGAAATCACATCAATAATTATTTAAAATATTTTCACAACCTGTGAATGAACTAATGAACGACATCAAACAGCTATACGCTATCTATCAGAAAAACCCTGTCATCTGCACCGACAGCCGGAATGTAATTACCGGTTCAATTTTTTTTGCTCTCAAAGGTCCGGCCTTTAATGGGAATGCCTATGCAAAAGCCGCCCTCACTAAGGGTGCTTCTTACGCGGTTATTGATGAAAAAGAATTTGCCGAAGACAACAGATATATTTTAACCAGCGACGTACTCACCACGCTGCAGCATCTCGCAAACTATCACCGGAAAAAAATTAATATTCCTTTTTTCGCAATTACCGGTTCAAATGGCAAAACAACAACGAAGGAATTAATCAAAAATGTTTTGAGTAAAAAATATAAGACCACAGCAACGAAGGGTAATCTGAATAATCACATCGGCATTCCATTAACAATTCTCAGTGTGAAAACAGATGATGAATTTGCCGTCATCGAGATGGGAGCCAACCATCAGAAAGAAATAGAATCTTATTGCAAAATCGTCGAACCCGATTATGGTCTGATCACTAACGTCGGACGCGCACACCTTGAGGGATTCGGTGGATTCGAAGGAGTGAAAAAAGGGAAAGGCGAACTATATACCTGGCTTGCAGAAAATAATCATTGTGTTTTTCTCAATGGCGATAACCAACATCTCAGGGAAATGTCATCGATACAAGGTTTCAAACAAAAAATAATTTACGGACAGTCAAATGAATTTTATTGTTCCGGAAAACTGAAATCAGATATGCCTTTTCTTGAAATCGAATGGAATTGTTCAGGAGATAGCGGAACGCTGAATACAAAACTTATCGGCGCTTACAATTTCGAAAATGTATTAAGCGCCGTTTGCGTCGGAAAATATTTCGGCCTCAGTGGAGAGTCAATCAAAGAAGCTGTAGAAAACTATTCACCCGACAACAGCCGCTCTCAGATCGTCATCAAAGGCTCAAACACCATCATTCTCGATGCCTATAATGCTAATCCATCCAGCATGGAAGTGGCAATAAAAAATTTCGATAAGATCAGCGCCCCGCATAAGCTGATGTTCATAGGAGAAATGGCCGAACTCGGGGAAGAAAGTAATTCAGAGCACAATTATATCGCTAAGCTGATAAGCACAAAAAAATTCGATCAGGTTATTCTCGTAGGTAAAAAATTTCAGAATGCTGTGAATATTGTCGATGGACTTTTCTTCGAGAATTCTGCCGATGCTGCATCATGGCTTAAACAACATCCGCTGAAAAATGCTCACGTGCTGATCAAAGGATCAAGAAGCACACAGATGGAAAAAATAATGGATGCTTTCTGATTAACCGCGGCTGAATATTTTTCCCAACAAACCATTTTTCTTTTTTTCTTCGTCATAATATCCATACCCATGGTAGCCGTAACTGTAACCATAGCCGTAACCATAGCGAAGATTAGCACCTGCATCATTCAGAATAATACATAAATTTTTCACTTTGCCCTGAGTATAATATTCGTTGATAGTCTTCATGTATTCTTTCTTCGAATAATTTTCACGCAGGATAAAAATATTTATGTCTGCATAGTTCATGAGCATCATCGCATCACTGACAATTCCTACAGGCGGCGTATCAATGATGATGTAATCGTATTTATCCCGTAAACTCTCCAGTAAATTCATGGTCTCTTTTCCGGATAAAAGTTCAGCCGGATTAGGAGGAATAGGTCCTGAAGGAATAATGTCAAGTCCTTCCACATTTGTTTTCTGAATCACATTTTCAAGCTTCGTCTTCCCGATCAGCAGCGTACTTACTCCATCAGTATTCTGTACTCCAAGATCACTAACGAGCTGCGGTTTCCGCAAATCCATTCCAACTATAATTACTTTATGCTGCTGGAGCGAAAGTACACATGCAAGGTTTAATGTCGAAAAAGATTTTCCTTCACCGCCAACTGAAGATGTAATCAAAACAATTTTATGCTGGTTCTCCAGGCCGAAGAACATGAGATTCGCTCTTATAGACCTGAACGCTTCCGCAATCGATGACTTCGGCTTGCTTGCTACAACCAGCCGTTCTCCATTCGTGAGATGACCAACAACCCCAATGATCGGAATGTTCGTTAATTTTTCTATGTCTTCCTTATTGCTGATCGTGTTTTTAAGATAACTCTGAAGAAGAATTATAACGACAGGTAAAATGATTGCAAGCATCAGTGTTATAATAAACACCGATTTTCTGTCAGGTATTACAGGTTTGTCTTTCAGGGACGCACTGTCCAGAACTTTGTTATCAGATACTGCAGTTGCTTTCGCAATACCCGTCTCTGCTTTCTTCTGCAACAGGTACAGATAAATATTTTCATTCACCGTAAAGTTTCTCTGTATTCCGAGCAACTCGCGTTCAATGTTTGGAATCTTCCGGATGGAATTTTCATACTGGCTGATCTGCTTGTTAATTCCCTGCAGGCTCGAACGTGTCAGATTTCTTATGCTGTTTATATTTTCTACAAGCGCATTCTTCAACTGCTCAATTTGTTCGTCAATCACTTTTATAGCCGGTGACTGTGCACTGCTGCCGTACATCAGGCTCTTACGTTTACTCTGCAGCTCTTTCAGTTTTGTAACGAGATCTACCAGCAGCGGATCAGGACTTGCAAGAGTGGATGGCGCAAGAGCTTCCATGTTTTTATTATTCGTCACATAGTCGTACAAATAATCAAGTGACCGTAAATCGATCTCAGCTTTAACTCTGTTCTCGTCAACTTCAGTAACTCTCTCCAGGTACGCTTTCGATTCTTCACTGAGATCAACAGTTCCTTTTTGCTCTTTGAATTTCTGTAGCTCAAGTTCGGTACTATTCAGTGTCTTGCTGATTTCTTCCAGTTGCTCATCTACAAACTTCAGTGTAAGAGCAGCAACTGATGATTTATCCTGCACATCACGATTAATATAAACTTTCCCCAGTGTATTCAGAAAATCAACTGCACGGTCCGGAATTTTATCTAGCACGGTTATCTGAACGATTGTCGCATCCTTGTTAATCGGTTCAACTTTCATCTTCTCGTTATAATATGCGAGTAGCTTATTCATCGAGTTGATGGTGAAAAAATACTTTTCATCATTCGATAAATTAAATGCCGGGTAATTCCTGGAAATGACTATCGTGAAATACGGAGTCTTGATTTCTTCTCCATAGAAATGCGTTCCTGTATAAGTGTAATCATTTAAATATTGATTATCCGCTTCAAGAGTCAGTTTGAATCTTAATGAATCCACCAGAGTAACAGTGAACTTCTCATCGTAAATTCCATCGGTAATCCGCAAGACTTTTACCGTGTAAGGAGTCGTCTTGTAAATCGGGAAAGTAAATAAACCGGACTTAGAATAATAACTGATCCCCAGGTTTAACTCTTTAATCGTTTCCTCAAATACTGATCGCGAATGAAGTATTCCGACTTCCGTTGCTATGTTTTTTGTATTGCCGAAAAGATCGCCAGTTAATATGTCTTCAATATTTTTTGAAGTGTTCTTGCTATCCTTAATAAGCACACTCGTCGTTGCTTCATAAACAGGCAGCGTAAATTTGATATACAGAAATCCTGCAATCGCAAACACAATGAATGAAATTACGAAGTAGTACCAGCGTCGCCTCAGATTGAAAAATAACATCCGCAGATCAATCTCATCATCATTTCGTTTTGGATCTGGTGTTGTTTTCATTTGGAAGTTGTAATTATAAATGTCAGAATCACAACCGTAGATGTAAGTATCGAAGCAAACAATGTTATTGATGGATTGATATTCTGAAACGCTCTTCTCGGCACCGGACTCACGTACACGATGTCGTCAGGATGTAAATAATAATTAGCTGCTGAAAGCGATTGTGCATTTGTAAGATCAACGAAAAAATCAGATCGCTTTCCGTTCTCGTCCCTGATGATCCTTAAATTTTTTCTGTCGCCAAATTGGGTCAGATCTCCTGCCATACCAAGCAATTCAGGTAATGTCACTCTCTCATTAAGTATTGGATAGGTACCTGGCTTATTTACTTCTCCAAGCACCGTTACTTTGAAATTTAATTTCTTAACAGTCACTATCGGATCCTGAATGAATTCACGGAATCGTTCCTCAATTTTTCCTGCCGCTTCCTGAATCGTAAGTCCCTGTAATGAGATCGATCCTACTAATGGCAATCTCACCTCGCCTTTATCATTTAAAATATAACCTTTCTCATACGCCGACCTTGAATCATTTCCTTCTGCCTGAACTGGAACAGATAAATAAGGATATGCTTCAGCATTAATTGTAAAAATATTAATGAGTAGTATATCTCCTGCTCCCAGTTTTATTTTAAAGATGCTGTCTGTATTAAATGACGGAATCGCTCCCTGAAAATAAATTAATTTTTTCTGGGAAGTACATGCTCCGAAAAGAAGCATCATTGAAATTAATATGATCCTTAATTGCTTCAATAAAATTTTTTTCAGATTATTTATTCAAAACAGATCGGGAGATGACAATCTTCTGCACTTCCGAAGTTCCCTCGTATATCTGTGTAATCTTCGCATCACGCATTAAACGTTCGACATGAAACTCTTTTACAAATCCATATCCTCCGTGTATCTGCACAGCTTCAATGGTGATATCCATGGCAGCCTTGGATGAAAATAATTTTGCTATTGAAGACGATAACGAATAATCCTGTCCGGTATCTTTCATCCACGCTGCTTTCAGACACAATAGTCTCGCTGCATCGATTTCCGTCGCCATGTCAGCAAGCTTAAATTGAATAGCCTGATGTTGTGATATCGGTACTCCAAATGCTTTTCTTTCTTTCGAATAATTCAATGCAAGTTCGTATGCTCCTGATGCAATTCCAAGCGCCTGCGATGCAATTCCTATTCTCCCACCCGTCAATGTTTTCATTGCGAACTTAAATCCGAAACCATCTTCACCGATCCTGTTTTCTTTCGGAACCTTCACATCAGAAAACATTAGCGAGTGTGTATCACTGCCGCGGATTCCAAGCTTATTTTCTTTTGGACCTACTGTAAATCCTGGTGTATCTTTTTCAACTATCAATGCATTAATGCCGCGATGACCTTTCGCAACGTCCGTCTGTGCCATTACAAGATAAACAGATGCAGTTGATCCATTCGTTATCCAGTTCTTCGTTCCATTGAGAATATAATGATCACCGGCATCAATAGCAGTTGTATGTTGCGAAGTAGCATCAGATCCAGCTTCGGGTTCACTCAGGCAAAATGCACCGATGATTTCACCTTTTGCCAACGGCGTAAGGTATTTCTGTTTTTGTATTTCATTACCGAACTTCTCAAGTCCCCAGCATACAAGTGAATTATTTACCGACATTACAACAGAAGCTGACGCATCTACTTTCGAAATTTCTTCCATTGCAAGAACATAGGAAATTGTATCCATCCCACCGCCTCCGTATTTCGGATCTACCATCATACCCAGAAAGCCAAGCTCTCCCATTTTCTTAATTTGTTCGTGAGGGAATTTCTGATGTTCATCACGTTCGATTACGCCAGGCTTTAATTCATTTTGAGCAAAATCCCGCGCCGCATTTCTGATCATCAAATGCTCTTCAGTCAATTCGAAATTCATGGTAATTTGATAAATTATAGAGCGGCAAACGTACACAGATTACAACAAACCGCAAAACCTTCACCCGTTCAGCACTAAACAGTAATCGTTAAACGCAGAATTTTTATTCGTAAACTTGAGCACACGCAGAATGTCAACAAAAAATAAGTACAGGGTAATTGGAATCATGTCGGGAACTTCCGTCGATGGAGTTGATCTTGCCTTTTGTGAATTCAGTTTCGATGGTAACTGGCAATTTAATTTAATCGAAGCCGAAACGATCCCCTATGACAATCAATGGAAAGAAATTCTTACTAATGTACATTCTGCATCTGCAGAAAAAATCGCCGAGATAAATTGTAACTATGGTACATTTCTCGGCAAAAAAGTAAATGACTTTGTTGAAAGAAATAACATTCAATATGATTTTATTTCTTCCCATGGTCACACCGTTTTTCATCAGCCTTCTAAACGTTTTAACCTGCAGATCGGTTCAGGTGCTTACATCTCTGCAGAAACCGGTCATTCAGTAGTATGTGATTTCAGAAGCGGAGATATCGCCCTCGGTGGACAGGGAGCTCCATTGGTACCACTCGGCGATAAATTTTTGTTCAGTGAGAATAAGTTTTGTCTGAACCTTGGTGGCATTGCTAATATTTCGATTAATAGAGGTACCGATATCACAGCATGTGATGTATGTGTATGTAACATCGTTCTGAATTATTATGCCGGTCTCAAAGGATTGGCATTTGATAAAGATGGGGAGCTCGCAAGATCAGGACAAATAAATAATCGTTTGCTGGACGAATTAAATGGGATGAAATATTTTTCAAAATCATTTCCAAAATCATTAGGTCGTGAAGATGTTGAAAAAGATATTTTTCCTTTAATAGAAAAAACTAATTTACCAATCGAAGATATCCTTGCGACAACTGTGGAACATATCGCTGTCCAGATTTCAAAGTTCATCGACAGTACTGAGAAATCCGCTAAACTTTTAATTACTGGTGGCGGTGCTTTTAACAAATATTTAATCGAACGGATAAGAAGCTATTCAAAAATTGAAGTAGCTATTCCGGAAAAAAATATCATTGAATTCAAAGAAGCTATAATCTTTGCCTTCCTCGGCATTAAGCGGGTGAGGGGAGAAGTTAATTGTCTGAAAAGTGTTACAGGAGCAATTAAAGATAATTGCTCCGGATCCATTTTCGAATCGGTCGATAAAAATCAGACGAGATTTTAAAAATCATCGTCATCATCGTATTCCGGCATACTTCCTGAATCGAATTCTTTTATGTCTTCATCAATTGGCAAAGCATCATCAGCACTGTCAATTGCTTCCGGCTCGATCGGACTTATATCAAGAATTTCAGTTTCGCGAATCGTCATATCAGAATTGTTGTCTGAACTTCTTGATGGTTTCGATGGCTTTTTAGAGGAAGATTTAGGAGCACTGCTCTTGGCAGGTTTTGCTGATGACTTAGCCGGAACCGGTTTTTTTGTTGCTGCTTTCTTCGCAGGCGCACTCTTGCTATTACTGCTTTTACTGCTGCTGCTTTTGCTGCCTTTGCTTGCAGAATTTGATTTCTTAGCTGCAGGACGGGAAGGTTTTTTAGCAGTTGCTTTCTTAGCGGCTTTCTTTTTTGCCGGCGCTTTTTTAGCAGCAGGTTTTTTAGCCTTTGACTTCTTTGATGCTTTCTTTTTAGTTGCCATAATCTGTGTTCATTTATAGATGACGTTACAATATTAGATGCTAGTATTCAAAATTACAATACCTATGTGTATCGACCCAAAGATTATTATATTTTTTTTAACCGCCATGAATATTTATCACGACTATTCATCGCATCAGTGACCTACACCCTCCGGTTGTTACCGGATTTTCAAATGGATTTACGAATGAGATCGATTACACCAGTATATTGTCCTTCTTCTTAATCTGACACAGATTTCAAAATCCATTGTTGCCCCTTAAAAACGAAGCCATCTCGCTTAGTTTGCCATAGTTAGTTAACATCGGCGCATATATAATTAACGAGTTACAGCCTATTCTTGACGATGGTATGTTTTTGAAATTATTCGTTAACTGCATTGACTTTGATATATTTTTGCACGCTTATCCAAACCATTTATGGATCCTTTAAGTTTACTTCAGCATAAGATTCTGGGGAATACACTGGAGAGCTACCTGCTGTTCATCCTGATATTAATCTTTGGAATATTTTTAAAGAGATGGCTGTCAGGTAAGGTGGCAATAACCGGATATCTGGTGATACGCAGATATGGAAAATCAGTCGGACGAAATAAGTTTATTCAGCTGCTTACTGAACCTATTGAAATACTTTTAACGGTTTTAGTTGTCTACCTGGCCCTTAACCAACTGCACTTTCCGGATAACTGGCATTTTGCTGCAAGAGAAGAATTCGGAATAAGGATGATCCTCCATCGTTTATTCAAGATGGCCATTGTTGTATCGGTCTTTTGGATCGTCTTAAGGATTGTCGATTTCATAGCATTGATATTACTAGAGCGTGCTGCCAAAACTGAATCACTTGCTGATGATCAGATCATCAGATTTGTAAAAGAAGCTATAAAGGTAGGAATAGGGGGAGTAGGATTTTTTATGCTTCTTGGAGTAGCTTTCGAATTAAATGTAGTAAGTCTGATTACAGGGCTTGGAATAGGAGGGCTTGCCATCGCACTGGCTGCGAAAGAAACGCTTGAAAACCTCCTGGGGTCATTTACCATTTTTCTTGATAAGCCATTCATAACCGGTGACTCAGTTCGTGTGGGAGATGTTGAAGGTAAAGTAGAGAGTGTTGGATTTCGCTCTACGAGAATCAGGGCTGTAGACAAAATGCTTGTGACTGTTCCAAATAAAAAAATGGTCGATGCAGAATTGATTAATGAGACTGACCGTCAGGCGAGACGATCATCCGGTTCAATCTTGCTTGATTACGATACGGATATAAATGCGCTGTCAGCTATTATCATTCAGCTCAGAACCGAAATAGAAACAATGCAGCTTATTGAAAAAGGTTCGGTGAATATCTACTTTGAGAATTTTCAATTGAATGGTATTAGGATTACAATATCATACACTGTTTTGTGCACTGATATGAAATTATTCTTATCGGTTCAGGAGAAAATAAACTTCGTGATACTGCGGATCGTGAAAGAAAACAATTCAAAATTTTTCGAGTTGCAGAATAACTCAGGTCAATTATAAATCAGTAGCGTATTCGATGAGGAAGAGTATTCTGTTTGATAAGGTCTCATTGATGAAGTTGCAGGTCCATGGATAACGGATCCATCATACAGGCTGAACTTGCTTCCACAATGTGCATCAACACTTGTGACACCGCTTGAATCGATTCGCAATATTGCACCATCAGTTGTAGGATCATATGGGCAAGCCATATCGAATGCAATAAAATCCGAGATTGATCTGCGGTATACAATTATTCCTTTATAGCCCCCATAAATTTCCTTCGCACCACCGGGACTGTTTAGTATTGAATAATCAGGTAGTGTAAGTGACAATGTGATATTAACTGGCACAGTAGGAATAGTCGCCACAGGAGAATCTTTCTTACATCCGGATGCAAATAATATTAAAAGAAAATATTTTATGTAATTGTTCATTGTAATTTCTCAGTCATAATTCAAACTTCTGATAAGTGCATTATCTTTGAAAATAAATAATCAGCTATGAACCGATTGATTTTTCTCATACTCATAATCGCATTATCATGCAAAGGTAAAGAAAACAATAACCAGGCGGGAAACTCCGATAGTATTCAAAAGGCAAAAGTTCAAACGGAATATACCTGTCCGATGCATCCAGATGTTATTTCTGATAAACCAGGTAAATGTCCGGTATGTGGAATGGATCTGCAGGCAAAAAGCTAAATGGTATGAGATACATTTTAACACTCATAATTTTATTCTCGATTAAATTTTCTGTGTATTCCCAACAGGATATCGACGCACATTCTCCTCATCCGCATGGAGGTTCTCAACAACAAAAGAAAGCAGAAGAAAAAAAATTGAAACAGCAGAAGGAATTATCGAAAGCTATAGAGAAAGGAAGACAGCGGCAGATGAAAATTCAGTCGAAGAATACAAAACGAATGATGCGTAAGAGTAAATCAAAATCAAAAAAGTGGAATGAAATGCATCACTAGCTTACAGTGACATTTAGAGAATTTCAGAAAATATGAAATTGATGCCAGACAATTCTATTTAACTCTTTTTTCAGTCATACTACCGAATTTTTTTCCCGTTTTACCAAAGTGCACCCATGAATCATAGAAATTTTTTGCAAAAAAAGGGATTATGGTTTTATTTTATATAAAATCCGAATACCTCCAAAGTCCTTGAAAATATTAAGAATGTTAATAAAAAGGCTTGGAGTTGTAGAATTTTTATCACATCTTTACACTGTTCATCTGCGATCAACCAGAGGAATACAAAAAAACCTTAACGAAAACTTACCATACGTGAAACTTTACACGAGTAGTTTTTTGTCTTTACAACGGTCAGTGGCTGTGCGTTATTTTTCTAAACGCGACAGCCTTTTTTATTTCTATTCAAGAGTGAAAAATTTAATAATCAATAATCATAAATCCAATCTTAACCAACATGAAAAACAATCTCTACATGTCAAAGGCAAGACCGGGCGTTTATCGCTTGCTGTTTTGTCTCTTGGTTGTCTCGAGTTTATGGACAACTAATTCTTTTGGTACGACACTGATTCCTGCCCTCAACGGCAGTTTTGAAAGTGCTGTACCTACTGGAGTATCCGCAACAGATTTTTCTGCGAACGGGTGGTCAGTAGTTAATGGTGCCAATAATCAATGGTACATAGGAACTGCCGCTACTCCTTCAGCTGGTACTTATAGTGCTTTTACAGGCTCTTCAGCAACTTCTTGGACAGGTCAATCTCCTGCAAATGTGAATCACATTTATAGGGATATTACTTTTCCTGCAGGAGAATCCGTAATCACACTTACTTTTAAGTATAAAGTAGGAGCTGCAGATGCAACCTTTGATTATTTAAAGTTGTGGGCAACCTCAACTTCAACTACGCCAGTTGCAGGAACTCAATTAACTACTACTAATGCAACACAGCTAGGTGTTGCTGCAGGATATGATTCTCAAACATCGTATTCTTTGCAAACGGTATCTTTACCAGCGAGCTTTGCTGGTACAACACAGAGGATTGTTTTCTCATGGAGAACTGACGGTTTCAGTCCAACAGCAGTTTTATCCGTTGATGAAATTACACTTTCTTCTCGCGCACCTATAAGTATAACTTCAACATCTATTGGTGGATTATGGAGCAGTCCTGCTACCTGGGTAGGTGGCGTCGTGCCAAGTGGTGATGATGCAATTATTGCTCCTGGTGCAATTGTAACTGTAGATCAAACTGTAAATGTTAGAGATTTGACAGTGTCGGGTACTTTACTTTGGAATGGCTCCGGATCAACTACAGTAAATGTGGTAAATGCAACCGGAAATGTTTTAGTAGATGTTGGTGGTAAAATAAATATGTTTACTGCTGCTTCTGCACCAAGCGGTACTACAATTGCCGTTGGAGGAAACTTTACTAATAATGGTAGTGTGCATGCTGCTTATGTAAGTACTGCACACGCTTTCATAAATTTTAATAATTCTACTTCAAATCCAACATTAGGTGGGTCTGGTTCATTTGTAGGCGGAATAATCAGTCAGCTATTCTTTGCAACAAACGGCACTTCAACTATTACAATGCCTGTTACTGTCAGAAGCTTTGCACACACTGCAGGTACTTTAAATACAAATGGTAACCTGTCAATTAATAATGCTGCTCAGGTTTATGGTCAGCCTTTCAACCAACAGGTTTACGAAATTGCAGTGACTGGAATGGGTACTGGATATAATACAGCAAACCCTCCTACAGTTACAATTGCCGCACCTACAGGTACAGGTGTGACTGCAACCGCTACCCCAAATATTGATGATGCTACGGGAACACTTCGTAGTATTACAATTGTAAATCCTGGTGATGGCTATCGTTCAAATCCATCAGTTACAATTTCAGGTGGAGTTGGAAGTGGTGCAACAGCGATTGCTGTAGTTAATCAATCTTGCCCGGGCTTGGCGAACTCATTAGTTCAAAAAAGCGGTGTTGCTGTAATTAATGGTACAGTAAATATCAATAGTAGCCAGGGCGTTGGTGGAATAACATCTGCAAACGGTGGTCTTGGTTATACGTCAGCTCCATCTGTTGGATTTACATTGCCAACAGGTTACTTAAATTTAGTTACTAATCCTGGTTCTGGTTATTCAGCAGTACCTACGGTTTCGATTGATCCGGCTAATCCGGGAACATTTATCTCCGGAACAACTGATCCTACATTTGTTGCAGTTGTATGCCGCGGACAAGTTGTTTCAGTTAATTGTTCTTCAGCAGGAAATAAATTATGGACAGTATTACCTGGTCTACTTGTATCTACAGGTACAGCTACTGCAGCATTTCCTGCAGGATGCTTACCAACAGCTACTGCGTCAATCAGTAACGGAATGGTTAGCGATATTGCTGTGAACAATGCTGGTTTTGGATATACATCAGCACCCACAGTAGGTTTAGTCGGTGGTGGTTTTGGTACTGCTGCAACTGCTCCTACCTGCCGTATTGGTTTGTACAATCTTACATGGGGTTTCTTCCTGCCTGCAACGACAAACGCAGTTTGTACTGAAACCGGTGTTATGCCAGCTAACAGAAGAATCAACATTCTTACTATGGGTGGTGGAGTCGGAATGAATGTGACTGGTGGTGATCTCGACTTATATAATTCATCTCCTATCACATTATCAGGAGTTTTGAATATGGGTGGAAGTAAACTTACTTTCTCAAATCCATCATATACCGGAACATCAGGTTCTGCAACGAGTTATGTGATGAACGGTTCTATACAATACAATATGTTTGGTAGCACTGCTTCAACTTCACGTCAATTCCCTTTTGCAACCTATGATGGTACTTCTGCTTTTGCCAATACATTGTTAAGTATGGGATCAGCAACTGCTATCGCTACAGAAGGTTCGACTATAACTTCAATTACAGGAACATTATTAGGTGCTCCTTCAGGTTCTGGAAATCCAATTGGTACTCATACACTCAGACTCCAGACTAACGGAGGCCAGTATGGTAATCTTCCTACTCTCCGTCTTTGTTATAATTCAAGTGATAACCTGATCTCTGATCAGCAGAGTTTATTAATTGGTCAGGCTGCCGGAATTACTGGACCGTGGACAACACGTAGTGTTGCTTCAGGAACTGGTGCTTTACCTGTAGCAGGCAACAGAACAACTGCTACTACAGGTGTTGGACCATTTGTTCCAACGGGTGATGATTACTTTGCGTGGACATCTACATTTGTTCCTCCTGCTGCTCTTAATTTTACAGTTTCAAGAACAACTGGAAATCCATATAACTCAATCATGCCGGTTGCTGAAGGTGGTAACGGACTTGGATTAACATATAACTTTACATTTAATGGTTCTAGTACAGATGATAATACATCTGCTAACGTTCCAATTCCAAACTCTACATTCATGTATCAGGGCTCACTTGTAACAGCGTTTACAGCTTGTACAAACGGTTGGGTTAACCTGATGAATGCTTATCTGTCAACTTCAACAAGCGATCAGTGGACAAACCAAATTGGCGGTGCAGGTCCTCTCAGAAATGCACTTTGTCCTTTCTGGACGGATCTTACAACAAATCCTAACCCAGGCACTGTGGCTGCATTAAATAATGCAATGCGTTATTATATTTCTACTGATCCTATCGGAAGTAGAAAAATAACAATGGAGTGGTGGAAAATGACTTTCTTCGGAAACCTTGGACCAGAATTGTATTTCCAGGTAGTTCTTGATGAGTCTGATAACAGTATTACATATAACTATGGTAATATGCAGATGTACAATGGAACTCAAAATATCCGTTGGTCTTATACTTTAGGTATGAATGGTGGATTAGTTCAATCACCTGCATTACCTGGTCAGGTTTTCACTCAGCAATACGAAAACACGCTTGCATTCGATAATATCAATGCAGAAGGTGCAAACGTTGGTGCAAACGGCTTAGGTATTTCACCAGAACCAAGAAGCTCAATAAAATTCACTCCGGGAGCTTATGCTGGATATACAACTCCAACTCCAACTGCTCCTTTAAATGATGAGTCAGCAGATGCGATTGGTGTAGATGCGCTTTTAGCTTTCCCTACAAATATTGCATGGAATGTTGCATCTAATACATCAAATTTATTTACTACAAGATATGCAACACATTCGCCAGAGGCAGTGTGTAACTCAGCATTGAATGGTACAATCACTGGTAAAGATGTTTGGTTCGCATTTAATGCGACTGATCCGAACACAACAGTCCGTATTTATGCTTCAGGTGGTTTCATTCCACGTGTAGAAGTACTTGATGCGAATCTTCAACCTCTTTCCCCTGCACAATGTGCTGTCGGTACTGTTGGATTAACAGTAAATGCTGTTATGAACAACCTGAACCCGGGTGATGACTATTTTGTAAGGGTTTATCACAACCAGACAGGTACTACTGCAACTGCAACAGCTACCGTTTCTGGTGGATCAGTTACAGGTGTTACAGTTACAAACGGTGGTACTAACTATACAACTTGCACAAATGAATTACCTTATACATCCCGAGTAACTTTCTCAGGTGGCGGTGGTTCAGGTGCAGTAGGTTATGCTAACGTAAGTGGTGGTGTTGTTACTTCCATTACTTTAGTATACGGAGGAACAGGTTATACTTCAGCTCCTACAGTAACAGTTGAATCTCCTGATTGGGGACCAACAGGTGAATTCGGTATTATCGTATTCGCTAAAGCAGCAAATGATGAGTGTGCATCCGCAACAACTTTAACTAACTTACTAAACAGCAACTGTACAGTTGGTCAGAATGCAAGAAACGGTGTTGTTACGAGTGCAGCTTCACAATCAACTGAAGCATCTTGCAGCGGAACACCTGATGATGATGTTTGGTATAAATTCACAGCGATCAATACAAACACTAACATTACTGTTACAGGTAATGCGAATTTTGATCCGGTATTCGAAGTTTGGAATGCAGGTCCTTCTGGTGATTGCGCAAATAAAACTTCAATCTTCTGCCGTAACCTCACAGGTGCTAGCGGAACTGAGTTTGCAACGGTACCTACGATCGTAAATAATATTTACTACATCCGGGTGTACGATGCATCAACTGGTTCAGGTGGTCCTGGTGCAAACTTCAACATTTGTATCAGCTCTGCAGTTCCTGTTTGTATTGCAAATCCAACAAGCCCTGCTAATAATGGTAACGTTTGTACAGGTATCAACACACTATCATGGCCGGTTTCTACAGATGCAACTGGTTATTTAGTTTATCTTGATCCAGGTGCTGGTCCTGCAACTACATTAGTTGCAACTAAAACAGTCAATACAGATAACACATTTACTACTTCTGCACTTTCTGCAGGACAGTATTCATGGTTAGTTGTTCCAACCAACGGTATCGGACCTGCAACAGGTTGTACTGGATGGACATTCAATGCAGTTGCTCCTCCAACAGTATCAATCGCTCCTTCACCGGCGGATGCTTCAATCTGCGGTCCGGGTGGTGGAACAGTTAATCTCACTGCAACAGGCGCAACAACTTATACTTGGGCTCCTGCAGCTGGATTAAATACAACAAACGGTGCATCAGTTACTGCTTCTCCTAGCAGCACAACTACTTATACGGTATTTGGTTCTAACGTTTCCGGTTGTGCAGGCACTGCGACTCAGACAGTCGTAGTAAACTTTTTACCTGGAGCTCCGACCACTACTAACTATAATATGTGTCAGGGTGGTTCAATCCCAGCAGGTCAGGGTCTTACAGCTGATTGCGCTGGTGGAACTATCAGTAACAGTCTCAACATCAACATGACGAACCCGACTACTGATGAAGATAACGGAACAGTAGGCACAGCAGGATTTATCTGTCCAGGAAACAACATCGTTTCTACATTTACATTACCTGCATTACCTCCGGGAGCTACATATTCAATTGCTCACTTAGCTATTTCAGGTATCACTTCTGGTTTCCCAACAGAAAACAGACTTTACTTTGGCGGTCCTGGTATCATAGGTTCTTCACCTTGCTTTACTGGTGGATCCGGTACAACATGGAATACTTCCGCTGCCGATGAGGCTGTTTTAGCAGGTTTATTAAACCCTGCAGGTGGAGTTGTAAACATTATCTATAGTGAATCATACAATGATATCACTAATGGTCCTGATGCGACTTTCCCTTCTACTGCTTCATTAAGCTTTACTTACAACATCCCTCCAACAACAGTTAGTTGGTATTCTGATCCAGCTGGTACAAACCAGGTTGGCGCAGGTTCACCATTCGATCCAACATTGATCGCAGGTGGTCCGGATCCAAACGTTCCAGGTTCTTATACATACTATGCTGCTTGTTCAAGCTCACCTACTTGTCATGGCCCAACAACAGCCGCTACATTAACAATTGGAGCGACTTTAGTTGCGACTGCAAGTCATACAGCTACTTCTCCTATCTGTGCACTTGGTACAGATAACCTGAGTGTTTCTGTTTCTGGTGGTGGACTTCCATATTCATACAGCTGGTCAAATGGTGCAACGGTAATTTCTACAAATGCATCTGTTACAGTAAATCCTTCTTCAACTACAACTTATACTGTAACCGTTACTGATAATTGTAACAATTCTACTACATCTTCAGTAACGACTACTGTTTTAGCTAACCCAACGATAGTTATTACACCTACTCCTGCTGACGCTTCTATTTGCGGTACAGGCTCAGTGTCAATTTCTGTTTCAGGTGGTACAAGCTATACCTGGAGTCCTTCATCAGGTTTAAATACAACAACAGGATCGACAGTAACTGCTTCGCCTTCCGGTACTACTACTTATACCGTAACGGCAGCAAATGCAGCAGGCTGTACATCTTCAGCTACTCAAACAGTAACTGTTAACTTCCTTCCTTCCGCTCCAACTACAACTAGCTATAACATGTGTTCTGGTGGTTCTATTCCATCAGGATCAGGTTTAACTGCAGAATGTGTAAGTGGAACATTGACAAATTCAGTCACTGTTAACTTTACCAACGTTGCAGCAGATCAGGGAACAACTTGTGGTTCAGGAAACGTTGTAGCTTCATTTACATTACCTGCATTACCTGCAGGTGGTACCTTCTTGTCAGCTGGAATTGATGTTCTTGGAATAACGTTAAATACCGGTTCATTTGGATCTGAAATTCGATTCAACTATAGTGGTTCTGGTACATTACCAGGTTCACCAATTTGTTTCCAGGGTATAACTACTACTACAACTCCAAACCCGGCTGATTATCATTCAGGAACTCCTACAGCTTCTGATTTAACTACGTTAGCTGGCATATTGAATCCTGCTGGTGGAACAGTAGTAATAACTTACAGTGAAACATTCAATGACGCTGTTATTCCTGATGCTTCTTTCCCTCCAACTGGAACATTCACTTATTCATATTCAGTACCTGCATCTTCAGTGAACTGGTATTCTGATGCAGCTGGTACTAACCAGGTTGGTGTAGGTTCTCCATTCGATCCGACATTAGTCGCTGGTGGTCCGAACCCTAACACTCCGGGCACATATACTTATTATGCAGCATGTGCATCTACAGCAACTTGCCATAGTGCAACAACTGCAGCTAACCTGATTATCGGTGCTCCATTAACAGCAACCGCTAGCCAGACAGCAACATCAGGTATCTGTGCAGCAGCAAATAATACTCTTAGTGTTTCTGTATCAGGTGGTGGCCAGCCTTATTCTTACAGCTGGTCAGATGGCGCTTCAGTTATCTCTACAAATGCAACTGTCGTTGTTAACCCATCTACAACTACTACTTATACAGTAACTGTAACTGATGCTTGTAATCAATCAACTACATCTTCTGTAACAACCACAGTACTTCCTAATCCAACGATTGCAGTTACTCCTACTTCAGCAAACAGCTGTGTAAGTAGTCCGTCGACTATTACATTGACTGCTACAGGTGGTGTCTCCTATACTTGGGCGCCAACAGGTGGATCAGGTTCAGTAATTCAGGTTACACCAAGTACTACAACAACATATGTTGTTACAGGTACAGGTGGCAATGGTTGTACAGCGAGTGCATCTGCTGTTGTTACAGTAGGTAATCCAATCAACCTTACTGCCACTGCAACTCCGGTTAACGTTTGTTCAGGTGGTTCATCAGTATTAAGCGCTGCGGGTTCAATACAGAATCCTGCTCCTAGCTATTGCGTTACAACACAGTTAGGCGCTCCATGTATCACAAACGTTACCTTCAATACATTAAGTAATAGCGGTGTTGTTTGTGCTTCTCCATTCTATGAGGATTATCCTCCAACTGGAACTACAACTACACAGGTATTCCCAGGTAATACGTATGCATTAACTGTAGACTTAGATCCTACAGGTGGTGCTGGTATTGTTTCTGTTTGGATTGACTATAACCTTGATGGTACTTACGATGCTTCAGAATGGAACCAGGTTTATACCAGTGCTTCTTCTGGAACTATCAACATCACCATTCCTCCAACTGCTTCAACAGGTATTGCAGGAATGAGAATCCGTTCACGTCTCTCTGGTAATATCAATGGTGCAGTAGATGCTTGTACAGGATTTGGTTCAGGTTCAACTCAAAACTATGCGATTACTATCGGTTCACCAGCTGCTCCTAGTATTGTTTATACATGGAGCCCGGCTACTAACCTTAGCTCATCAACTGGAACACCGGTAACTGCATCTAACCTTACTAATGCTTCAAATACATACACTGTAACAGCAACTGATCAAACAGGTGGTTGTTCAGCGACAGCTTCAGTAACTGTTAACGTTGTTCCACTTAGTACACCTACTATTAGCGGTTCAGCTGCAATCTGTGCCGGAGCTACAGGAACACTCAACGGAACTGTAACAGGTGGTGGTCAGCCTTATAGTTATTCTTGGAGCAATGGAGCAAGTGTAGTTGGAACTACTGCTAGCATTTCAGTTTCGCCTGCATCAAGTACGACTTACACTTTAACAGTAACTGATAACTGCGGTACTACTCTAACAAGCAGCCCGTATTTCCTTACTGTTAATCCAAACCCAACAGTTTCTGTAACTGGAAATCCATCATCACTTGTGATTTGCAGTTCAGGTTCTGTACAATTAACTGCTTCAGGCGCAAATAGTACTTACAACTGGACACCAATTGATGGTTTGGATGTTACTACAGGTGCCGTCGTTAACGCTTCTCCAACAGCTACTACAACTTATACTGTTGTCGGAACAAATGTTACAGGTTGTACAGGTACTGCAACAATCACAGTTACTTTCTCTGCAGGTGTGACAGTTACTCCTACTGCTGACCAGACTACAGGTTGTGAGCCATTCACAACTACATTACATGCTGGTGCAAGCACTGCTGGTGGTTACTGTATCCCAACTCTAGGCGATCCAGGTGCAACAGACGATTACCTGAATAACTTTACATTCAACACTATCGTTAATAACGGTTCTGGTGATGCTGCTTCTGATTATACTTACTACAGTGCATTAAACACTAACGTTGTTGCGGGTAATACATACCCTATCTCAATGACTCCAGGCAGCCCAACTTGGTCTGAAGCATTTAATGCATGGATCGATTATGATCAGGATGGTATATTCAGCGCTTCTGAACGTGTATTCGTTAGTACGACTGCTGCAAACAATGCAGTTACACAGACAGGAACAGTTACAATCCCTGCAACTGCACTTAACGGAACAACAAGAATGCGCGTAGAATGCCGCTTCTCGTCAATTCCAGCAGCAACAGAAGCTTGTGCTAACCCAGGATTCGGAGAATACGAAGATTACAACGTTACTATCAGTGGCGGTGTCAACAACGTGCTTTCATACTCATGGACAGGTTCTAACTTAAGCAGCAGCACAGTTGCGGCTCCTACAGTTACCAACCTTGCCACAGGTTCTTATACCTATACTGTAACAGCTTCAAATAGTTTTGGTTGTACAGCTTCAGGTACAGTGAGCCTCACGGTTCTTCCTGCACCTCCTGCACCAACAATCACTCACGGTCCACTTACTTTCTGTAACCCAGGAAGCGTGACTCTTGATGCTGGTGCTGGTTATCCATCTTACAGCTGGTCAAATGGTGTTTCTGTTGTAAGCACAAATCAAACTTATGTTGCTACTACCAGTGGCACTTATTCAGTAACTATTGGTTCTGCAAATGGTTGTACTGCTTCAAGCAGTGTTGTAGTAAATGCTCAATCAGCGACAACTCCTACAATCACTCACGGACCACTTACATTCTGTTCAGGCGGTTCAGTTTCACTTAATGCAGGTAACAATAACTATAACGGATATAGCTGGTCTGACGGTGTTAGCGTTGTAAGTACATCTCAGACTTACGTTGCAAACACTTCCGGTACATATACAGTTACAGTTACAGATGCAACAACAGGTTGTACTGCTTCTGCAAGTGCTACGGTTGTTGTTAATCCTAATCCTCCGGCACCGGTTGTTTCACCTTCAGGCCCTATTTCACTTTCATGTGATGGTGCGAATAGCTCTGTACTTCTCGATGCAACTATAGCTGGCGGTTATGATTTATCATGGAATAACTTCGATGGATCAACAACTGAGGATATCACTGTTGCATTCAACGATGCATCTTTCAGTGCATTCTCAAATCCATATGGATTCCAATTAACTGCAACTGATCCTGTAACTGGTTGTTTCTCATTATCAAATACAGTTACAATCACTGCACCTTCTTGTGGAGTTGAATTCCATTCAAATATCTATCTCGAAGCTCATTACAGATCAAGTACAGGATTAATGGATAATGATGGTCAGGGTGGAAGAATTAGTCTTCCAGGTATCGCATTAAGCGCTAACCCACTTGATGATGATTATGTAATGATCAGCGTTGTTGACCCTTCAAACATGAACGTGCTTGAAACTCAAACAGGTACACTTAAGACAAATGGTGATATCGTAGTAACATTCAGCAGTCCTTCAATTGTTTCCGGTAATTCATACTGGATCAAATTGAATCATGAGAGCTCAGTTGAAACATGGAGTGCTGCTCCAGTTCAATTAAATTCTGTGACTACTTATCTGTTCTCTACAAACGTTAACCAGTCATTTGGTCCTAACATGAGTACAAGCTACGGCCCGTATGCAGCTATCTATACTGGTGATATCAACCAGGATTTCGCAGTCGACGTATCAGATTACCTGATCCTCGATCCGGATATTCAGGGTGGTAACGGAGGTTATGTAGTAACAGACCTTAACGGTGACGGTGCGGTAGACGTAACAGACTATCTGTATCTTGATCCTAACGTTCAGGCTGGTGTTGGTGCATTCACTCCTTGATCCTATTGACTTTACTGCTACTGTGCTTTATCACAGTAGCAGTAAAGTTTTTATATCATTATAATAAACCATTAGATTAAAAATGAAAAAACTGTTATTCCTTACGTCAATTGCGTTAATAGCGATAAGTTATACGACCTTTGCACAACATCCCAATAACGCTTACGGAGATAATATGAAAGCAGTTGATTCTGTGCAGACCGGCCCGAATCAGTACCAGTATATATTTGCCATGTTCTCTGGCGATATAACTCAGGACGGAAGTATAGATATAACTGATTTCCTTTCCCTTGATCCATTAGTACAAAATGGAGACGGCGGATATCTGGCGGCAGACCTTAACGGGGATGGTGCAGTTGACATTTCTGACTATCTGATCATGGATCCGAATATTCAGAATGGAGTAGGAGTTATTACACCATAATCCAACAAAAAATAAAATAAATAGAAATCAATAATTAAATTAAACTAAATTAACATGAAAACAAACCTAACACATTACAAAGGAGTTCTTTTGAGTGTTTTGTTTTTGATTCTGGTTACGGTCCAGGGTTT
>JADMIO012770967.1_pt1 | contig 51771 bp, 42 predicted proteins | sample 8958161 | NCBI WGS metagenome assembly JADMIO01 (sample SAMN16585339, study PRJNA669376) | soil metagenome | isolation source: Crop rotation soil | place: USA: Cullars Rotation, Alabama | collected 2011
CTTTCCCGGCACCGTCGCCGTGGCGGCCGGCACCACCGGGGGCGCCGCCACGGTCGTGATTTCCGCCCCGGCGGGTTGGCGCAACACCAGCCACGCCAGCACGGCCAGGTTGGCCAGCAACACGCCGCCCAGCGCCCAGGCCCAGGCCGGCAGGCGCCGTCGCGGTGGTGCGATACGCACGTCCACCAACACTGGTCCGGAAGCGCGGCTGCGCTCGGATTCGGCTTTTTTCAGGGCATCGAGGATGAAGGACATCAGGGCACCACGGCCGTGAGCATGGGCGTGCCGACCGTGGCGAAGCGGGCATCCAGCTGCGCCTGCGTGCGCGCGCCGGCCACCCCGTCGGCGATCAGGCCGTTGCCGCGCTGGAACTGCAGCACCAGTTCCCGCAGTGAATCATCGAAGGTGTCGGAGGGCACTGAATCCGGCACGACGCCCGCCCACTGCTGCAGGCGCTGCCGCAGCGCCTGCACCGGCTCGCCGCTCATGCCCAGCGACAGGCTGCGCACGTCCAGCTGCTGCGGCTTCCACAGCAGCTGGAACTCGCCGTTCCAGCGCGGCACCAGTTCGGCCAGCGGCACTTCGTGTTCGGCATCGCCGATCATCAGCCGCGCGTGGTCGGCGCCCAGCCGCGTGATCACCGTCTGGTGTACCGCGCCGGCATCGTCCTGCAGCGCCAGGATGGCCGGGCGGTTGTAGCGGCGCAGTACCTCGGTGCCGCCGGTTTCATTCAGGCATTCCAGGCCTTGGCGCAGCGCCTGGGAACAGGCGTCTTCGGAACCGGCGACGTAGCGCGCATTCCACTGCGCGAACAGGCGCGCGTAGGCTCCGTCGAGATCGGTCATGGCGGCACCACGGTGCAGCAACGCCAGCAGGTCCGGTGGCGGCGGCGGTCGCACTGGCGCAGGGGGCGCCACCGCTGCCGGTACCGGTGCCGCGGCCACTGGTGCGACCTGCTGCTGCTGGTTCCACACGAACCAGGTGGTGCTGGCCAGCAATACTGCAGTGGCCGTGCCCGCCAGCCATGGCAACCAGACGGGCAGCACGCGATGCCCGGACACCTCGCTGGCCGCGCGTCGCACCAGCGCGCCATTCACCAGGTGCCGGTCTTCGGTGTAGCCGCCCAGCAGCGCGCGATCGCCGATGACATTCAACAGCCGCGGGATGCCGCCGCTGGCGCGGTACAGCTCCGCCAGCGCGCCGCGCGTGAAGATCTCCTGCGTCGCGCCGGCGATGCGCAGCCGGTGCCGGACATAGGCGGCGGACTCCGCGCGCGACAGCGGTTCCAGGTGGTAGCGGCCGGTGATGCGCTGGGCCAGCTGGCGCAGGTCGTTGCGCTCCAGCATGGCGCGCAGTTCGGGCTGGCCGATCAGGATGATCTGCAGCAGCTTCTGCGTTTCGGTTTCCAGGTTGGTCAGCAGGCGTACCTGCTCCAGCACGTCAGGGGCGAGGTTCTGCGCCTCGTCCACCATCACCACCACGCGCCGGCCGGCGGCATGCGCGGCGAGCAGGTGGCGGTTGAGCAGGTCGATCAGCGCCTTCAGGTTGCCGATGGCCTCCGGCGGCAGCGCGATGCGCAGTTCCTCGCAGATGGCCTGCAGGAACTGCCGCGCATCCAGGTGCGGATTGAGGATCAGCGCGATCTCGGCGTTGTCGGGCTTGCGCGCCAGCAGCGAGCGGATGACGGTGGTCTTGCCGGTGCCCACCTCGCCGGTGAGCTGGACGAAGCCGCCGGCGTCGGTGATGCCGTAAACCAGGTGCGCCAGCGCCTCGGCGTGGCGTCCGCCGAGGAACAGGTAGCGCGGATCCGGCGTGATCGAAAAGGGCTTGTCGGCCAGGCCGTAGAAAGGCAGGTACATGCTCGTGCCTACAGGCTGGCCGCCGCGCCTTACTCGACGGTGATGGTGATCTTCGCCGAAGCCACCACCGGGTCGAACGGAATGTGGTTGTGGTCGCCGAGCAGCAACTGCAGCGTGTGGGTGCCGGGCGTGAGCGTGATGCTGCCCTCGGTCTGGCCCTTGCCGAAGTGCACGATCTTGTCGGTGGCGGGCAGCGGCAGGCCGAGGTCCTTCGGCACATCCGTGTCGATCAGCAGGTGGTGATGGCCCGCGTTGTCGAACTTCACGCCGGCCGGCGCCACGCCCATGCCGGCCAGGCCGAACACCACCGTCACCGGGCTCTTCACCTTCGCGCCATTGGTTGGGCTGACGATGTACAGCTTCGCGGCGGCCGGCGAAGGCGTGCGCGGCATGGCCGGCGCGGCGGGTGTCTGGGCGGCGGCCGGCAGGATGGCGCAGGTGCCGGCCAGCAGCATGGCGAGAGGCAGCAGTCGTGACATGGGAAGCTCCTTGCTTGTTGTCTTTTGGGTCGCGTCGTGGATCAGGCGCCGGCCGGCAGTTCGGACGGCGCGAAATCATCCACGTTGATGATCTGCATGATCTTGCGATCATAGTCCAGCAGCAGCGCGGCCTCATCTTCCGTAAGGATGTTTAATGCCCGGCCTTCGCTGATCTGCCCGGGCATGTCGAGTGCCTTGATGCGGCCGGTCTTCACGCCCTCGACGCGCAGCTTGCGCTCCAGCGGTTCGGTGCGCCCGGCCAGCAGCAGCGCCTCCTGCAGCAGGCCCAGCGGATTGCCGCCGACGTTGCTGCGGTAGGCATGCCGGCACAGCCGTTCGCGCGAGTCGCTGGGTTCCATCGCGAGCTGGGCGAGCTGCGCCCCCAGCCGGTCGCTGGGCGAGAAGTAGGTGCGGCCGCGCGGGAAGATCATCACGCGCATCAGCCAGCCGAGCAGCGGGCTGGGGAAGTTGCGCAGGAAGCCGTGCAGCTGTTCCTGCGCGCGGTACAGCAGGTCGCGGCAGGCCCATTCGACGATGGGCTGGTCTTCCTTCGGCGAGCCCTGGTCGTGGTGGTGCTTCAGCACCATCGAGGCCAGGTACAGATAGGAAAGGACATCGCCCAGCCGCGCCGACAGGCTCTCCTTCTTCTTCAGGTAACCGCCCAGCGACAGCATCGCCACGTCGGTGGCGAAGGCGAAGGAGGCCGAAAAGCGTTCGATGTGCTGGTAGTAGCGGCGCAGCGCGCCGTAGCCCGGCGCGCTCTCGAAACGCGCGAAGGTCAGCGCCATCACCAGCGAGCGCACCGCGTTGGAGATGGTGAAGCCGATGTGGCCGAACAGCGCACGGTCGAAATCATCGACGCTGCGTTCGCCCTGTGTCGAGCGTGCCGCTTCCATTTCCTTCAGCACGAAGGGATGGCAGCGGATGGCGCCCTGGCCGAAGATGATCAGGTTGCGCGTGAGGATGTTCGCGCCTTCCACGGTGATGCCGATGGGCGCGCCCTGCCAGCCGCGGCCGAGGTAGTTGCGCGGCCCGAGCATGATGCCCTTGCCGCCATGCACGTCCATGGCGTCGGCGGCCACCACGCGGCTCAGTTCCGTCAGGTGCATCTTGAGGATGGCCGAGGGCACCGCCGGTTTCTCGCCGCCATCGATGGCACCGGTGGTCACCGAGCGCGCGGCGTCGATGATGTAGGTGTTGCCGACGATGCGCGCCAGCACCTGCTCCACGCCCTCGAACTTGCCCACCGACAGGCCGAACTGGCGCCGTATGCGCGCGTAGGCGCCGGTGGTCCAGGTGGCCACCATGGAACCGCCGGTGGCGGTGGCCGGCAGCGAGATGCAGCGCCCCACCGACAGCTGCTCGACCAGCATGCGCCAGCCTTTGCCGGCCATCTTCGTGCCGCCGATGATGAAGTCCACCGGCACGAACACGTTGTGTCCCTGGATGGGTCCGTTCTGGAACGGGATGTTCAGCGGGAAGTGGCGCCGCCCGATGAGGATGCCCGGCGTGCCACGCGGAATCAGTGCGCAGGTGATGCCCACGTCCTCGACGGACCCGATCAGGTGGTCCGGATCGAACAGCCGGAAGGCGAGGCCAATGACGGTGGCGATGGGCGCCAGCGTGATGTAGCGCTTGGAGAAGCTCAGCCGGATGCCGATGACTTCACGGCCTTCATAGATCCCGCGGCACACGATGCCGGTGTCGGTGATGGAGGCCGCATCGGACCCGGCCACGGGGCTGGTCAGGCCGAAGCAGGGGATCTCTTCCCCGCGCGCCAGCCGCGGCAGGTAGTAGTCCTTCTGTTCCTCCGTGCCGTAGTGGACCAGCAGTTCGCCCGGGCCCAGCGAGTTCGGCACCATCACCGTAACGCCCAGCACCACGCTGCGGCTGGACAGCTTGGCCAGCGCCGAGCTCTGCGCATAGCGACCGAATTCCAGGCCGCCGTAGCGCTTCGGGATGATCAGGGCCCAGAAGCGCTGCTGCTTGATGTACTGCCACGCCTCGGGCGACAGGTCGGCGCGGCGGTGAGTGACATCGAAGTCCTCGACCATCGCGCACAGGGTTTCCACCGGGCCATCGATGAAGGCCTGCTCTTCCGGCGTGAGCTGCGCGGGGCGTGTCTTCAGCAGCTTGTCCCAGTCCGGCTTGCCGGTGAACAACTCGCCATCCCACCACACCCCGCCGGCCTCCAGCGCATCGCGTTCGGTGGCGGACATGGTGGGCAGCATGCGCAGGTAGGCCTTGAGGAAGGGCCGCGAGATCAGCGCCTTGCGCAGCGGCCGCACATTGAACAGCCACATCACGGCCAGCATCACCAGCAGCAGTCCCTTCCACAGGCCGGCTGGATCACCCCAGAAGCTGTAGGCCGCGAGCAGTGCCGTGAACACGATGGAGAAGACCAGCAGCGGCAGACGCTTGTACGCCAGCACCAGCACCGCCACCACGAACAGCAAGGTGATCAATGCGCCGAACTGCGCCGCGAAGGCGGCGGCGGTGGCGGCGAGCAGCAGCAGCAGCAGGACGACGAGCAGCATGGCGGCACTATACCGCCTGCCCGGGCGCTCGAACCGTTGTAAGGTTGGGCCATGAAAGCGCAAGTCCGCATGCTGCTGCTGGCCCTCGCGATCACCACCAATGCCGTGGCCGCGGCACCGGATGCGGCGCCATCGCGCTACACGTTTTCCTGGCCGGTCGGGCCGGATGCGCCGGCGCCGCGCGGGGGCAGTACGCGCGGTGCGCCGGTCACGCTGGTCACGGAGCCCACCGCGGAATGGCGGGCGTTGCAGGCGCCTGGATTGAGCGCGCAGGAGCGTGACCGGCGCGCCATCCTCGCCATGGCCGGCGAGTACCGCGTGGCGTTCGATTTCCTCGAGGTGGCCACGTACTCCGGCGACGGCGCGCGCCCGCGTCCCTACCAGTCATGGGGCACGGAGAAGGTCTACATGGACCGCGACGAGCCCGGCTTCATCAGCCTGGTGCACATCCTCGAACTGCGCGTGGTCGGTGCCGACGGCAACGTTACCGAACCCATGGTGCAGAAGCACTGGCGCCAGGAATGGCGCTACCAGCCGGCCTTCGTGATTGAGAACGTGGATGACAGCACGTGGCGACGTCGCGAACTGTCCCGCGCCGAGCGCCGCGGCCAGTGGTCGCAGCAGGTGTTCCAGGTGGACGAGTCGCCGCGCTACGGCGCGCTGGGTCGCTGGCAGCACAACGCGAGTTTCTCCACCTGGATCAGCGGCGACACGCTGCGCCCGCTGCCGCGACGCGAATGGAGCGTGCGCAAGGACTACCAGTTGCTGCTTGGCACCAACCGCCACACCATCCTGCCGCGCGGCTGGCTGCAGGAAGAGAACAACCTCAAGCAGGCCGTCGATGCGGCGCAGCCTTTTGCGGGCCGCGAGTACGGCGTGGCCCGCTACGAACGCCTGCAGCAGGCGGACTTCGCCGCGGCCGATGCGTACTACCGCGACACCCGCGAATTCTGGGACGCGGTGCTGCAGGCCTGGACGCAGGTGTGGGATACGCGCCGCGAAGTGAGGATGGCCAACAGCGACCAGTCCGGTTCATTCGCGGTGTTGTTCGAACTGGCGGATGAGTTCGCGGCCGGCAGGCTCGCGCGCGCGGAACTGCCGGCGAAGGTCCGCGCCGCGCTGGCCGCGCAGGGTGTGGCACCCGAGCGCTGACGGGCGATCAGGCGGTCAGCGGCAGCCCGCGCTGGTCGTTCCGCTGGCTGTGCACCTGCCCGTCACCCCAGACCTGCCGCGCGACATCCACCACCAGTTCCAGCTTGCGGCGCTGGTTGTCCCAGCTGATGTTGTTGCCCTCGGCGCTGCTGGCGAAGCCGCACTGGGGCGACAACGCGAGCTGTTCGAGGGGCGCGTACCTGGCGGCCTCTTCGATGCGGCGCCGGATCGTATCCGGGTTTTCCAGCGCCCCCTCCTTGGTGGTGACCAGGCCCAGCACCGCGGTCTTGCCCTTCGGCAGGTAGCGCAGGGGTTTGAAATCGCCGCTGCGCGCATCGTCGTATTCCAGGAAATAGGCATCGAGGTCCATTTCGGACAGCAGCGCTTCGGCCACCGGCTCGTAGTCGCCGCTGGCGGCGAATGTGCTCTTGAAGTTGCCGCGGCACAGGTGCATGGCCAGCAGCATGTCCGGCGGCTTGTGCGCCACCACTTTGTTGATGAAGGAGGCGTAGCGGCGCGGCAGCTCATCCGGGTCGTCGCCGCGCGCGCGCGCCGCTTCGCGCATCTTCGGATCGCACAGATAGGCGAGGTTGGTGTCGTCCATCTGCACGTAGCGGCAACCGGCGTGGTGCAGCGAACGCAGTTCATCGCCGTAGGCGCGCGCCACGTCGTCGTAGAACACCGGATCCAGTTCGGGATAGGCCTCCTTGCTGATGCCGGCGCGACCCCCGCGGAAATGCAGCATGGTGGGCGAGGGAATGGCGACCTTGGCGACGCTACCCGGCGCCAGCTGGCGCTGCAGGTACTGGTAGTTGGCCAGCTCGATGGGGCGGTCGTGGCGCACCTTGTCCACCACCTTCATCACCGGTGGTGCCAGCTGCAGCGAGCCATCGGGCAGCTGCACCTGCATGGGATGCGTGGTCTTCACGCCGCCCAGCTGGTCGAGGAAGTCGATATGGAAGTAGGTGCGGCGGTACTCGCCGTCGGTGATGGCGCGGATGCCGATGCTTTCCTGGAACTTCACGATCTCGGTGATCGCGCGGTCCTCCACCTCCCGCAACTTGGCGGCATCGATCTCGCCCCGGGCCTTGCTGGCGCGCGCCTGCAGCAGGTAGTCGGGACGCAGGAAGCTGCCCACGTGGTCGTGGCGGGCGGGCAGGGCGACATGCAGGTTGGTGGAAGACATGGAATCGATCCTCGGGATGGCCGTAGCGATGGGGTGAATCCATCCTAGGGTCACCGGATCATGAGCAGAAGTGATATATATTCAGTATTCCATGAGTGTAATTCATTGATGTCCCCATGCTTGAACGCAGCCACCTGAAGATCGTGCGCGAGGTCGAGCGCCAGGGTTCGCTGACCGCGGCCGCGCGGCAGCTGCACCTCACGCAGTCCGCGCTGAGCCACGCCATGAGCAAGCTGGAGCGCGCGCTGGGCGCGGACCTCTGGCAGCGTGAAGGCCGCAGGCTGCGGCTCACCCAGGCGGGCCGGCGTCTGCTGTCGGTGGCCAACCGCGTGCTGCCGCAACTGGAGAACGCCGACACGGAACTGCGGCAGCTGGCGCGCGGCACGCGCGGCAGCCTGCGCATCGGCATGGAATGCCATCCCTGCTACCAGTGGCTGCTGAAGGTGGTGGCGCGCTATATGCCGGCGTGGCCCGACGTCGACGTGGACGTGATGCAGAAATTCCGCTTCGGCGGCATAGGCGCATTGCTGGACCACGAGATCGACCTGGTGGTCACGCCGGATCCCGAAGCCCGGCCCGGTCTCACCTTCATTCCCGTGTTCGACTACGAGCAGGTGCTGGTGGTGTCCAGGGGACATGCGCTCGCCGGCCGGAAGTTCGTCGAGCCGCAGCAGCTGGCCGACGAGGTGCTCATCACTTATCCGGTGGCCACCGACCGCCTCGACATCTACAACCTGTTCCTGACGCCGGCGGGCATCGCACCGCGCGCGCACAAGGCGATTGAATCCACCGACCTGATCATGCAGATGGTGGCGGCCGGCCGCGGCGTGGGTGCGCTGCCGCGCTGGCTGGTGGAGGAATACGCGGCCCACGTGGCCGTGGTGCCGCTGCGGCTGGGACGCAAGGGCGTCCCGAAGCAGATCCACCTGGGCCTGCGCGCCGCCGATCTGGACACGAAGTACCTGCGCGCCTTCATCGACTCAGCGCGCGAGGTCGGGCGCTGAGGGAGGCCGGTCCGCTCAGCGCGATTCGAGCTGTGCGCCGTACTTCTCCGGATTGGTCACCGGGTTCACGAACGGCAGGGTTTCGCGGCCCTTGGTCTGCTCGTTGACCGTGCGGCGTGCGGTATAGAGCCACTCGCCGTTGATCTTCGCCAGCCGATCGACGTAGTGCCCATAGGCCGCGATGCGCGGTTCGGCCCCACGCACCATCATCCAGTACGCCTGCGCCACCGCGCTGCGGCCATCCTTCGACACATCGATCACCATCGAAGAGATGAAGTGCTGGGCATGCGCGCTGCCCTGGCCCGTTTCGCCGGGCTTGAGGTTGGCCATCTCCCGGTCGCGCATCCCCTGCACCATCTTCGCAATGGCCTCGCGTCCCTTGGCCTCGCCCCCGCCGTACGTCAGCACGCCATCGGGTGCAAAGGTGGCCGCGTATGCCTGCGGATCGCGCCAGTCCAGCGCGAAAATATATTTGTAGGCCAGGTTCTCGATGTCGGTCCGCTCCTGCGGCGTGGGATTGCGCGCGAAAGCCGGAGCCGACAGCGCGAATGAAACCAGGGTGAATGCCAGGGCCAGGCTGCTCTTGCGCACGGTGGTGCTCCTTGTATGTGTGGCCGCAGCCTAGCGCCGGGGTGTCGCGGCGGGCAACCCGCACGGCCGTGCTTGCCCGCGTCGTAGTCGCGGCGAATACTGCGCGCGGCGCGGACAACGGGATGACCATGGGCAACATGCAGGCCGGAAGATGGATGGGGCTGGTGGCAGTCGCGATGCTCGCAGGTTGCGGCGGACCGGTCGGCCAACCGGTGGATGTGGCCGCCCATCCGGAACCACTCGCCGCACTGGCCAGCAGCGATGCCACCCTCGCGGCGAACAAGCGCCTGGTGTTCGACCTGTGGCGCACGGTGGTCGATGCGGGCCATGTGGAAAAGGCCGATGAACTGCTGGCCGAGGGCTACATCCAGCACAGCCCGGTGCTGCGCACCGGCCGCAAGGCGTTCAAGGAAATCTTCTCGGTGGTGCCGCGGCGGGACATCCCGGAACTGGTGCAACCGCCGCTGGTCACCAGCATCGCCGAAGGCAACCTGGTCGTGATGAGCCTGCTCGAGCGCGTTGCCGCGACCAAGGATTCACCGGCCTTTGTCAGCACGCACTTCAACCTGTTCCGCGTCGACAACGGGCGGCTGGCCGAACACTGGCACTCGGTGCGGACCGTGCCGGGACCGGATGTGCCGCTGCCGGAGGATGGCGGTCCGCAGCCCGTTACCGGCAGCACCGGTGCCGCACAGCAGGCACTGCTTCAATCCGGCGATCCTCATCTGGCACGCAACAAGCGCCTGGTGTTCGACCTGTGGCGCACCGTGGTGGAGGCGGGCCATGAGGAGGATGCCGGCCGTTTCGTTGCTGCGCGCTTCGTCGAGCATGGCGTGAACGGGGCTTCCGGCCTCGGCGGGTTGAAGAAACACTTCGCCGCGCGCCCGGATGCGCCGCTCCAGGCCTGGATCAAGGCACCGGTGGTCGCGGTGGTGGCCGAGGGCGATCTGGTCGCGCTGGTCACGCGCCAGGAGCTGCCGCATCCGCATCATCCTGGCCGCAGCTACACCATCACCTGGTTCAACCAGTTCCGCATCGCGGACGGACGGATCGTGGAGCACTGGGACGCGTCGACGCCGGCGGATCCGCGCGACGCGCCTGGCTGGTAGCTTGCTCTGCGGCGAACAGCATCATGCGTGATGGCGGTGTCGCCATCCTTCGAAAAGACACGGAAGGGGAATCCCATGCGCAATTTCCTGCCAGCTGCTGCGAGCGTTCTTCTGCTTGCAAGCATGGTGCACGCGACCCGCGTCGCTGCCGGCGAAGCGCCCGCATCGCGACAGCCCGGCGAATATGCGCTGACCGCCGACTCCCTGCCGCAATCCGGCGCGCCACCGGGCCGGCTGGAAGGTCCCTTCGAACTGCGCAGCACCGTCATCGCCGGCACCGTGCGCCGTTACTGGATCTACGTGCCCGCGCAGTACCGGGGCGACTCCGACGCCAACCTGCTGGTCTTCCAGGACGGCCAGCGCGCCACCAATCCCGCCGGCATGCTGCGTGTGCCGCAGGTCCTGGAGAACCTCATCTACAAGGGCGACATTCCCGTGACCATCGGCGTCTTCGTGACGCCGGGCCAGCGGGCAGAGCGCTATCCCGATGACCTGGGCACCGGCAATCCCAACAACCGCGCGGCCGAATACGACGCGCTGACCGACCGTTATGCACGCATGCTGCTGGAAGAGCTGCTGCCACTGGTCAGCCAGCGCTACCGGCTGAGCGCCGACCCCGCGCGCCGTGCCATCGGTGGAACCAGCAGCGGCGCGATCTCCGCGTTCACGGTGGCCTGGCAGCATCCGGAGGCCTTCCGCAACGTGATCAGCATGATCGGCAGCTACACCTCGATCGGCTACCGTCCCGCCACTGCAACCACGCCCCTGCAGCCGGGCGGCGACCTGTACCCGACGCTGATCCGCAAGAATCCGATCAAGCCGCTGCGCATCTTCCTGCAGGACGGTTCGGCCGACCTGGACAACGAACACGGCAGCTGGTTCCTGGCCAACCAGCAGATGCTGGCGGCATTCAACTACGCCAACGCCAATGCGGATCGCCTGAAGCAGGATGGGCCGCGCTATGCGGTGAACCACGAATGGGGCGATGGCGCGCATTCCGACGCCCATGGCGGGGCGCTGCTGCCCGACATCCTGCGCTGGATCTGGCCGCGCGCCGCGCAGCGCTGAAAGACGACGCTGCCAGGACCGGGTGGCAGCCCTCGGGGTCAATCCGATTGAGGACACCGCGCCGGTGCGGAAAGCCGTCCTGTGTGCCTTCCGGATTCCTGTCTACCCAGTCATCCCCTACGCGAAATCGCCATGAATCAGTACTATCTGGCTCCCTCCCGACGCCAACACTCGATTCGCTGCCGCATCGGGACTGACGAGGAAGACATGAACAACCGACGCGATGTCCTGGCCATGCTGGCGGCGATGAGCACCGTGCCGCGCTGGGCACTGGCCCAGCAGAAGCTGCTGCCGCTGGATACTCCGGGCCTGGACCACCTCGACGTCATGGTGCCCGACGCGGAAAAGAGCGCGCGCTTCTACATGGGCCTGTTCCGCACTGCGCTGCACGCGCAGCCCTACCAGGGGGCGCAGCGCTACTTCGTGCTGCTGGGCCCGCTGCCCGAGAACCGCGCGGTGGGTTACGTGGCCATCGGTGCGGCGCGCGGCCGCGGCACCTACATCGGGCACTTCTGCACCTCCGTGGCGAACTGGCGCGACAACAGCGCCGCCATCTTCGCGCGCATGAAGGAGGAGTTCCGCAGCGCCGGGTTCGGCGAGTTCCCCGGTACCACCGGCTTCGGCGGCCTGTTCGACGATCCGGACGGGATCGAGATCCAGTTCCTGCCTTCGCCGGATACGCTGGTCACGGCCGCGGTGCCTTCGGACCTGGTGGCCTCGCAGCAGGGGCTGGTCACGCCACAACGCGTCGAGCATGTGCTGGTGCGCGTGAGCGAACTGAAGAAGGCGCTGGCCTACTACCGCATCCTGTACGGCAAGGAGACCCGCAGCGATGCGCGCACCGCGCTGTTCACCTTCCGCAATGGTTCGCGCTTGCTGCTGGAGGAAATCTCCTACGTATACGGCGAGGGCACGCCCCGCATCGCGCGTTACGGCATCCTGGTGAAGCCTTTCGACCGCGCCGCTGCGGCCACCACCATCGCGACGCTGGGCGGCAAGGTGGTGCAGGACGATGGCAAGGTGTTGCGGCTGCGGGACCCCGACGGCATCGAGCTGGACCTGGTGACGGGCCCGTGATGAAAGCCGGCCGCAGGCAAGGCGCGCGACTGGCGCTGGCCAGCCTGCTGCCGGTGCTGGGTCTGTGCATTGCCGACCGCGCCGGCACCGCCCAGCCCCACGACCCGGTGGATGTCGCGCTGCTCGGCAAGTACTGCACGAGTTGCCACAACGAGGAACGCTACAGCGGTGGCCTGTCGCTGGAGTACGCCACCACCGGCAACATGGGCCAGGACGCCGAGATGTGGGAACACGTGGTGCGCAAGCTGCGCACCGGCATGATGCCGCCACCCGGCGAACCGCGCCCAGCGGACAGGCAACTGCAGTCTTTCGCGGCCAGCCTGGAGCGCGAGCTGGATCTTGCCGCCCGCACCACGCAACAACCCGGCCAGCCCGCGCTGCGCCGGCTCACGCGCTTCGAATACGGCAATGTGATCCGCGACCTGCTGGCCGTGCAGGGCAATGTGACCAACCTGCTGCCGCCGGACAACAGCAGCGATGGCTTCGACACCAACGGCGACACGCTGGGCAATTCGCCGGCGCTGGTCGAAGGCTACGTCACCGCCGCGGCGAAGATCGCGCGCCGCGCAGTGGGCGATCGCGCCGCGGCCACCGTGCAGGTGGACTACCGTCCACCCAATGGCTGGTCGCAGCAGCAGCATGTCGATGCGCTGCCGCTGGGCACCCGCGGCGGTTACAGCGTGCGCCACGAATTCCCGGTGGACGGCGACTACGACATCACCATTGCGGTGTCCGCCGGCGTGCCGTTTGCCGAAGCACTGCCGCGCGACCGCCGCCTCTACGCGGCGATCGACAAGGCACCGCTGGTGCCCAGCGAGAAGGATCCACGCAAGTTCCGCGTCCACGTGCAGGCAGGTCCACGCACCGTGGCCGCGGCGCTGGTCGACCAGCTGCGCAGCCGGGGCACCGACGACATCTACTCGATCGACCGGCAGCTGGGCGCGGTGACCGACATCACCATCACGGGTCCGTTCAATGCCACCGGCGCCGGCGATACGCCCAGCCGGCGCAAGGTCTTCATCTGCCGGCCCGCCGGCGCCGGTGATGAGGAAAGCTGCGCACGGCGCATCCTCGCCAACCTGGCCACGCAGGCGTACCGCATGCCGCTGGGCAGTGGCGATGCGCTGGTGGAGTCGCTGCTGGCGCACTACCGCGCCGCGCGTGGCAGCGGCGATTTCGAGGCCGGCATCGAGCAGGCGCTGGCGCGGCTGCTGGTCAATCCACGCTTCCTGTTCCGTCTCGAGCGCGAACCGGCTGGGCTCGCGCCCGGCAGCGTGTACCGCGTGCCGGACGTGGAGCTGGCCTCGCGGCTGTCGTTCTTCCTGTGGAGCAGCATCCCCGACGCCGAGCTACTCGAGCAGGCGGCGCGCGGCCGGTTGCAGGACGCGCAGGTGCTGGAGCGGCAGGTGCGGCGCATGCTGGCCGATCCGCGCGCCGAGGCGCTGGTCGGCAACTTCGCCAGCCAGTGGCTGCGCCTGCGTGCGCTGGACAGCATCCCGGCTGATGGCCAGGGCTTCGACGAAAACCTGCGCCAGTCGATGCTGCGCGAAACCCAGCTGCTGCTGGGTGCGGTGATGAATGGCAACCGCAGCATCCTCGACCTGCTCGATGCGCGCTACACCTTCCTGGATGAATCCCTCGCACGCCACTACGGCGTGCCGGGTGTGACGGGCAGCTACATGCGGCGCGTGGAGTTGCCGGACGGTCAGCGGCGCGGCCTGCTCGGCCAGGGCAGCATCCTGACGCTGACTTCGCTGGCGGACCGCACCTCCCCGGTGGCTCGCGGCAAATGGATCATGGAGAGCCTGATCGGTGCGCATGTGCCCGCGCCGCCTGCTGGCGTCGAGACCAACCTGGACCCGCCGCCCGGGGAAACCCGGCCCACCACGCTGCGCCAGCGCCTGGAGCAGCACCGCACGCGCGCGGAATGCGCCGCCTGCCATCGCATCATGGATCCCATCGGTTTCGCGCTGGAGAACTTCGATCGCACGGGCCGCTGGCGCACGCAGGACCACGGCTTGCCGGTGGATCCGCGTGGCCAGCTGGGCGACGGCACGCCACTGGATGGTCCGGAGGCATTGCGCGCCTGGCTGGTGCGCCACCCGGATGTGTTCGCGAACAATCTCGCGGAGAAGCTCATGGTCTATGCGCTGGGACGCAGCGTGGACTACCGCGACATGCCCACCGTGCGCGGCATCGTGCGCGCGGCCGCTGCTGACGATTATCGCTTCGCCGCGCTGGTGCTGGGCGTGGTGCGCAGCCAGCCCTTCCAGTACCGCAGCACCGCGCCGGCGCCCGTCGCGCCGGCCGCATCGCCAACGGCCAGAGGCCGCTGAAGGAGAACCGCATGCACTTCATCACCCGCAAGCACCTGTCGCGCCGCGCGCTGCTGCGTGGCGCAGGCGCGGCCGTGGCGCTGCCGCTGCTGGAATCCATGACGCCGGCGCTGGCCGCCGCGGCACCGGCGACTCCCCGTTTCGCCTGCATCTACGTGCCGCATGGCGTGACGCTGGCCAAGTGGACGCCGGCGGCCAGTGGCAGGGATTTCCCGATGTCGGAGATCCTGCAGCCACTGGAGCCGCACCGGCGCTACCTGAACGTGGTCAGCGGCCTGAACCTGCCCTCGGCCAATGGCGATGATGCTTCCGCCGAAGCCAACCACACGCGCTCCTCGGCCTGCTTCCTGAGCGGCGCGCAGCCGGTGCTGGGGCCGCGCGCGCAGCTGGGCATCACGGTCGACCAGGTGGCGGCCGCGGCCATCGGCAACGACACGCCGCTGCCGTCGCTGGAACTGGGCATCGAGGGCCCGGCGTTCGGCTGCGGCGCCAAGCTGTCCTGCGCGTACCGCAACTCGCTGGCCTGGCGCAACGCCACCACGCCGCTGCCCATCGAGAACAATCCGCAGGCCGTGTTCGAACGCCTGTTCGGCGATGGTGCCAGCGAAGCGCAGCGCCAGCTGCGCCGCACCCAGGCGCGCAGCCTGCTCGACACGCTGCGCGAGGAGATCCTCGCGCTGCAGAAGACGTTGCCGGCCGGCGACCGCGAGCGGCTGGGTGCCTACGTGGAGGACATCCGCGAGATCGAGCGCCGCATCACCAATGCGCAGGGCCGCCCCGGTGTCGCCAGCGATGCACCCACCGGCGTGCCGGCCAGCTTCGATGAACACGTGAAGCTGCAGCTGGACCTGCTGGCGCTGGCCTGGCGCGCGGATGTCACGCGCGTGGCCACGCTGCCCTTCGCACAGGAAACCAGCGGCGCCACCTATCCGGCCAGCGGCCTGACCGATTCCTTCCATGCGCTGTCGCACCACTCGAACGTGCAGGCCAACAAGGACCGCTTCGCGGTGATGAACCGCTACCACATCGGCATCGTGGGTTACTTCCTCGATGCGCTGGCGAAGACACCTGATGGCGATGGCACATTGCTGGACCGCTCGCTGGTGCTGTACGGCAGCGGCATCAGCGATGGCAACCAGCACGACCATGGTCCGCTGCCCATCCTGCTGGCCGGTGGCGCGCGCGGGCGGCTGACAGGCAACCGCCACCTCGTGGCGCCGGCGGGCACGCCGCTGGCCAACCTGCAGCTGTCCCTGCTGCATACGCTGGGGGTTGAAGCGAACCGTTTTGCCGACAGTACCGGCGCGTTGGCCCTGTGATGGCTGCGCGGCGCGCGACCCTGCTGCTGTGGTGCGCGGCGCCGCTGCTGGCCGCCGCGGCCCCTGCACCGGGCACGCTGCTGGATGCGGCACGCGCGGGTGAGACCGCCGCGGTGGAAGCCGCGCTCAAGGCCGGCGTGGATGCCAACCCCGCCGAACCCGATGGCACGCGCGCGCTGCACTACGCCGTGAGCCGCAACGACGCGCGCGCCACGCGCCTGCTGCTGGCGCGCGGCGCTGATGCGCGCGCCGCCACCAACCTGCAGGTGACGCCGCTGCTGCTCGCCTGCAGCAACGGCAACGAGGAAATCGTGCGGTTGCTGCTGGCGGCCAAGGCGGATCCGAAGGGGCGCGACGTGGCGGGTGAAACCATGCTGATGGCCGCGGCCCGCGCCGGCAGTCCCGCGGTGATTGCCGTGTTGCTGAAGGCCGGCGCCGAACTGGATGCGCGCGACACGGAGTACGGCCAGACCGCGCTGCACCTGGCCGCGCGGGCCGGCAATGTCGATGCGGTGCGCGCATTGCTGGCGGCCGGCGCCCAGGTGATGGCGCGCACCCGCACCGGTCCCGAGCCGCCGTTCCGCCGCATCGGCGGCACGCAGGGCAAGGGCGTGGAGAAATCCCCCGTGCGCGGCGCGCGTCCGGCGATTCCCGGCGGCAAGACGCCGCTGCATTTCGCCGCGCGCGACGGGCATCTGGAAGTCGTCCGCGCGTTGCTGGATGCCGGCGCCGCCATCGACGATCGCGATCCCAACGACATCACGCCGCTGCTGTTCGCCGCCAGCAACGACCGCGTGGCGGTGGCGCAGCTGCTGATCGCGCGCGGCGCCGACATCCAGGCCATCGACTGGTATGGCCGCACGCCGCTGTACGCCGCCATCGACGTGCGCAACCGCGACTCTCCCGATCCGGCGGCCGGCAGCGGCACCGATGTCGAGGGCAACCTGGAATTGATCCGCCTGCTGCTGGACAAGGGCGCGAACCCCAACACGCGTATCAAGGAGATGCCCGTGGTGCGCTCGCATGTGCTGCCGCTGGGCTCGTTGTCGTGGGTGGACTTCACCGGCGAGACGCCGTTCATCCGCGCGGCGCTGGCCGGCGATGTGGCGGTGATGCGCCTGCTGCTGGCGCATGGCGCGGACGCGAACATCAAGACCCAGCACGGCACCACCGCGCTGGCCGCGGCCGCCGGTGTCAATTGGACCGTGGCCCAGACCGTGACCTGGGGACCACAGGCGCTGCTGGAGGCGGTACGCATCTGCTTCGAGGCCGGCAACGACGTGAATGCCGCGAATTCCAAGGGCATCCGCGCCATCCACGGCGCGGCCAACCGCGGCTCGGACCAGATCATCGAGTTCCTGGCCGCGCACGGCGCCGACCTTGGGGCGCGCGATTCGGAAGGCCGCTCCGCACTGGACTGGGCGCAGGGTGTGTTCCTCGCCACCCACCCGCCGACCCCACGGCCGGCGGCCATTGCCGCACTGGAGAAACTGGCGCGATGAAAGCCATTCCTGCCAGCGCTGGTGGAGACACTGCACTGTCCATGCGCAAGCAGCGCGGCACGCCGTAGCAGTGGGCATGCGCCTCACACGCCGACGTTTCGTGACTGCCAGCGTGGCGCTGCCGCTGGCGGCGGGTCTGAAGGGCACTGCCGCCGCCGCGGCGAAGCCGGTGCATCCACAGCCACTGCTGCTGTGGTACCCGCAACCGGCAAGCCAGTGGGTGGAAGCCCTGCCGGTGGGCAATGGGCGCCTGGGCGCCATGGTCTTCGGCGGCACCGCGCGCGAGCGGCTGCAGCTCAACGAGGACACATTGCATGCCGGTGGTCCCTATGACGCCAACAATCCCGAGGCGCTGGCGGCATTGCCCGAGGCGCGGCGACTGATCTTCGAGGGCCGTTACCGGGAGGCCAGCGAGCTGGTCGGCGCGCGCATGATGTCGCGGCCACTGAAACAGATGCCCTACCAGACGGTGGGCGACCTGGCGCTGGAATTTCCGGGCCATGAGCAGTTCAGCGACTACCGGCGCGAGCTCGATCTGGAAACCGCCGTCGCCCGCGTGAGCTACCGCGCCGGCAATGCCCGGTTCACGCGCGAGATGTTCGCGAGCCCGGTGGACCAGGTCATCGTGGTGCAGCTGGATGCCGACCGGCCCGGACAGCTGGACTTCCACGTCGGCATGTCCACGCCACAGCAGGCCGGGGTCACGGTATCCGGCGCCGACACGCTGGTGATGAGCGGGCAGAACGGCGCGGCTTCCGGCATCGCGGGCGCATTGAAATTCCAGGCGCGGGTGCTGGTGCGCGCGCGCGGCGGCCGCACCACCGTCGACAACGGGCGCATTCATGTGAGCGGGGCCGATTCGGCCTTGCTGCTGGTGGCGGCGGCGACCAGCTTCCGCAGCTACAAGGATGTCGGCGGTGATCCGGAACGCCGGGCAAGCGCCGCCTTGCAGGCCGCGGCGCGCAAGTCCTTCGCCACGCTGCGCGGAGCGCATGTGCGCGAGCACCAGCGGCTGTTCAACCGTGTGAAGCTGGATCTCGGCACCAGCGAAGCCGCGCAGCTGTCCACCGACAAGCGCGCGGCGAAGTTCCTGGAAGGCGCCGACCCGCAGCTGGCAGCGCTGTATTTCCAGTATGGCCGGTACCTGCTGATCGCCTGCTCACGCCCGGGCACGCAGCCGGCGAACCTGCAGGGCCTGTGGAACGAGTCGATGTCGCCGCCGTGGGAATCCAAGTACACGGTGAACATCAACACCGAAATGAACTACTGGCCGGCGGAGACCACGAACCTGGCCGAATGCCACGAGCCGCTGCTGCGGCTGGTGGCGGAGCTGGCCGACAATGGCAGCCGCACCGCGCGCGTGCAGTACGGCGCGCGTGGCTGGGTGTGCCACCACAACACCGACCTGTGGCGCCAGACCTCGCCCATCGATGGTCCGCTGTGGGGCTTCTGGCCCACCGGCGGGGCATGGCTGTGCACGCACCTGTGGAGCCACTACGAGTTCAGCGGCGATCGCGCCTTCCTGGCACGCGCGTATCCGGTGATGAAGGGCGCGGCGCTGTTCTTCCTCGACACGCTGGTCGAGGAGCCGGCGCACAAGTGGCTGGTGACCTGTCCGTCGCTGTCGCCCGAGAACCAGCATCCCGCGCGCGTCGCGATATGCGCCGGGCCCGCCATGGATTCGCAGATCCTGCACGACCTGTTCACGCAGTGCGCCGAGGCGGCGCGCGTGCTGGACGTGGACGCGCCACTGCGCGAGCAACTGCTGGCAACGCGCGCGCGACTGGCACCCATGCAGGTGGGCAAGGCGGGCCAGCTGCAGGAATGGCTGGAGGACTGGGACCTTCAGGCGCCGGAAATCCAGCATCGCCATGTCTCGCACCTGTACGGCCTGTTCCCCGGCAACCAGATCACGCCGCGCGCCACACCGGCGCTGGTCGCGGCGGCGCGCCGCACGCTGGAGATGCGCGGCGATGCCGGTACCGGCTGGAGCCTGGCCTGGAAGATCAACATGTGGGCGCGGCTGCAGGACGGCGACCATGCCTACCGCCTGCTGCGCCAGGCGCTGACGCCGGTGCCCGCCACCGGTGGCCGCGGTACGGGTGGCGCGGGCGGGGTGTACCCCAACCTCTTCGACGCGCATCCGCCGTTCCAGATCGATGGCAACTTCGGCGCCACTTCCGGCATCACCGAGATGCTGCTGCAGTCGCATGACGGGGAGATCCACCTGCTGCCGGCACTGCCCGGCGCGTGGCCCGCGGGGCGCGTCGCGGGATTGCGCGCCCGCGGCGGGATCGAAGTCGACATCAGCTGGAACGAGGGGCGACTCGCGATGGTCACGCTCCGCGCGCGGGCCGCGACGCGTTGCCAGGTCCGTCACGGCGAGCGCCTGGTGACCGTGCAGCTGCGCGCGCGCCGGGCCATGCGGCTGGATGGCCATCTCGGGCGCGTCGGCGCTGGCTTCGCATCCGCATGACTTCGATGTAGAACACCGGTCAGAGCCAGCACAGAGGGGGCATCCATGCGAGTCATCCACGGTGGCGCCATCGCCGCGTTCGTCATCTGCTTCGGCCTGCAGGCCATGGCCGCGCCCGTGCAGGTGGCGCAGGGCCAGCTCGAAGGCACCGAGGAACAGGGCCTGCGCGTGTTCCGCGGCATTCCCTTCGCCGCGCCGCCGGTGAACGCGCTGCGCTGGCGCGAACCGCAGCCGCCGGCGCGCTGGACCGGCGTGCGCAAGGCCGACCAGTTCGGCGCGGCCTGCGCGCAGGGCCAGGCTGGCGCCGATGGCAAGCTGGGCGCCGGCATCAGCGAGGATTGCCTGTACCTGAACGTGTGGACTCCCGCGCAGAACGCGCGCGAGAAACTGCCGGTGCTGGTGTGGATCTACGGCGGCGGTTTTTCCGGTGGCCGCACTTCGGATCCGCTGTTCGATGGCAGCCCGCTGGCGCGCAAGGGCGTGGTGTACGTGAGCCTGGCGTACCGCGTCGGGGTGATGGGCTTCCTCGCGCACCCCGCGTTGAGCGCCGAGAACCGCCAGCTGCATGGCACCGCGGCCTCGGGCAATTACGGCCTGCTGGATCTCGTGGCGGGCCTCAAGTGGGTGAAGGAGAACATCGCCGCGTTCGGCGGTGACCCCGGCAAGGTCACCATCTGGGGTGAGTCGGCCGGTGCCATTGCGGTGAGCATGCTGGCCGTGGCGCCGCAGGCCAAGGGCCTGTTCCATGGCGCGATCTCCGACAGCGGCGGCTCCTTCGGCCCCACGCGCACACCCACCGCGCCGGGCGAGAACGTGCCGCCGCTGGCCGTGGCCGAGCAGGCGGGCGTGGCACTGGCGGGCAAGCTGGGCGCGACCACGCTGGAGGCCATGCGTGCCAAATCCGCCGGTGAAGTGATGGCGCAGGCGCGTGGCATCAATGGCATCGGCTGGCCCGTGCTCGACCGCTGGGTGATCCCCGACGACCAGCATGTGCTGTACGAGAAGGGCGCGTACCACGACACACCCATCCTGGTCGGCATCAACTCCGACGAGGGTGCGAGCTTCTCGCGCACCACCGACCCGGCGCAGTTCCAGGCCGACACCCGCACGCGCTTCAACACCTACGCGGATCGCATCTTCAAGGCGTATCCGCCGGATGCCAGTGGCTCGATCAAGCAGGCCGCGCGCGACGTGCTGCGCGAAGCCTCCTTCGGCTGGCACACCTGGGTATGGGCGAAGCTGCAGCAGGCGCGCGGTGGTTCGCCGGCCTACGTGTACTACATGGACCAGCGCCCGCCCTATGCCGCGGATTCACGCAACGCGGACGTGGCCGGCGTGCCGCATGGCGCGGAGTTGCCCTACGTGTTCCAGCACCTGGAACTCACGCCGCTGCCGTGGACCGAGGCCGACCGACGCATCTCGGATGCGATGGCCACTTACTGGACCAACTTCGCCAAGACCGGCAATCCCAATGGCACGGGCCTGCCACGCTGGCCGGCGTTCACGAGCAAGGATCCGCAGCGCATGGTGTTCAAGGGCACGCCGCAGGCGAAGCCCTACGACAACCTGGCGCAGCTGGAAGCGATGGATGCCTACTTCGCGTGGCGGCGCACGCCGGAGGGCCGGCGCTTCGGCGAAAACGGTGGTGACCTGAGCAGTACCCAGCCGGGTGGCGGGAGGCGTTGAGGTGGACAGGCAGGGGCGGGTTGCGGCGGGCCGGCGCGCAAGGCGGCTGCTGATCGCCGGCATGCTCGTCTCCCTGGTCTGCGCCGCGCAGGTCCCGCCCGCCGGTCGCGGCGCGGCCAACCCCGACCAGGTCGCGGCCGGCGAGCTGTTCATCGAACCACCCACGCTGCAGAACCTGGGCTTCGAGTGGTTCATCGATGGCGATGCCAATCGCAATGCCAGGGTGGAAGTCGCGTACCGCGAAACCGGCAGCCGCGACTGGAAGCCGGCGCAGCCGCTGCTGCGGCTGGGTGGCGAGCGTATCTTCAGCCAGTCGCAGGTGGACGTGCTGGTGCCGCCGATGTTCGCGGGCAGCATCCTGGACCTCAAGCCCGGCACTGCCTACGAAGCGCGCTTCACGCTGAGCGATCCGGATGGCGTCAGCGGGCCGGCCACGCGCACGCTGACCGTGCGCACGCGGCCCGAACCCATGCCCTATGCCGGTGGCCGCGTGTTCCATGTTTATCCGCATGGCTTCAAGGGCACGAAGGTGGAGCCCTCCTTCGAGGGCCTGATGTGCGCCTACAACTTCTGGTGCGCCGGCACCGATTGGGCCACCGCCGGACGGCCGCGTGTGCGGCCGGGCGACACGCTGCTGGTGCACGCCGGGCTCTACAAGTACAACCGTTACGAGTACACCAACGACGCCGCGGTGAACCGTACCGTTCCGCTGGACGGAACCTACTACCTCACCGCCGACGGCACCGAGGACATGCCCATCGCCATCAAGGCCGCCGGCGATGGCGAGGTGGTCTTCGACGGCAATGGCAATGCCACGCTGTTCGACGTGAAGGCCGCCGACTACACCTACTTCGAGGGCATCACCTTCCGCAACGCGGAGGTCGCGATATCGGCGGGCACCCAGTTCATCGCCGGCAGCAAGGGGCTGACGGTGAAGAACTCGCGCTTCGAGAACGTGGGCGCGGGCGTGTTCACCAACTACTCCGGTTCCAGCAATTTCTACATCGCCGACAATTTCTTCCGCGGGCGCAACGACCCCCTGCACCTGATCGGCTGGGCCGGGGATGCGCTGTGGAAGCGCTTCGACGGCGTGGATGGCCAACGCTTTCCGCCGGCGATGGCCTCGTACGTGGCGGTGAAGCTGTACGGTCCCGGCCATGTGGTGGCGTACAACTACATCGCCGACTTCCATGACGGCATCAACATCGAGACCTACGGCAACCCGGATGGCTCGGTGGCCTCGGGTCCGGGCATCGTCGAGGGGCCGCATTATCCGCCGCGCGAATTCTGGGACCGCCGGCCCGTGGCCATCGACTTCTACAACAACTACATCACCAACAGCCACGACAATCCCATCGAGGCCGATGGCGGGATGCACAACATCCGCATCATGCGCAACATGCTGATCAACCATCCCTCGCATGCGCTGTGCAACCAGCCGGCGCTGGGCGGGCCGGTCTACTGGATCCGCAACATCGCCTACAACCTGCCGGGCGGTTCCACGCGCCTCACCGGCGGCGCGGCCGGCGTGCTGTTCTACAACAACACCATCCTGGCGGAGACCAACGGCAACACGCAGAACTCGCACTGGCGCAACAACCTGATCCTCGGGCAGTACGCGGGGGCCTCGTTCAACGGCGATGGCGATCCGGTCCTGTTCGGCATCACCACGTACACCAACTACACCTCCTCGGACTACAACGGCTTCGGGCCAGTGCCGGGCGCGAAGGTGAATTTCAGCTGGTCATCGCCGCCGCTCGGGGTGATGGCGGATTACCCCGGACCGGGCAGGCGGCCGGAGCTGCAGAACCGGCAGTTCGCCACGCTGGAGGCGTACCGCGCCGCCACCGGCCAGGATGCGCACAGCGTGCTGCTGGACTACTCGGCGTTGCGCAAGGTGCCGCGGCTGGACGCGCGCGATGTGGCCTCGCTGCAGAAATTGTACAAGGCCGAGGATTTCGACTTCGGCCTGGCGCCCGGATCCGCGGCGATCGATCGCGGGCTCGCCATGCCTGGAGTCACCGATGGTTTTGGCGGCCGCGCGCCGGACCTGGGAGCGCTGGAGGCTGGTCAGGCGCCGCCGCATTACGGGCCGCGCCCGCGCTGAGGCGCAGGCATCCCTTCAACGCCAGATGTACTCCAGCGCCTCGGGCAGAGTCTGCTGGCGCACCCGTGCGTCGCAGTGGCCGGAATCGAGCGCGAACACATACTGGTAGTGGTAACGCTTCTGTGCGAGCACCTTCGCCAGGCGATGGTTGGCGGCGACCCAGTCGTGCATGCCGTCGGTCATGATGTTGGGATTGAACAGGTCGCGATCGCCCACGTGCATCCACACGCGTATCGGCTTTGCCGGGCTGTCGGCGATGAGGTGCGTGTGATAGTCCCAGGCACCGCCCGGCGTCGACGGATTGAAAGGCCACTGCTGGTTCACGAAGGTGCCCGAGTAGCTGATCACGCGGCGGTACCACTCGGGATGGAACCAGGCCATCGTGAACGCGGCGGCCGCGCCCGAGCTGCAGCCCATCACGGCGCGGCCCGCGGGTTTGCGCGTGAGGCGGAGCCCCAGGCGCGCCTCCACGGCCGGCAGCACCTCGGCTTCGATGAATTCGGCGAAGCGGCCCGACATCGTGTCGTATTCCAGGCCGCGCTGGGAACCCTGCGCGTCGCCACCACCGTTCTGGATCATCACGGCGGCGATCATGGGAATGCGCCTGGCGGCAATCAGGCTGTCGAGGATGCGCGGCAGCGTCTGCTCCTGCTGGCCGGGTCTGGGTCCGTCGTGCACGACCATGAAGGACAGCTCCTGGCCAGGCTTCGCGCCCGCCGGGATGTAGACGGTGATGGCCCGCTGATAGGACTGCGGCCGGGTCTCCAGGCGCAGGGTACGCGGGTTGTCCGGGTCCGCGGTCCCGGGCGCCACGCGGGCGATGCCGGGGTAGAAGCGGCTGTCGGCGGACTCCAGGGTGAACTGCTCCACGCGCCCGGCGGGGATGCCGGCGGCGGGCTCCAGTTCGCGCGGCGCCACGTAGGTCGGCCCGATGATGAAGTTGCCGTCGCGATCAGAGCGGGGATTTGCGCCAGGCGCGGACAGCACGGTGAACCGCGGCGCATCCGGCGCGAGCGGCGAGCGCGTGGGCGGTGGTGGTGGTCCGGCCGGTGCAGCAGTCGCGGCCCGGGGTGGCGGCGAATCCGCCGCGAAATTGACGGCGGCGCCAGCGCCCAGCGCCAGCGCGAGCCATACCGTGACTGATCTGCGGAGCATGGGGTGTCGCATGGGCTTTGCTTTCCTGGCGGTTGATCGGTGTCAGCAGGTAAATATAGTCTGCACCTGGATCCGTCGAATCAATAAGAAGGGGAGTCAGCCATGAGTACCCGCACAGTTGCGTTGGCCGCGGCCGTTGGCATGTGGACCGCCGTCGCAGTTCCCGCCGAGTCCCCGGCGCCGACCGCGGCCCAGCATGTGGAGGCCGCGCGGCGCGCCGCGGGCACTGACCATGGCTTCATCTTCGGCCGTCTCTGCGAGGAACCGATCCGTGCCCTCAAGGCCGCGCCGGCTGTCGGCGAGGTTCCCGGCGAGTTGCCCGGCAAGGACCCGGCCCGCAAGTGGTACGTGGAGCCCGCGCGGGTGTTCGACGACCTGTTCTTCCTCGGACAGACCGCGTTCTCGGTGTGGGGCCTGCGTACCAGCGCCGGCATCATCCTGGTGGATTCCATCTTCGACTACTCGGTGGAAGACGAGGTGATCGGCGGCCTGCGCAAGCTGGGCATCGATCCGGCCGAGATCCGCTACGTCATCATCAGCCATGCGCATTTCGATCATTCCGGCGGCGCCGGCATCCTGCAGCAGCATGGCGCCCGCGTGGTGATGTCGGAGGCCGACTGGAAGCTCTACGAGCAGGGCGACGACAAGATCAAGGCGAAGCGCGACATCGTCGCCACCGACGGCATGCCGATCACGCTGGGCGGCACCACGGTGCGGGTATATCTCACGCCCGGTCACACGCACGGCACGATTTCCACGGTGCTGCCGGTGCGCGACAACGGCCGGCAGCACGTGGCGGCGCTGTGGGGCGGCACGCTGTTCAACTTCGGCGACAGTCCCGATGATCCGCGCGATGCGCGCCTGAAGGTGTATGCCGAATCGGCGGCGCGCTTCCGCGATGTGGCGAAGACCGCGGGCGCGGACATCCTGCTGTCGAACCACACGGCCTACGATGGCACCACGGTGAAGCTGCCGGCGCTGGCGAACCGCAAGGCTGGCCAGCCGCATCCCTATGTCATCGGTACGGATGCCGTGCAGCGGTTCCTGCGGGTGGCGGAGGAATGCGCCGTTGCAGCGCGGATGGTGCCGCCGGCACCGCCACGCGGGTCCGGTGCGCCGCGTGGAACTGCCGCCCCGGCCGGACCGGGGGCGCCTGGGCGCGAGATAGTCCGTTGATCATGGCCTGAGCCCGGGACCTTTCGCGCGAGGCCCGGGACAGGCCGCATCGATTGTCCGGCTTCGGCGATTCCATCGACACAATATTCGCCTCTCCGCCTCCGTCTACAGTCCGGAATGAGCGGAATTCAGCAAGGGGAGGCGGGCGCGCACGCGTCGCTGGCGGAGCTGGTCAAGCGCGAACGCCCGCGCTTGCGCAATTTCATCCGCCGCCAGGTCAGCGATGCCCGTGACGCCGAGGAAATCCTCGAGGACGTGATCTACGCGCTCGTGCAGGCGAACCGCTTGCTGACGCCGATCGAGCACGTCACGGGCTGGTTGTTCCGCGTCGCGCGCAACCGGATCACGGACCTGTTCCGCGCACGCGCCCCGCAGATGCTCGAACTCGACGACCTGTTGCCCGCGCCTGGGGCAGGGCCGGAAGAGGAATATGCCCACGCGATGCTGCTCGAGGCACTCGAGGAAGCCATCGCCGAGCTGCCGCGAGAGCAGCGCGAGGTCTTCGTCGGGCACGAGATCGAGGGACGCAGTTTCAGGGACATGGCCGCAGCGACCGGCACGAGCCTGAACACGCTGCTGGCACGCAAGCGATATGCGGTGCTGCGCCTGCGTGAGCGCCTGCGCAGCACATATGAGGAGATGGCCAAGTGAGGAACCCGAAATGAGCATGAAGAGATTCTGGAAATGGCGTTACATCATCCCGGCGGCGATCGTGCTGGCTCCCGTGGGCATTGCATTGTTCGTGTTCCTCAGCGGCGGCGCGGTGATGCTGCTGTGGAACTGGGTGCTGCCACCGCTGTTCGGTCTGCCTGAAATCACCCTGCTGCAGGCATTCGGGCTGTTCGCGCTGAGCCGGCTGCTGTTCGGCAGGATTGGCGGCAGCGGGCCGCACCCGAAAAGGATGACGCCCGAGGAGCGTGAGCGCTTCCGCAAGCGCATGGACAGGAAGTTCGGCATATGCGATGGCGACACCGCAACGCCATGAAAGTGCGCGTGGCGTATCCATGGCGCGGTCGGTGGCCCGGAGCCCTGTGCCTTATGTCTTCGTCACCTGCGCGTAGTAGGTGCCGCACAAGTCCTTGCCGTCGCCATCGCGCAGCCAGCCCTGCAGCACGTGGCGGCCCTTCGAGAGCTTCACCTCGACGGTGCCGCCCAGGTCTTCTGGCTTCACCGCCACGCTCTGCTCGGCGCCATCCGCCACGAACATGATGGAGCGCGCCGGCATCAGCTTGAATGGCTGCGTGAGCGCGCGGCCGGTGATGGTCTTGCGCGGGCCTTCCGACCCCAGCGGCATGTTGGTGTGGAAAGGCCAACGGCGCAGCTCGACGCGATAAGTACCGGCCGTCTGCACGTCCACATGCCAGGGCCCGCCGCGCGGCCCGCCGTCGCCGCGGGAAACGAAGTCGATGTTGTCGCAGTCCACTTCCCACCAGTCGACGCTGGTCAGCAGCTCGGTCTTCTGGCCCGGCACGCCGAGGAGCGCGGGCACGGGTTTGCCGAAGTCAGGTTCGAGCTTCGCCCACCAGGCATCGTAGAAAGCGCGCATGCGCGCCACCACGTCCGGGTTCTGTGCCGCCACGTCTTTTGTCTCGGCGCGGTCCGCCTCGATGTCGTACAGCTCCGTGCCTTTCTGCAGGCGCCACTGGTTCCACACTACCGACGCCTCGTACTTCACCGGCTTCTGGCGCAGGCCGTACTGCACGACGAACATCCGGTCCGGGAAGGAGCGGCCACGCATCAGCGGCACCAGGCTCCTGCCGTCGAATTTCGTGCTGCCCGGCGATATCTCGCAGAGTTCCAGCAGCGTGGGCAGGATGTCCTGGATCTGTGCGGGGGTTTTCACTTCGACGTGCTGGTTGAGTCCGCCAGCCGGCCAGCGGATCAGGCAAGGCACGCGATGGCCGCCATCGTAGTGCGAGGATTTGGTATCGCGCAGGCCGCCATTGGTCACGCTGCGGCCCAGCGTGCCGCCATTGTCCGTGGCAAATACCACGATGGTGTCCTCGAACAGGCCATTGTCCTTCAGGAACTGCTCGAGCCGCCCGAGGTTGTCCTCGAAGTTCGCGATCATCGCGAAGAAGGCCTGCACGTTGGCTGGTACCTTGCCTTCATAGAGCTTCATGTAGTCCTCGGGCGGATACATGGGCAGGTGCGGTGTGTTGGTGGGGATGTAGGCAAGGAAGGGTTTGTTGGCGGTCCGCTGCACCTTGATGAAGTCCATGGCGGAGTCGAACCACTGGTCGGTGCAGTATTTGGTCGAGCGCTTCTCGACCAGGTCATCGAGATAGCGCGGTGTGACGTAGTCATTGTCGAATTCGATCTCGGAATTCAGGCCATAGCCCCTGAACCACACGGCCTTGTCGAAACCACGGTCCATGGGCCGATCCGGATAGCTGTGACCGAGGTGCCACTTGCCGAACAGGCCCGTGGCGTAGCCGGCCTTGCGGAACAGCTCGGCCATGTTGGGCATGTCACGGCGCGGGATGGTGCGGCCGGCAGTGACGGCGCAGGCCAGGTTGTGCAGGCAGTCGTTCCCGGTCATGAGCTGGCCGCGCGTGGGCGTGCAGACGGGCGTCACATGGAAATCCATGAACTGCACGCTCTGCGCGGCGAGGCGATCGGTACTCGGTGTCTTCAGCACGGGATTGCCGGTGAAGGAGAAATCGCCATAGCCCTGGTCATCCGTCAGAATCACGATGACGTTGGGGCGACGACGCGCGGCGGCACTGGCCAAGGTGGTTGTTCCCAGCGCGGCCGCGGCCAGTGCCGAAGACGCCAGAAAGGTTCGTCGCTTCATGTGCCCACCCGCGCGGAGTATTGAATGAGCCGGAATGCTAGCGCAGGCAACATGCAGCGTCTTGCTGGCGGCACTTTCCGCATGGGATCACTCCGGGGTTATGCCGAGGAGAGGCCCGCGCGTTATGTGTCCGTGGATCCGTTCTGGATCGACGCGACGCCGGTGACCAATCGAGAATTCGCCGCGTTCATTGCCGATACGGGTTACCGCACCTGGGCGGAGTGTGTGCCGGATGCGGGCAACTATCCTGGTGCGGATCCGGCGCTGCTGGTAGCGGCGTCGGCGGTGTTCACGCCGCCGCGGCATGCAGTCGACACGCGTGATCATGCGAAGTGGTGGCGCCTGGTACCGGGTGCCGACTGGCGTCATCCCGGCGGTCCGGACTCCGGCCTCGTCGGGCTCGACCAGCATCCGGTCGTCCACATCGCCCATGCGGACGCCGTGGCCTATGCAGGCTGGGCCGGCAAGCGCCTGCCGACGGAAGCCGAGTGGGAGTTCGCGGCGCGTGGTGGGCTGGTCGACGCCATGTACGCGTGGGGCGATGAACTCATGCCGGGTGGAAAGCGGCTCGCCAACTACTGGGAGGGCGAGTTTCCCCATGATCGGCGCAACGACGACGGCTTTGCGCGCACATCTCCGGTGGCTTTCTATCCGGCCAATGGCTACGGCCTGTACGACATGATCGGCAATGTATGGGAGTGGACCGCCGACTGGTACGCCATGGCGGCGGCAGGTGCAGGCCAGCGTCCCTGCTGCGCGCCACACAATCCTCGTGGGGGTGACGAAGGCGGCAGCCGCGATCCGCGTGATGCCAGCCACCTTTTTGGCCGCAAGGTACTCAAGGGTGGTTCGCACCTGTGCGCGGAAAACTATTGCCAGCGCTACCGGCCGGCGGCACGCCATGCGCAGACGGTGGACAGCTCGACCTCGCACATCGGCTTTCGCTGCGCGCGGGATGCCTGAGATCGGGCCGCTGGTGGCAGAATCGGTGCTGAATCAATCGCGAACCCCGGGGGACTCCATGCGCCGCTTCCACACCCTGTTGCTGCTGGGCTGCACCTTTGCCATCAGCGCCGCCGAGGCGCCAGCCGGACGGCCGCCGCCCGGAGTATCACCATCAGGCAAGCCGCTGGCGCCTCTTATGGTTGCTCCCGACCAGCAGGCGCTGATCAGGAGCAGCGATCCGAAGCTGGCACGCAACAAGAAGCTGGTCTTCGACTTCTGGCGCATCGTCTACGAGGGCGGGCACATGGAGCGCGCCGCCGAGTTCATGACACCGGAGTACGTCCAGCACAACCCGAACGTGGAGTCGGGGCGCGAAGCCTTCGTCAACACCATCGGCAAGGCGAGGCCACCGCGCCCGGTCGAGGCCGTGTCGCGTTTCCCCATCATCGACATCATCGCGGAACGCGACATCGTCATGGTGATGTGGGCGCGCAAGGTGCGCGACCGCGAGCATCCCGAGCAGATCTACGAAATGACGTGGTTCGACGTGTTCCGCGTCGACGGGAAGTCCGGGAAGATCGCCGAACACTGGGATTCCTCGGAGCGGTGGGGATCCGCGGGTCGTCCGCCGGGTGCGGAATTCTTTCCCTGATATCGCGGCAAGCTCAGAACGGCGCGCCCAGCACGATGCGCCAGCCTGAGAACTGGCCTGCGAATCGATAACCGACACCCAGGCGGGGCCAGTTCAGTGGTCCGAGCTTCGGGCGCGGCAGGCCGTTGAAGGTCACGCCTGCTTCGAACTGGACCACCGAGGGCTTCACGCCCTCCGGCGCTGCCGGTGGATCCGGCACGACATCGAGAATGCCGTAGAGTCCCACCAGCAACCGATGCCTCGCGCCCAGCGGTACCGTCGGGTACTGCAGGTCCAGCGCGTTGCGCAGTCGCAGGAAGCGGTCATCACGCTGGTGGCTGTAATTCACAGTCACCAGTCCGGCTTCGTGCCGCTGCGTGACCGCCAGTTCCCCGAGGTCCATGTCGCGGTTCAGCCGCACGCCGGTGCCCCACACCACGCCATCGCTGGTGCCACCGGCGAAGCTCATGCCCGCACGTGCCCACGGAGTGAGTATCCAGTTGCGGGCCAGCAGGAAGTCGAATTCGAAGCCTGGTGCGATGCTGTAGGTGTCGATGCGGTCAGGAAGGTCTCCTCCGATCGCGTCATCGGGGACGAAATCGAAGGAACCGGCAGACATCGGCACCACCAGGCGGACGCCGGGGTGCGTGGAGTCAGCGGTACGCAGGTCCACGGATGGAACGAAACTGAACAGGAAAACGCTGCGGCCGCCGATGTCGTAGAAGCCCGTCCCCAGCTCGGTGGCAAACGCATGGTTGATGGTGCTGACCGCCGCTCGATCATCGGCGGCCGATGCCTGCCTGGACACAGATGTGTTCACCACCAGCGCCAGCAACACGAAAAGACAGCAGCTTGAGGCGCTCTGGGGCCGCGCCAGTGGGTGATTATGTTTCATGCATAGGTTGTGGAATGTAGTCTCTCCAAACTAACTTGGCGACTGTTGCAGCCGGCTACCGTTGGTGGCGGGTCACAAGAATCACGTCGAGGGGGGTTACATGTCGATGTCAGTAAGAACTCTGGTCAAACGCATCCTGGCACTGTCGCTCGCGGTACCGCTGGTCCCGCAAAACGCCCTCGCGGCGGAGGCGCAGGCGGGTGACAGCGAACTTCCTGAAGTGGTGGTGACGGCGCAGTTCATTGAACAGAATCTGCAGGACACGCCGATCGCAATCACGGCCATCAACGCCGAGATGCTCGAGGAGCGCGGCCAGACCAGCATCACTCAGATCGCCGCGCAGGCGCCGAACGTGTCGCTGCGGCCGCAGCCGCAAAACGGCGGCTCGGGCCTGATCGCCTTCATCCGCGGTGTCGGCCAGGTCGACTTCAACTATGCGCTCGACCCCGGCGTCGGCATCTACGTCGACGACGTCTACATCCCGACTCTGTCCAGCTCCCTGCTCGAATTGATGGACCTTGATCGCGTCGAAATCCTGCGCGGCCCCCAGGGCACGCTGGCAGGCAAGAACTCCATTGGCGGCGCGATCAAGCTGTTTGGCGCCAAGCCAAAGGGCGATGATTCCGGCTCCCTGCGCGTGTCTTACGGTTCGTTCAATGAACTGAATGTCCGCGGGATGGCCGACCTCAAGATCACGGACAGTCTGGCATTGCGTGTATCCGGGATGAGCCGGGGGCGCGATGGCTACGTGGGCATGCTCGACTATGGCCAAACCCATCCGACTTCGAACGTGCCCCAGAACAACACGCGTGGTCGCGGCAATGCCGACTACCAGACGATGGGAGGCCAGAACATCGTTGCCGGTCGTGCGGCCTTTCGCTACACGCCCGTCGATAAGCTCGAGATCAACTTTTCGGCCGACTACACCCGCGAGCGGTCCGAAGCGATTCCGACTGTCCTGATCGCGGCGGGTGCGGCCTCTGGTACTGGCGTATTCAACCCCAGTTCCCAAGGCGTCTCGAACTCGGGCGGAAATCCCTGGCTGGTCGGCAAGGACGGCAATGACGTCAACGTGTCCTGTGCCTTCGTGCCAGCCGGTGCTTACAGCTGCGATGCCGGTGGCGACCTGCAGGGGTGGGATCGGCGGTATGTCAGTTATTCCAACTTCCTCGACGGCACGGCGCCGACGGACCAGGCACCGTTCAAGCCTTATTTTGCCGTGCCGCAGACCAATTTCCAGGGCTCGGGCCTGATGGGCAACGTGAGCTTCGAATTCAACGACAATTTCGAGCTGGTCTACATCGGGTCCTATCGCAAGTACAGCTCGAAGTTTGCCCAGGACCAGGATGCCACGCCGGTTCCGGTGGCACAGCTGGACAACCAGTTGAATCACCATGCGTTTACCTCGGAAGTCCGGCTAAATGCCAAGACCAGCGGCGGCCTGCTCGAAGGTACCGTCGGCGCTTTCTATCTCAAGCAGAGGGGTATCTATACCGCCCGCGTCGACCTGAACTACGTGACGCCGGTGTCCATCGACTTCCTGCATGGCCCGGACAACACGCCTAGCGAAACCAAGGCGGTGTTTGCCACGGCGACGGTACACCCGACGGAGGCGCTGAGCTTTACCGGCGGGTTGCGCTACACCAAGGACAAGAAGGACTACACCTACTTCCGTTCCAATCCGGACAGCACTGTCCCGAATCCCGCGAATTGCGCCCCACCGCCGAGTGGCGATTGGTTCAACAATCCGAATTGCCTGCTCGCCGGCATCTACGACATCACCGGCAGCTTCAAGGGAGATCGCACGGACTGGCGCATCGTGGGCGACTATCGTTTCAACCCGCAATTCCTGGCCTATGCTTCAGTCTCGACCGGTTTCAAGGGCGGCGGCGTCAACCCGCGACCGTTCTTCGCCACCCAGCGGCTGTCGTTCAAGCCGGAAACCCTCACCACCTACGAGACCGGGTTCAAGTCCGACCTGCTGGATCGCCATGTGCGTCTGAATGGCGCGATCTTCCTGAACAAGTACGAGGACATCCAGCTGCGCAAGCAGGTATGTCCGGAATCGACTCCGTTTCCGTCCACGCCGTGCCTGCGACCCGACAATATCGGTGCAGCCGATGTGAAGGGCGCCGAGCTCGAAGCCTCGATCTATCCGGGTGGCGGGTTCTCGTTTGACGGCAGCATCAGCTACCTCGACTTCGAGTACACCTCTTCAAGCACGGGTGGCTTCCTGGACAACACGAGCATTCCGGAGAGCGGCATTACGCCCTATACGCCGGAGTTGTCTTATGCGGTGGGCGCCCAGTACGACCACAACCTCAGCGCCGGTACGCTCAGCTTCCGTCTGGATGGTTCGTATCAGGGCAAGGTCTATGACAATGCCGAAAACACCTCCTGGGCGAAAATACCGGGCCGATTCCTGGCCAATGCCCGGGTGAGCTGGGCTGCGGAAGACAAGTGGAAGGTGGCGCTCGAGGTCCAGAACCTCTTCGACAAGTACTACTTCATGTCGGTGAGCGACGCCTCGTCCTCGCTAGGCATCGTCACGGGCGTGCCCGGCCTGCCGCGCACCCTTTCGTTGACGGTTGAACGCAAATTCTGATCTGACCCAGTCGCGCAACCGCAGGGCCGCCGTCGCGAGACGGCGGCCCTTGTTTTTATTTCAGCGTGGCGCTGTCGAGGTTGAGCTTGTCGATGGCGATGGATTCGAGGCCTGGATACTTGGCCTTCAGCGCAGCCCCGAATACCGCGGCGTCACCCACCACCACCAGCGAGGCTGCCGCCGGATCGAAGTGGGTTTTCGCGGCTGCCGCGGCCTGTTCGGCTGTCACCGCCTCGATGTCACGGGCAAAACTCTGCAACTTCGACAGTGGCAACCCGAACTGGGCAAGTTCGGAAAGCTGGCCGGCGAGTCCGCCCACGGTTTCCACCGAGCGCCCGAACTCACCGACCAGCACGGCCTTGCGGCTGGCGAGTTCCTCCGCGGGAATGGGCACTGTGCCCAAGCGACGGAGTTCTCCGGCGAGCAGTTCCGCTACCTGCGGTACGGCATCGTTGCGGGTCTGTGCTCCGGCCACGATGGGCGCGCCGGCGCGTCGTGAAGGCAGCGACGAACTCGCGCCGTAGGAAAGTCCGCGCTTGATGCGGATCTCGGCATTCAGGCGCGCGGAATAGCCGCCGCCCAGTACGTCGTTCGCCACCAGCGTGGGAAAGTAATCTGCGGCCGTGCGGCTCGGGCCGATGCGTCCCATCATCACGGCCGCCTGGCCGATCTTCGGAATGTTGATCACCAACGGTGCCTTGGGGATGGCGGCTGCCGGGGTTTCGGGCCGGATGGATAGGGGGCTCGCGGGTTTCTTCCACTGGCCGAAGGCATCTTCCGCCAGCTTGAAGCCTGCGGCGGGTGAGACATCGCCGCTGATCACCAGCAGCGCATTGTCGGGACGCCACCAGCTGGCATGGAACCCCACCGCATCCTCGCGCTTGAGTGCCGCGATGGAATTGGGCGAAGGGGTCTTGCCATAGGCGCCGTCGCCGAACAGCCTCCGCGTGAGTGCGTACCGCGCAACGGCGTTGGGTTGCCGCAGCGAAACGGTGAGGCTGTCTAGCGTCTCCTGGCGTGCCCGGTCCAGTTCTTCCTCCTTGAATGCCGGGTTCATCACCACGTCCGCCATCACTGCGAACACCTGCGAGGTCTTGTTGGCGACGGAGACCACCGAGACATTCGACGCGTCGACGTTCGCGCCCGTGCTCAGGGAAGCGCCGAGGCTTTCCACTTCGCGCGAGATGTCCGTGGCAGAGCGCATGGCCGTGCCGCGCCGGGCGATGTCGGCGGTCATGGAGGCCAGGCCCGCGCGATCCGATGGGTCGAGCGCACCGCCCGCGGCGACGCTGAGGTTCGCGGCGACCAGCGGCAGGCCGGGCCTGTTCGCCACGATCACGCGCAGCCCGTTGGTCAGTGTCTTCTCGCTGGCGGTGGGCACCCTGGCCGCCACCGTGGGGCCTGGCGCCGGCGGCTGCTGGCGCTTGTTTTCGGGCGCGAGCGCGTAACTGGGAATCTCCGCCGCGGGTATGTCGATGCTGGCTGGCCTGATCGTGCCGGCGCTGGCGATCACGTCACCTTTGGCGCCGGAGGTTTCCGGCAGGTAGCGGATGGTCACGCTGCGCGTGTCGTCCATGATCGCCCTGGCAACGCGCTGCACGTCCGCGGCGGTGACTTTCTGCAACTGCGCGAGCAGCCGGTCCGAGGCGGACGGGTCCTTGTACACGATCACCGACTGCGCGAGTTCGAAGGCGCGGCCGTCGGAGGTTTCCCGCTTCTGCAGCGCCTCGGCGAGCAGCTCGTTGCGCGCCTCCTCCAGTTCGGCGGCGTCCACGGGGTTGTCGCGGATCTTCGCGATCTCGGCCCGCAGCGCCTTGATGCCATCGTCCGCGGACTTGCCCTCGGAAAGGATGGCCAGCAGCGAGTACACGCCCGGATCGACGCGAACCTCGAAGTCCGAACCTACCTGCGCGGCGAGCTGCTGTTCATAGACCAGCGCCTGGTACAGGCGCGAGGACTCGCCACGCTGCAGGATGGTGTCGAGCAAGGTCCACGCCGCGACGTCAGGGCTGCTCGCGGCCGGCGCCGGCCAGGAGATCGCCACAGCCGGCAGCGGCACATTTGGCACGTATGCAGTCAGCGACTTCGGCTGCGTACGAGCCGGTTCGGTGGCAGCGACGCGCGGGATCGCGCGCTTCGGCGAGGCGATGGGGGCGAAATACTGGTCCACCCAGGCGTCCAGCTGCTTCTGCTCGAAGTTGCCCGCGACCACCAGGATGGCGTTGTCCGGCCGGTAGTACGCGGCGTGGAAGGCCTTCACGTCCGCAACTGTCGCCGCGTCGAGGTCCTCGATGGAGCCGATGCCCGGCCGGCCGTAGGGGTGTACGTCGAAATTTGCCTGCGCGATGTACAGGCCGAACAACCGGCCGTAGGGATCCGCCAGGATGCGCTGGCGCAGTTCCTCCTGCACCACAGCGCGCTCGGACTTGAAGTTCGCCTCGTCGACGACCAGCGAACCCATGCGCTCGGCCTCGCCCCACAGCACCCGCTGCAGGTGGTTGGCTGGCACGGTTTCGTAGTAGTCGGTGAAGTCGTCCGCCGTGGACGCGTTGTTGAAGCCGCCGACATCCTCGGTGAGCCGATCCATGTTCTCCGCCGGCATGTTCGCCGTGGACTTGAACATGAGGTGCTCGAACAGGTGCGCGAAGCCGGAGCGGCCCGGCGGATCGTTCTTCGAACCCACGTCGTACCACACCGCTACCGAAACGCTGGCCGTATCCGCATCGCGCAGCGCATAGACGCGCAGGCCATTGGCCAGCGTGCGCATCTTCGGTTCGAGCTTCGGGATCGACAGGCCCGCGCCCGCGCTGCCCGTTGGTTTCGGCTGGCATGCGCTCAAGGTTGCTCCAATGATGGCGACGGCGAGCAGTGCGACGCGGCTGGTGCTCATGGCTACAGCAGATCCTTCACGCCGTCGCGCTCCTCGCGCAGTTCGGTCTCGCTGGCATCCATGCGCTTGCGACTGAATTCGTCGACGGACAGGCCCTGCACGATCCGGTATTCACCGTTCTGCGTCGTGACCGGATACGAGTAGATGACGCCTTCCTTGATCCCGTAGCTGCCATCCGAAGGCACTGCCATCGACACCCAGTCGCCATCCTGGGTGCCCTTGACCCAGGTGTGCACGTGATCGATCGCGGCGGCGGCTGCCGAGGCGGCGGAAGAGGCGCCGCGCGCCTTGATGATGGCCGCACCGCGCTGCTGCACCACCGGAATGAAGGTTTCCTCGATCCACTTGTGGTCCACCAGCGACTTTGCCGCCTTGCCGGCGACCGTGGCATGCGACAGATCCGGATACTGCGTCGAGGAGTGGTTGCCCCAGATGGTGAGCTTGCGGATGTCGGTGGTGTGCACGGCCGTCTTCTCGGCCAGCTGCGACAACGCGCGATTGTGGTCGAGGCGCGTCATGGCGGTGAAGTTGCGCGGATTCAGGTCCTTCGCGTTGGCGCGCGCAATCAGTGCGTTGGTATTGGCTGGATTGCCCACCACCAGCACCTTGATGTTGCGGTCGGCGACTTCGTTCATCGCCTTGCCCTGCGCGGAGAAGATTGCGGCGTTGGCCAGCAACAGGTCCTTGCGTTCCATGCCCGGTCCGCGCGGCCGCGCACCCACCAGCAGTGCGACCTGGGAATCCTTGAACGCGATTCTCGCGTCATCGGTGGCGACCACCTTGTTCAGCAACGGGAACGCGCAGTCGTTCAACTCCATCACCACGCCCTGCAGAGCGGGCAGCGTCGGCGTGATCTCGAGCAGGTGCAGATTCACGGGCTGGTCATTGCCCAGCAGCTGCCCGGAGGCGACGCGGAAGGCGAGGGCATAGCCGATCTGGCCGGCGGCGCCGGTGATGGTGACGGTTACGGGCTTTTTCATCGGAACTCCAGGCTGAAGAAGGGCAGGCGAAACAGGGGGCGAATTCTACTGCCCGACGGCGCCTGGCCGCCTTTAGAGCCTGCTCAGGGGGTTGTTCCCGATGTTCGGTGATTGGGTGTTGACACTTAAGTAGTGTTGTAGTTATATATAACACCATAGGAGCGAGGGAATGGATCCCCCGCCCGAAACAAGGAAACAGGAGTACGGAAATGGAGACCCTGAACAATGAAACCCAACGGATGGACCTGGTGCATCGCGCCCTCGCCCTTGGACTGGCTTTCCTCACCACCGCCTTCATCGCCACCAGTGTCGCGGTCGTCTTCACCGGCAATACGCACACCGTTGGTGGCGCGCTCGCCCAGATCGCCCTCGCGCCACTCCGCGCGGTCCACGGGGGCTGATCGCATAGACCGGGTCGAATAGAGTGGAGTCCACATGAGTCCCGTCGATGCCAAGTGGGATGAGTCCCAGCCCATCTATCGCCAGCTGCGAGACCGCGTCGTGGCGATGATGCTGGAAGGCGTACTGAAGGAAGGGGAGGCCCTGCCGTCGGTACGCCAGGTGGCAACGGAGTACCGGCTCAACCCGCTGACGGTTTTGAAGGCCTACCAGCAACTGGCCGACGAAGGGCTGGTGGAGAAGCGCCGCGGCTTGGGCATGTTCGTGGCCCCGGGCGCAGGCGGCGCGCTGATGAAGGACGAACGCGCGCGCTTCCTCGAACAGGAGTGGCCGCGGGTTCACGCCACCATCCAGCGCCTGGGGTTGAGCGTGGAAGAACTCTTGAACAGGGAACAGTCGGGGCCGGCCACACCGCCGCTCCCGACCCGGTCGGGCGGCGAGTCGTCAGTGACCAGTCCGCCGACCCAGGCCAAGTAAAACGGAGCCAACAACAATGTCTGCGATCATCGAGGCGCGCGGCCTGGCCAAGCGCTATGGCAGCGGCAAGCAGGCCGTGGCCGGTGTGGATTTCAGGGTCGGCGCAGGGCGTATTGTCGGGCTGATCGGCCGCAACGGCGCCGGCAAGACCACGGTCATCAAATCCGTCCTCGGGCTCACGCCTTACGAGGGCGGCCTGACGGTACTGGGCCGTAACCCCGCCACGGAGCGCAACCAGCTGATGCGCGAGGTTTCCTTCATCGCCGACGTGGCGGTGCTGCCCAAGTGGCTGAAGGTACGGCAGGCACTGGACTACGTGCAGGCCGTACATCCGGCCTTCGACCGCGCCAAGGCCGAAGCCTTCCTCGCCACCACCGACGTGAAGCTCACGCACAAGGTGCGCGAGCTGTCCAAGGGCATGGTGACGCAGCTGCACCTGGCGCTGGTGCTTGCGATCCGGGCGCGGTTGCTGGTGCTGGATGAACCCACGCTGGGACTGGACCTGCTGGTGCGCCGCCGCTTCTACGACACACTGCTGAATGACTACATGGACGAGGAGCGCACCATCCTCGTCACCACCCACCAGGTGGAGGAAATCGAGCAACTGCTGACCGACGTGCTGTTCATCGAGAACGGCCGGATCGTGCTCGACACCCCCGTGGACGCCATCGGCGAGCGCTATTCACAGTTGATCGTGAAACCCGACCAGCTGGCCGCGGCCCGTGCATTCAAGCCATTCAACGAACGCGCGGTGCTGGGTCGCAACGTCCTGTTCTACGAAAACGCCCCGCGCGACGCACTTGCTGCGCTCGGTGATCTCGGCACACCCTCGATCGCCGACCTGTTCGTGGCATGCATGCAGAAGGAGGCCGCATGAAGCAGGACAACAAGTACCTGACGCTGGTACGGCGCGAGATCTGGGAGCACCGCAGCCTGTGGATGCTGCCCCTGATTGGCGCGGGCCTGCTGCTGTTCAGCACGCTGTTCGGCCGGGGCGTCCACAATGGTGTCGACGTGACCATGACACCGGTCATGCCCACCGGCGCAGGCGCGGCCCTTGGTGCCGTCTCCTCGCTGGTGATCATGGGCGTGGTTGGCCTGTTTGCCTGCATCGTCGGCTTCTTCTACCTGCTCGACTGCCTGTTCGCGGAGCGCAAGGATCGCAGCATCCTGTTCTGGAAATCCTTGCCGGTTTCGGACGCTGAAACCGTGCTCACGAAGCTGACGGTCGCCATGGTGCTGCTGCCGCTGTTCGTGCTGCTGGTGTCCGTGCTGTTGCAGCCGCTGCTGGCCGGCATTCTCGCCATGCGCATCCCCCAGGTCCGCCCCCATCTCGGTCAACTGCTGAGCGGTAGCTTCGCGGCGCTGCCTCGCGTGATCGGCATCGGCATCTTCGCGCTGCTCTGGTACGCACCAGTAGCCACCTACATGATGCTGGCTTCCGTCCTCGCCAAGCGCACGCCGATCGTGTACGCGATCGTGCCGCCGGTGGCGCTGGGAATTGCCGAGCGGTTGTTGCTGGGCAGTGGACTGGTTTCCAGGTTCATTGGCGACCGCCTGATGCCCTGGCCTGCACGAGCAGAACAACTCTTCCTGACGACGGATCACGATCGCGACGGGGATGGCATACCCAACATCAATCCCGAGTGGTGGAAGCTGTTCGGGGAGGTGGATCTGTGGCTGGGGGTGGCGGCTGCCGCAGCCATCATCTGGGCGGTGATCCGCCTGCGGCGCTACCGCGACGACACCTGACCTGAAATACCTGCGCGCCTCAGGCGCGCAGATCCGAGCCGGTGAGGGCCTTGCGCGGGAAGAACGGGAAGGGCGAGGCCGAGCTGCCGGCCTGCTGGGCCAGCAGATGGCTCAGGGCCTCGATGGAGCAGGGTTCACCAAACAGCTGCCCCTGCGCCTGGTCGCAACCGGCAGCCTTGAGGAAATCCAGCTGGGCGCGCGTTTCGACGCCCTCCGCGACCACCAGCATGCCGAGGCTGTGGCCCATCTCGATGATGGTGCGCACGATGGTGGCATCGTTGCGGTCTTCGTTGACGTCGCGCACGAACGACTGGTCGATCTTCAGCGTGCCGATGGGGAACTGCTGCAGCGCTGACAGCGAGGAATAGCCGGTGCCGAAATCGTCGATGGACAGGTGCAGGCCCATGGCCGCGAGTTCCCGCAGCATGCCGATGGTGCGCTTCGGGTCCGCCATCAGGGTGGTTTCGGTGATTTCCAGCTCCAGCTGCTTGGGCGAGACGCCCCGCCGCGCGAACAGCGAGGCGCAGTCCAGGATGAAGCTGGCCTGGCGCAGCTGCTTCAGGGACAGGTTCAGCGCGATGCGGCCCGGAGCGAGCCCGTGCGTGGCCAGCCCCGCGTAGTCCTGGCATACCCGGTCCAGCACCCACTCGCCGATGCTGCTGATGAGGTTGTTCTCTTCTGCCAGCGGGATGAACTGCGAGGGCGGGATGTCTCCATGGCCCGGCGCCCGCCAGCGCAGCAGGGCCTCGGCGCCGGTGATGCGCCCATCGGCGATGTTCACCTTGGGCATGTAGGCGACCACGAATTCCTCGCGCTCGATGGCGCGCTTGAGCTTGCTTTTCAGCATCAGCCGTTCCACCGCCGCGGCGTTCATCTCCGGCGTGTAGAACGCGCAGCTGTTGCCGCCGTTCTGCTTGGAGTAGTACATCGCGGCGTCGGCGTTGCGGATCAGGTCGATGACGTTCTCGGCGTCGCGCGGGCACAGCGCCACGCCGATGGACGCGGACAGGAACACCTCCTGGCCACCCACGTGGAAGGGCTGGGCCACCACGTTCAGGATGTCATCCGACAGGTGGCGCACGATCTCGCGCGCGTTGGATTCGGAAATGCCGTCCATGAACAGCGCGAACTCGTCGCCGGCCAGGCGGCCCAGGATGGTGCCCTCGGGCAGCGTGCTGGTGAGCCGCTCGGTCAGCGCCTCGAGCACGCGGTCGCCGGCGCCGTGGCCGAAGGTGTCGTTCACTTCCTTGAAGTGGTCCATGTCCAGGTACAGCAGCGCGAGGCCCGTGCCCGAGCGCAGCGAGCGCGCGATGGCCTGCTGCAGCAGGTGCTGGAACTGCATGCGGTTGGGGATCTTGGTCAGCGCGTCGTAACGGGCGAGGTAGCGGATGCGCCGTTCGGCGCGCTTGCGGTCGGTGATGTCGCGCGCCACGTAGATGCGGCCGGAGAACTGCTCGTCGGCGGTCTCGATCTCCGAGCCGGAGAAGGACACCGGGATGGTCTGGCCGGACTCGGTACGCAGCACGGCCTCGCCGACCTCGCAGGCACGCCTGAGCTTGTCTTCCTCGCTGAGCTCCGGCGCGTGCAGCAGGGTCGCGACATACCGGCCGTACAGGGCGCCGGCACTGGCGCCGGTCAGGCGTTGCGCGGCCAGGTTGGTGAACTTGATCGAACCGTCGCTGCGCGCCACGAACACCGCGTCGGCCATGCTGTTGAGCACGTTGTCGAGGTAGTTCTTGGTGATGGTGGTGTCGGCCAGGCTCTGGCGCATCTGGTCGACCGTGCGCTGCAGGTCGCCGAGTTCGTCGTCGCGCAGCGCGCGCACCGGCTGGGTGTAGTCGCCCTGCGAGATGCGGTTGGTGCTGTAGTTCAGCTGTTCCAGCGCCTGGGTGATGCGCCGGCCCATGACGAAGGCCAGCCAGGCCGCGGCGGCGACCGCCGCGATGCCCACCGCCGACACCGCCGCGACCCCCAGCGCACCACCGCCGGGCCGCCGCAGCAGGATCGCCAGCGAGACACAGGCCACCACCAGCAGCACGGCAATGGCCGCACCGGCCAGGGCAAACTTGGTCTTCAGGCTGCGCATTGGCGCGGATGTTACCCCTGCGTGACCACCGGCGGCCACACGTATCTGGCGGCCAGGACCTAAAATAAGGGATGGCAGAAGTCATCCGGTTTTCGCCGCAGGAACTGACTGGCCGCAGTCGCGGGCATATCGTGGAACTTTCCGACCCGCCCTGCAGCCTGCATCACGCGGTGGTGCAGCCTTTCCTGCGATTGCGGGCCGCCGCGCGCGCGGCGGGAATCGATCTCGTACCCGTGTCCTCGTTTCGCGACTTCGAGCGGCAGCTTGCGATCTGGAACGGCAAACACCGTGGCGAGCGCGAATTGCGCGCCGCCGATGGCAGCCTGCTCGATGCGCGCGCGCTCGACGATGCGGCGCGAGCCGCGGCCATCCTCCGCTGGTCGGCGTTGCCCGGCGCCAGCCGCCATCACTGGGGCACGGACATGGACGTGATCGACGCGAATGCCGTACCGGCCGGATACCGGCCACAGTTCATCACGGAGGAGTACGCGCGCGACGGAGTGTTCGCGGAGCTCGACCAGTGGCTGGCGCGACATGCCGCGGAGCACGGGTTCTACCGGCCGTACACGACCTGGCGAGGCGGCGTGCAGCCGGAGCCCTGGCACCTGAGCTATGCGCCGGTGGCGGAGTGCGCGCTGGCGGCCTTCTCCATCGAGACCTTGCGTGGCGCACTGGACGCGGCCGACATCGAGGCGCGCGCGGCGGTGGAACAGTTGCTGCCGGAGATCCTCGAGCGCTACGTGCGCAACGTCGACCCGCCGCCGCAGGGCACGGCTATTTCGGCGACCAGGCCCGCTTGAAGTAGCTGGACATCAACCCGCGCACGCTGGTGAGCGGATCGGGCCCGGCGGCGAACACCTGCGGCGTACGCCGCAGCATGCGCCAACTCTCGCTGCGCAGGATCTGGCGCAGGTAGCCCAGGCTGCGCTCGATGGCTTCGATATAGGGGTTGTGGCCGTCGTACAGCTTTTCCACGTAGCGGTAGGCGCTGCTGAAGCCGGCATCCAGCCGCTTCTGCAGGGTTTCCTCCATGAACTGCGGCGTCTGGCGCAGCAGGTCCAGCCCCGAGGCGTAGCGGACGCCGCGATCGCCGCTCGCCCCGATCGGCAGGGCCACACCGCCCAGCACGAATTCCGGATAGAGCCGGTCACGGCATTTTTCCAGGTAACAGCGGTCGGCCATCTGCGCAATCATGTCGGCGGTGCCGAGCAGGTGGCCGAGCTGGACGTCGCGCGGATCGCTGACCTTCGCGCCGATTTCCGCGAAAGTCTTCTCGTAGCCGGTGAAGTGCACCACTTCGCTGGCGATGCGCGCCCAGTGCGCGAAGCCGATGGTCGGCAGGTAGTACTCCATGAAGCGGGCGCCGCGCGACACATGGTTGCGGGTGAATTCGGCGCCGTTCAGTGCCGCCTCGCCCTGCTCGCGCAGGTAGCCGATGTCGTGGAACAGCGCCAGCAGGATGCCGACTGCGGCGCGCTCCGCGCCGAGGGCTTTCGCGGTACCGGCATGGGTAAGTTCGTAGCCCACCAGCAGGCGCGCCATCGCCAGGGTCACGTCCAGCGTGTGCTGCTGGTCGTGGTAGACCGTATCGACGCCGAAGTAGCCGGGCATGCGTCCGGTGAATGCCATTTCGAAATCATGGAAGGCGCGCGCCAGCGGCGTGAAATCCAGGCCGGGCCAGTTGTCCAGCATCAATGAGCGCACCGCATCGCGCACATCCGCGGCGGAGCTGACCCGGACGGTGTTGGTCACGTCGTAGTCGCTGCGGCGCACGTTGAACATATGGGGCTGGGTCATGGCTCTGGCAGCAGTCTATGCACCACCACCACCGGGGAGAACGACGCCCGGCACAGTTTGGACCTCCCGGGCGCGGCGGCCCCTGCGCATGGGGGAAACCCCTATGGCAGTGCCGCCACCCGGAAACGGGCGGCTCACGGGTCAAAGCCGGCCAGTACCGGTGCGTGGTCGGAAGGACGTTCCGCACGGCGCGGCTCTGTATCGACATCCGAGTGGCGGCAACCTCCCGCCAGCGCCGCGCTGACCAGCAGCAGGTCGATCCGCAGGCCGAAATTGCGACGGAAGCCGCCCTGGCGGTAATCCCACCAGCTGAAGGTCGCGGCGGGCTGGTCGAACAGGCGGAAGGTGTCGGCCAGCCCCAGTTCGAGCAGGCCCTGGTAGGACTCGCGCTCGGGTCCGCTGCACAGGATCTGGTCCTTCCACAGCACCGGATCGTGCACGTCACGATCCTCCGGGGCGATGTTGAAGTCGCCCATCACCACCAGCTTCTCGTGCCTGGCGAGTTCGCCCTGCAGGAAGCGCCGCAACGAGCGCAGCCAGCGCAGTTTGTACTCATATTTATCTGTGCCGACCGCCTGGCCATTGGGCACGTAGACGTTCACGTAGCGAACACCACCGCAGGTGGCTGCCAGCAGGCGCCGCTGCGGGTCGTCGAGGTCGGTGAAGTCCGTGACGATGTCGGTGAGCGGCTCGCGTGCCAGCAGCGCCACGCCGTTGTAGGTCTTCTGGCCGCTGGCCGCCATGTGGTAGCCCAGCGCCGTCAGCTCGGCGCGCGGAAAGGCATCGTCAACGATCTTGGTTTCCTGCAGGCCGATGACGTCCAGCTGGCTGCCGTCGAGCCAGCTGGCCAGCTGCGGCAGGCGCACGCGCAGCGAGTTGACGTTCCAAGAAGCAACTCGCCACGGCGATGCGGCCATTGCTAGGGCGCGATGCCGTGCTGGCGCAGCAGGGGCTGGATGTCCGGCGGGCGCCCGCGAAAGTCCACGAAGGCTTCCAGTGGATCGCGGCTGCCGCCGCGCGACAGGATGGCATCCACGAAACGCCGCGCGGTGGCCCGGTCGTAGATACCGGCTTCCTCGAAGGCCGCGAAGGCATCGGCCGCCAGCACTTCGGCCCACTTGTAGCTGTAGTAGCCCGCCGCGTAGCCGCCGGAAAAGATGTGGCCGAAGCTGTTCGGGTAGCGGTTCCAATCCGGGATCTGGATTACCGCCACTTCCGCGCGCACCTCCGCGAGGATTTCGTAGATGTGCGCGCCGCGTGCCGGGTCGTATTCGGCGTGCAGGCGGAAGTCGAACAACGCGAACTCGATCTGGCGCAGGGTCGCAAGGCCCGCCTGGAAGCTGCGCGTGCGCAGCAGCTGCGCGATTTTTTCCTCCGGGAGCGGTGCGCCGGTATCGACGTGGCGCGCAATCTCGTGCAGCACCCGTGGCTGCCAGGCGAAGTTCTCCATGAACTGGCTGGGCAGTTCCACCGCATCCCACGCCACGCCGTTGATGCCGGAAATGGACGGATAGCGCACGCGCGTCAACAGGTGGTGCAGGCCATGGCCGAATTCATGGAACAGCGTCACCACGTCGTCATGCGTGAGCTGTGCCGGCTGGCCTTCCGCGCCCGGCAGTGCATTGCAAACCAGGTAGGCCACGGGCAGCGCCTGGCCGGTGGAAATGTCCTTGCGGCCCACGCAGTCGTCCATCCACGCGCCACTGCGCTTGTTCTGGCGGGCGTAAGGGTCGAGATAGAAGCCGCCGATCAGGTTTCCGGTGGCATCGAGAATGTCGTAAAAACGCGCATCCGCATGCCAGAGCGCGACGTCGCTGCGCTGGCGGAAGCTCACGCCGAACAGCTCCCGGATCACGCTGAACAGCCCTTCGAGTACGCGCGGCAAGGTGAAATACGGGCGCAGCTCTTCCTGCGACACGCTGTAGCGCTCTTCCTGCAGGCGCTCGGAGTAGTAGGTGATGTCCCAGGCATCGAGCTTGCGGCCGGCGAAGGCTTCCAGTTCAGCCAGTTCGCGCTGCGCCGCGGGGCGTGCCGCCGCCGCCAGGTCGTGCAGGAACTTGATCACTTCCTCCACGCTGCGCGCCATGCGCCGCGCCAGCGCATAGGCGGCGTAGTTCGGGTAACCCAGCAGTTGCGCGGCTTCATGCCGCAGGCGCAGCAGGTCCGCCATGACCTGCGTGTTGTCGAATTTCACCGGGCTCGGGCCAGTGAGCGCGGCGCGCGTGGTCCATGCGCGGTAGAACGCCTGTCGCAGCGCCGGCGAGCGCGCGTCGGTGACCACCGCTAAATAAGTGGGCTGGTTGAGTCCCAGCAGCCAGCCGGACTTGCCGGCCGCGGTGGCACGTTCCTTCGCCTGCGCCACGATCATCGCGTTGAGTCCGTCCAGTTCGGACTGGTCCGTCACTTCGTGGTCGAACGCACTGGTGGAGTCCAGCACGTTCTCCTCGAACTTCGCGGCGAGGCTGGACAGCTCCAGCATCACGGCCTTGAAGCGATCCTTCTTCGCGCCATCGAGCGCCACACCGGCGAGGCGGAAATCGATCAGCGCATGATCCACCACGGCAAGCTGCTCGGCATCGAGGTTGGCGGCTTCGCGCTCGCGCACCGTGCTGTAGGCGTGGAACAGCCGTTCGTTCTGGCTGAGGTCCGTGCCGTACTCCGACAGCAGCGGCAGGCAGGCGTTGTAGCGCTCGCGCAGCGCTTCATTGTTCATCACGCCGTTCAGATGTCCGATCGGCGACCACGTGCGCGACAGGCGGTGGTGCAACTCTTCCAGCGGCTCCACCAGTGTGCTGAAGCTTGGCGCCGGCAGCGCCGCCAGTTCCTGGATGCGTGCGCGGTTGTCGGCGAGCAGTTCCCGGATGCCGGTCTCGACGTCTTCGGGGCGGATGCGGTCGAACGCGGGCAATGGCCCGCCGTTCAACAGGGGGTTCTGATTATTCATTGGCCGCACATGATAATGAGGCGTGGGTGCAGGTAGCCACGGCAAAACACGGGTCACGGGTAAACTGTTGTTATGAGCGAAATTGTCGACTTGATTGTTGTGGGCGGAGGTAGTGGCGGAATTGCCACGGCGCGACGCGCGGCGGAATACGGAGCCAGCGTAGTGCTGGTGGAGTCCGGCCGCCTTGGCGGAACCTGTGTCAACGTGGGTTGCGTACCCAAGAAGCTGATGTGGAATGCCGCGGAACTTGCGGATGCGGTGCGGGATGCCAGCGGCTACGGTTTCGACGTCGAGTTGCGTGGCCATGACTGGTCCGCCTTGAAGGCCAGACGCGACGCGTATGTGGTCCGGCTGAACGAGATTTACGCGGCTAACCTCGCGAAATCCAAGGTCGAGGTGGTACACGGCGAAGCACGGCTGGTTGCCGCGCACACGGTGGAAGTCGCCGGCCGACGCATCGAGGCCGAGCGCGTTGTGCTGGCCACCGGTGGTCGGCCACGGCGGCCGGATATCCCTGGCGCCGAACTGGGCATCGACTCGAATGGTTTCTTCGAACTGCCGCAACGTCCCCTGCGTGTCACCCTCGTGGGCGCCGGCTACGTGGCGGTGGAACTCGCCGGCGTATTTGCCGCGCTGGGCAGTCAAGTCACTGTGATGTGGCGGGGTGCCACGCTGCTGCGCGACTTCGACCCGATGCTCGGCACGGCGGCGCAGGAAGGCCTGCCAGTGCCGGCGTGGTCTTGCGTCCTCAGGTCATTCCTGCCGCACTGCAACGCACCGCCGAGGATCGCATCGACGTACGCCTGGACACTGGCGAACTGCTCGCTGGCCAGGATGCAGTCATCTGGGCAACCGGCCGCGATCCAGTCACCCGCTACATCGACCCTGCGCTGGGCCTGGCCTGCGACCCGAATGGTTTCATCGAGGTGGATGAATACCAGCAGACCAACCTGCCCGGTGTGTTCGCCATTGGCGATGTGACGGGCAGGGCCACGCTGACGCCGGTGGCCATCGCGGCGGGACGACGACTGGCCGATCGCGTGTGGGGCGGCCAGGCCGGTCGCAAACTGAGCTACCAGAACATTCCAACGGTGATCTTCGGTCATCCGCCGCTGGGCACGGTCGGGTTGTCCGAACCCGCCGCTCGCGCGCAGTTCGGTGCGGCGGTGAAGTGCTACAACGCCAGCTTCGTGCCGATGTTCTACGCATTCTCCGCGGCCAAGCCGAAAACCCGCATGAAGCTGGTCACCGTCGGTGCCGAGGAGCGCATCGTCGGCGTGCACCTGGCCGGCCGTGGCGTTGATGAAATGCTGCAGGGCTTCGCGGTCGCGGTACGCATGGGCGCAACCAAGCGCGACTTCGACGATACCGTGGCCATCCACCCCACCGTCGCCGAAGAACTGGTGACGATGCGTTGATGGCCACCGCCAAGCCCCTGCTGATCGCCCATCGCGGCGCGAGTGGCTACCTGCCCGAGCACACGCTGGCGGCGTATTCGCTCGCCATACTGCAGGGCGCGGACTACATCGAGCCGGACCTGGTTGCGACCCGCGATGGCGTACTGGTGGCGCGCCACGAGAACGAAATTGGCGGGACCACCGACGTGGCCGCGCATCCGGAGTTCGCCGCGCGCCGCCGCACTCAGGACATCGATGGCAACGAGGTCACCGGCTGGTTCACCGAGGACTTCACGCTCGCGGAGATCAAGACGCTGCGGGCGCGCGAACGCATTCCGCAGCTGCGTCCTGGCAACAGCCTCCACGACGGTCGCCTGGAAGTCCCCACATTCGAGGAGATCCTGTCGTTGCTGGCGCAGGTCAATGCAACGCGCGCCCTGGCCGGGCAGTCGCCGGTGGGTGTGTATCCGGAAACCAAGCATCCCTCGCACTTCGCGGCCCTGGGGCTGGCACTGGAACCGCCGCTGCTCCAGGCGTTGCAGGGCGGCATGGGCACGGCGCCGGTATTCATACAGTGCTTCGAGGTGGGCAACCTGCGCGCACTGCGCCGCCAGTGCAACTACCCTCTGGTGCAGTTGATGGCAGGCACCGGTGGTCCATGGGACCAGCTCAGGGAAGGTACGAGCTACGCGACAATGGCAACCAGGGCCGGATTGCATCGGGTGGCTGAATACGCCACCGCGATCGGCGTGGAAAAGAGCATGGTGATGAACGAGGCCGGGGATGGACTGGTGCCGACCACGCTGGTGGCCGATGCGCACGCTGAACATCTGGCCGTGCATGTCTGGACATTTCGCGCCGAGAACCAGTTCCTGCCGCGGGTATTGCGCCGAGGTGACGGCCCAGCCGCGCATGGCGACCTCGCAGCGGAAATCCATGCACACCTTGCCGCTGGCGTCGATGGCCTGTTCTGCGATTTTCCGGAGCTTGCCCGTACGCGAATGGATGTCGTCACTGCCGGCGCAGTGAAAAATGCACCGGCGCGATGAAAATCGCTTAACCCGAATCTAGCGCCATCACATCGCCGCACCTACGGGCCAGCACTAGGTCTATGATGCACGCGGTCAACAACTGCCCCGGGGGGCATATGGTCAGCAAGAAATTGAAGGGAATGCTGGTGGTCGCAGCCGCCGCAATGTCGATGGTTTCCATGGGGGCGCTCGCGCAGGCCCCGGGTGGCGGTCCGCCGGGCGGCGGTCGTCCGGGCGGCGGCGGTCCTGGTGGCGGATTCGCCCAGCCGACCACGGCTGCCGAGGTGATCCAGCGCTTTGGCCTGGGCGCACCGGAGCTGAAGCTCACTGCTGCGCAGACTGCTTCGATCGAGAAGATTGCCAACGCTTACCTCGAGGACATGAAGAAAGTCCCCGCGGCGGCGCCTGGCGGTCCTCCCAGCCCTGAAGTGCAGGCAGCCCGTACTGCCGCGCGCACCAAGCTCACCACCGAGGTGGGCAAGGTCCTGACGCCTGAACAGAACAAGACCTTCGAAGCTGCACAGGCCGCGCGTCGCGGTCCGGGCGGCGGCGGTGGTCCTCCCGGCGGTGGTCCTCCGGGCGGCGCCTGATTCATCAGCGCCGACAGAAAAAGGCCCGCATTCGCGGGCCTTTTTCGTTTGTGCCGCCTCCATGCGCCGCATTCGCTGTTGCGGGCATCACACCACTCGACCGGGTCGGTTGTCTGGAAGTGTGAAGGTGGCGACAGTTTTGCCCCATACCCTCACTGCTACAGTATGCAAAAGGCGACTGACCTGTCGCTTATGTTCAGGCCCGGAAAGCAGCAAGGAGGGAACCATGTCCACATCCCCTAAATCGATCCGATTCAGTGTGCACCATGCCATTGCGGCGCTGGGCGCGACTGCTGCGCTGGCATTGGCTGCGGCCCCGGCCCAGGCCCAGGGCGTGCCCGGCATCGACTTCTACGTTGGAGCTGGCGTCGGCCAGAGCAATGCCGATGTGTCCGCACCGGATTTCGACGAGAAGGACTTCGGATGGAAGGTGTTCGTGGGCCTGCGTGCCGTGTCGTATCTCGGCGCGGAGCTGAACTACATCGACTTCGGCAAGCCCAGCGGTGGCGGCAACGAGCTCAAGTACAAGGGCCTGGCTGGCTACGGGTTGTTCTACATTCCGATTCCACTGCCGGTGCTCGATGTCTACGTGAAGGCCGGCTTGGCGCGGGTGGACCTGGATGTGTCCAACACGAGCTTCAGCACCGACGACACCAAGTTCGCCTTCGGCGGTGGCGTGCAGCTGAAGTTCGGTTCCTCTTTCCAGCACAGTGGGATCCGAAGCTTGGAATTCACGTGACTTGAAGTCGCGGCCGCACTGACCCTATAGTGAGTCGTATTAATTTAAATCATACCAACATGGTCAAATAAAACGAAAGGCTCAGTCGAAAGACTGGGCCTTTCGTTTTAATCTGATCGGCACGTAAGAGGTTCCAACTTTCACCATAATGAAATAAGATCACTACCGGGCGTATTTTTTGAGTTATCGAGATTTTCAGGAGCTAAGGAAGCTAAAATGGAGAAAAAAATCACTGGATATACCACCGTTGATATATCCCAATGGCATCGTAAAGAACATTTTGAGGCATTTCAGTCAGTTGCTCAATGTACCTATAACCAGACCGTTCAGCTGGATATTACGGCCTTTTTAAAGACCGTAAAGAAAAATAAGCACAAGTTTTATCCGGCCTTTATTCACATTCTTGCCCGCCTGATGAATGCTCATCCGGAATTTCGTATGGCAATGAAAGACGGTGAGCTGGTGATATGGGATAGTGTTCACCCTTGTTACACCGTTTTCCATGAGCAAACTGAAACGTTTTCATCGCTCTGGAGTGAATACCACGACGATTTCCGGCAGTTTCTACACATATATTCGCAAGATGTGGCGTGTTACGGTGAAAACCTGGCCTATTTCCCTAAAGGGTTTATTGAGAATATGTTTTTCGTCTCAGCCAATCCCTGGGTGAGTTTCACCAGTTTTGATTTAAACGTGGCCAATATGGACAACTTCTTCGCCCCCGTTTTCACCATGGGCAAATATTATACGCAAGGCGACAAGGTGCTGATGCCGCTGGCGATTCAGGTTCATCATGCCGTTTGTGATGGCTTCCATGTCGGCAGAATGCTTAATGAATTACAACAGTACTGCGATGAGTGGCAGGGCGGGGCGTAACCTAGGTGACAGAAGTTAAAAGCCTCCGGTCGGAGGCTTTTGACTTTCTGCTAGATCGGCCGCATCGAATATAACTTCGTATAATGTATAATGTATATTGATTTAAATTGCAATAATAAAT
>JADMIO011020009.1_pt1 | contig 51763 bp, 47 predicted proteins | sample 8958161 | NCBI WGS metagenome assembly JADMIO01 (sample SAMN16585339, study PRJNA669376) | soil metagenome | isolation source: Crop rotation soil | place: USA: Cullars Rotation, Alabama | collected 2011
GCCGCGACTTCAAGTCACGTGAATTCCAAGCTTCGGATCCCACTGTGCTGGAAAGATGTTCGAGCGGCAAGAAACGCTGCTTTTGCGCCAGGGCGCGGGGTTACTGGGTTACCAACACCGCCTGCCATAGCGACGAAATAATCGATTAGAGGCCCATGTCCGCTATCGGCATCAGCCTTGGGCGCGCCGATGTCCCCTCATGACCCAAACGGACATCATAAAACTGGGAGTGCTTAACCTTCAAAGGAAGGCTCTCTCTAACCCTTTGGACAATGTTCCTTTTGCCTACACCGCTTAAAGATTGAACCCGCGCCTTTTTAACACCCGACAGTTCGATGCGAGTTCAAAAAAGGAGCGTTAGTCATGCTGCGTACCGCAGTTGCGATGCTGTTTGTGCACCAATTTTTCGTCTCTGTGGCCGACGAGGTGCCAAGGTTTGACCTGACGTCCAATTGCCGAGGTCAAGCAACAAACGCGCCGACGTCGTTTGGCGACTGCATGCGGGATGAGAACAAGGCCCGCGGTGCGCTCGTAGCTCAATGGTCTCGGTTTTCACCTGTGGACAGGGCGAATTGCACCAGAGAAACCGAAGTCTATTTGCCCAGCTATGTGGATCTTCTGACATGCCTTGAGATCGCCAGGGACACTGGAAAGCTGAAGAGCGACGAGATTCAGTAATAAAGATGCCGTGTGGAACGTGGGTGGTATGTCCCGCGGTCGAGCGGATCGGCGATGTCGGACCTTAGCCCAACTCGACTGAGACCTCGGTCCAACTCGACTGAGACCTCGGTCCAACTCGAGTGAGTCCTTGGTCCAACTCGACCTTGATGCCTTGCGGTACATATCCTTTTGCCATGGCGGTCGAGGCGCAGGCAGCGCCATGGCCTGATGTTTGTCCGGCGATGCAATCGGAGACTCGTCATGAGCGCTAATGACACCATCGATCGAACCAATTCGTCCGAGGTTCAATCTGGCAATTTGAATCGGCGAAACATCCTTCTCGGCAGCACGACGTTTGCAGCCGCATCTGCGCTTGCGTCAAGCGTGCCGGTCGAGGCGGCGCAGGCACAACAGCGGCCGGCGCCAACCGCACCGGCAGGCCAACAGCCTAACATCGTCTTCATCATGGGCGACGACATCGGTTGGTTCAACATTGGCGCCTACCATCAGGGCATCATGGCAAGCAGGACGCCGAACCTCGATCGGCTCGCGGCCGAGGGGATGCGCTTCACCGACTACTACGCCGAGGCGAGCTGTACGGCGGGACGCGCCAACTTCATAACTGGCGAATTGCCGATTCGCACCGGTCTTACCACCGTCGGTCAGGCCGGCTCCACAACCGGCATGCCCGCGACGGCGCCCACGATCGCAACCGCACTTAAATCGATGGGCTACGCCACTGGCCAATTCGGCAAGAATCACCTGGGGGACCTCAACCAGTTCCTCCCGACGCTGCACGGTTTCGATGAATTCTTCGGTTACCTGTATCACCTCGACGCAATGGAAGACCCGTCGCACCGCAACTTTCCGCCAGCGCTGAAAAACACGATCGGGCCGCGCAACATGATCCACTCCTGGGCGACCGACACCGACAACCAGACGGTGCAGGCACGTTGGGGCAAGATCGGTAAGCAGCGCATCGAGGATGCGGGCGAGCTCTATCCCAAGCGGATGGAGACCGTAGATGATGAGATTCTGGAAAAGACTTTCGCCTTCATCGACAAGGCGAAGCGGGAGAACAAGCCGTTCTTCGTCTGGCTCAACCCCACCCGCATGCACGTCGTCACCCACCTTTCGGAAAAATACGACGGCATGCGCACCCCGGAAAACGGCTGGTCCGTTTCAGAGGCCGGATTTGCACAGCTCGACGACATTGTCGGCTCAGTGATGAAGAAGCTTGACGACGGTGGGCTGGCTAACAACACGATCCTCGTGTTCACCACCGACAACGGCGCGGAGAACTTCACTTGGCCGGATGGTGGCCAGACGCCCTTCGCCGGCGGCAAGGGAACGGCCCTGGAAGGCGGCTTCCGCGTGCCCTGCATCCTTCGCTGGCCTGGCCGGGTACCGGCCGGAAAGGTCGAGAATGGAATCGTTTCCGGGCTCGACTGGTTCCCGACCTTCGTGGCAGCCGCTGGCAATCCCAACATCGCCGAGGAGTTGAAGAAGGGCAAGCAGCTCGGCGACCGGACCTACAGGGTTTACCTCGATGGCTACGACCAGATGGACTTGATGACCGGAAAAGGCCCCTCGGCCCGCCACGAGATTTTCTACTTCACTGAGGGCACACTCAGCGCGGTGCGTATCGACGACTTCAAGTACCGCTTCACAGACCAGCCGGGTGGCTGGCTCGGTGCAACGGTCAAGGTCGATTGGCCAATCCTCACCAATCTTCGACTCGATCCGTTCGAGCGTACGAACTTGCCCGCCGGCGACAAAGGGTCGTTGGCTTTCTACAACTGGTACGCCTACGAGTTCTGGCGCTATGTCCATGTGCAGCAGAAGGTGGGCGAACTTGCGCAGACCGCGATCGACTTCCCGCCGATGCAGAAGGGCGCGAGCTTCAACCTCGAAGCCGTCAAGGAACAAATCCAGAAGGCGGCGCAGTCGCCCGCGAGCAAGTGACGCGAGCTGGATGCGGGCGCCTTGGCGCGCTCGTCATCCACTTTGCGGGTGCATCGCGGACTTCGACCCCGGAGGCTTCGGATCACTCGATAAGCTTCTGGATCGGCACGGACACGACATTGGGAGTTCCCCAGGCCGTCGACATGCGATTCTTGCCGAAGGGTGTCTCGAAAGTCTGCGTGATCACGGTGCTAATGACGGCCGCGACCCGGCCCTCGCAATCGAACACGGGTGCTCCCGACGCGCCGTGGTCGATCGCAAGCCGGTCATTCCCGTCATACAGTTCCAGGAGCGCAGTGCCCGCGAGCGTGCCGTCTTCGACGTATTGAACGAAGCGGCCGCCCGCAAGGCGTTGCCGCTGGGATGGATAGGCGAGCGCCACGACACGATCCTCGGGCATGAGCGGCGACATGCGAATTGCGACGCTTCTCGCGCTTGAAACGGCGTTTTGTAACTCCAGCACGGCCAATTTTTCTGCACCGTCGCCCACCCGACGTTGAATGCGGACAGGAATCGCCTGACTGCCGGAATCCCCCCGAATATCGAGCCGTCTCCAGGTCTGCGTCGACAACCTCATGGCGTCGGCAACATGTTCGATGGTGACAAGAGTGGTCGGCGATATGAACCAACCGGTACCTCGAATGCCGACAAGGTCGGCGCTAGGGGCGCGCTCTGCCTCATCAAAATATCGCGTGATGCCGACGGTCGAGGGAGCCAGCAGCGCCGACTGAGCGCACGGCTCGGCGCTGGAACGGACAAAAGACAACAGAAGAAAAATCAGCGCGTAGCGGCTGCGGCCGTGCATTGCGGTGATTGCCCCTTCCCCGAGCCATAAGGAAGGTAAAATCCCTCACGCGACAAGAACGTTTTGGGATTTATTCCGGGAGAATCTCGCCGCACTTCCTTTGCGGGAAATTGCGCAAACGCGCTATGCAACGCCAGCGCGAGTATCTATCGCCCAATTCCGAAGTCCGGAGGGGACCCATCTCAGACATGGATCGATGTCCCCAACCGTTTTTGCAGGAAACGACGGATGCAATACTGGTCGTTGGGGACGGCAACAATGGGAATGGCTCGGAGCTGGACCGGAATGAAGGTCCTGCCCTCTCGCCTTGATGCATTCCGGATCGCTGCATGCCCGCGCCGAATAAAGCCGCCGTTGCGGCCGTGGTTTTGGCCAGTGATTGGCACTTACCGGACATGTCATAGCCGCCTCGGATATCCGTTTGTTGAGGGCAAAACGGACATGGCTTGACCCAGACAATGTCGGCTCATGACCAAAGCGAACATCAACCGGTTGGGAGCTGGGCGGCACCGGAGCCCCTTCCAGAAGGCCACGATGACCCGATACGCTGACGCCAATTCGCTTTAGGAGCCGGTGTGAAGCGACGCGATTTCATCACAGGGGCTGCTGGTTCGGCGGCGGCTTGGCCGCTCGCGGCACGCGCGCAGCAGACCGACAAGCCACCGGTCATCGGATATTTGGGCTCAGCCGAATTGGTTGAGAAGCCCTGGCTGGCAGCTTATGTGCAGCGACTCAGCGAACTGGGTTGGGTCGAAGGACGCACCGTTACGACCATTTATCGTTGGGCCGACGGGCGTACCGATCGCGCCGCCGAGATCGCCACCGAATTCGTCCGACTCAAGGTCGATCTCATTGTCGCGGGAGACACCGCGGTGGCCACGGTCAAGCGGGCGACCTCGGACATCCCGATCGTGTTTCGAGGGGCGAACGATCCGATCGGTGGCGGCCTGGTGCAAAGTTTGGCGCGCCCAGGCGGGAATGCCACCGGCTTGTCGAACCAGGCGACTGATCTTTCCGGCAAGCGGCTCGAACTGCTTCGCGAGGTCGTGCCCGGTCTCCGCCGTCTTGCGATCATGACCGATGTCGGCTTTCCCCAGGCTGTGCTGGAACGCGACGCGGTCCTGGGTGCAGCCCAGACGCTTGCCCTCGACGTTGCCAGAATGGACGTTGGTCGGTACGAGGACCTGGCGCCGGCATTCGCTGCGCTCGGCGCAAAGCCGGATGCGCTCTATGTCGTCGGCAACGCATTGCTCAATTCCTACCGTTCGGAGATTGCCGCGCTTGCGCTGAATGCCAGGCTGGCGACGATCTTCAACAACAGCAGTTGGCCGGCAACCGGTGGCCTCATGTCTTACGGGCCAGACTTCACCGATCTGTGGCGGCGCTCCGCCGACTACGTCGACAAAATCCTTCGCGGGACAAGGCCCGCGGATATTCCAGTCGAACAGCCGACCAAGTTCGAGCTTGTGGTCAACATGAAGACCGCGAAGACCCTGGGCCTTGTCGTGTCTCCGACGCTTCTTGCCCGCGCCGACGAGGTAATCGAGTAACCGAATGACGTCCGCATCGGCGCTTCGATAGCGCCAAAAAACCAAGCAAGAAATCAGGACCGCTATCGCGTCCCCATGGCGTGATGCCATGTGTCGCCAGCTGGCGGATGCGCGCATCGCGATGCAATCAGCGGAGCCCGCCAAGGCCGCCAGAGCGCCATCAATAGCCCGCCCGCAGATGCATAGACTGTGACTTTGCGCTCTTCGCGGCCACATCAAGGTCGCTTACCAACGTCCATCACAGCCTCAATTGGCGAAGTTGTTTCTCGTTTGGTTCCTGAAGCGCCGAAAGCGAGTTGTGTTGATGTTGACCGCGATGCTGGTAAGCGGAGTCGGGGCCGCAAGTATCGTGGTTGGGGGAGCAATGGCCTTCTATGGTGAAACCAAGGGAGAAAACGGACTTCAGGCGATTGCTGGCGCTTTACTGATCGTTGGCTTTGCCTGCTTGGGGATCGCGCTCTCGCTCTATTGCCGCCCGTGAACTGCTCAGGATGGACTGTTGCAGCAGGCGCTTCAATCGGCTCAGGAATGCGACAGGCGCAGCATTACCGATCTACGTCGCCTTATGACCCACCCGGGACATTGGGCCGCCTGATTCTGCTGTGCCGCAGAACATGGCCATCCCGTGCTGATGTGATAGGGTGTGACCCTCGGTGTTTATTGGCCGTTTCTGGCTGCCGTACGGCAGCCACCAGCAGTTCGCACCGCATCGGTCTGTTACGCCTCCGGCGCAAGTGAAATGACAGAATTCGCCGCCACTTCCGCGGATACAAAATCAGCTCTTCCGACTCGGCCAAAATTGGCCATGGATGGGGGACCACGCGCAATCAAGCATCCTTTACCTCCGATATATCCAGGCGGAATGCGTATCGATGCCGAGGAGGAAAGGGCTGTGCTGGACGTTCTGCGCAGCAAGCGGCTTTTCCGTTACTACGGTCCGTACCCCGGTCCCTCCAAGGTTGATGAGTTCGAAAGGAAATTTGCCGCCCATCTGGGAACAGGCCACGCGGTCGCGGTGACCTCCGGTTCCGCGGCACTGGTGTGTGGACTGGCCGCCTTGGGACTGGGACCAGGGGACGAAGTGATCATCCCTGCCTACACATGGGTCGCTTCGGCAGAAGCCGTCATGGCGGTTGGCGCGGTGCCGATACTCGCAGAGATCGATGGCTCGTTGACCTTGGACGTAGAGGACGTCGAAGCCAAGATCACCAGCCGCACCAAGGCGATCATGCCCGTTCACATGCGCGGCGCTCCATGCCGGATGCGCGGGATCATGGACCTGGCGCGATCTCGCGGCTTGAAAGTCCTGGAGGATGTCGCGCAGGCAGCAGGGGGCGGCTTTCGCGGTCAACCGCTCGGCACCATCGGCGATATCGGCGCGTTCAGTTTCCAGTTCAACAAAATCATCACGTGCGGTGAAGGCGGCATCGCTGTCACGAACGATTCGGAACTGTACCAGCGAACCGTCATGTATCACGATGTTGTCGGCGGATTGCGCAACGGGATTCCGAAGGAAAAGATATTGAGCGGAATGAACTTCCGCATGGGGGAGTTGCAGGGAGCAATAATGCTGGTCCAGCTCCTCAGGTTGGATGGTTTGCTGGCTGACTTGCGGCGGAACAAGGCCACTCTGAAACGTGCGATACAGGACGTGGCGAGCGGCAAAGGCGTCTCGTTCAGAACAATAAACGACGCGGACGGGGATACGGCCACCGCTCTGGTGTTCTTCGCGCCCAACGCCGTGCGCGCCTTCCGAATCGCCACGGCGCTCAACGCCGAGGGCGTCAATGCATCTGTGATCTACCAACCCGGCCGCGTGGACTACCACGTTTATCCGCATTGGGCGCCGGTGATGGAGAAGCGCACCTGGTCCGAGAATGGCGGGCCTTGGCGGTGGCATGATGGGGACGTCAGCTACAGCCGGGACATGTGTCCTCGAACGCTCGATCTGCTCGGGCGCGCGGTGCATCTCGATATCAGTCCGGACATGAGCGCCGTGAATGTCGAAGAATTGGCCGGTGCAGTCACCAAAGTATTCCATGCATTGTTGTAGAGCGCGGATCGCCTGATGCCCGGTCCCGCGCTCGAAGCTGCGTTGCGCGCCACTACGCTGGAAGTTCTGCGCACTGCGAACGCCTATGACGCTCTGGTGATAGGAGCCGGAGCCGCAGGCGGGATGGCGGCTCTCTCGCTTGCCGAGGTTGGCGCGCGGGTCCTGGTTCTCGAAGCTGGGCGGGCCCGAACCTCCGGATCGCGCTTGCGCAGCGTCTCGCCTCTTCTCAGGCCTGTCGCTCTCGAGGTCCTGCGGCGCCGGCAGCCGATCCAGTCTCGCTGCTACCGATGGGAGCTGGATCCCGAGGCGTTCGTCGACGATCTCGACCACCCCTACGTTACACCGCCGGACCGCCCTTTTGTCTGGGTGCGCGCTCGCCAGCCGGGGGGACGCATGATCGTGGCCGGGCATGGCCGCCAGTACTATCGGCTCGGCCCGGACGATTTTGCTTGCCGCGATGGAATGCATCCGGGCTGGCCCATGCAGGCCGCTGAACTGGACCCCTGGTATGCGCTGGTGGAGCGACGTCTTGGGCTCGCAGGCATGCGCGATGACGTTCCTTGGCTGCCCGACAGCGAGCTCGCTCACCAGCTCACCCCGACGCCAGTCGAAGCGGCATTGCAGCGCACGATTGCCGCGCGCTGGCCCAACGCACGGCCGATCCTGGCGCGCTTCGCCCGACCATTCGATGCGCTCGAAGCGGCGGCTATGACCGGGCGCCTCCTGATCCGCACCGGAGCGATCGTGCGAGAAATCGAGGTGGACGGAGCGGGCCATGTGCTCGGTGCCGTCTGGATCGACCAGGAAACCCGCAGCGAACAGCACGCCCGCGCTCCATTGGTGTTCCTTTGCGCTTCGGCGCTGGAGTCTACGCGTTTGCTCCTGCTTTCGCGCTCGGCGCGAAGTCCGGATGGATTGGGCGGCGCATCGGGCGCCCTGGGTCGCTATCTTATGGACCACGTCAAAGTGCGAGCCTATGGACAGGGGCCGCCGCTGTCAGAGAGAAGTAGTCCTGCGCAGGGCCGCTGCCTCTATCTTCCCCGGTTCGATGCCCGCGAGGTGCCCGCGCCGCCGCCGGGCCAAGGGTTCGGCGTCCAGCTCTACCAATGGCATCCGGACGGGGAGGAGCACTCTCTGTTCGGTGCTTCTTCATTCGCCGAAATGCTGCCACGACCGGGCAACCGCGTAACGCTCGACCGCGAGCGGCGAGATGTCTGGGGCATTCCGGTGCTGCGAATCGACTGTACTTTTGGCGACGAAGAAGTTGCACTCGCACGCGAGCAGATTGCAGCACTGCGCGAACTGGCCGAGATGGCCGGCGTAACACTTGCCGAGATCAACCAGACACCCGATACGCCGGGCTCTTCCATCCACGAAACGGGCACCGCACGGATGGGAAGCGATCCGGCAAACTCGGTGCTCGATCCCTACAACCAGTGTTGGGACGCCAAGGGACTCTATGTGACCGATGGCGCCTGCTTCCCGTCGCAGGGCAGCCAGAATCCGACCCTGACCATTCTTGCCCTCACCGCCCGGGCCTGCGATCACGCGCTGCGGGCGAATTCGCTGGCAGCGCGGACGACTGCGTTCCAGCCGATCGGCGGGCTGCCATGAGGGCAAGCGGCCGGGCGAATCGGTCGCTGCCTTCGCCTGGACAGCTTCGACTATTGCATCTCGTGCTGGCCGAAAGACTCTCGGCCGACGACCTGCTGTCCTGGACCAGATCGATGAACGGACAGCGTCTTGATTCAGGGTCTCGCAGCCTGTTGCCGGCGCTCTACTTGAGACTCAAAGCTGAAGGCATCGATCATCCGTGGGATGCGGCGATGCACCGCTTGTACCGCCGCGTTCTCTACCGCAACCGGCTGGTGATCCGGCGCGGACTTGCGGCGTCGTCGGCGCTGGAAGCCAAAGGGATTCCGGCTCTTCTGTTGAATGGCTCGGCGCTGGTTCCGGGCTACTACGCCGATCCCGGCGCTCGAGCGATCACCGACATCGATGTCATGGTCCCGGAGGCAACGCCTTCTTCTGCAATCGAAAGACTGTTCAAGACCGAACTCGGAATGCAGTTGAGAAAGCATGCGCTTCACGCCGACACTTATGTCGACGGCGGGGGTTTTGAGCACAACGTTCACTGGCATCTGTTGCGCGAGCTCGCATTCGCCGGTTCGTCCCGCTCGTTGTGGCAGTCCGCGAAACCGATCGAGATCGAAGGTCAGCGCTGCCAAACGCTTTGCCCGGAAGATCATGTTTTCCATTTGCTCGTCCACGGACTGCGTATCAGCGATGTGGGGCCATTGCGCTGGGCCGTCGATATCGTGACCGTGGTGCGGAGAACACCCGGATTTGATTGGCGTCGGGTGGCGGATCAGACCGCGCGAAACTCTGCGGCCAGTCCTGTCGTGCACGGGCTTTCCCTGCTGGTCAGCGAAGGCCTCTTGACTGGTGGCGCGGCCGATACGCTTGCGGCCGCAACAGCGCTGGCGGAGCGGCGGCGCGACCGCACCATTTTCGCTATTCGGATGCGCAAACCCCGGCTCCGCGATTCGCTGCTGCTTCCATTTCTGCTTTACCATCGCCTGCGCCGCCTTGGCGAAAGCAAGCAGCGCTCGAGCCTTCCCCACTTCCTGGCGGCGCTTTGGAATCTTGAAAGCCCGCGACAGATACCTACCCATGCATACAGACGATTGCGCGCGAAACTCAGGGTCAAGAGCCCGCTCCGATAGCGCCAACGGGTGGCCACAACAGCAGGAGTGCGAGGCCCAACGATTGGAACCGGAGCGTCGCCGACCAGGCCGCCGTTGTGGCCTCCGCTTTTCCATGTCAAAATTATCCGAAAATCATGATCCAAGAGCTGCAAAGGGTGAGTCGATGGATCGCGTCTACAGCATTGATATGGCCGAGGTGGTTAGCGATGTCATCGACGGCGAAGCGGTCATGCTGCACCGCCTCTCAGGGGATTATTTCAGCACGGACGGCATCGGCTGCCAGATTTGGCAATGGATCGGCGAAGGCCAAAGCCGCGGCCGGATCGTCAGCAGGCTGAAGGCTGGCTTCGTTGGTGACCCGGCGGAGATCGAAAGGGCGGTCGACTCATTTCTTGACGAACTCGTAATCCATAAGCTTGCCCACGAAGCTCCCAATGGCGTCGAGTCGACGACCGTCACCGCAATGGAGTCCGACGCAAGCCCTAAAGCCGATTTCGTGCCGCCCGCGCTGCATGTCTATTCCGATATTCGCAACATGATCGTGCTGGACCCGGTGCATGATCTGTCGGACGAGGCGGATTGGCCGGCAGGTCGGCGGCCCGACGACGCGACTTGAATGTCTGGTTGCGTGTGGGCTGCGTTCGTTCCGCCACTCGTTGAGCGAGGGAGCCGGCCGCGGTGATCGAACGTCCCGTGACCGAGGTGCAACGACCGCGTCCGCTACAGCAATCCATTGCTCCCGAGCTATCGGAGGACGATCAGGGCGTTTTCTTCCAGACGGCGCTGAATCACGCGCTCGCGGCACAGGCAAAGCGTGGAGTGGTTGAGCGATCATACGCTCTGGCCGACGCCGTTGTGAGCCTGAGATTCGCAGGCGAGTCGCTCGTGTCGCTGTTGACCGGCGCTTTGGCACATCTTCAGGTGCCATCGAATTCACATCCTGACGCGGTGTTCCATATTTGGGATGGCGAACCGACAGACGACGCTCTGTTGCCGCCCCCTTGCTCGCCGGGCTGCTTCACGAGTCGCGGCGACATCTGGACCATGGCAAGCCCGCGCTTCAAGAGCGCCTATATCTGGGGAGAACGGGCGTTTAATCTTTTCGACACCGCCACGGCGACCGGACTCTATTGGACACAGGGCGCGGACAGCATGCCCTATTGGACCAAGGCTTCGCCGTTGCGCTGCCTGTTCCATTGGTGGGCCGAGACCATAGGCTGCCAGCTGGTGCACGGCGCCGCGGTCGGCAGCCAAGGCCGGGCAGCGTTGATCAGCGGCAACGGCGGGACGGGAAAGTCAACGACCGCGCTCTCATGCCTGCGCAAAGGGCTGAGCTACATCGGCGACGATTACGTCGTCGTTAAGTTGGGAGCGTCTCCGCGCGTGTACAGCCTTTACTGCACGGCGAAGCTGGACTGGGACCAGATGGCGCGGTTCCCGGAGTTCGCCGATCTGACCGACAGTCCCCACGGCCGCGAAGGCGACAAGGCCGTAATATATCTCTATCCGCAAATGCAGGGGCAACTGGCAAGGTCCCTCCCCCTCAAAACGATTTTGACGCCGCGTTTCAGCAGTCGACCGCAGACGGAGCTCGAACCGGTCTCCCCAGTCGACCTGCACCGTGCCGTCGCCTTCACGACAATGTGCCAGCTGCCGCACGCAAGCCACCACACGCACCAATACCTTGGTCGTCTTGTCGAGGGACTGCCGGGGTTGCGGCTCGCGTTGGGAAGCGACCTCGATGTCGCCACGGATGTCATTGCAGGATTGCTGACGACATCCGGCTCGCGGCAACTCGATTGCGTGTCGAGCAGAGCAGACAATGAAGAGGCGCTGAGCGGCCGCCTCGTCAGTATCGTCATTCCAGTTCACAACGCCGCACGATTCGTGCCCGGCACCATCGCCGACATTCTCGCCCAGAAATACCCGGCGATTGAAGTCATCGTGGTCGACGCTGGATCAACAGACGAAATCAAGGACGTCGTAGGCAGGCTGCCGCTGGATGTCCGTTTCGTAAAGCATCACAACACCGGACTGACGGCAGCACGAAACCGCGGCATCCGGGAAGCGTCCGGCGAGTTCGTGACCTTCTTGGATGTCGGAACTTGGTGGCCGGCGGGCTTTCTGCAGACGATGGTGGAGTTGCTCTCGGATGAAAGCGGTTGCGACGTGGTCCAGGGGCTTGGCCAGTTGACGACTGCAGACGTGAAAACGAGCGACCACAACGCAAATCTCGGCGAATTCTTCCTCGATCATCATGCCGCAGCATTGTATCGGCGCGAGTCGTTCCGCAGTTTGGGATTGTTTGACGAGGAGTTGGAAGGGGGCGGCAATAGTGATTGGCACTGCCGTGCGAAGGAACATGGTTTGAAGCTTCGGCGCGTGCATCAGATCATGCTGACGATCGGGCGCGATGCCGTGAACGCGATGCGAAAGCCTTCGCTGCGAGAGCTGAATACCTTAAAGGCCCTCAAGACCGGTTTGGACCAAAAGCGGGCAGAGCGACGTGTTCAATCGGAAGCGGCCTCAGCCGCCGATCGCCAATCCGACATGGAGCGGTGAGAGCTGAAGTTTGCACGTTTGCGCTGGACCGAGGCCCGGGCAACGCGCAGCAATTCGCTCATGAACAGCGCGTCATTGATGGAGGAATTGGCCCGGTGCATGCGCCGGAGCAGCAGGACCTCCTCGACCAGTTGCGAGTTCAAGCCGGCATCGCGGGCGCGGCAAATCCAATCGATGTCCGAGCCGCGTTTCATGTCCTCCCGAAACAACCCGATCCGCTCAAATGCCCGCCGCCTGACAAGAATGCTTCCGGGGAGTTCGGCTGTCAGAGCCTTTCCAAGCAGGTCCTGACGGAACCAGGACGCGTCATCGTCAACGACGATTCGATGTTGCCCGAAAACGATGTCGACCGACGAAGCGGCTTCCAAAACCTCGACTTGCAAGGCCAATTTGCGCGGCAGCCATCGATCGTCCTGGTCAAGGAAGGCGATCATGGGCTCGGTGCTCTCGCAAATGCCGCGGTTTCGGGCGGCCGCTTCGCCGCGGTTGGGCTGGCGGATGACGCGGACCTCGGGATAGACGGACAGGGTTTCGGCGCCACCGTCGGTCGAGCCGTCGTCGATAACAATGATCTCCCGCGGTCTCGACTCCTGGGCGAGAATTGAATCGATCGCCTGGTGAGCGAAGCGGCGGCCGTTGAACAAAGGAAGGATTGCAGCGACCGATGCCAGCCGGGTCATTCTTTGATCAGGAAGGGCAGCGAATCATGCAGGCAGGGAGCCCCATGTCCTCCGCCCGCGAGTGGCCGAGATTTTAACCGGCCTGGTGCGGCGAGCCAAGCCTCGCACCGCAGAGCTGAATAATTTGATGGTCATCCTCGAAGGAATGTCGGCGTCTGGTAATAGGAGCGCGACAACGAAGCCATTTCGGCAGGCGGAAGGATTTCGTCCCGCGCGAGAGTCAGACCACTGTTGACGCTGCGCCGCAGATAATGGTCGCGAGTGGAGTTCGGTCGTTCAAGGAGATCGACGCAAGCGTCAAGAATCCGCGCGGCATCCGGCTGGACATGCCTGGCAAGCCCCTCGCTTGCCAAGAATTTTCCTCGCAAGCCGACGTCCTCGACCCCATGCGCCTTGTGGTCGCCGACAATGATCAATCCCGCTCCGGCTGCAATGGCTTCCCAACACGTGTTGTAACCGCCCCGCGATACGACCACCGTATTGGGTCCAAACATCTCATACAGCCTGAGCGAGCGAACCAACTTGAAGGGAGCAAGGCTTTCATCCGGGCGGTCGAGCAGCGGACCCACCGCTAAAATGGATTCAATGTCGAACCTCTCCCTCAGCGCCACAGCGACGGGGCGGTATTCGCTCAGGAACCTATCCACGCTGACCGCCTCGGACCAATTCCAGTATTCACCACCTCCGCCCAAGGTGAAGATCACATTTCTTTCGCTATTCTCACCGATGGCCATCCGCGCTACGGGCCCGATGCAGAGGCACGGCGCGGCGGTCAGCAGCGCGAGCAGCGCGGGCGACTGCTTGTAGGTACTTTCGAGTTCAGCACGATGATGCGGCAGCAGGACGGTCGAGAAGCTTCCGATGGCCCGACGGATTGCCGTGTCCATCTCCTCTGACGAGAGGGTCCGCAAGATCAGCGCCGTCCGTATTCCGGCTCGATGCAATTGGCCGATGATCTGGCGCGGCCAATGCGTGTCGCAAACGACAGTGTCGGGAACATGTTTGTTGAGGGCCAAACAAAGTGCAAGCGATTCCCGTCCCTCGGGGCGCAGTTCAAAACGGTCGTCAAGGCGAGGATCGATGCCGAAATTCTTGCCGGGCCAGAAGCGGTCCGCAAACTTCGAATTGGAAAAGAACGCGATATCCGCGTAATCCTTCAATGTGCCTGCGATCACGGATAGGCGAACGACGTGCCCGAGACCGCTGCCGTTGATTGCGTGGAAAAGAATTCGCTTCGGTTTCGGAGTATTCACGGGGCTTCCGTCACCTGCCGCCCCTGTGTACTGAGGGTGTGCGGGGGGAGCGGGCTGCAGTGAGATTGAATCCCCGCAAGCAGCATCCGTCTCGGCAATCGCCTGTGCCAGGATAGCCGGCAACCGGCGCCTGGCGAAAATCTCCTGGCCCCGCCGCCCGAGATCGCGCCGCAGGTTTTCGTCGCGCAACAAGCTCTGGATCGCATCGCCCAACTCACTATTCCTCCGAGCCACGATCGCATCGCGGATATCGTCGTCGATCTCGGTGGAAGGACCGCATTCGCCCACGACCGCCTTGCCGTTGGCAAGCAGGTAGGAAACCCGGACGATCTCGAAAATGGCAGTCGGATAGGCATGCAGGTTGAGCACAATTTTCGCCCGGCTGATCAGCTCGTCGCGCGCCGCCCCGTAAACACGGGTTTCGATCCGCAGGCGCAGTCCGGAGTCCGTCAAATTGCGCAAGATCGCGCGACGACGATCGGTCATGACGCCATAGAACAACACGTCAATATCCTGATCCGACGCGGTCGGAATCCGGCTCAATTGCGGCATGTAGCCAAGCATCACATGATGCAGTCGGGAATGCTTCGCGATCGCAGCGATGGCCGCCAGATTGCGCTGGCTGTAATCCCAGACCGTGTGGCGGGCAAGCAGATCGCGGTAGACCGGACCGACCCAAGGCGAGCGCTCGAAGATTTGCTCGAAGTTATAGATAACGGAATCGGCCGGGATTTCCGCGGCCCGCGAGGGCGACAACAGATGGGCGCGGAAGAAAACGTTGATTCCATCCGTCAGCGGCTCGTTTTCCTGAATGTCGACCGAGCAGCCGAGCGATTGCAGGGCGTGGAATAGCGAAGCGACCACCTCGTTGATCGAATGCGGTTCGGGTGCCCCGGGAGGACGAACGACAACGAGCCGCACTCGGCGCCACCGGGGGTGCCGAGACAGCAGTGATCCAATCATGGTTGCAAATCCGGCCCCGCGGGCTGCGGAACGGGGACCTGACCGAGCTGTCTCGCCAACTGTTCCACGAAGTGCAGGATCCGCGGGAGCATGCCGATCCTGATGAGATCGGGATACTGCAGAGGCCCGCCGAGGCGGTGCACCGGATCGCGGACCAGCTTGCGCTCGTAGCCGCGGTTTCGGAGGCCGAGGTAGGAGTCGAGATAAATGAAAACAGCATCGAGCAAATCCTCGGACGTCACTTCGACCTGCTCGCGCAACTGCGCATAGTGAATCGCAATGTGATGTCCGAGAGACGGCTGGTAATCGCGCCGCGACAGCCAGGCGAGCCGGGTGGTGACCACCTTGGATACGAACTGCTCGACCGAGCGGATCGGAAAGTGCGCGATGCGCGCCGATGCCAGCCAGCGCTCCGGCATGAGGCGACCGCCGACCCGGACATGATGATTGCCCTCGCCGATCGCGACGTCCGGCAAACTGGCAAGCGCGTACGGCACGATCGCCTTGCCGCGGCGCTGCGGCATGGGCGGCTCGGCTGCGGCACGATGGACAATGCGGCGCACCGGATCGGGCTCTGTCCCATCATCCGACCCCATCGGGGCGTAATGGTCGCACACCAATAGGCCGAATTGCTCCGGCGCAAGCGATGCAATCTCCGCTTCGAGCCCACTGCGGTCATCGGCGACGAGGAACTCATCGCCATCGAGCAGGAACAGGCAGTCCCACGGCTCGTCCTGGAGCGCCGTTTTGATCAACGCCGTGGTCATAGCAGCCTGATAATAGCGAAAATTTTCGTCGCTTCCGAGTTTGATCGGAAGTCCGCTCGCGGCAAGCCGCCGGAGGATTTCCGGCGTCGCATCGCTGCTCTGATTGTCGACAATGTACAACCGGTCCAGAACCGCCGTGTTGTGCCGCACGAACGCTTCGACGATGTCGCACTCGTTGCGCACAATGACGATCCCAGCCAACCGCATGTTGCCTCCGGCACCGCGCTCCAACGGCGGTCTTAGCACATCCGGCAAGCCGGTCACCAAGATCGTCGCCTCAGTTCGCGATAGATCAGCGAGAGCCTAAGGGAACGCTCCGCGTCCCGCGAGCCGCGGGCTGGACATCGCGTGTCTTAGCGTCCGGTGCCGCGTCGGTATTTCACTCCGCCGGTTTCCGCAACGCCCGAGGAGGCGAGCTCAGTCTGCACTGGCACGTCATGGTGGAAACGTCGCATAGTCCCACTTGAATCGGCCGAAGTCTTCAGCCGCCCACGTATAGGTTGGAATGCCGCGGATGTGCGCCGATAAAAGAAATGAGTATGAATTCATCCACGCGCCGCCAAGATTTGCAGGGGCGATGAGGGATAGCTCCACATATGATGGCCTATTCAAAACCGATAATTTCGACGATCGATCATACCGCGAAGAGTTTGAGCGCCGGTGCCGCAGATCGGAGCGCGTGGGCGCCTATCATTTCAGAGACGTTAAGCTCACAGGAGCCTGGATGCTCATTTCTAGCGAGCAATGCAGGACCGCCTACAATTTGCTGCCAGGTGTCGGTTGGACACAACAGCACATAGACCGATTTCTCACCCGTCAGAAAATGGATCAGTTTCTTGCGCTGCAGAAACACGCCGACCTTCCGACGCTTCAGAAATACTCGGATCGAGCCGTTTCGTATTTTCCCGGGAAATACGTTCTGTTGGCATACCCCGGCGTATTCAATTTCGGTCATTTCCTCGTCGACATTTCGATCCGCATTCAATTGGCAAAGTCTATGGGACTGCACACTGATGCAAAGTTCTTGATCCCTTCTCCAATCCCTCCTTGGTCCTTGCCGTTGTTGTCACTGGCAGGGATCTCCATCGACGATTGCGTTACGCTTGGAAATGGAGAGCGAGCGCGAGTCGAGCAGCTATACGTCCCGACGCTGACAGGCAACAACGGCGCTTTGAACCGGAGCGTTGCCGAATACACATTCAAGCGCATCAAAGAAGTCATGAGCAATATTCTCGGGCCGAAAGGACCTGGCCGTCAGCGGCTGTTTCCGCTTCATACGCCGATGTCTTCGCGCTTTAGTCCAATCCAGGTTGAACAACGTGACCACCTCTGCGATGTGCTTAGGGAACGCTTCGGAATCGAGGCGTTTGATCCATTGCAAATGAGTTTTGCCGAGCAGGTCGACAAATTTCGGCACGCCAGTCTTGTCGTAGGTGAAGATTCCTCAGCGCTCCATAATATCTTATGGAGTGACGGAGCAGATCTGGTCGTTCTAGCGCCGTTTGGAAGAATGAATTTTTATCATATCGGAATTCAATCCATAAATGGAGGGCGAACTGCAATTCTATGGGATGAGAATGCTAATCCGACAAAGAACTATTTCAGAGTGAATATAGACAGCGTTTGCCGAACTATAACTGCTTTGATGCAATGAGGTCGCGGGCACGCAAGAAACTTTTCGTTCATCCGGTTCAGTTGCAGCCACGGGCTGTCTTGTTGGCGCTTAGCGGACATCGATTGAGGCGCCCGACGTCCGCGATTGGACGTAAAGCAGACATGCCGATTTCAAGCGAGCGCTTCCGGCACAAAGAGTTCATCGACTTTGAATGAACGCTTGAGGAGACCCTGCTCCCGATGGTAGCGCAGGCAGGTTTCCAGCGTCTTGCGATTGGCTTCGACGCCGTAGGGCCAAAAGTTGTCACCCATCAACGCCCTATTTTGTTCCCGCAGCGAAGCCAGCCATGGAATCATGCTCGGAGCGTTGAAGAATACGTCGGCTGCATTGTAGCCCTTCATTGCAAGGGCCTTGGCTTCCTCAAAAGCCTGCATCACGGCGCGAGCGATCCAGCGGTTCTTCTCATAGATCTCGCGGCGGATCACGACGGCGTGCATGATCGGAAAAATTCCGGTGCGTCGATAGTAGTCGCGCTCGACGTCCTCGAAATCCGGAAACAGACGCCGCACGCGATCGGGACTCCGGCGCGCGCTCGGCGGCACGTGGGCGGAAAACAAGGCGTCGATTTCGCCGCGTTCGAGCATGCCGTCAAGACCTTGTTCCGGCGGCAACCGATGGATGGTCACATCAGGCGGCGGGTCGAGCGGTGCCCAGTCCGGGCCGGGAGAGGAGCGCTCGATTCCGCCAACGTAATGAATCATGCCGCTGGCTTTAACGCCGAAATCGTCGCTCAGGGCGCCTTTAGCCCAGATGCCGGCGTCATGGCCATAGCGCTGCAGCTCCCCGACGCGGCGGCCGATCAGATCGCCTGGCGATTGGATGCCACTGGTCGCGTTTATGAAGATGCAGGAGTGCCGGAAAAACCGGTTGGGAAAGATCGGAATGGCGACAAACGGCGGATCGGCAAGCTCAAGACTGCGGAGATAGTAAGTGATGCCTAGTTCCGAGACGTCGAATTGCTGGTGACGCACCATGCGTTCCATGATCTCGCCGACATTGTGCGTACTCCACATCTCCAGATCGACGCCGTCGATCCGGACTCGGCCATCGAACAACGCGCGGGTGCGGTCGTAGTCCCAGCAGGCCAGAGTGAGCTTGAGATTCGCCATCAGACCTCCTTGCACCAACATCCAAGTCGTCTAAGGTCCTTCGACCAGCTCGACGGAGAGCCTCGTATCCTCGATGCAGACTTTAGCGTCGCCAGTCCGTCAACAAAATGCGGTGAATGATTCGCCAGGATCGATCCGGATCGATGCTGTGCAGAAGGTGTACCGGGACGGCGAGAACTCGTTGCTGGCACTCGAACTGATCAGCTTGGATCTTCCGAGGAATTCATTTGTCAGCCTACTTGGACCCAGCGGCTGTGGGAAGTCCACGCTTCTCAAGCTGATCGCCGGAATAGAGAAGCCTTCGAGCGGTACGATTCAATGCAGCGCAGAGCGGGTCGATGGCATCAACACGCGCGTCGCCTACGTACCGCAAGGCCGCGGATTGTTTCCTTGGATGACGCTGCTCGCCAACATCGAGTTTCCTTTAAAGATTGCCGGCGTCGCGCCCGCGGAACGGAAGCGACGCGCGATGGACTGGATCGAGCGGGTCAAGCTTGGCGGGTTCGAGCATCGGTTTCCACGTCAATTGTCCGGCGGAATGGAGAAGCGAGGTTCATTGGCGCGCGCATTGATTGCCGACAAGCCGATTCTGTTGATGGACGAGCCATTCGGGCCGCTCGATGCCCATACCAGGCTCAGTCTTCAGCAACAATTGATGCAACTTTGGGAGGACGTGAAAAGTACAGTCGTGTTCGTGACGCACGACGTCATCGAAGCCATCGCACTGTCTGACATCGTCGTTGTCCTCTCCCCGCGCCCAGGGCGCATCGCGGACGTCGTCCCGGTATCGCTGCCGCGGCCGCGCAACGTACTGTCGGTGCCGGATTGCGAAGGCTTTGCCGAGCTGCATGCGCATCTCCAGCGAATCCTTTTCAATGAACAGGTTTGAGAACGGTGATGGGGATGCGCATATTTCAAGCTGTTGCTCCCGCGATTGTTATCCTCTGCGCCTGGGAGCTCGGCGCGCGTTTCCTGTTTGATTCGCGTTTTATCGGACAGCCGAGCGAAATCCTCCACTATTTGTCGGAGGAAGTCAGGCGCGGCGCCATATGGGTCGACGCGGCCATCACCTTCTGGGAAATCATGCTCGGTTATGTCATCGGCGCAATGACTGGAGGAGCCACAGGTTTCGTGCTCGGCTTCCGGCCGCGGCTCGCACGGATCGTCGAGCCTTACATCCTGCTTTTTAGCGCAATCCCAAAGATAGCGATTGCGCCCGTCATCATTATTGCCCTAGGCATCGGCATCAAATCAAAGGTGGCGATCGTCGTCTCGATGGTGTTTTTTCTGATGTTCTATGCGGTGTTTTCGGGGGTCAAACAGATCGAGCCGGACTTCATCCATCAGGCGCGCATCATGGGCGCGAACCGTCGCGAGGTCCTCGCACATGTCGTTATTCCAGCGATTGCACCGAGCATTTTCGATGGACTGAAAACGAGCATCGTCTTCGCGGTGATCGGCGCACTCATCGGGGAGTTCATCGCGGCAAAGGCGGGACTCGGATACTACATCCTCAATGCTTCGGGCGCTTTTAACATCAATGGAATTTGGGTCGGAGTGATTTTGATCGTGGCGCTTGTGTTTGCGCTGACAACCGTCATCGGATTCGTCGAACGGCGTGTGCTGCGCTGGCTTCCGGAGATCGGCTCCGGCGCGCGGGGAGCCTAAAGGATCCACGATCGCGAGTGGTCACCGATAGGGGAACAATTCGATGAGCCGGAAGCAACTCAAATCACTGGTACGCGCGAGCGCGGTCCTCGTAGCGCTTGCCGCGGCCGTGCCGTTTCGTGCCGAAGCCCAGGACCTTACCAAGGTAACGATCGCCTTGCCTGTTCTCGCGTCGGTAACGATGTCGCTGCACTACGCCCGCGATGCCGGAATTTTCCGAAAGCACGGGCTTGACGTGGACCTTCCCGTTTTCCGCGGCGGTCCGCCGGCCAATGCCGCACTGCTATCCGGCGACGCACAATTCTTGGCTGCCGACCCCTATGAATACCTCAAGATCGCGGACAGCGGACGTGAAATCCGTGTGCTGACCCTGGTGCACTCGCTGACCTTCGATTTCGTCGCATCGACAGCCTTCGTCAAACAGCGCGGCATCGACGTCAAGGCACCGGTCAAAGAACGGCTCGCCAAGCTCAAAGGCATGAAGGTTGGCAATAGCGCCGTCGGCGGCACCAACGAAGCTTTCGCCCGCTGGTATTTCAAATATGCGGGCCTCGATCCCGTTCGCGATCTGGAAGGCATCACCCTGGGCGGCACCGCGCAGCTCATCGGCGGGCTGAAGGCGGGGCAGATCGACGGCTTCACCCAGTCTCCGCCGAGCGGCTACACCACGAAGCGGCTCGGCGTCGGTGAGGTCCTGGTCGACTTCCGCGAGGTACCCGAATTGAAGGGCGCGCTGTTTACCGGCTTGCAGACACGCCGCGACTACATCCAATCGAACGGCGATGTGGTCGCCCGCGTGGTCAAGGCCATGGTCGAGACTGGCAACCAGCTCGCCGATCATCCCACCGAAGCCGCGCAACTGTTGAAGAACGGCGCCTATGCGCAGTTCGATCTTCAGGACATCGAGGATACACTGAAGAACGCCGGTCACACGTTTCGTCCTCGCCGCGATTCCGCTCAAGACTGGCAGGCCGTCCAGGACATCTTCCGTCAGGCCGTCGGCGACAACGCCGCCACCAAGGCGAAGCTGATCGAGGAACAAACCTGGACCAATCGCTTCGTCGACCAGGCGCTTCGGTAACAGCCGCGGCTCCGGTCGCGCGGCGGCAGCAGCGATGGTGACATCAAAGCCCTTCCTGGAAACTCCGGTCCTGATCGCGGGAGGCGGCCCGGTCGGGCTCGCGCTCGCCATCGATCTCGGCCTTCGCGGCACATCTTGCCTGCTTGTCGAACAGGGCAATGGCGTCGCCGACCACCCTCGGGCCACCGCCATCAACTCCCGTTCGATGGAGTTCATGCGGCGCTGGGGCATCGCCGACGCGATCCACGCAGCCGGCACGCCGGACGATTTCCCGCACACCGTCCTCTATTGCACCACGCTTACCGGATACGAAATCGCGCGCATCGAACGCCCCTCCCATGGCGGCCGTGCGCCAGTCGGACATAGTCCGGAACGGCCACAGCGCTGCAATCAGCTGTTTCTCGACCCGATCCTGACCGAGCGCGCCAGGAGCCTGGACAACGTCGAACTCCGTCATCATTGCCGGCTGGAGTCGGTCGCCGAAGCCGACGACCACGTGATCGCCACCGTTCTGGATGGCAAGACCGGTCACCGATCCCAGATCGCCGCACGCTATCTGGTCGATTGCAGCGGCGGCCGCACCGTAATCCGTCCCAGCCTCGGGATCGAACTCAGCGGTTCGCCCTACGTCGGTTATTTCCTCAGCATTTTCGTCGAGGCACCCGATCTTTGGACCCATCACGGCATGGGCAAGGCCGCGTTGATCACGTTCGTCGATGCGAAGGGCCTCTGGCGCAACCTCATCAGCCTTAACGGCCGAGAGCTTTATCGTCTCGGTATCAGCGGCAAGGCTTTCTACGACGCACCGGACCAGGTCGACGCCGAACGCCTGTTCCGTGAGGTGGTTGGCAAGGATGTACCGCATAACATCCTGTCGGTGCGGCGCTGGAGCGCCCGCAACGTGGTCGCGGACCGCTATCGGCGCGGCCGTATCTTTCTCGCCGGCGACGCGGCTCACCTCAATCATCCCGCCGCTGGGCTTGGGCTCAACACCGGCCTTGGCGACGTCGACAACCTGGGTTGGAAGCTGGCAGCCGTGCTGGCCGGCTGGGGCGGTGCGGGGTTGCTGGACAGCTACGAGCCGGAGCGCCGTCCGGTCGGGCAGCGCAACATCGGCCACGCCGACGTCAGCCACAACAGCGAGCGCCAGCAGGCGACCCATCCCGAAATCGCCAGCGACACGCCAGCCGGCGCCGAAGCAAGACGCAAGATGAGCGAAGACCTTATGCGCGTGCAGAGGAACCGCGTCGTGACCGATGGCCTCGCGCTGGGCTATCAGTACGCCCCTTCGCCCATCGTTTGCGGCGATGGTTCCGATGCGCGGACCAGTTCGAGCGCCGAATATTGCCCGACCACGTTCCCGGGAAGCCGTGCTCCTCACACCTGGCTATCAAGCACACGTTCGACGATCGACCTGTTCGGGAAAGGCTTCACCCTGCTGCGGTTTGGCGCAGCGGCGGAATCCACTTTGGCCCTCGAGAGTGCGTTCGGCGAGCGTGGCGTGCCGCTCTCGATGGTCGACATCGACGATCCGGCGATCGCGAAGCTTTACGAGCGCTCGCTGGTTCTGGTCCGACCCGACGGCCACGTTGCCTGGCGCGGGGACGAGGTTCCGGCCGATGCTCGAACGATCGCAGATCGCGTCCGCGGGTACTGACCGGCCCGATCTTCGATAGAGGTAGGACCCCCATGAAACGCAGCGTCGAGCGAATTCTGACGACCCACACCGGCAGTCTGCCGCGACCGGCCGACCTCGTCGGGCTGCTGAATGCCCGGGAGCTGGGCCAGCCCCACGATCCCGACGCACTCGGGACACGGATCAACCGCGCCATTGAAGAAATCGTCCTCAGGCAATGCGATACCGGCATCGACGTTGTCGGCGACGGCGAACACTCCAAGTTCAATTGGATGGCGTACGCACGAGCCCGCCTCGAGGGTCTGGTCGAGATCGACAGTCCGATACGGTTTCGAGGTGCGACCCGGGATTCGACCGCGTTCGCGAGTGCCTATGAGGACCTCAAGATCATGCACGCCGCGCGTTCCGGCGCGCTTGTCGCCAAACGCACCATGCGGCCGCGCGCGCTGGTATGCGCCGCGCCGATCCGCTACGTCGGTCATGCCGAGCTGAGCAAGGACATCGCCAACCTCAAGGCGGCGCTCAGCGGCGCGAAACACGAAGAGGCGTTCATGACGGCGATTTCGCCGTCGAACCTCGAGCTCTACTACGAAAATCGCCATTACCCTTCTGGCGAGGAGTATTTGCTGGCACTCGGCGAAGCGATGCGTGTCGAATATCTCGCCATCACCGAAGCCGGCTTCGTGCTTCAGATCGACGACCCGCGAATGGCCACGCATTACAATCGCCAGGTTGGGTCTTCGATCGAGCAATGCCGCAAGTTCATCGAGCTGCGTGTTGCGACGCTTAATCACGCGCTACGCGGGATTCCCCAGGAGATGATCCGATTCCACACCTGCTACAGCGTCAACGTCGCGCCTCGAGTGCACGATTTCGAGTTGAGGCATTTCGTCGATCTGATGCTGAAGGTCCGCGCCGGAGCGTTTGTGATCGAAGCGGCCAATCCACGTCACGAGCACGAATGGGCGGTCTGGAAGGACGTCAAGCTTCCCGATGACAGGCTGCTCATCCCAGGCATGGTTTCGCACTGCGTGCACCTGGTCGAGCATCCAGAACTGGTGGCGCAGCGGATCGAGCGCTTCGCCGGCGTGGTGGGACGGGAGCGGGTGATCGCCGGGACCGATTGCGGTTTTGGCACCTCAGGGGCCGGCGACGAGGTGCATCCGGACGTGGCCTGGGCCAAGCTCCGAACTTTGGTCGAAGGCGCAAGCATCGCCAGCCGCCGACTGTGGAGCTGAATCAAAGCCACAACCGCTTGGTTGCCAGTGCCGCGCCCGCAACAAGTGCCCCGAGCTTGAGATACGCCACCTCGGGATCGATCTTGCCGTGTCCTGCGGACGTGCCGAAGCCGCAGTCGGTGCTGGCGATGATGCGTTCGCGCCCGACCAGCCCGGCAAAGCGTTCGATCCGCTGGGCAACAAGCTCGGGATGCTCCACGTAGTTGGTCGACGTATCGATCAGCCCCGGCAGCAGCACTTTGTCATCCGGCAGCTTGATGCCTTGCCAAACCGCCCATTCGTGCTCATGGCGCGGATTGGCGGCCTCCAGCGACAATCCTTGCGCTTTGATCGAAAGAAGCGTCTGCAGGATCTTCGGCAGGTCGAGATCGTGGGTGTGGGGACCCTCATAGTTGCCCCAGCAGACGTGCACCCTGACTTGATCCGCCGGGATACCCGACAAGGCACCATTCAGAATCTCGGCGTGGAGTTGCGCACGCTTGAGGAAGTCGGATTCTGCAAGGTCCTGGAAGCCGGTGTGTCGCGACATCGCAAGATCGGGACAATCGATCTGGAGGACGAAACCCGCGCCGGCGATGGCCTGATATTCCTCGCGCATCGCGGCGCCGACAGCTTCGACATAGGCCTCGTGGGTAGGGTAGTAACTGTTCGGCAGGAAGCTTGCGACCACGCCGGGTGACGCCGCATTGAGGAAGGCGTCAACGGGCCTGACCGCCCCAACGGCACGCTTCATGTTGTCGAGATCCCGTTGCAAGCCGGTCCGGTCCCGCACAGCGACCGGGCCGATGCAGGACACCCGCTTGAAGCGCCGCGGTCCGGTCAACAGGGCCATGCGCCGGCGCAGCTCCGGAAACGGTGCGACGTCGAGATGGGGCTTCAGTGGTTCGCTCGAGCCTTCATCGGAAAAACCCGTGAGGCGATCCTTGACGTAGGTCGCATAGCTGACCTTGCCGGTTTCGCCGTCGCTGACGACGTCGATACCGGCTTCGACCTGCCGCCGGACCACCTGCTCGACGCCGCGCCGGATGATCTCTTCGATCTCGGCAGCGTTTCCCGAGCCGCTCTCGCGCCGCTCGAGCGCCGCAAGAACCGCCTCGGTGCGCGGCAGGCTGCCGACGTGGGTGGTCAAGATCCGGTGCTGGCTGGTCTTCAAAGCAATCCTCCTAGATCGAACCGTCCTGCGCCGGCAGAGCGCCGAGTGCTCGCATGGATTCGTCGCGCAGCGTAGCCCAGAGACGAGCGGTGACAGCGCCGAAGCTGTCGTCCGACACGATTCGGCTGTCGCGCGTGCGAGGCCACCCGGTTGTGACGACGTCGATGAAACGCCCCGGCCGCGCCGACATCACGGCGACGCGGTCGGACAGCATCGCCGCCTCGTCGAGCGCGTGGGTGATGAGCAGCACGGTGGCTCCGGTCTGCCGCCAGATTCGCAGCAGCTCGTCACCCATCAGCAACCGCGTCTGCTGGTCAAGCGCGCCGAAAGGCTCGTCGAGCAAAAGAACGCGCGGCTCCAAAACGAGCGTGCGGGCGATGCACACACGCTGGCGCATGCCGCCGGAGAGCTGCGCCGGAAACGCCCGAGCGAAGTCGGCAAGCCCCATGAACGAGAGCATGTGCCCGACGCGGCGTTCGACTTCGGCCGCGGCGATCCCGCGACGGCGAAGCCCGAATGCGACGTTGTCCCAGACATTGAGCCAGAAGAAGCTGGCATCCTGCTGGAACACAGCCCCAACCCCATCGGGGACTGCGCCCACGAGGGCCTTGCCGTCAAACGTCGCGGTGCCTGACGTCGCAGCCGAAAGTCCGGACAGGATATCGAGCAACGTCGATTTGCCGCAGCCGGACGGCCCGACCACGGAGACGAATTCGCCTGGCGCGATGTCGAGATCGATCGATGCCAGTGCCTCAACGTCCGGCTGGCCGTCGCGGCCGGGATAGACCTTCCCGACATGGCGCAGGCTGATCTGCGGGGCGGCGATTTCAGCCACGGTAGCGGACCCACCTCTCCGCGAATTGAAGCGCGGTGTTGACGGCGGCGGCAAAGACGAAGAGCAGCATGGTGATTGCCATGATGTCAGTCACCGCATGCACATCCATGGCCCGGATCAGTGCAAATCCCAGCCCCGAAGTCGACGCGAACAACTCGCCGATCAACACGCCGAGAAGCGTCAGCGCGGTGCCGATCCGGACACCGCTCAGGATCTCAGGCAGCGCGGCTGGCGCCACAATCGTGGCCGCCGTTGCAACCGGCGACAACTGCATGATGCGTGCGGTCCGTTGATAGATCGGGGCGACGTTGCGCACCGCGTTCATGGTGAAAATCGCGATGGGAAACACGCCATGCAGTACGCCGAATGCCACCTTGGCCGATATGCCCAGGCCGAAAACAAGAAGGACGATGGGATAGAGCGTGATCTTGGGGATCGAATAGAGCGTGCCCAGGATCGGGTCGGCTACATCTCCGGCAAAGCGACGGAGGCCCAGCCAGATTCCGAGGACGATGCCTATCGCGATGCCGATGGCGTCTGCCATGGCGAAAGCTGCAAGCGTGCTTGCGATGTGCTTCCAGAACGACTCGGTCTGCAACAACGACCCGGCGCGGACGATGGTCGCGACCGGCGCGGAAACCGCATTCGAACCGATGACCCAATGCGCGAGCTGCCAGAGCACAAGAAGCCCCGCGGCCAGCACAAGATGGTCGAGGCGGGTCGATCTCATCGCTGACCAAAACGACGATGAAGCCGTCTTTCCCAGGCCGAAAGCGCTCCGTTGACGATCATCACCGCAGTCAGCAGCAGCAGAAGCAGGCCATACATTGTCCTGTTGTCAAAGTTGTCGTAAGCGAACGAGACGCGCTTGCCGATGCCCTCGGTCGCCAGGATGAATTCGCCGGCGACGATGCCGATTACCGAATAGGCGACGGCAAGCTTCACGCCGGTGACGAGATGGGGCGAGGCCGCCGGCAACCTGACGAGAAACATGTCCCGAAGCGCGTCCAGTTGGAGGATCGCGCTGGTGCGCGTGATGGCAGGCGGCACGTGGTCGAGACCGAGCGCGGTGTTCACGATCATGGCGACGACCCCGAAGATGGCGCCCATCACAATAAGTGCAGTGCGCCCGACGCCGAAGACCACGATCAGCAGCGGATAGAAGACGAACGTGGGGACGGCGTAATAAGCCGACAGTAGCGGTTCGATCGGCCGGCGCACCCGCGGCAAAGCATGCAGCCCCGCCCCGAACAGGAAACCGATCACGATCGACAGCAAGGCCGCGGCCGCGACATTGCTGAGCGTAAAAAAGATATCGCGGTTGAAGCGGCCGCTCCGCAAAATATCCCAGAACGAGGCCACCATTTCGGTCGGCGGCACCATCGTCACGCGCGTGATAACCCCAAGGCGGCAGAGCAGCTCAAGCGCGGCAAACGCGCCCAGCACAAACGCCGCTCTTGCGGCAGTGACCTTGATCGTTCGCAAGCGCTGCCAAAGCATCGCCAACTGTTGCGTGTCCGCCTGAAAGGTCAACGCGTCCCACAGTCACCGCGTCATAGAGGTCGCTGCAGGTCCTTGTGCAAGAACTGCTGGTCGATGACCGACTTCCAATTGACCGAGCCGTTGGACTCGCCAATTAATTGCAGGCCGTCGGACATTTTCGAGAGTGCTTCCTTGTCGAAACCGCCCGGCGACCATTCGCCCTTATAGCCGAAGTACTTGGGGAAATACGTCGCGACATCCTTGGGGTCTTGTTGCCAGACCTTGGCATAGATGCGGATCGCTTCGTCGTGATTGGCATAGATGAAATCGACGCCGCGGTTGTGGACCTTGACGAGCTTACGGACTGTGTCCGGGTGCTCTTGAGCGAACTTGCGCGTGGTAACGCCGACCAGCCAGGTCATCCGCGGTATCAAGTCGGCGAAGCGAAAGATGACGCGGTATTTTTCGGGCTGTAGCGTCAGGATCGGATCGATCAGCGGAGCGGCGTCGATACCGCCGGTATCGAGCAGCGTCAGCCCGCCACCGAAACCTCCCGTTGCGACCGGCTCGACTTTGCCGGTCATCCCGGTTTCCTTGAGAGCCAAACGCAGAAGCATCTCGCTGGTGGACTTCGGGCCGGTGAAACCGGCCTTCTTACCATCGAGGTCTTGGACTTTGTGAACGCCGCCCTTCGGGTTCGCCACCAATGCGATCTCGCCGATGTGGTCGCTGGCGGTGTTGACGATGACAAGATCGATACCCGAGCGCACAGCCGCAAGCGCCGCGGAGGTCGCCACCTCGCCGTAAGGAAGATCGCTTGCCAGCATATTGCGCAGAGTCGTGCCGCCCCCTCCGCCTGAAATAATCGTGTCGATCTTCAAGCCTTCGTCGGCGAAATACCCTTTCTCCTGCGCCACGGCCCACGGCAGCGTCGCAGTAACGCGACCAAACTGGCTTACGACCAGGTCCGCAGCGTTGGTCGACGAAGCGCCACAAACCGTCGACAAGGCCAAAGCGGTTGCCCAAGCGGACTGACGCAAGCTCATGTTTCACTCCCCGTTTCGAAGGTCCCCAATTGACGTAGAGACTATGTCATGACCGGTCGGACGAACAACGTTCACACGGGCCACCAAAGCTGTGGGAAGAGGCCCACAACCACATCGACCCTGATGACTTTGATGGCGACCTCACCTCTCGATTGTTTTGCCTAGGTTGGTCAGCCCATTGGCCGACCAGCTTAGGCAATGCAGTCGATAGCCCCTTGCTATCCGCCGCGGTGATATTGCTTGCGCGTGGGCTGAGGAATACGCGGCGTGTTCCGCGCGCGAGGCGAAATTGAAGAATGCAACCGCCAACGACCAGACGGCGATAGCCGCGCCGGACGATGTCGAAACGCCGGTCGTGGCCCTGGAACTCCAGCTGTCGGCCTACCGGGAACGGAGCCGCAGCAACCGTCCGGATTTCGCCAAGGCGTATGACGATTTGATCAATCGCCTCGGCACGCTCGACCGTGGCGACGTGGGACCCAAGATCGGCGATCGCCTGCCGCCGTTCACATTGCCCGATGAAAGCGGCCGGCTGGTGTCGCTTGGATCGCTGCTTGACCACGGGCCTGCGGTCATCAGCTTCAACCGAGGGCACTGGTGCCCGTATTGCAAGCTGGAGCTGCGGGCGCTCGCGGCGATCCACGGCCGGATCAACAACCTCGGGGCGCGGGTGATATCGATCATGCCGGATAGCGCGGCATTCACCACCGACTATGCGCAGCAAAACGACTTGCCCTTCCCGGTGCTCAGCGACGTCGATCTGGGCTATTCGCTCGCGCTCGGCCTGATTTTCTGGGTGGGGGCGGAAGTCCAGCGCCTTTACAAGGATGTCGGCATCGACCTGGAGAAATACCACGGCAATTCCGGCTACTTCCTGCCCATGGCCGCCAAGTTCATCGTCAGCCCGGACGGCATCGTGCGGGCCCGCCAGGTCAACATCGAATTCCGCAAGCGCATGGAGCCAGCCGAGGTTCTGGCCGCCCTTGAACGTCTGAACGCCCAGAAGCCCCCGCAAGGCGGGGCATAGCACTCCGCTATCGGATCCATCGTCGGACGATATTTCATCGACGGCGCGAACTCCGCCATTTTCCCAGCAACGCTCGATGACGGGCGTTCTGCAAATGGGAGAAGCTCATGTCTCAGAAACTCACAATGTCTCTTGCGATCGCGGCGGCGCTCAGCTCCGCGCTCGCGGCCACCGCGGTGTCCTCCTCGTCGGCACAGGCCGGCGCCAAGGAGAAGTGCTACGGCGTGTCGCTGAAAGGACAGAACGACTGCGCGGCCGGCGCCGGCACGACCTGTGCGGCAACTTCCAAGGTCGACTACCAGGGCAATGCGTGGCGGCTGGTCGACACGGGCACCTGCGTGACCACCCAAACCCCGCTCGGCCCCGGTTCGCTCACAGAGATCAAGCGTCGGTCCTGAAGCCCCGCGACGCCCAACGGAGGCCGGCGTCCCGCGCCGGCCTCCGCGGCGGCGATGGAGGAAAGTCATGCGCCCGCTCGTGCAGCATCCAACCTCGCAGTCTCTCGCCGGTGCGGGCCTCAAGCCCGAGCACGCGGAGGACATCGTCGCCGGCCCGCGCCGGGTCGATTTCTTCGAGGTCCACGCCGAGAACTACATGGGCGCCGGCGGCCCGCCGCATCGCCTGCTGCACCGGATTCGCGCCGACTATCCTTTGTCGATCCACGGCGTCGGCCTATCGATCGGCGGCACGGAGCCGCTCGATCGCGAGCATCTCAAGCGCCTTCGGCGCCTTATCGATATCTACCAGCCGGCGCTGTTCTCCGAGCACCTCGCGTGGTCGAGCCATGACGGTGTGTTCCTCAACGACCTGCTGCCCCTGCCCTACAACGAGATTTCGTTGGCCCATGTTTGCGCCCATGTCAGCGAAGTCCAGGACGCACTCGGCGTACGGATGCTGCTGGAAAATCCGTCGACCTACGTCGCGTTCGGCACCAGCACCATGACCGAAATCGAATTCCTTCGCGCGGTGGTCCAGCGCACCGGCTGCGGACTCCTTCTCGACGTCAACAATGTCCATGTGTCCGCGGTCAATCACGGCTTTGATGCCGCCGCCTATATCGGCGCCTTCCCCATCCAGCATGTCGGCGAAATTCATCTCGCCGGTTTCGCCGAGGATTGCGACAGCAGCGGCGCGCGCCTGCTGATCGACGACCATGGCCGCCCGGTCGCCGAGGCGGTGTGGGATCTCTATCGCCGCACGCTGGCGCGGCGGGTCGCGCCGACCCTGATCGAATGGGACAACAACGTGCCGGCGTTCGACGTGCTCGCCGCCGAAGCGGCGCGCGCCCATGCCGCGATGTTTGCGGTGACCAAAGCGCAGGCAGCCTGATCCATGCTGGCGCTTTCAGTTGAAACCGGCATGGCTCAGCTTCAGCGCGCTTTCGCCGAAGCTGTGCTGTCGTCCGACGCCCCGGTTCCGGCCGCGATTCGGCGTGCATCGGGCCCGGCTCATGCCAGCCGTTTCGGCGTCTATCGCAACAACGTTATTGCCAGTCTGATCAAAGCGGTCGGGGCGCGCTATCCGGTGGTGCGAAAGCTCCTGTGGGACGATGCCTTCAACCACGCCGCCTATCTCTATGTCATGTCCGAGCCACCGCGTTCGCCGGTGCTGCTCGAGTACGGCGAGAGCTTTCCGCGCTTCTTGCGAAGCATCGGCGACGGCGTTCCAGCCGCTTATCTTGCCGATATCGCCGAACTGGAATCCGCCCGCGTCCGCGCCTATCACGCGGCTGACGCCGCGCCGCTCGCTCCTGAGGTATTCGCCGCGATCCCATCCGACGACTGGCCGGAGCTTCGTGTCACGCTGCATCCATCGCTGACGTTGCTGAAATCGGACTTCCCGATTGTCAGCATTTGGGAAGCGAACCTGAACGCCAACGACAACATGCTGCCAGCGTGGCGGCCCGAATGCGCGCTGGTGGCGCGCCCCGATCTCGATGTCGAGGTCAGGCTTATCCCGGCGGCAGTCCACGCGTTCATTGCGGCGCTCGCCAGCCGTAATACGGTGGGCGCTGCGATCGAACAGGCGGCGACCCTGCCAGGCTTCGATCTGGGCGAATGCTTCAGCATCCTGATCGCGGCGCGGCTGGCCGTTGGATCAGCCCGCCTCCCGGCTTGTTCAAGTAATTGAGATATCACGGTTTTCTGATGTGGCGCCGACGAAAGCGCATCCATAGCTTTTATGTATGGAGCAGATAGGCAATGGAACCTTGTTCCATTCGCCACTGGCTGTAGCAATGAGCTCGAAACCGCGAGGAGCGGACCATGAAAGAGCCGGGCACCGAGACTCGACCCCGCGTCGTCATCGTCGGCGGCGGCTTTGCCGGGTTGTCCGCCGCCAAGGCGCTGGCCAAGGCTCCATTTGACGTCACACTGATCGATCGCAACAACCATCATCTGTTCCAGCCGCTGCTCTACCAGGTGGCGACCGCGGGGCTCTCGCCGGCCGACATCGCTTCGCCGATCCGCAGCATCGTCGGCCGGCAACGCAACACCAGGGTGATGCTGGCGGAGGTCACCGGGGTCGACACGGTCCGCAAGGAAGTGGTCGCCGACGGCCGGCGCGTGCCGTTCGATCATCTCATCGTTGCGACCGGCGCGCGTCACGCCTATTTCGGCCATGACGACTGGGCCGAGTTCGCGCCCGGGCTGAAGACCATCGATGACGCCACGTATCTGCGCCGCCAGATCCTGCTGGCCTTCGAGCGCGCCGAGAACGAGGCCGATGCCGGCGAGCGGCAGCGGCTGCTGACCTTCGTCGTGATCGGCGGCGGTCCGACCGGTGTCGAGATGGCCGGCGCCATCGCCGAGCTTGCCAGGCGCGCCCTCGCTGCCGATTTCCGTTCCATCGATCCGCGCAGCGCCCGCATCATCCTGGTCGAGGCCGCGCCGCGGGTGCTGACGCCGTTCGACGAGAAGCTCTCCGAAACTGCCCGCCGTGGCTTGGAGCATCTCGGCGTCGAGGTCCGGCTTGGCGAAGCGGTGACCGATTGCAGCGATGAGGGCGTTCGCCTCGGCAGTGACTTCATCCCGGCCCGCACCATCATCTGGGCGGCGGGCGTGATGGCGTCGCCGGCGGGACGCTGGCTCGGGGCCGAAACCGATCGCGCCGGCCGCGTCAAGGTCGGCGCCGACCTGACCGCGCCCGGCCATCCCGATATCTTCGTCATCGGCGACACCGCGGCGGTTGTCGCGCCTGGCGGCACGATGCTCCCTGGCGTCGCGCCGGTTGCCAAGCAGCAGGGGCAATACGTGGCCCGCGTCCTGCTTGCGCGGCACCAGGGCCGCACGGTCCCGCCGTTCCGCTATCGCGATTACGGCCTGCTCGCCACCGTCGGGCGGTCCCGCGCGATCGCCCAATTCGGCCGCTTCCATGTGACCGGCTGGATCGCGTGGGTGCTGTGGAGCGTCGCCCACATCTATTTCCTGATCGGCTTCCGCAACCGCTTCATCGTCGCGCTCAACTGGGCCTGGAGCTACATCACGTTCCAGCGAGGCAGCCGGCTGATTACTGGACTTCAAGCGCCGCCGCTGGAGGATAAGCGCCAGGATAAGCACCAGGTGCCGAGAACCGAGCTTCGTTCGAAAGCGAGCTAGGGCCAACGCTCTGGCGGGGGAACATTCGAATGGAAATGCACCAGGTCCGGTATTTCCTGGCCGTCGCCCGGACGCTGAATTTCACGCGGGCCGCGGAGGAGTGCCATGTTGCGCAGCCTTCGTTGACGCGCGCCATCAAGCTCCTCGAAGGCGAGCTCGGCGGCGACCTGTTCCGCCGCGAGCGGCCGCGGGCGATGCTGACGCCGCTCGGCGAGCGCATGTTTCCGCTGCTCAAGCAGTGTTACGACAGCGCCCAGGCGGCGCGGGCTCTGGCCACCATGATCAACGATGGCGAGGTCGGCGTGCTCAAGCTCGCGGTTTCCAGCAGCATCGAGCTTGGCTTGATTCTGCCGCACGTCAGCGAGCTGAAATCGAACTTCAGCGACATCGAGCTGAAGATCAACCGCGGCACCGGTCCGCAGATCGTCGAGCTGATGAAGGCCGGCGAGGTCGAGCTCGCCGTTGCCGCCGAGATCGGCGAGACCTGGGACCGGCTGGATCGCTGGAAGCTGTTCGAGGAGCCGTTCGACGTGGTGCTGAGCCGGAGCAATCGCCTGGCCAGCCAGGAGCACATCGGATTCGAGGATCTGAAATCCGAGCGCTTCCTGCTACGCAGTCATTGCGAGCGCGGAACCGAGATTGCCGATGTGCTGCGCACCAAGGGACTGAACGCCGACCATCGTCACGAGGTGTCGTCGGACCAGGACCTGATGGCCCTGCTCGAGGCCAACATCGGCATCGGCTTCCTGCCGCGCTCGATCGCCTCGCCGCACGGTTTGCTGCGCACCGCGATCAAGGGCGTCGACTTGAGGCGAACGGTGTTTCTCTATGGCGTGGCCGGCCGCCAGCGCACGCCTGTTGCCGCCACCTTCATGAAGATGCTGCGTGCGGCGAACTGGAACAAGCGGACCGAGTGAGGCTGCGTTTGCCGTCGGGGCGATCCTTAATCACTGCAACGCGCCGATCAGCTCCTCGACGGCCATGCGCTTGCGATAGTCCGGGTCGACGAAGCGGGCCTTGATGCGACCGTCGCTCCCGACCACGAAGGTTGCCGGAATGGGGAGCATCCAGCTGTCGTTGCCCTGATAGATCGGCAGGGGACGCCCGATCTTGGCCATGTATTCTTCCATTTCGGCGCCGACCCAGATCGCGAGATTGAGGGTCATGGCGTAGCCGTTGTCCATATCGGTCAGGATCGGGAATTTGGCATCGGCGTCGCTTTTCATTTCCTCAGCAAACTGCTGCCGATCGGGGATGATCGCCACCATGCGGGCCCCGTGCGCCTCGATGCGCGACTGGGCCCTGCTGAGAGTGTTGATGCTGATGCGGCAGTAGGGGCACCAGTGGCCGCGGTGGAAGGTCACTACGGCCGGCCCTTGCGAGATCAGGTCTTTCAACGTCAGGAGCCGCCCCCGTTCGTCAGGCAGCGCGAAGGGCGGCATCTGGTCGCCGATCTTCGGTGCGGTTTTGCCGGCATCGTGCTGACGCAGGCGCGCCACCAACCGGTCGACGATCGCGGCCGAAGCCGGATGCTGCTTGCGCACCGCACCCGCAAACAGATCGAGCCGCTCGCCCATCGACCCGTCGAGGTCGCGGGCCTGCTGGAACACCTGCTTGAGATCGGTCACCACGATTTCGGCAGCCATCGGGTTCAGTCCTTGCCGGACGCGTCACAATTGATATGAGATCACGCGCCTGAATGACGATTTTTAGCGCATTTCTCGATAGCAGGGCTCTATGAAGCGGAATCGCACCCATCATTGATGGGAGACGGCAACCATCCGGCGAGGAGCAGGAAGGGTGACGCCCCGTTCGGGGACAACGGGGCGTCACGATGCGACGGGGCTGGGGGGAGCGCAGCCGTCACATGTTGTGGTCGTTCGGGTCCTTGCGGACGTCGCCGATGAACAGCACCACCGGCTGGTCGCTCAGGTTCTTCCACCAGTGCGACGTGCCGTGGGTCTCGGCGCGGATATCGCCGGCCTTGTGCGTGATCGGGCCGGCGCAGTTGCTGGCGTATTCGTGGATTTCGCCCTCCGCGACATAGATCAACGCCGGGCGATCGTCGTGGCTGTGCCACGGCACGATGCCGCCGGGCTGGATCACCATCTTGCGAAAACGCAGCTCGCGACCCTTGATCTTGGCCATCTCCTTGCCGAGGTCGATCGCTCCAAGCGTGGTGTCGGTCACGCCGACGGCCGCGAAACTGACGGCCTCGCGCGCATTCGGCTTGGACAGGCCGGCGGGGCATTCGCCGGCCTGGGCGCTGAACGCGAACCCGGCGACGAACACGATGGCGGCAGCCGAGCGAACCCAGCCGCTGTTGGCATTGAGTTTGGACATCCTGGTCTCCTCTGTTTGGCTGTGGCTCGGATGAGCCGTCCAGTGATTGCGATGATGCGGCGTGCCGTTTCGTCAAGGAAATGCCGGGTCGCTTTGATCTCGATAGCAGCGTGCTATCTGCGACCCGGCGCGCGGTCAGGCCTTCACGCTCGAGGTGATGGATGCGATCACCATCGACGCCATCTTGAACTGGTCGGCGCGGTTGACGACGCCGTGGCGCGCCGCGATCCAGGCGAAGTCGGTGTAGACCGTCCACACCGCGCCTCCGTTGTCCTGGGTCACCAGAAGCCGCACCGGCCAGTCGAGGCCCGCGTTGGGATTCGAGGTGATGAACTGGGTGCCGAGCGGGGGATTGCCGAACACCAGCAGAGTCGATGGATTGAGTTTGATGCCGGCGCTGGCCGCGAGCGTCTGCTGGTCGATCTCGCTGAAGAACATGATGCCCTTGGCGGCGATGTCCTTCTTCAGGCGCTCGATCGTCTCGACGAAGCCATACGCGCTTTTGACGCGGACCACTCCGTCGCTCGACTTCATCTTCGCGTTTGCCGCTGGAGCCGCGGCAAGCGCTGCCGCGGCCACGCCGGTGAGTCGCAGGAATTTCGCTCGGGTCAACATGGCATCGTCCTCGTGTTTCGACCGCGCATGATTGCGCTGGTGCCTCGATGAACATGCGCCCGTGCGAGGGCCGGCTGAATTACCGATGGTCTCTCGATCCGATAGCCTTCATGCATCGGCAAAGAAAAACCGCCGACCGAGCGGGCCGGCGGTTTCGGCAAGGATCGTGCGGTCAGGCGCGGGCCGGGGTCAGCGCCGGGATGCGGCCCGTCCAGATCAGGTGGTCGAGCGAAATCGCGCCCGGCCCGCGCGCGATGATCAGCGTCAACAATGACAGCCAGAGGATGTGTTCGGGCCAGCCACCGGGCACGACGAAGAGCTGGATCACCATGGTCATGCCGAACAGACCGAGCGCCGAGAGCCGCGAGGCGAAGCCCAGCACCAGCAGAACCGGAAACACATGCTCGCCGATGGTGCTGAGGTAGGCCGCGAGATCCGGCGGCAGCAGCGGGACTTTGTACTCCTCGCGGAACAGATAGAACGTCTCCTCGCGGATCGAGAAGCCGTTCACCTTGGTCTGTCCCGAGCGCCAGAACACGTCGGCGACCGCGACGCGGGCCGCCAGCGCAATGACGCTGTAGGGAATGCGTTCGGCCAGGTCGCGGCCCTTTTCCAGAATGTCGCGCACACGCATGGGGGTCTCCTGTCGGTTGAATTGCCGGCATGAAGCCCGATGGCGCGCATTTCCGAAAATGCCGTGTGGCTATCGTCTCTGTAGCCAACCGGCATTTCCGGTGAAGGCAGCCGCCCGGCATGGTGCCCAACGAAACGGCGCAAACGCACCCGTCACCGAAGGGACCAGGCCATGAATATCCAAACACCGCTCCGCCTCGAACACAGCACCCGCGCGCTCGACGGCAAGGTATCGCTCGTCACCGGCTCGACCAGCGGCATTGGCCTCGGCATTGCCCGAGCGCTCGCCGCGGCAGGGTCCGCCGTGGTCCTCAACGGTTTCGGCAAGCCCGAGGATATCGCCGAGGCCCAGGCGCGGATCGGCGCCGAGTTTGGTGTCAAGGTGCGCTATTCGCCGGCCGACATGTCGAAGGCCGCGCCGATTGCCGACATGGTCGCGGCGACAGTGAGCGAATTCGGCCGTCTCGACGTGCTGGTCAACAACGCCGGCATCCAGCACGTCGCCCCGCTCGAACAATTCCCGATCGAGAAATGGGACGCCATCCTCGCCATCAACCTGTCGTCGGCGTTTCACACCACGCGCGCGGCGCTGCCCGCCATGCGCAAGAACGGCTACGGCCGCATCATCAACATCGCCTCGGCGCACGGCCTGGTCGCCTCGCCGTTCAAGGCGGCCTATGTCGCGGCCAAGCACGCCGTTGTCGGCCTCACCAAGGTGATCGCGCTCGAAACGGCCGAGGCCAACATCACCTGCAACGCCATCTGCCCCGGCTACGTCTACACGCCGCTGGTCGAGGCGCAGATCGAAGGGCAGGCCAAGGCGCACGGCATCCCGCGCGAGCAGGTGATCCGCGACGTGCTCCTGGCTCAACAGCCGAACAAGCGCTTCGCCACGGTCGAAGAGCTCGGCGCGCTGTCGGTGTTTCTCGCAAGCGACGCGGCGGCCTCCATCACCGGCACCGCCCTGCCGGTGGACGGCGGCTGGACCGCGCATTGAGGCGGCGGGCCGCCCGACGCCCCGCGGGCGGCTCGTCGCTCATTCGATCTCAGGAGGGAAAAATGGACGCGGTGACCAAGCTGAACGAGGCGCGGCGCACGGACCGGAAAAAGGACGAGCGCCAGATCGTGCTGGTGCTTCAAGGCGGCGGCGCGCTCGGCGCCTACCAGGCCGGCGTCTATCACGCGCTGCACGAGCACGGCATCGAGCCGGATTGGATCATCGGCACCTCGATCGGCGCCATCAACGCCAGCCTGATCGCCGGCAATGCGCCGGCCGACCGCCTCGAAGCGCTGAAGCAATTCTGGACCCGCATGGCCTACCGGCCGCCGTTCGGGGTGCCGGCCTGGACCGGCCTGCCGGACACGGTCTCCTATTGGAAGACGCTGTTGCGTGGCATTCCCGATTTCTTCAAGCCAAATCCCGGCGCGTTCCTCGGCACGCATGTGCCGCTCGGCACCGACTGCGCCGGTTTCTACTCCACGACTCCGCTGGAGCAGACATTGCTGGAGCTGGTCGACTTCTCGCTGGTCAACCAATGCCGGCCGCGTCTCACCGTCGGCGCCGCTCACGTCCGCACCAGCATGATGAAGTACTTCGACAGCCGCGACGGCGAGCTCGGCGTCAAGCACATCATGGCCTCGGGCGCGCTGCCGCCGGCGTTCCCGGCGGTGCGAATCGACGGCGAGCTCTATTGGGACGGCGGCATCCTCTCGAACACGCCGACCGAGGCGATCTTCGACGACAATCCGCGCAAGAACTCGCTGATCTTCGCCGTGCATCTTTGGAACCCGATGGGGGAGGAGCCCAACACGATCTGGGAGGTGCTGAACCGCCAAAAGGACATCCAGTATTCCAGCCGAGTGGCAAGTCACATCGCGCGGCAGCGGCAGATGCACCACATGCGCCACATCATCAACGATCTTGCAAAGCTCCTGCCCGAGGACGTCCGCCGACGGCCCGACGTGCGTGAGCTCACCGCCTACGGCTGCCCGACCGTCATGCATGTGGTGCGCTTACTCGCGCCCCAGCTCGACAACGAGAACCACACCAAGGACGTCGACTTCAGCCCCACCAGCATCCGTGCGCGCTGGGAAGCGGGCTACACAAAAACCATGCACGCCCTGGACGAGGCGCCGTGGAACAACGAGTTCGACCCGCTTCAAGGCGTGATCCTGCACGAGCCGAAGACAGAGATGCTTGAGGCGGCGGAATAGCCGCTCGCCGCCATCGGCAAGCGAGGGATCCAAACCATGTCTCAGATGTCGCAAGCAATGGATATGCACCGCATGAGCGCGCCTGCGGGTTCGCTTCATGTCCTGCGCCGGACCGTCATCATTGGGCTGACGGCGTTTCTCACCGTCGTCGATCTGTTTGCGACGCAAGCCATCCTGCCATCCCTGGCGCAACACTATGGTGTCACACCGGCGGCGATGGGCTTCGCCGTCAACGCCAGCACGATCGGGATGGCGGTTGCCAGCCTCGTCGTCGCCCTGTTCAGCCAGCGCCTCGGCCGGCGAGCCGGCATCCTGGTGAGCCTGTGCTTGCTATCAGTGCCCACGGCGCTGCTCGCGGTCGCGCCGGATCTGACGACCTTCACCCTGCTTCGGATCATTCAAGGCCTCTGCATGGCCTCGGCGTTCACGCTGACGCTGGCTTATCTCGGTGAGGAATGCAGCGCCGCGGATGCCGGAGGCGCCTTTGCCGGCTACATCACCGGGAACGTCGCCAGCAACCTGGTGGGGCGGCTGATCTCTGCCGGCGTCGCCGACCACCTGGGGCTCGCCGCCAACTTCTACTTCTTCGCGGCGCTGAATGTTGCCGGCGCGGTGCTGGTCTATTTCACCATGCGCTCGACCATGGCGATGCCGTCGGCCGCGACATCATCCTCGCCCGCGGCTTGGAAGCAGCACCTTCGCAACGGGCCGTTGTGTGCGGCGTTTGGCATCGGCTTCTGCATCCTGTTCGCATTCATCGGCACGTTCACATACGTCAATTTCGTCCTGGTCCGGGAACCGCTCCTGCTCGGCAGAATGGAGCTGGGCTTCGTCTATCTGGTTTTCCTGCCGTCCATCATAACGACGCCGTTCGCCGGTCATGTCGCGCAGCGCTTCGGCACGCGGCTGACGGTGTGGAGCTCGTTGGCGTTGGCGGCGCTCGGCCTGCCGCTGCTGCTGGCGCCGAGGCTTTCTGCGGTGATCCTCGGTCTGATGCTCGTCGGCGTCGGCACCTTCTTTGCGCAGGCCGCCGCCACCGGTTTTGTCGGCCGCGCCGCAACGGCGGACCGTGGTTCGGCGAGCGGCATCTACCTTGCCTGCTATTTCGCAGGCGGACTCGCCGGCAGCGCCGTCCTTGGCCAGCTGTTTGATCAGTCCGGCTGGAGGGCATGCGTGGCCGGTATCGCGCTTTCTCTAGGCGCGGCGGCGGCCCTCGCCTTTCTGCTGAAGCTTCACGCTATTTCCGTCGCGATTGGGAAAACAGCGGATCTTCGGCCTGGGTCTCCCGATGTCGCCTAAATGACCCATCGCGGACATCCGCTACGGCGAGCCGAGGCGCGTTGAAGTCCATTTCGCCCCCACCAAGACACTCGTTTGAACCGCTACGATGGGGCCTCCTGAGCCTTGGGGGCGGACATGAGGCGGCGGGACTTCATCGCGCTTGTGGGTTGCTGCATGGATCCATGGCCGTGCGCCGTGCGAGCACAGCAGGCAAACCGCTTACGGCGCATTGGTGGCTTCCGGGGATGACGACGCGGAAATGAAGGCGCGCCTGGCATTTCGACAGAGACTCGAAAAACGTGGGTGGTCCGAGGGAAGTAATGACCGAGACTCATGCGATCATCATTTCACGGTTCTATTCTGTTGTAATCGGCGTGCTCCGTTTGTCGCGGAAACAAGCCCTCAAAAAATTGTTTTGGACTGTTGTACTCATGCACTTGGAGCCCAGGGCAACCTTGGATAGCGTTCATGTGTGGGGCGGGTTGTAAGAAGAAGAATTCAGTTCCTGTTGTTGGCGGGTGCCGGTGCGCTATCTGTCGCCACGGCCTCGGCCGCCGATTTGGGCGTCACGCCGGCCATTGCTCCGGCTAGCGCCGACCCCTGGAACGGGTTGTATTTCGGTGCCGGCTTCGGTGCCGGCTTCGGCGATGCTCGAACTGCCGTGGCGGACCGGCTGGCGGGTGAGCAGGTCACTACCAACCCGCCAGGTTCCGTCGTCTCCGACGGCGCCGGCTCGGCGAGCCTCAATGGCCGCGTGACCGGCTCGGTGGCCGATCTTTTTGCCGGGTACAACATGCGGTGGGGCGGCCCACTCGTCGTTGGCGGGCAGATCGAAGGTACGGCGTTCAGCGACATTACTACGAATACGAGCGGCTCGTATCGATCAACCCAAACGGATACGATAGTGTCCGATGGCGTCAGCACGCTAAGGACGGTCAATAACACCGTCTCGTTTGACCACGTCGAGAAGCTGCGTTCGATGTTCTCCGCGGTGGGCCGTGCTGGTTTGCTGCTCCCCGACCGCACATTGCTTTACCTGCTCGGTGGTGGAGTCCTCGGCCATTTCACGATGCCGGACGCTAGCGGCATTTTTGGCGACAATCCCATAGGCCGCGCCCGCGATACATGGGTCCTGGGCTACACCGCGGGCGCCGGAGTGGAGCACCGCATCACTCCGAATTGGTCGCTGCGCACCGAATATCGCTACATTCACTTCGACATCGACCGCGACCAATCGCGCATTTCTTCGCAACAAGCCGCGAGTCCTGATGCGGGTGCGACCTCTACTGCGGGTGGCTTCAGTCGCACCCGCAGCACGGCGTTCGACCTCCATCTCGCCAAGCTGGGCCTCGTCTATGCACCATGGGCGACGGATACAAGATCTGGCGCTTACGCCGCTGTACGTCCCACCAAGGCGACGGCTTCGCTGCTGGGCGGCGGCGACCCCTGGACTGGGATTTATTGGGGCGCCTCGTTTGGCGCTGGAACCGGCCGGTCGCGCACGGCTCTGCGCCAGAGCGAAACAGGCGCGTCCGAGTCTATCGATTCCGGCATACCGTCGAGCGAAAGCTTCAGTTCCAATGGCGCAGGGAGTATCAGCGGGCGCGTCACCGGCTCTGTGGTGGACCTGTTCACCGGCTACAATTTGCGATGGGGCGGCCCGTTCGTGATCGGCGGCCAGATCGAAGGCACCGTGTTCAGCGACGTCGTCCTCGACGCCAGTGGGACTACGACGAGCCAAAGCACCAGGGTTTCCAGCGGCTTCCCGACGCTGACAACGTCGACCACGACCTTTGACAATACCGATAAGCTGCGTTCGATGGTCTCCGCGGTCGGCCGCGCCGGATGGCTGCCCACCGACCGGACCCTGCTCTACCTGCTCGGCGGCGGCGTGCTCGGCCACTTCACGCTTCCGGAAACAACCGACATCCTGACCACCGGCAACAAGTGGGCGCTTGGCTACACGGTGGGGGCCGGGGCGGAGCATCGCATCACGCCGAACTGGTCGCTGCGCGCCGAGTATCGCTACGTCCACTTCGACATCGACCGCCAGCAATCCTTTGAACTTGCGCAAAGCTTCGTCGACGGTACGACGGCGTCCGCTACCACCGATTTAATCAACCGCAACCGGACCACGGCATTCGACTTCCACCTGGGCAAATTGGGCATCGTCTACACGCCGTGGGCGACGGATCCCGCTGCTGGCGCCTACGCAGCGACGCTTCCGGCAAAGTCGATGACTAGACTGCTGGCCAACAGCGATCCTTGGAGCGGGGTCTATGTGGGAATCTCATTCGGCGCCGGCGCCGGAGGCGCGCGAACCGGGTACGCCAGCGATTTCAGCGACACGTTCATGAACGCGCCCCAGACATCGATCACCACCGACCGCGGTTCCGGCAATCTCGACGGTCGCGCAACCGGCTCGGTGGTGGACCTGTTCGCCGGCTACAGCATGCGCTGGGGCTCGTATGTGGCAGGAGCGCAGCTCGAAGGCACCCTGTTCAGCGACGTTGCGTTGAAGACCAGCGGATTTCTCGAAACGCGGAACACCCAAACCGCCGATGGCGAAGTCCTAGGTGCAAGCACCCGCGCACAGACCGTCGATCACGTCGACGAACTGCGTTCGATGGTCTCCGCGGTCGGCCGCGCCGGCTGGCTGCCCACCGATCAGACGCTGGTCTACCTGCTCGGCGGCGGCGTGCTCGGTCATTTCGTGGTTCCAGATGTCGACCGTCTTGGCGGCGGAGAGAGCGGCAAGTGGGCGCTGGGCTATACGGCGGGCGCTGGAATCGAGCATCGCTTCCTGCCGCGGTGGTCGTTGCGTGCCGAGTATCGCTACGTCCATTTCGATATCGATCGGGACCAATCGTCGATCAGCGCGAACGCCCGAACCAACTCGCCACCGTTGGGTGTGACAGACATAACCACGAAGGCCCAAAGGACTGCCTTCGACTTCCATCTAGCCAAGCTCGGCATCGTTTATACCCCGGGGGCGGTGGATGCGCCGGCCGGCATGCTGCTTCCGGTGAAGGCGGCGAGAAGGATGCTGGCGTCCACCGATCCCTGGAACGGGGTGTATTTCGGCGCCTCGGTTGGCTCCGGCGGCGGCGACGCACGCACCCATCTCACCGAGAGTTCGACAGACATCTCTTTAACGGACTCCGGAGCATCCGGCGGCGCCTCGAGCAGCATCGGTTCCGGTCATCTCGATGGACGAATCACTGGCTCGATGGTCGACCTGTTCGCCGGGTACAACGTCCGCTCGGGCGGCTCCTATGTGGTGGGCGGGCAGATCGAAGGCACCGTGTTCAGCAGTATCGCGGCGAACACAACCGGATTGTCCGCATCGAGCCAAACCGTGACCACGATCACCGATGGCGTGGGTACCGTGACATCGACTGCCGACTTCAGTCGTCCGCAAGACCGTACCGAAGAACTCCGGTCGATGGTGTCTGCTGTCGGCCGCGCAGGCTGGCTGCCCGCCAACGACACATTGCTCTACCTGCTCGGCGGCGCGGTGCTGGGGCACTTCGTGGATCCAGCCACGACCCCCCTCTACGGCATCGATTCTCTCGGAAAGGATCGCAACAAGTGGATCCTCGGGTACACGGCGGGCGCCGGTGTCGAGCACCGCTTCGCCAGGAACTGGTCGGTGCGCGCCGAATATCGCTACCTGCACTTCGACATCGATCGCCATCAGGCCCACAGCGATTCGACTACCGGCGTAACATTCCCCTTCACGAGCACGGGCTCGTTCGTCCACGAAGAGAGCACCGCCTTCAACCTGCATCTGGCAAAGTTCGGCATCGTGTACACGCCGACCGCTCACTGAAAGCCGCCGAAGGGCAACCCTAGCAGCTGGGATATCCCAGTGAGACTCGCAAATTGCCGTCTCAACTTGCGGGTTGTAGGGCACGTTCAGCGGTTCGGGTTTTCCGCCTTACCGCTGGCAGCTGTTTGCTTGCTGGACACTCGGGCGGGGAGCCACAAATGGCCAGGGACAGCCCGGTTTGACGCGGACGTTTGCCTGCTGAGCTCGGTCTAGGAAATTGGGCCTTCGACTCGTTTGGCGCCGAAGTCGCGAACACCCATCACCGCCCCGAGCTACCGCGGCCGCGGTTGCGGCGGTGGAACAATGCCGGATTTCGCCACGCGCGGCCGCGGCCGGCCGCCATCGCTCAGCGCGCAGATCACGACGATCTCATCCGGACGCGGCGCGCCGCCGATCGTCACCGTCAGCGTGTCGATCTCGTTGAACGACCAGACGTCGTCCTTATGACCCAGCGGAATGTCGATCGATGCGCCGGCGGCGCCGATCTTGACGTTCGACGGGATGATCGCTTGACCGCCACCGATGGCGTCGCGCATCGGCTTGCCCATGCGCGGATGCAGCAGCCCCGCCGCGTGTTCGATCTCACCGCTGGTGCCGACAATGGCGGCCTTGCCGTATGACACTGCCGCATGCGGGAGCACCGCCAGGCATTCCTTGACCAGCCGCTCGCCAAGCTCCGCGCCGATGGGCAATAGCGCATTGAGGTCGTCGGTCGCTTTACCCGCGAGCGGGTTGGCAATCACCGCGCAAGCCGCAACGCGCGTCACCGGCTCGATTGCGGGAAGCCCTTCGAAGTGGACGGTGTCCTTGACGATGACGACGCGGCGGATGTCCATGTTCACGTCCCCACGAGACGATCGAAGTTCTGGCTCAAGACCCGATCCGCCTGCTCGGGCGGCAGCGCATCCCGCACGAACGTGACCGGATTCGGCACCACCAGCGGAAATGGCGCGTCACTACCCATGACAAAGTGCTCGACCGGGACGATCGAGGTGGCGAACCGGAGGATTGCCGGATCGAAGCAGGCGGTGTCGTAGTAGAGCGTCGCCAGGTAGTCGCCAATCGAGCGCTTCAGATGGCCGTAAGGGTGCTTCGGATTGGTGTCGATCTCGCACTGCATCCGGGCGCGCAGCACCAGACTGAATGCGCCGGTGTGGGCAAACAGCAGCTTCAGCTTCGGCCAGCGGTCGAGGAAACCGGAGCACACAATGTTGAGGATGTTGATGGTGTTGTCGAACAGGTAGCCGGCGACAACCGTCAGCTCGTACTGCCGTGTGCGGTCGCGGCCGGCAGGATCGGCCGGATGCACGAACAGCGGTGCATCGAGGTCGCGTGCCGCCTCGAACACCGGATTGAACTGATCGGAATGCAGGTAAACGCCGCGCACGTTGGAGGCGACGTGGCCCCCGACAAAACCGTGCTCGCGCACGCAACGACGCAATTCGGCGGCGGCGGCGGCCGGATCCTGCAACGGCAGGAACGCCCAGCCGCCGAACCGCTTGTTGCCGGCGATCGACGCCGCCAAAGAGTCGTTGTAGCGGCGCGCGGCGTCGATCGCGATTTTCGCCTCCAAGTGATAGTCGATGAACGGCGTCGCCAGCGACAAGATGGTGCGGTCGATGCCGAGACGATCGAGACGCTCGGTCTGGCGATCCATCTCGAAGAACGCAGTGTTGAGATCGAACCGCGTACCGCGAATGCGGACATCGACGTCTTCGCCCTCGGTCCGCTCTACCTTCACGGCGAACTCGTCCCGACCCTCCATAAACCGCAGAAAGTCCTTCGGGACGAAGTGGCAATGCATATCGGTGATCATGCCGGTCACAGTCCGAGATAGGCGACCTTGAGCCGCTCGTCGTTGAGGAGGTCCGCGCCCCGCCCCCCAAGCACCAAGCGTCCGTTCTCCAGGACGTAGGCGTGATCGGCGGTGGTCAGAACATGATGCACGTTCTGCTCGACGATGAAAACGGTAAGTCCACGGCTTCGCAGATCCTTGATGACCTCGAACAGCAGCTTGACGTAGATCGGCGCCAGACCTTCGGTCGGCTCGTCAAGCAGCAGGACGCGGGGCTTCGCCATCAGCGCACGGCCGATTGCCAGCATTTGCTGTTCGCCGCCGCTTAGCGAGCGTGCCACCTGCTGGGACCGCTCCGCCAGCACCGGCAAGATCCGATAGACCTCTCGCAACGTTTCGCGTGCGCTCGCCCGTGCCGCCGGCGCGTAGGCGCCGATCTCGAGGTTTTCCAGCACCGTCATGAACGGGAACAGCCGCCGTCGCTCCGGCACAAGCACCAGGCCGCGTGCCACGCGCTCGTAGGCGGGAACATCGGACAGGCGCGCGCCATCGAGAAGAATGTCGCCGGTGTGCGTCGTGCGAAGGCCCGCGAGGGTGAACATCAGCGTGCTCTTGCCGGCCGCATTGGCGCCGACCAGACCGACGATCTGCCCAGTCGGAACCGTCAGGCTGACGTCGTGCAGCACCTGCACCGGGCCGTAGGAGGCGTTCAGCGACTTCACCTCAAGCAAGGTTCATCTCCTCGCCGAAGTACGCCTTTACCACTGCGGGGTCGCGCGCCACCTGCTGCGGCGTACCCGTCGCAATCAGCTCGCCGCGGTTCAGCACGACAATCCGCGTCGCAGTCTTCATGATCGCGTGCAGCACATGTTCGACCCAGATCACGGTGATATCGCGTGCAGGCAAGCCCGCGACCAACTCGGTCATCGACTTGACCTCGGTTGGCGTCAGGCCTGCCATGATCTCGTCGAACAAGACCAGGCTTGGCTGCATGGCGAGAGCCCGCGCGACCTCGAGGCGCTTGAGGAGGCCGACGGTCAAAGTACCGATCGGGGCTTCCGCGTAGGCCGTGAGGCCGACATCGGCGAGCGTCGCCTCGGCCAGCGCGCGGGCACGGCTGAGCGAGGGTTCGCGCTGGAAGGCGCTGAGCATGACATTTTCGACCACCGAGATTTGCTTATAAGGCTTCGGGATCTGGAACGTACGCGCGACGCCGAGGCGCGCGATGCGATGGGCCGGCCAGCCGGTGATATCTTGTCCTGCGAACGAAATCGCGCCTTCGCTCGGCTGAAGCACGCCAGCAATCAGATTATAGAGCGTGCTCTTGCCGGCGCCGTTCGGCCCGATCAGCCCCAGCAGCTCGCCGCGCTCCACGGCCAGGTCGACGCTGCGGACGGCCCAAAGCGAGCCGAAATTCCGGCTCACGTTGTCGATCTTCAGGATCGGGCTCACGGCCGGCCGTCTCGCCTGCCGGCGAGGCGGCTCAATGCGCCGGCAATGCCGCTCGGGAAATACAGCATCACCACGATGAGGCCGGCGCTGTAGATCACCAGATGCAGTCCGGCGGCGGCGTTGCCGAGATAGGAGCGCAACAGCTCCGAGAGCGGCGTGATCAGGAACGACCCAAGCACTGGGCCGATCGCGGTGCCCAAACCGCCGACCGCGGGCAGCAGAGCGAACTGGAACGACAGCTCCGGCGAGATGACGAAGGTGGGATCGAGATAGAGGAAATACTGCGCGAACAGCGAGCCGCCAATGCCGGTCAGCGCCGCGCTCAATGCCATGGCGCAGGTGCGCACCAGAAGTGGATTGATTCCTGCGGCGCGCGCCGCATCGTCATCGTCACGGACAGCAAACAGGTAGTAGCCGTGGCGCGAGAACTCGAGAGACTTCGTTACGGCATAGCAGAGCACGAGATACGCCAGCATGAGCGCGGCGTAGGCGGTCTTCGATGCAAACACCATGTTGAGGAGGTTTGCGGTCGGCAATATCGAAAGACCTTCGGGGCCTCCCGTGAGCGAGGCCCAGTTGAGAGCGCCGATGCGGATCACCTCGGCTGCGGCCAACGTGGACAGGATCAGGAACGGTCCCTTCAGCCGCGCGCAGATGACCGCCAGGACGGCGCCTGCGGCGCCCGACACCACCGCGCCGATCCAGATTCCGAGCCATGGCGTGACGCCGGCGCGGGTGAACAGGATCGCAGACGTGAAGGCGCCGATGCCGAAGAACGCGGCATGGCCGAACGAGATCAGACCCGCGTAGCCGCCCGCAATGTTCCAGGCGAGCGCAAGCCCGGCGTAAAGAAAAGTCAGCACGACCACATCGCGCAGGTTCTGCGGCATCGGCATGGCGACCAACATGACGCAAAGTGCAAGCAGCACGATCTCGAACCAGGACAGCGCACCGCGCCGTGGCAAGCCGGCGAACATGTTCGGACGCGGTTGCGCGACAGCGGCCATCAGTCGTTGATCCCGATGGTTGCGGCGCCCCTCTGGCCGAGGATGCCGTGGGGCCGGAAGATCATCACCAGCAGGAACAGGATGAAGAAGAACATCTGCCCGAAGGCCGGCGCGATGTAATAGCTGGTCAGCGACTGCACGACGCCGATGCAGATGCCGCCGAGAAGCGCGCCCTCGATGCTTCCCATGCCGCCAAGCACAACGATCACGAAGGCGATCAGCACGAAATTCAGCCCGACAGTGGGGAATACGGAGAATAGCGGCATCATCACGCAGGCTGCGAGGCCGACCAACGCGGATCCGCCGGCGAACGTGATCAGGAAAATCCGCGGCACCGGAATGCCCATCAGCATCGCAGCCTCGCCATCCTGAACCGTGGCGCGGATCGCCTTGCCAAGATAAGTGAAGCGGATCATCCATTGCAGCCCGAGGGTGCAAAGGATGGTAATGGCGAAGCCGACAAGCAGCTCGGCTTTGAAATAGAACGGGCCGATGGTGACCGACCGGCTGAACACCGGCTTTATGTCCCAGAGATCGGCGGTCATCGCCATGAGCGCGACGTTCTGCATGAAAATCGACAGGCCCATGGTGGCGAAGACGGCGACCAGGTGTGGCTTGTCGAGTGCGGGGCTGATGATGATGCGGTGAACGAGGCCGCCGAACAAAAACATCGCCGGCACCACGATCAGGATCGCGGTATAGGGATTGAGCCCGGCCATGCTGGACAGCGCCCAGGCGCCGTACATGCCGAGCATCAGGAATTCGCCATGCGCGAAGTTGACGACACGCAGCACGCCAAAGATCAGCGTGAGCCCGACGCTCATCAGAGCATAAATGCCGCCGATCAAGATTCCGGAAAAAAGGAGCTGGCCGAGAGTGGTCATCGTGAAGCGAAGCGGCGGAGGCTCAAGCCTTCGCCGCCAGCACGCTAGCGTTTGCTCCAGTCGGGCAGCGGCACCATGATCGGCTGCGCCGTCGCGAGCGCCGCCGGGAACACCTGCTCATTGCCGGCTTTGGTCCATTGCCAGACCCCGATCGAGGCGCGCAGGTTCTGTCCGGCGTCCTTGGAATCCTCGGCCCAATCGAAGTTGGTGAACTTGATGCCGCTGCCGTTGACCAGCGAGCCCTCCGGCAGATCGAGCTTGAGCGCGATGTCGCGCAACTCGTCCGGCTCGAAGGTCTTTGCCTTCGGGAACACTTCGGTGAACAGCGCCCAGATCGCCGAGAAACCTGCCGCCGCGTGGCCCGCCGGCGGACGTTTCATCTTGTCCTCGTAGCGCTTGTAGAACTCGTCGGCGACCTTGCGGACGTCCGGTTTCAGCACATTGGCGTTCACCTTCGGCGGGAAGTCGGACACGAACAGGCCCACAACGGAATCGCCGATAGAGTTGCGCAGGTCGGGCGATGAATAGCCCGCGCTCACGCCGACAAACGCCGCGACGTTGAAGTCGATCTCCTTTGCCTTGCGCTGGAACAGGATCGCGTCGTTGGGGAACGAGATGGCGATCAGGATGTCCGGCTTGACGTCCTTCAGTTTCTGCACGATCGGCGTCATGTCGGTCGCGAACTGGTCGTAGCCTTCGTCGTAGGCGAGCTTGAGCTTCTTGCTCTCCGCATAGGCACGCACGCCATCGCCGACCGATTTGCCGAACGCCCGGTTCTCCCAGAGCAGCGCGATGCGAAGATCGCTGGCCGGCTTGTTCAAACGCTTGGCCAGGTCGTCGATGATGAAATCAACCGCTGCCTGGCTGTAGCGTCTTGCCGGCGCCCCGACCTGGAACGTGTGCTTGAAGCCGCGTCGCGTGATGATCTCGGCCGCGCCCGTAGTCTCCCAATGGAACACCCCGTGGCGCTCTGCGGCCTGGCTCACCGCGATGGCAAGAGGTGAAGCGAACGAGCCGGTGGTGATCTTGACTCCATCCTTGGTGATGAGCCGCTCGGTCTCGCTGATCGCGGCGTTCGGACTCGTGGCGTCGCCCTGCAGGTACTCGATCTTGCGGCCGTTGACGCCGCCGCGCTCGTTGATCATGTCGCGCGCAATCTGCATCGCTTCCCAGTTCTCGATGCCGTTCTTGGCGAAGGGGCCGGTCAGGGGCAGCAGCACGCCGATGCGAATGCCATCCTGTGCGCCGGCTATATTGCTGCTCGCCGCGATCGTGGCCGCGCCGAAAAGGCACGCCAAAAGGCAATTCCCGAACCGCATGAGCCCCTCTCCTTCGTTAGCCCTGTTCCCGATTTAAACCGTAGCAACTCGGACGCTCAGCAGCAATGAGAGCGTCCAGACCGCGACGCCTTGATGCTGGCGACAGTGGCGCGGTTCGCGCACGCATCCTGCTTCGTGATACAATGGCCACCATCCAAAGGCGGTTCGCTGGAAAGCCTCATGCTCACGGCCAAGGAAAACAAGGCACTGACGGAAGTCGGCAAGGGCACGCCGATGGGTGAATTCATGCGGCGCTATTGGATTCCGGCTGCGAAGTCCGAGGAGGTCCCAGTGGCGGGCTGCGCGCCCGTGCGGGTGAAGCTCCTCGGCGAACGGCTTGTTCTGTTCCGCTCCCGGGAGGGCAAGCTTGGACTGATTGACGAGTTCTGCCCGCACCGGCGCGCCTCGTTGGCCTACGCGCGAAACGAGCCGGAGGGCCTGCGCTGTCTCTATCATGGCTGGAAGGTCGCTTGCGACGGCCGCGTTCTTGAATCTCCGCCCGAGCCGCCGGCACGGACCTTCGCCAAGAAGCTCAGCGTGACGTCCTATCCGGTTCGCGAAGCCGGTGGGCTGATCTGGACCTACATGGGGCCGCGGGAGCTCGAGCCGCCGTTCCCGAACTTTCCCTGGCTCAAGCTGCCGCCCGATCGGCTGCTGGTCGTCAAGATGTACCAAGCCACGAACTATCTGCAGGGAGTCGAAGGCGACCTCGACCCGGCCCATCCGAACTACCTGCATCGCGATTTCGATCTGGACGACAGCAAGAGCTGGGCAGCGGCCGGCTGGCAGTCCATCGCCGATATCATGTCGGACGGCAGCCCCTTTCCAGCACATTGGGATCCTAAGCTTAGAATTCCACGTGGACAAGTTGTCGCG
>JADMIO011246870.1_pt1 | contig 51762 bp, 44 predicted proteins | sample 8958161 | NCBI WGS metagenome assembly JADMIO01 (sample SAMN16585339, study PRJNA669376) | soil metagenome | isolation source: Crop rotation soil | place: USA: Cullars Rotation, Alabama | collected 2011
CGCGACAACTTGTCCACGTGGAATTCTAAGCTTAGGATCCCAATGTGCTGGAAAGTGGCTTAGCGTGCCATACCGTCGGCGCGCCGCGTCAATCAAAGCCTGGCCCGTGGGCGGAAGCTCAGCGGTCCACACCGCGCCGTCGCTGTCGGTGAAGACAAAACGTCTTCCGTCCGCGCTCAGCCGCGAATCCGCCACCCCGTCATAACGCGCGATGGGATGGCCATGCATCGGGTCCCAGAGGATGGCGGCATGGTCATCGCCTTCGCTCAACAGCCGGCCCTGCTGTGTCACCCGCAGGCGGCGGATGATGCCGGTATGGCCCGCAAGGCTGTTCAGCGGCGCGCCGATCTTGCCCTCAAGGCCCTGATCGGGCCACTTCCAGACCGCTATGTTCTGGTCCGACCGGCCGGCGGCGATCCACCCGCCGGGCCCTGGCTTGAAAGCGACGGAGGAGCTGAAAAAACTCGTCCCGTCATCGGCCTGGTTGACATATTTTCCTGTCTTCATGTCCCAGAAGAATACGCCCGCGCGCACTCCGGCCGAGGCCAGCAGACCTGCATCGCCATTGCCCACGATGCGCGTGATGTTGAGATTCTGGGTCCCTTGCGGGGTGGCGATCTCCCGGGAGCCGCCATTCGGATCGTAGAGCATTGTCCGCCCATCTTCCCACCAGGCCACCATGTCGTCGGAATGGGCGATGAAGCCCAGACTCTTCTCCTTGCCGTCCGCCAGCGGGCCGATGATGTGCCCATTGGCGGGATCGATCAGCACGGCCGTATAGTTCTGATGCTCCACCACCAGGCGGCCGGAGTTGGAGGTGAAGTCGGCAAAGCCGATCTTGTCGCCGGGCAGGACGTGATAGATGGTGCGGACCGTTCCGCCCGCGAAAGGCACCAGCGCCACATCGGTGCCGTTCACGCTGACCACCGCGGTCTTGCCATCGGGACTGAGCGCGCCGCCGCTGAGACCGGAAGCCGCAAGCAAGGTGCGCAGACGATGGCCGGCGGCATCTATCACGAACAAGCCGGTGGAATCGGTGATCAGGATCTCGCGGCCATCCGGGGTCAGTGCAATCGCATCCGCCTTGTTCCAGATGCGGTGCGCTTCGCCGGGGAAATGAATTGCCCAGATATATTTTCGGTCATCCAGGGTCGTGACGATCAGACGGTCGCCGGCGAATTGGAGCGAGAGCACGGGTGCCGGATGCGCCAGGGCGCCGCCCAACCGCGTTCCGCTCGCGGTCTGCCAGATTTGAACCTTCGTATTGCCGATTGCCGTCGCGATCAGGCTGCTGTCCGCACTGAATGCCGTCAGAAACGCCACGCCTTGGCGCGCCCGGCGCGCCAGGAGGTCGCCTTCGGTCTGGGAGGCATCCCCCAGCAGCGCCACCAGCTTTGCGGTGGCAAGATCATAAAGCCCCACCCTGCCGTCGTCGCCCGTCACGGCCGCCCGTCGGCCGTCGGGTGAAAGGACAATGCCATTCACCTCTCCACTGACGCTGGAGGGAGCACCCATCGCAACCAGAACAGGTTGCGCAGGGTTTGACAGTGCGAAAGTCGCCACACCGCCCTTGGCGCCTCCCACCACCAGCCGCGTTCCGTCGCGCGAGAAAGCCAGCCTCACCACCGCATCGCCGGCCGGCAGTGCCGGCACCAGCCGGCTGGTCTTCGCATTCACGTTCCACAGCCGCACGCCGTTGCCGTCGCCCTGGGCCAGCAGGGAGCCGTCGCTGTTCAAAATTGCGGCAAACCTTTGGGCGGTGTGGGGAGCATCCAGCAGCACATTGTTGTCGAGGTCATAGACTTTGGCATGGCCTTCACCCGCGATCACCGTGCGTTTGCCATCGGTGGAGAAAGCGAATTGCAGGCTGCTCAAATGCGGGATGACGCTCAGCAGAAGCTGCGCGCGTTTGGCGTAAGGCCCCGGCGCCCCGGACTTCGCCGGCGCCGGCTTGGCCGCTTGCGGTGCTTCGATAGCAACGAGCCTTTCTTGCACCCAGCTCTGCGCCAAGGCCGCTTCGGCGGCGGGGACAAAAGGCCGGTCCGGATGAGCGAGGTTCGCGGGCAGCGCCGCCAGCGCCAGCAGGCGGCCCAGCCGGACATCGCCGCCCTCGATGACGTTGGAGGCAGCATCGGCCAGCACCTGCGACTGGTTGCGCAGTGTGGCGTTTGTCAGGCGCACGGCTTGCGCACGCTGGAGCATGGCGAATATCCCCGCTCCGATCGCCGCCAGCAGGAGCACGCCGAGAATGGCGGCGGCAACGCGCGTGCGGCGGGCCAGGCGCTGGGCAGCCTCGGCCTGCTCACTCGCGCGTTGGGCGCGCTCGCGGGCAGCCTCGGCCTCGGCTTCGGCGCGCGCCCGTTCGGCGGCAAGTTCAGCCTGGCGGCGTTCCTCGTCGGCGGCGGCCGAGGCTTCGATAAACCGCGTCAGTTCCTGGCCCAGCTCGCCCTGCCGCGCCTGGAGCAACTCCCGCGCCTCGGCTAGCGACCGCCCGCGGGGTAGCAGAAAATCCGGCGCCTCCTTTTCCGACTGCCAGCGCAACATGGCCTGTTCGGCGCGACCACGGGCGCGCAGCAATTCCATGTCTTCGGCGATCAGCGCCTGGGCGCGCGGCCAAGCTCTCAGCAATGCCTCATGGGCGACGCGGATGGTGGGACCGGACACCACCAAGAGCCGCGCCGCCACCAGCGCATCGATCAGCGCGCGCAATTGCCCCGTGGCACTGAGCTCGGCCAGCGGCGCGGCGCGGGCACCGATGCGATCGCCCTCGCCCACCAATACCAGGGCCCGCACCAGCACTGGCAAGGTCGCGGCGACATCCGCAGGCTGCGCCGCCACCGTGGCTTCGGCCTGGGCGGCGATGGAGCCTTCCAGGCCCCCCAGGTCGCGGAAGGTGGCAAAGGTGAGAAAATCGCCGCCCCGGCTCTGGATGTCGCGGCGATAAAGCTCGTCCAGGGTGAATTCCATAAGCGGCAGCGCCCCCGGAGACTGGGTCGCTGCCTCCAGCAATTCGGCGTCCAGACCGATGCCGGTCTTGGGATCGACCTCGAAGGTGATGCCGGCCGCTTCCGCGGGCCGCTGGATCATGCGCTCGATCTCGGGCCCGCGTGGCGCCGCCAGGTTATAGCTGCCCGCACCGGCGGTCAGCGCCGCCAGTGTCTCGATCTCCGACACGCGCGGGAAAAAATCCGAGCGCATGCTGGCCACCACCCAGACCGCGCCGCTCTTGGCCAGCGCGTCGAGCAGCGCCACAAAAGCGGCGCGGCTCTCATCGGTGAAGCTGGTCGCGGTGAAGATTTCCTCGAGCTGGTCCACCAGCACGAAAAGCCGCAGCGGCATTGCGCTGACCGACATGTTCGCATCCCGCTCGGCCATGATCAGGGCATCGCGTATCCGCCCCGCGGCCTTGATCGGCGCGGTGGCTAGCAAGCGCTGCCACGCAACCGCATCGCCGCTGCTCGCCGCTTCCGGCAGGACTTCCGCCGCCAGAAGGCGCGCCGCGAGCCCTGCAAAGGGATCGCTGCCCAGTTCGGCGGGGGTAAAGATCAAGCGCCGCCAGCGCGTGACGCCGGCGACCACGCCGGGTGATTCCACGGTCGGCAGCACGCCGGCACGCAGCAGCGAGGATTTGCCGCTGCCGCTGGCGCCGAAAACGCAGACAAAGGCGATGCCGTCATCGGCGCGGCGCGCCAGACTCTCCACCAATTCCTGCTCGGCCTTCTCGCGGCCGAAGAAGATCGCGGCATGCTCGGGGCCGAACACCGACAGGCCGCGAAAGGGCGAGCCGGCCAGCCAGGAGACTGGCGCGCGGCCTTCGGATTTCAGGATCTTGCTCACCCGCTCGCGCAGAAGCACGCGCAGATGCATTTCCAGCTCCTCCTCGAACTCATCCAGGGCGCTGAACTGGTTGAAGGCGGCCTTGAAAGTGCCGTCGCGCTCGACGAAATGGCGCAGCCAGAATTCCTGCAACAGATCCCATTGCCTCTGGGCCTGCTGCATTTCGGCCGAGTCCGTGAACGGGGCGTGGGGCGCGGTCATCTTGCGGTAGACCAGAAGATCGGGGGTGCCCTTGGCTAGCTTGCCGGCCAGCGCATCCTCGAATTCCCATTCCGTGCCGGTGACCGGAGAGCGCCCATCTATGCCGCGATAGCGCTCCGGCAAGGCCGTGCCCAGGCGCGCCCACAGGATCAGCACTACGATGTCGGTGTTGGAAGGCTTCTCGATGACGTCCTGGAAATGCCCGCTGGAGAGCATCGGATCATATTCCCACAGGATCGCGGAGACATCGAAGAAGCGGGAGAATTCGCGGCGGATGCGCTGGATGACGATGGCGGCGCGCCGGCGCTCCTCGCCGACATCTCCCGGCGAGGAGATAAAGATGCGCAGCTGATCCATCGTGCCTGCCCCCCCGAGACAGCCCGCGAAGCCCCGGAGGGCGAAAGAAGAGCGTCACTCACAAAATGCCGGCCGGACAGGCCGGAAGTCCCGAAAAGTTAACTCCAGAAAGATGGGGGGAGGCAACCAAGTTCGCGGTCGGGCGTGCAGCGCACTTTGCACTGCGCTGCATGAATAAGTACCGTGACCCTCGCGGGAAGCGGGACTGCCACGAGCGGTGTCCATGGTCAGCCAAAGCCATTGGTGAGCAGGTATTGAAATGAGCCCTGTGACAGGGACCAGGCAGCCTTGAGCGAAGTGCTGCGCCGCATGGATCGTCCCGGACCCAAACGCCTGCTTGCCCTGGATGGTGGCGGCATCCGCGGCATTATCACCCTCGAAATCCTTGAAGAAATCGAGACGACATTGCGCACCCAGGTCGGCGGCGGCCCGGACTGGGTCTTGGCGGATTTCTTCGATTACATCGGCGGTACCAGCACGGGCGCCATCATCGCTGTCGCTCTTTCGCTGGGCATGCCTGTCGCCGAAATCCGCCGCTTCTACCGCGAGCTTGGCGCCGGGATGTTCGGACCGGCGCGGCTGCTGCACCGCCTGCTGTACCGGTACGAAAGCGAGCCTTTGGCGAAGGCGCTGCGTGAGATATTTGGCGAAACACGCACCCTGGGCAGCCCTGACCTTCGCACCCTGGTGATGGTGACCTTGAACAATGCAACCACAGACAGTCCATGGCCATTAAGCAGCAACCCCCGCGCGCGCTTTAATGACTGCAGCCTACCCGACTGCAATCTGCATTTGCCGCTTTGGCAGATCGTCAGGGCGAGCACCGCGGCGCCCACATTCTTTCCGCCTGAAGTGGTCCAGGTCGGGCCGAGCCGCTTTGTCTTTCAGGATGGCGGCGTCACCTCCTACAATAACCCCGCCTTTCTGCTGTTCCTGATGGCGACAGCCGCGCCCTATCGCCTGCAATGGCCGACGGGTCCGGAAAATCTGCTGCTGGTGTCGGTCGGTACCGGCACCGTGCCCGATGATCGTGGCATCCTGACGCCCCGCAAGATGAACCTGCTGTATCTGATCGGTGCGGTGCCCAGGTCCCTGATGTATGCCGCGCTTAATGAGCAGGACCTGTCGTGCCGGATGTTCGGCGAGACCCTAGCCGGACCGGTTCTGGATGGCGAATGCGGCGACTTGCTGGCATCCGGCGGCGGCAGTGGCCTGCCCAAGCTGTTCACCTATGTTCGCTACAATGCCGAACTGACCCGTCGCGGCCTGGACAAGCTTGGCCTTTCATCCTTGCGGCCGGACGATGTCAGGCTGATGGATAGCGTGCGCCATATGGACCAGCTGGCGGCCCTTGGCCGCGCAGTTGCCGCGGCGGAGGTACGCGCCGCGCATTTCGAGCGGCATTTGCCTTGAAAGCGGGCTCAATCTCCCTGAGGCGGAGCCTGATTCCTTTGCGAAGTCGGCGAAAAGTCCGTCATGTGGCAGTGCCATTCATGGAAACTGCTCATGAAACACAGGCCGGTGGCGTGCGGCATGGCATCGCGCGTGCAGTTTTTTCCGCGCTCGACGACGTAGGACGAAAGTGGATAACACGACCAGTTTATGAAGCTGCCGCGGATGGGGTAGACCGGAAAATGCGGATCGATGCCATCGGTGGTATTATCTCCCGTGTCATCGGTGCCCATCATGAAGGGACGACTGCTACCGACCTGAACATTGATGTCGGTGACCAGGGCAAGCCAACCGCCTGAAGCGGACCTGATTTCCTTCTCGCTGTCGCATTGAAAATATTGCTTGGCCTGCGCCGGGGAGATCGCTCCTTTTTGCGGAGCGGCGCGTGTGGCGCAGTCGTGCGGATTGCGCGCACCGTACTTCGCGCCAATTCCTTGCGCCTGCGCCGCCAAGGGCAGCAGAAGAGCCGCGGCGGCCGTGGAAAAAACAACCGATATGGTGCGCGATCTTTTCAACGGATACCCCCCAAAGGTTCGTTCTTGCGGCCAATTATAGCCAAGCTTGGCCGGGCTTGCCATTGCCGGCCAAGGGCCGCCTGGCTCCGCGAGCAGTGCCGACAATCAAGGCACCTGGTCTTGCTGCCCCACAAGGACAAGCGCGCGCAGCAGAGCCTCGACATCGAAGGGCTTGCGCAGATAACAGTCGGGCCCCAATTGCGCGGACACCGCCTCTTCGTGGCCGTCCTGGGATCCGCTGATCACCACCGCCGGCCAGCGCATTCCGGCGCCGGCCATTTTGCCCAGGAGATCGAGCCCGCCCATTCCGCCCAGCTGCATGTCCACGATCATGGTCCCTGGCGGCAGGCCGTCCAATTCCGCCAGGAAAGCTTCCGCGGAGTCAAAGGCACGCGCCTGTGTTTGCTTGGTGGCAAACAGCCGCATCAAAGAGGTTCTGATGCTGCGGTCGTCGTCGATGATGTAGATCTTCGGTATTCCCGAAACCTGGGCGGTGGTGGCCGGCGTCCGGACCGCTGCCTCCTCCAAGCGATCGAAAGCTCCTTGCGTATATTGCCGGGCGCCTGCGGACGCTTCGGCGCATCGCAGGGCGGCAAAGCTTTCCGCGCGAATGATCTGATCGTGTCTCGCGCAAATGGTGCGCAGATGAGCGGCCCCCTCTTCGGTCCCCAGATGATCCAGCGTATAGCCGCACAGCAACGACGCCTGAGGGTCGGAAGCCAGGAAGCGGGTGGCGATCTCTTCCAGTTGGAGTGCGGCCAGGAAGTTCTGCTGCCGGCACAGCAAGTCGGACACCTCTCCATAAAAGCGCACCGGCCCACCGCCCGAGGTTAAAAGCGCCTCCCCGATTACCCATCGGAGAAGCTCCACCACCTTGTCGGGATCGAGGTCCGAAGGCCCCATGATCTGGGCGAGGGCCATATTGGAGTCGAAAAAGAAGATGGGATCGCGCAGCACAGCACTGAGTTTGCTTTGCACCGCGGCGTAGGTGGCAGGGTCGGCCACCATGATGGCGGTGATCTGGTCGGGGGCTGCGGAAAAAAAAGCTTCTATGACCTCGTGACTGCAAGGGGCGCTGGCATGGATCTGGACCAGATGCCCTCCCGACAGCTCAAGCATGAAAGCGCACTTCCTGAGACGTGGCTGCGCCCTGCCAATCCATTAGCTCTGGTCTGGACAACGGCAATTCCACGACAAAGGTGCTGCCGCCCTCGGGGTTCTGCGTCACACGTAGCGTTCCATTATGCGCCCGAACGATGCTGCGGCAGATGGCCAGGCCCAGCCCCATACCGCTTTTCTTGGTGGTGTAAAAAGGCTCGAACAGGTGCTCCATTTCACCATCCGACAGTCCCACGCCGGTGTCCATGACGGCCACGACAGCCTTTTCCTGTGAAAAACTGGTCGTCAGCCGGACGTAACGCAAGGATTTCTCCCGGCTTTCGACCGCGTCGCAGGCGTTCATCAGCAAATTCATGACCACTTGCTGGATTTGGACGCGGTCGCCTCGTACCGGCTTGGTCTGCGGAGCGAGCATGATGTCCAGCCGGATGCCCCGCTTCAGAGCGCTGAATTGGACCAGCTTGGCGACGATCTCGACCGCGGAATTGAGCTCCAGATCCTGATGGGAGGCCACGCCCTTCTTCAGCAAGACCCGGACCTGCTTGAGAACCTCTCCGGCCCGTTTGCTGTCTTCGCGGATATCCACCAGAGCGCCACGCAATTCCTCGATCGGCATGGGTTTCTTGTCCAGGAAAAACAATGAAGCTTCGATATTGACCCTGATGGCGGCGAGTGGCTGGTTGATTTCGTGCGCCAGCGCACCGCTCAAGGCGCTCAACATCTCGACGCGGCTCAAATGGGCCAGCTCGTCTCGCAGCACGGCGGCCTTGTTTTCCGCCTCTTCACGGGCCTGGGCCGCCGCCTGCTGGCGGATGAGTTCGTCTCTCTGGGTCTCCGCCCGCACACGCTCGGCCATCAGGGCGGCAAGGGTGATCCCGGTCACCGACAACACGGCATAGAAAATATCCAGAAGAACGGCATTGGTGAAGGCCGCGCTGCGCGCAAAGGGGCCATAACCGTGGGCGGTCGCAATCGTCGCCAAGGTTGCGATCAGGCCTGTGGAAAAGGCGGTGCCCAACACGCCAAAGCGGATCGCTGCCCACATCGTGAAGGGCAGGACGGAAAAGGTAAGACAATCCTCGCCCACGGGAGCCAGTCCCAGATTTCCGAAAATGGCGACACAAGGCACAAACAAGAGCGCGATCAGTGCGGCATACTCGGCGACGCGATCGAATTCCAAGCGCCAGCCTGAGCGGCCTATCGACAACGCCAAGGGCGTTGCCAGCAGAACCCCTGTTCCGTCTCCCATCCAATAGACGAGCCAGGCGCGCCAGACATGCGCATACGGCTCGATATTTCCCAGGTATAGAACGGCCGTCCCCAGCGAGGCACTTACGATGGGGCTGAGAACACCGCCCAGCAACACCAGACCGAAGGCGTCCCGGAACCGCGAAAGCGAGCAGTCGAAGGAAAACTTCCGCAGCAGCCAGCTGCCGGTGAAGGCGGCAATGGTTGAGCTCATGGCCTGACCCACCGCCACGATAATTGGAACACCGCTTTGGGATGCAACCGCGATTGCAGCGGCCGCGACCGCCGGGATCATCCGGTTGCCACATCGCAACAGGGCGGCCAGCGCAATTCCATAGGCCGGCCATACTGGGCCGAGATTGCTGCTTCTTTCCGCGCTGGCCTGGCCGAGCCTTCCCGCCAGATAGTAAGCAATGAAGACAATGCCCGCTTCGATCAGCCACCTGCGCATGTCGGAGCTGATTTTTATTGGCCGTTTGACCCCGGTCAGGAATGGCATTGTGGTTGTCGCGAGGGCCCCCAGTGACATCTACCCACCCGGCTAGAGCAGGTGGTGCAGATTCGTTTCCAGAGTAACGGCACCTCGCAAAGCTTGGAAGGGACGCAGCGCAAGCTGGGGCGAAAACGAGCACATGATAATCTGTCAAAGTGATTCGACTGGCGGGCCGGCGACGGCTCTCGAGAACACCATCCCGAGAAGCCGTCCGCTATTTCTCCGCAAAGCGGAACTCAGTGGTGATTTTGCCGGCGGCAATCCGGTCGGCATAAAGCCGGACCAGGTAATCCTCGGGGCCAGTCCGGTGCAGCGCCAGGAAAGGCGCGCCATCGCCCGCCTCAAGCAGTGCAAAGGCGCGGCCGTAGCGGTCCAGGAAATTCGGCGCCAGGGCGCCATCATGCAGCGGCTCCCACAAATCTAGGGCATGGCTTTTGCCCTTGACCACCGCCGAGGCGATGGGACGGAAGGCAACGCCGGGAGAGGCCGCCTTGGTGACGCCGCTGACACAGAGGCGGGTGCCGAAATATTTGTTGGCGGATTCCAGCCGCGCCGCCGTATTCACCGCGTCGCCCGACGCCGTATAGGTGAAGCGGGCATTGCTGCCGAAATTGCCCACCACCGCCACGCCGGTATGGACGCCGATGCGCGTGATGCCCAAGGGCACGCCCTGGGCGGCCATCGCCTGGCGGTAGCTTTGCGAAAAATTGTCCATCTCCAGCATGCAGCGCACGGCTTTTTCCTGGTGCCCGGGGAGATCCAGCGGCGCATTGAAAATGGCAAAGACGGCGTCGCCGATGAATTTGTCCACCATGCCGCCATGCTTCAGCACCAGATTGGGTCCAAATCACAAAATCCCCCTACCCGGCGCTTTAAGGCGTTCGAATCTGCCTGACATTAGCGCAACTCCATAAGCAGAGTCCCGGCAGGCCTCCCACCCAACACTGGCACCTCTTCTTTCTAATAGCTCCTGAAGCCGTAATAGGGCTGCGGCACGATCTCGGGAAGGAATTCCGGCTTGACGCCCGCAAGGCGGAACACCGCTTCCGCGATGGGCGTGATCCGGCCAGGCTCGACATCAAGCAGCACATACTGGAGACCCTGCTCCTTCGGATAGGCGGCCAGCGCGCCGATGCGTTTAAGCAGGGCCTGCCACTGCGCCTCAAAGTCCGGCGCGGCCATAATTGGGCTTGTCGTGGGAAGGACGATCCTCATGAGCATCCTCATCGTCTCACCCGCCCCCTTACCCGTTCGGCCGATTGAGGAATGAACGGGTGAGCGCCTCGGCTTCCGCGGGATCGCCCAGAGCTTCGCGCAACTCCGCCAGCAGTTCAGCGAGACGATTGGCATTCCGCGCGGCGGGATCGCCGCCGGCGCCGGTCACGATGCCGCGCCAGCGCGGCGAAGCAGCCAGCCGCTCCCGCAGCCCCACTTGCAAGAGGTCCAGCCATGTCGATGGACTATAGGACAGATTCAGCGACCAGCTCGGTTGTCCCGCGCCGGTGTGATGCACCGTACCGCGCGGCACATAAAGCAAGCTGCCGGGTTCAAGATCGACCGTCTGCTCCGGCGGCCGCCGAGCCTCCCGCAGCAATGGGGCGAGCGCGGGCATGATGACAGTCGAACCCAAGGTATAGCTGTCGGGCGTGGCGGGCACCATCGGCACTTCGCCCACCTGCCAGCGCTTGGCACCGGTGAGCTGGATGGTGAAATTCTCGTTCTTGTCGAAATGGGGCACCGCCCCGCCCCCAGCGGGCGTGAAAAACAGGCTGGCAATCACTTTTTGGCGCGGCGCGCCAAGAAAATCCGCCAGGCTGTCGGTCAGCGATGGGACAGGCACATTGATGAAATAAAGTGTGGCGCCGATGTCACGGAATTGCACCGCGTTCGTGGGATTGATCGGAAAGACGCTGTGCGCAACGAATTCATTGGCGAGCCAGGCCTGAGCGCCTTCCCGCGCCATGCCCGCCAGCCGCGCCGGATCCAGCGGCCCGATGGCGTTGCGGATGAAGGCCAGGTCGTCCGGCGCCAGCGGCAACAGCGCCATGCGCATCTGCCAGTATTCGGCGAAGAACTGTTCCGCGCCGATCGGCGCCAGCAGGCGGCGCATGTCCAGGCTGTCAGTCATCGCGGCAGGGTCACACAGAACCTGCGGATCTCATAGCCGGTAGTTGACGCCTCTACATGCTGACACGGACACCGAGCCGGATTTCACGGCCCAGCAGGTCGTACTGGGTGACCGAATGGGTGGGACCGCCGTTGGACTGCACGCCGTCCTGAGTGCCCGGCTTCATCTGCGGCGGGATGTCCAGGATGTTGTCGATCGCGGTATAGAACTGCACAGTGTCGGTCACGTCATAAGACGCGCGCAGGTCGAGATAGGCGGTCGGATCGACATGGAACACGCTGTCCGGAACCGTCCAGCGCGCCGACGCGGGCGCCCGGTTGCCGGTGTTCCAGAAGTTGTTGAGAATGGCGCTGCCGTACCAGCGTACCTGGGCTGTGACGGAGTAAGGGCCAGTCCTGTAGCTCGCCGACACGATGCCCTTCCATTTCGACGCGCCTGAGCTTTGCGCTGGAGCGCCTGCGCCCAGCACGCCGGCATAGTCATTGATATCGACGACACCGGGCACCGAGGTGGGCGCAGTGATGGTGAGTTCGTCCACATAGTTGGCGCTGAACTGGGTGGTCAGCGTCCCGTCCCACAAGTCCGTGGCATAGCTGGCCGAGATGTCCATGCCCGAGGTCCGCAGCGCGTTGATGTTGATCGGCACCCGGTTGATGGTGTGCAGGGAGCCGCCCGGCCCGTCAAACACCAGCGCCGAACACACCGGATCGTTGATGTTTGCCTTGCAGGTGTCGAGGATGAAGTTCACGCTGAGACTGGCGATCTGGCCCGTCAAGTTCAGATTGTACCAATCCAGCGAGAAGGTGAGCCCCGGCACCCAGTGCGGCGTCAGCACAATGCCACCTGTGATGGTGCGCGCAACTTCGGGCCTCAGCGTGGGATTGCCCAGAACATTGTTGATGATCGACTGTTGTATGCCCGTCTTGGGATCGATGGCGCTGCCGGTATTGACATTGGCCGGCGCGAAGAGGTCTTGGACCGTAGGAGCACGGATATCGACGGACCAGGCGGTGCGCAGCTTGATGTCGTCCGTGACCTGACTGGTGAGGCCCAGCTTCCAGGTCTCGACCAGGCCGGAGGTGGAATAGTCGGTCATGCGGCCGGCGGCGTTGAGGTCCAGCGTCTGGACGAAATTATCCCTCAGGATAGGAGCATCCACTTCCAGATAGCCTTCCCGCACATTGATGTTCGAAGAGGGGAAGTTGGCGTAATTGGCTACCGAATAGCCGCCATTATCACCGGTCGTGGTGGCCTGGTTCTTGCCAGCCTCCTTGCGATAATGGAAGCCGAAGGCGACCGCGACGTCGCCGGCAGGAAGTCCCCAGGGTAGTTTGCCCTGCATATTGGCCTCGAACACGTCCATGGTGAGGGTCATGTTCTCGAAGTCCTGGTTGTTGCCGGTCGCATAGCGGACGCCTGCCGCACTCACGAGACCCTCGCCGATCTCGTTCACGGGAACGCAGCCCGGTGCCGCCGTCACCTTGCCCACCACAACGGGGGCCTGACCCGGCAGCGAGGAACGGCAGACGATGCTGCCCAGCGCGAAGCCCGAATTGCCACGGTTGGCGGGGGTAACGAAGACCGCGTCCTGGGCCGCGGTCAGGTTGGCAATCACCGGCACGCCATTGGTGCGCACCCAAAAGCGCGTCTGGGAATGCGAGAAATAAGTGTTCCACAGCCAGTCGGACCCCAGCGAGCCATCCAGGGTGAAGACGGCGCGGATCAACTGCCGGCGGTTATAGGTTGTCGCAGGCGCCAGGGCGCCCGCAGCCATCGTCGTATAATTGTCCTTGGTGACGGTATTGTTGTTGAAATTGTTGCCGTTCAGCCAACCAATGGAGAAGGAAGGAATACCGCCCGCAATCATAGCTTGCTGGACGGAGGCCGGCAGGAACGCATTGTCCGCTTTGACCACCGCGCCGAGCTGCTGAAACGACTGGGCATCACCCTTGCCGGTGAAGTAGCCGTAATTCATCTGCAAGGAGGCCTTGATCGTATCGGTCAGCTTGTACCAGCCGTCGAAGAACATGGCGTAGGTCGTGTTCGGGTTGCCCAGGGTCTGCCAGGGGGCCTCGCTGTCCCGGTCGGTCAGAGTCCCGCCATTGGAAAGGGCGGTGCCGGTGAGATTGCCGAAATTCACCTGCTGCACCTGTCCGCCGCCGACAAAGCGGATGCCGCGCAAGGCGTTGGCCGGCGCAAGCGCGGTGATGCCGTTCGTGCCGACCGTGCCGGTGCCGGCGGGGCTGGAGACGATGAGACCTCCTTGCGTGGAATTCTGCAGCCCGACATGGTCGGCGAGGACAAATTGGGTATTGGTGGCGCTTGCGGTGGCAGCGCTATAACCCGGGTTGGAGACCAGATAGGTGCCGCGATACCATTTCTGCTCGAACAGCAGGGCGGTGTCGGGGCGCTTGTTGTACTGGGTCGCGAACTCAATATGTCCGCGGTCGCCGTCGAAATTCCCGCCCCAGAAGGCCTGGGCGGAAAGCGAGCGCACCTCACTCTGGGTCTCACCACCCTGCACCGATCCCTTGAAGCCGACAAAATTCTTGTCGATGATGAAATTGACCACGCCGGCAACCGCGTCGGAGCCATAGACAGCCGAAGCGCCGCCGGTGACCACATCCACCCGCTGGACGACGGCGCTGGGCAAGGTCGTGATGTCCACGCCGCCGGTCAGGTTGGAGTTCACAATGCGCTGGCCGTCGAACAGGACTAGGGTGCGGTTGACCCCAAGACTGCGCAGGTTCAGCAGGTTTGCGCCTGCCGTGCCGGGCGAGGCCGCGCCCTGCGAGGCGCCGAAGGAGGCTGGGGGAGAGTTGACCTGGGGCAGCTGGCGCACATCGTCGGTGATGTTGGCGTAGGCGTTGCTTTCCAGCTTTTCGGTGTCCACCACCGTGACCGGCGTAGGGGCCTGGTAACCACCGATCGAAATGCGCGTTCCGCTGACTTCGACCGATTCCACATTACTCTCGGCCGGTGGCTGTGCCGCTGGCTGTGCCTGCGCCGAATGACTGAACAGGGTGAACATGGCTGATGCCGAGCAGCCAAGCATAAGCTTCTGCACAAGGTTATTCATGCAATTCCCCCTAAATATTGTTTAGTTCTGTTTTGCCCCCGCAAACCAATACGAGCAGCGCACGAATCGTCTGAACAGCGCTCACCAAGTATGAAATATTCTTGTCGCGCGATTAATAGAAGTCAACATATGCAGGATAGGCCGGCCACAATGCTTCCGCTGCGGTGACATTTTGCCAACACCGCAGGCGACGTGCTGCGGTGCAGAAGGTATTCGAAGGCGGCAGCCGGAAAGGCGCAACATTGGCGGGTCCCAATATTCGAAGCATGCTCACGGATGCGGTTCGCCTGCATGGCGGCGGACGGTTGGCGGAGGCCGCCGCACTTTACCGTCAGGTGCTGGCCGCCGATCCCAATAGCGCCGACGCCCTTCATCTGCTGGGCATGATTGCCCTGCAACAAGGCCAGGCCAGAACCGCCGCGGAGCTGATCGGAAAAGCCATCGCCCTCGACGGTCGAGAGGCATCCTATCACTTCCATTTCGGGCTTGCCCTGCAGACCCTGAACGACATTGAGGGCGCGCTGGCCGGTTATCGCCGAGCTCTGGATTTGAAGCCGGACGATGCCGACGTCTATAACAATATGGGCAACGCGCTGGCAGCTCTGGGCAAGCCGCAGGACGCAGTGTTTGCATTCCGGCGCGCCCTGGCTCTTCAGCCCGGCCACGCGGTGGCGCACAACAATCTCGGCAATGTGCAAAGAAGCATGGCGCTATGGGACGAGGCGGAAGCGAGTTTCCACAAAGCCGTCGAGCTTCAGCCTGGTTATGCGGGCGCCTTGGTCAATCTGGGCAATCTCTACCGCGACCGGCACGATTTGAACGCAGCGGAAAGCTGCTATCGCCGCGCCGTCATCCTGGCGCCTGGCGAGCCAGCCGCCCAATGCGGCCTGGGCCTGACGCTGTGGCAATTGGGCCGCCGCGACGAAGCCCTGGCCAGCTATCGTGCGGGTCTGGCGATCGATCCCGATCATCCCGAAACACTGGTCAATCTGGCGATTGCGCGGGAGCAGGACGGCGCCGTGGAAGAGGCCCAAACCCTGTATGCCCGTGCATTGACGGTGCGCCCCCGGGATCCCGAAATTCTCAACCATCTCGCTTCGGTACAGCTGGCGCGGGGCGACGGCGTGGGCGCATGGGAGACGATCCGCCATTCGCTGGCCGTTCAGGAAACGCCCAGGGCCAGGAAACTGTTTGTCGAGCTGGTGCGGCGCTTCGATTGGAATGCCGATGACGAAATAGGCCGGCTCATGATCCGCGCGCTCACCGAACCTTGGGACAGGCCGGGGGTGCTCAGCGGCGCGGCTGCAAGGCTGATCCGCGCCCATCCCGCCACCGGCTCCTTGGTGATGGAGGCCGATGCAGCTTGGCCGGGTCCCCTTTCCCTCGCGCAATTGCTCGGAGATGCAGGTTTTACGCCGTTGGCAGACAATGCGCTTCTGATCGCGCTTCTGACTTCCGCGCCCAACACCGACATTGCGTTGGAACGCTTCTTGACCATCCTGCGGGGCGCGATGCTGCGGGAGCCGACCTTGAGCGCCGAACCCGGCGCTGAGGCTTTCGCAGCCGCGCTGGCGCAACAATGCTTCATCAATGACTATGTCTTTCTGGCGGACAAGGACGAACTTGCGGCGGCAGCCGCCGCCGCGCGCGCGATCGAACAAGCGCCCGATAGGGCGACGCCCATGCAGCTCTTGCTGGTGGCGGCTTACCTCCCGCTCCACGGCCTGGCTAATGCCAAAAGACTGCTGGAACGGTCATGGCCGGCGCCCGTGGAAACGGTGCTTACTCAACAGCTGCGCGAACCGCTCCAGGAACAGCGCTTGCGCGCGGATATTCCGCGTCTGACCAGAATCGAAAACCCGGTGTCGCGAGCGGTGCAAGATCAATATGAACAAAACCCCTATCCGCGCTGGGTACGGGCGGCGCCCGAGCGCCCCGACACGATCGAAAATTTTCTCAGCAGCAAGTTTGCGCATCCCTACTTCGAACGGCGTACGCGACTGCGCGATATCCTGATCGCGGGCTGCGGTACCGGACAGCGCTCGATCGCCATGGGGCGAAAATTTGGCGACCAAAACATGCTGGCGGTTGATCTTAGCCTTGCCAGCCTTGGTTATGCCCGGCGCAAGTCCGAGGAGTTGGGATTGAGCATCCATTACGCTCAAGCCGATATTCTGGAGCTCGGCCTTGGGTTGGGTGGCCGCCAGTTCGATCTTATTGAAAGTCTGGGCGTGCTGCATCACCTAGCCGATCCATTCGCCGGCTGGGCTAGCCTGCTGTCGCTGCTGCGGCCGGGCGGCTTCATGCTGCTGGGTCTCTATAGCGACTTGGCGCGGCGTCCGATCGTGGCGGCACGGGCGCGCGCCGCGGAGCGGGGATTTGGCGAGAGGCCTGAGGATATCCGCAGCTTTCGTCAGGAGCTGATCCGGAGCAGCGAAAAGGGTTCTTACGCGTCCATTTTGGAATCAGAGGATTTCTTCAGCCTCAGCGCCTGCCGCGATCTGCTTTTCCATGTTCAAGAGCAGCGCATGCGCTTGGGCCAGATCGCCCATTTCATCCAAAGGCAAAACTTGCGCCTTCTCGGCTTCGAGCTGGACGATGCCGTGCTGGCCGCATATCGCAAACGCTTTTCGCAGGACAGGGCCGCCACCGACCTGGAATGCTGGGAGGCATTTGAAGCTGATCATCCGGGCCTGTTCGGCGGCATGTATATCTTCTGGGTCCAAAAGCCTTCGGGCAGGGTTTGATGCTTGTATTCGGATTGGGCGCTTCTAAGGTTCGTCAGCCGAGGACCTAGTGGGGGAATTGATGATCAACATCATGCCGATCTTCATCAATTTCCTGGCGGTGGATTCCCTACGTCTGGACAACCGGAAGATCGAGAAGTTCTGCCTGGAACGGCAGAAGGCCAGCGCCGGTCGGGTGGTTTCAAACGGCGGCGGCTGGCAGAGCGAAAATCTCGACCTCGCCGCGCCGGAGCTGGCGGAGCTGTTTGCGGAGGTTGGCAAAAGGCTGGACGAAGTGCACCGCGCCTTCGACTTCAACCCGTCGATGCGCCAAGTGATCACGGAAGCCTGGATCAACATCAATGGGAAGGGGCATTTCAACTATTCACATGACCATCCCGGCAGCCTCTTTTCAGCCGTGTATTATGTGAAAGGCGGCGCCGACAAGGGCGAGCTCGAATTTAAGACCCCCATCGCCGCCCACACCTACACGATCTCGAACGAAATGGTCGGCGGCTTCAACGCTTTCACCGGCCATGCCATGGTGATTCCGCCGGTCACGGGCGATCTGCTGATCTTTCCGTCCTGGCTTTTGCATCGCGTCAACATGAGCCGGTCGGAAGACGAGCGCATCAGCATTGCGTTCAACTCCAAAGCCGCCAAATTTGTTTGAGTGGAACGATGCGGCCAACGCCCCGAGCCAAAGCGAGGCGGCCGGGAATCCCGCTGAAGGAGATGCGTTGGCGTCCTGCCGCGCGGGGCCGAAGACGCTGACGCGCGGCCCCGCTTGGCATTCAAATCGCCCGTATCGCGGGCGATTTGAATGGTCGGAGCGGCGGGATTTGAACCCACGACCCCCAGTCCCCCAGACTGGTGCGCTAACCAGGCTGCGCCACGCTCCGACTTATTTAATGGGCCTTGAAAGGCCAGGGGGTACGAAAGGCGGCGGACTATAGTGGCCGACCCCTGCCCCGGCAACCGGCGATTTTGGCTTATGTAAACCGCTCGCGTGCCGCCTGCAGCCGGGCTTTCAGGTTCATCAGCTCGTCCAACAGTTCATCCAGGCGTTCGCGTTCGTCCACCGACATCCCGGTTTCCGCTTCGGCCGGAACGTCGCCGGTCTGGCTGGCCGGCTCGCTCACGGCGGCGGGCTGTTGTTCCACTTCCGGCGCGGTCTCGGGCTCAAAGAGCGGCAGCGACATCGCGTCCGGCACCGCCCGCAGATGCGCGGCGCGCGCTTTCTTGGCGGGCTTTGCCTCCGGCTCCGCTGCCGGCTTTTCTACATAGACGATCTTCTCGACCACCACCGGCCGTTCGATCACCAAGGTCTGCGGCGGTGGCGTGTTGCCGCGGCCGATCTCCGCGACATGGCGCAAGCCCCGCTCCTTCAGGACCTTCTGCACCCCTTTAATGGTGAGGCCGTCGGTATAAAGCAGGGATTGGATGCCCTTTAAGAGGTCCACATCCTCGGGCCGGTAATAGCGGCGGCCGCCGGCGCGCTTGACGGGCTTTACTTGCGCAAAGCGGCTTTCCCAGAAGCGCAGCACATGCTGCGGCACGTCAAGCTCCTGAGCGACTTCACTGATGGTGCGGAAGGCTTCCGCCGATTTTTGGGGATAGGCGAAGGCCGCCGATGACATCAGTCCTCAGCCTCCGGCATCGGAGTCTGGCCATTGATGACAGCCTTCAGCACATGGCTCGGACGGAAGACCAACACGCGGCGGGGCGCGATCGGCACCTCATCGCCCGTCTTGGGATTGCGGCCCATGCGCTGGGATTTCTGGCGCACCGCGAAAGTGCCGAAGGAAGACAGTTTTACCGTCTCGCCGCGCGAGAGCGCGCCGCAAACTTCTTCCAGCATGTCCTCGACCATCTGCGCGGAGTCGGTACGCGATAGCCCCACCGCCTGGAATACGGCTTCGGTCAGGTCGGCTCTGGTCAGGGTCCCCGTGGTCATGTGCGACTCTTTCATTATCCACAGCCACGGTACCCCCCTCCCCGAATAACGGTCAAGATCAAAGACTTGCTGGCGGGACTTTAAGCGGCATGCGAATCAGGGAACCCGGCCAAGGTCCCGAATTGGAACTACCAGCGGAGTAAGGCTGCACCCCAGGTGAACCCCCCGCCCATCGCTTCCAGCAACACTAGATCGCCGCGCTTGATGCGGCCATCCTTGACCGCCACCGCCAGGGCCAGCGGCACCGAAGCGGCAGAGGTATTGCCATGCTCGGCCACGGTGGAAATCACCTTGCCAGAATCGATGCCCAGCCTTCGCGCGGTGCCGTCCAGGATGCGCTGATTGGCCTGATGCGGCACGAACCAGTCGATATCTTCCAGCGGCACATGCGCGGCCCCCGCGGAAGCTTCGATCGCCGCGGCGATGTTGGTGACTGCGTGCTTGAAGACTTCCTTGCCCTGCATGCGCAGCTTGCCGGCGCCTTGGGTCGAGGAAACGCCCCCATCGCAATAGAGCATATCGTGCAGCCGGCCATCGGAGAACAGCTTGGTGTTGAGCACGCCCTGGTCGGAATTGTCGCCGACGCCGATATGGGCCTGCAGCACCACGGCGCCGGCGCCGTCGCCGAACAGCACGCAAGTTGTGCGATCGCTCCAGTCCAAGAGCCGCGACATGGTCTCCGCGCCGATCAAGAGGATGGTGCGGGCCGCGCCGGTGCGGATCATGCTGTCGGCCACCGACAGGCCATAGATGAAGCCCGAACAGACGGCCTGCACATCGAAGGCTGCCCCGCGCGCCATGCCCAGCCGTGATTGCACGATGGTGGCGACGGCGGGGAAACTCTCATCCGGCGTGGTCGTGGCGCAGATGATCATGTCCAGTTCGCCGGCATCGATGCCGGCATCGATCAGCGCGGCGCGCGCCGCGCCCAGCGCCAGGTCAGAGGTCTTTTCACCCGGCTGCGCGATATGGCGCTGGCGGATGCCGGTGCGCTCGCGAATCCACTCATCCGAGGTGTTGACCATCTTGGCCAGGTCGTCATTGGTGACGATGTTGGACGGCAGGCAGGAGCCACAGCCGATAACGCGTGATCTGATCATAACTCTGCTGCTCTGGCGCCGGCGCTTTCGGCGGTGATGGCCGAACGGTCGGTGGCGATGCGGGCATTGATGTCGGCCCGCGCCATGTCGATGGCGGTGTCCACGGCCGCGGCAAAGCCCACGGCATCGGCGCCGCCATGGCATTTCACCACCACCCCGTTCAGGCCCAGAAACACGCCGCCATTCTGGGTGCGGGGATCGAGTTTCCTGCGCATCATGTCCAGGGCGCCGCTGGCGATCACCGCGCCCATGCGCGACAGCAGCGAACTTTTCAGCGCCTGGCGCAGATAAGCCACGACCATCTTGGCGGTGCCTTCGGCGGTCTTGAGCGCGATGTTGCCGGTGAAGCCGTCGGTCACCACCACATCCACCGTGCCCTTGGCGATGTCGTCGCCTTCGACAAAGCCGTGAAAGGCTATGGGCAGGTTGGAATTCCTCAGGATCTGGGCGGCGCCCTTCACCCCGTCATTGCCCTTCTGGTCTTCCGAGCCGACATTGAGGATGCCGACCTTGGGCCGCGGCAGCGCGAACAGCACATGGGCAAAGGCCTCTCCCATCACCGCGAAATCCACCAGCTGTTCCTCGGTGGCGCTGACATTGGCGCCCACATCCAGCACGATGGTTTGGCCTTTGATGGTCGGCCAGATGGTGGCGATGGCCGGGCGCGAAATGCCTTCGATGATGCCCAGCCTAAACATGGAAATGGCCATCAGCGCGCCGGTATTGCCGGCCGAAACCGCCACGGCGGCCTTGCCATCCTTTACGCTCTGGATGGTGTGCCACATGGAGGTATCCCGGCCGCGGCGCAAGACCTGGCTAGGCTTGTCCTGCATGGTGACGCGCCCCGAGGCATGCTCGATGGTCGAGCGCGATTTCAGCTTGGGATGCCGCTCCACCAGCTTGCGCAAGGTGGCTTCATCGCCATGCAGGATGAAATCCACATCGGTATGGCGTTGCAGCGTCTTGAGCAGCGCACTCACGACAACGCCGGGGCCGGCATCGCCGCCCATGGCATCGATCGAGACGGTCAGGGCGCGAGCCACTTAAGACCTTTCTGAAGCCTTTCGGATCGAAAGGACTTCAGCTCTTGGCTTTCACGACTTCACGGTCGGCATAATGGCCGCAGGAGCCGCAGACATGATGCGGGCGCTTGGGCTCGCCGCAGTTGGGGCAGTCGGCATGGGCGGCGGCCGTCAGGGCGTGGTGCGACCGGCGCATATTGCGGCGCGACGGCGAGGTTTTTCGTTTCGGGACCGCCATGGCGGGAAAACTCCTGGAAGGCCGGCTCCGGATGGCGCGCGGCGGGCAAGCGAGCGGCGTGGGTAGCAGGAAAGCCGGGCCATTTTCAAGCCAAAAGCCCGGCTCCAAAAGGGGTTAGGGCGCGAACAAAAGCCGCTATTTCAGGCCTTTAAGCACGGCAAAGGGGCTTTCGGGGCGGTCGGTCAGGTCCGGTTTGGGGGCAAATTCCACACCCGGGCAGCGGGGATAGGGCTCCAGGGACAGGGCATATTCCTCCAGGATCGGCACGGCCAGGTCGTAATGAAGGCTGGAAATCTCTTCCGGGCCCTCCTCCGGATCGGCATCCAGGACCAGTTCGGGCTCCGATTCCATCGCCTTATGGCGGACCGCCCCGGTGAAATGGAGCTCCCGGTCGAAGCTCCTCTCGATGTGGGCCTGCACCGGCTCGAGGGTCACGACACAGGACTGGGTGACATTGGCCGTCAGATGAAAGGTTAGGCCGAAGCGGGTGGCGGAAATTTTCCTGATTTCGACCCGCGTCTGGAGTTTTTCGACCGAGACCACGCCGGACCAGTGGGCGATGGCGGCACGCTGGGCCTCGTCCGCGGCAATGGTCACCTCGTCGCCGGCATTGCCGAGACGGGCGAGATTATAGACATGGGTAAGCGGCAGGCCTTCGGTCATGGGCTTTAAATAGTGGGCGGCGGCCCGAAATCCAAAGCATTCGGCAGGGACGCAGAAAGGGGCTGGCGCGCGCGCATCGCATAAGCGGCGAGGTCGCGCGCATGCGTGTCCTGCCCGGCACCGCGCCAGAGATTTTTGGCCAGGGCGGAGGCCAGTTCCTCTTCGCTCTTGGCGGCGTCATAGGCAGCCATGCGGCCGTAAAAGGCCTTGGCCATGTCTTTCAGCCGATGGCCGATGCCGATGTCCCCGGCACCCTGCTCCCGCATGGCTTCGTCAAACCCGGTGAACAGGGCGTTGGTCAGCGCCTGTGCTGGCTCACGGCCCCTGAGTTCCGCCAGCACCATCCAGGCGTGGAACACCAGCAGATCGAAGCGGCCATCGATGCTGTCGGGCACCCCAAAGCGGGTAAAAAATACCGGTTCCCGCGCCCGGCTTACCAAGCCGTCATAAAGATGGGCGGCTCTCTGCTTGCGCGCCGCCGATTCCTTGAGCAAATTCAACATCGAAGTCCTAGGTGGCCGGCCGGCGGGGTTGCGGCCAGGCACCGGGGACGATAGCACATCAGCCTGATCGAAAAGGTCGAAGATGAAATTTGCCATTGCCTCCTCCTTGGCGCTTGCGGGCGCCGCCATCCTGATCGCCTGCGCCCCGGTGATCAGCCAGCGCGGCTATCTCCCCGATCCGAGCCTGGAAGCCTCGATCAAGACCGGCACCGACACCAAAACCACGGTGCAGGAGCGGTTGGGCTATGCCTCCACCACCGCCACTTTCGGCAATGACAGCTGGTATTACATCTCCGCCACCGAGAAGCAGGTGGCCTTCTTCAATCCCACCATCCTCAAGCGCCAAGTCATGGCTGTCTATTTCGACAAGCAGAACAAGGTAACCGGCGTGCGCCATTATGGCCTGCGCGATGGCCATCTGATCAATTTCGAGAGCCGCACCACGCCGGCCCGCGGCCGCGAGACCACTTTCCTGCAGGAATTGTTGAAGGCAACGCCGGGCTCCTCGGCCACCCAGATCCAGGAGACCAATCCTGGTAACGGCGGCGGACCCGTTCCGTAAGAAATCAATTCTCTACACCATGTGGACCGGCGCAAAGACCGGCGCCGTTCGCGGGTCGCTGCGGCCAATGTCGCACATCGGTCAGGATAAGCTGAAAAAGCGCCGCGGGTTTTCCACGGTCATGGTGTGAATGCCGGAAGCGGAAACGCCGATCTGTTTGAGATATGGAATCAGCTTGCGTGTGGTGAACAGCAGGCCGTCTGGAGGATCGATTTTTTCCCTCCATTCCCTTGTCTCCTCCGGAACCAGCGAGCCGCCGAATTCCGAATCCTGCGAGAGAAAGATTTTGTCCGCGAAGCCGGCGTCGGCGAGGAGCTTTATGCCTTCCGCGCGCCGCTCAAATGACGGTTTGAAGTCCGCGCTCATGCCACGATGGACATGGTCCATGCCCAGCGAATAGCCGCGCCGCACCAGACCCAGGAAGTAATCCATATCGCCGCTGTCGTCGCTATGGTCGAAAGACACCCGGGCCGGATGGATGTCTTCATCCTCCAGAATGACAAGCTGGCTCTCGGCGGCGCGATCGGCGGCGTGGGTATGGATGCGTATTGGCGCGCCCGTGACCTTGCTGGCGCGCGCCGCCGCCCGCAAGCCGATCTCCTCAAGCGGGGTCGGTGTTTTGCCGACAATCCCTATCTTGATCACACCGGCCTTGATGGCAGTGCCGTCGATACCCTGCTCGGTCTCTTTCTTGAAGAATCTGCTGAGCCCTTCAATCGTGCGGGCCGGCATCGATACCTGCGTGATCGGCGGGAAAAATCGCTGGCCGGTGGCCGCGATCATATTCAGCCCGGATTTGCGCGAGACCTCTTCGAGAAATCCGATATCGCGCCAGACGTCATAAGTCGTAAGGTCGACGACAGTGCTGATGCCTGCGGCGCGCACAAGTTTGAGTTTTTCGATCGTCCTGGCGACAAATTCCGATCTGCCGCCCAAGGTCTTTGGCCATCTGCTTAGAACCTGCGGCGCATCGGCAATATGCTCGTGCGCAAGCGTGACTCCAAGTTTGGACGCATCGAGCGGTCCCAGAACCGTTTGAGCGATACCGGCGGGCAACCCATTTGCACGCGCGCCTTCCGCGACGCCGGCAACCGGCCGCAATATTGTCGCCGCGATACCGGCAGAAACCGTTCGCTTCAGAAAGTCTCGCCGGCGCGTCATGCCGGTGGCAGCGCTTCGCATCCGTCTTTTTTAACGAAAGCCGCCCCGAATACCTACGGCAGATAGACGGCGATCGGTGTCGCTGCTTGCAATCATCGTTGTATCTCGACATATATAACGAATCAAGCAAGGGCAGCGGCTTTGGGGGACTTTTCACTTCCGCGCGGATTGCGCGCCGCGGCTCTGGCCGGCTCCAGCCTTGTGATCCTGCAGTCGACGATCGCGCAGGCGCAGGAAGCCAACCGACCCATCGAGCACATCATCGTCACCGGCGAGCGCTCGCCGGACTATAAGGTGGCCGATCCCAGCATCTCCAAGCTCACTGAGACCCTGGTCGACACGCCGCAATCGATCACTACGGTTTCCGAACAACTGATGCAGGATCGCGCCGTCACCAATCTCAATGACGCTTTCCGCAACGTCCCCACCATTACCTTGGGTGCCGGCGAGTTCAAATCACTGGGGACATCGCCCACCATTCGCGGCTTTGTCGCCCGCACCGACATGTTCATCGATGGCCAGCGCGATATCGGCGACTATTACCGCGACACCTTCGACTTCGAACAGGTCCAAGTCCTGGAAGGCCCGGCCTCCACCCTGTTTGGCCGCGGCTCGACCGGCGGGGTCATCAACCAGGTCACCAAGAAACCGCAGCTAACCGGCTTCGCGTCAGGCTCAATGATCTTGGGCACCGATCTCACCCGGCGCCTTACTGTGGACGTCAATGAAATGCTGTCCGAACTGGGTCCGGGCGCGGCCTTGCGCGTCACTGCCATGGGGCACCAGGCCAATGTGACCGGGCGCGACGTGGTGGAGCAGAGCCGGTATGGCTTTGCACCCAGCCTGGCGCTTGGCCTGGGCACGCCGACGCGGCTGACGCTCCACTATATGCACGAAACCGCCAACGATGTGCCCGATTACGGCATTCCTTATCTGGGCAGCCAGCCCGCTGCGGTGCCGCGGCAGAACTTTTATGGCTTTCGCAGCGACTATCTGAAAACCGGCACCGATATCGTCACCATGACGTTCGAGCACGATTTCATGAGCGGGATCACGCTGAGCAACAAGCTGCGCTATGCCGCCTATTCCCAGAATTTCCGCTTCACCGAACCCTTGATCGCCACCACGATGCCGGCGACCACCCCGCTCAATCAGGTCACCGTCACCCGCAACGTCAACTCCGGGATCAATACCCAGTCCATGCTATGGGATCAGCTGGACACCACGGCGCATTTCGATACCGGATCGGTCAAGCACACACTTGCGGCCGGGATCGAAGGCGGACGCGAGACCGCCAAACCGGAATTCGACAACAGTTCCGGCGTGCCGTCGCTGCCGCTCCTGGTCCCAAATCCCGATACGCCTTTCACCGCCACCAGCACCTTCCCGCGCTTCAAAACCAATACCGGGGCCAACAGCTTCGGCGCCTACGTTCTAGACACCATGAAGCTTGCCCCGCAATGGGAATTGTCGGGCGGCGTGCGCTGGGACTATTTTGGCCTGGTCTATAAAGACCAGAATTTTTCCACCACCACGCCCGGCCTGATCACGCGCGCAGACACCATTACCCGCACGGACCGCATGTTCAGCTATCGCGGCGCCCTGGTCTACAAGCCTCACATCGATGCCAGCATCTATTTCGCCTATGGCACCTCGTTCAATCCATCGGGTGAGGAGCTTTCCTTTGTCGCCAGTTCACGTTCGTTCAATCTTAGCAATGCCGATCTGGCCCCGGAGAAAAACAGCAACATGGAGCTGGGCGCCAAATGGGACGCGCTCGGCGGCCGGGTGGCGCTGACCGCCGCCCTGTTCCGCGCCGAGAAGGAAAATGCGCGCGTGCCCGATCCCACCAATGCGGTGCTCAATGTGCTGGGCGGCGATTTCCGCGTCGATGGCCTGGAATTGGGGCTAACGGGGCGGATTACCGATGCCTGGCAGATCCAGGCCGGCTATGCCTATCTCGACAGTTCGGTGCTCAAGTCCGCGCCCGGCGCGGCGCCGGCGGGTGCGCCGTTGATGAACACGCCCAAGCATACCCTCACCGGCTGGACGACCTATAGCCTCGGCAGGGACTGGGAGATCGGCGGCGGCGGGCGCTATGTCTCTTCCCAAGTCACCCAGAATGTGCCGCCGACAAGAACCGTGCCCGGATTCTTCACTGCCGATATCATGGCCAGATACACTTTGAGCCAGAGACTGTCGTTCCAACTCAACGTCAACAATGTCTTCGACAAATATTATTATGACCAACTACACTTCTTCCATGTGGTGCCGGCGGAGGGTCGAACGGCGCTGCTGTCGGTCAACCTGAACATTTGAAGCGTCGAGACGTCATGCCGCTACACATTCCGGGCGTGCTTGACCAAGCCCAGGTCGCCCAATGCCGCCAGGCGCTGGAGAGCGCCGAATGGATCGATGGCCGCGATACCGCGGGCTATCTGTCGGCGCAAGTAAAGAACAACGCCCAGCTGGCGGAGAACAGTGCCGTGGCGCGCAAGCTGGGCGGCATGATCCTGGATGTGCTGGATGCTCATCCGCTTTTCATTTCCGCCGCGCTGCCTTTGAAAGTGGTGCCGCCGCTGTTCAATCGTTATGCCGGCGGTCAGGCTTATGGCGGGCATATCGATGGTGCCGTGCGGCCGGTCGCCGGCACGCCGCATCGGGTGCGTACCGATCTTTCCGCCACCCTGTTTCTGTCGGCTCCGGAAGACTATGACGGCGGCGAGCTGGTGATCGAAGACCGGCTGGGCGACCGCCGGGTCAAGCTGGCGGCCGGCGACATGGTGCTTTATCCGGGGACCAGCGTGCACCACGTCGAACCAGTGACCCGAGGCGTGCGGCTGGCGGCCTTCTTCTGGATCCAGAGCATGGTGCGCGAGGAAGCCAAGCGCGAGATATTGTTCGAAATCGATACCGCCCTGCAGGCGCTGGGGCGCGACGCGCCGGGGCATCGCTCCCTGGTTTCGCTGGCCGGCTGTTATCACAATCTGCTCCGGCTTTGGACTGACACCTAGCTATTCCGTGCCTTCGATCTCCGGCGCTACCTGGCCGTAATTCAGCGCCGCGACCAGCGCGACGCCGCCCAGCACATTGCCGAGCAAAGTAGGGAAGTAAAAGCGCAGAAAAAACTCACTCCAGGATGCCGCGCCGGCCCAAACCGCGAAACTGACATCGATCGAGCCGGCGATGATGTGGGAAAAATGGGCCAGCCCCACGACATAGGACAGGGCAATGATGACGAAAGGCTTGGCACTCTCGGCCGCGGGCAGCAGCCAGACCATCAGCGCGATCAGCCAGCCGGCGAAAATCGCTTTGATGAACAGGGCGCCGAAGCCGGGCTGAAGCGCCTCGCGCCCGATATCCAGAAAACTCTGCCATACGGATGCATCCACCACACCCGATTTGGCCAACACTGCGCCGATGGCGATCGTGCCGGCGGTATTGGCCGCCAGCACAATGAGCCAGAGCCGCAGCAGCTTGGCCAGGGTCTCGGATTTGCGGTCATGCAGCAGCGGCAACACGGGCGTCAGGGTGTTTTCCGTGAAAAGCTGCTGGCGGCCCAACACGACAATCAGGAAGCCCACCGTATATCCGAGCGGCGTCAGCAGCTCGCGCAAGGGGCCGGCCGGCAGGTGCGCGCGCAGGATGCCCTGCACGATCAGGGAAAAGCCCATCGAAAGCCCCGCGGCCAGACCTGAACAGGCCAGCGCCCGGGGCGCACGCTCCAGCTCGTCCAGGCCTTCGGCGCGGATGGTCTCATGGATCAGCGCCGCATTGGGCCGGCTTTGCTGGCGAATTTCCTGTTTCTGCCGCGGCGAAAGGTCATCGAGCCTCTCGGCTCCGCTGAAGCCTTCGTTGTTCTTGGGGGATTCGGCCATGCACCACGCCGGATGTTTCGCGAGAAGGAATGCACGGTGCGGGCTTTAGTGCCCGCTCCGACATGAGGCGAGCCGGTTCGGCGTCATATGTTATAAGCATCGCCAAGAACGGGGGGATCATGCGCATTCTGATTTTGGCTTTTCTGCTGGCTGCGGCACCGGGCCTCATCTTCGCGGCCGTTCCGGCCGACGCCGCGACCTTGCTGCATCCCATGTTCAACGATCATGCGGTGCTTCAGCGAGACCGGCCCATTCCGGTTTATGGCACGGCCGGGCCGGGCGCCGATGTGACGGTGCAGTTGGGAAGTGCCAGCGTGACGGCGCGCGCCGGACAGGACGGGCGATGGCGCGCCACGCTGCCCGCCCTAGCCGCCGGCGGTCCCTATACGCTGCATGTCGCCAGCGGCGGCGAGATCCAAGACGTGCGCGATGTACTGCTGGGCGATGTCTTCCTCTGCACCGGCCAATCCAATATGCAGTTCGCCGTCCGGGGCGCCGCCAATGCGCAATTCGAGATCGCCGCGGCGAAGGACGATCAAGTGCGCGAGCTGGCAGTTGACCGTGTGCCCAGTCCCATTGAGCTGGAGACTTTCAAGACGCCGGTGAGCTGGAAAGTGGAATCGCCGCAGACGGCCGGCGATTTCTCGGCCAGCTGTTTCTTCTTTGCGCGCGAACTGCGCAAACATGTGAAGGTGCCGGTGGGGCTGATCACCGTCGCCTGGGGTGGCACCCGGGTGCGCGGCTGGGTCAGCCACCACAGCCTCCGGCCGCTGGGCTTCAATGACGATATCGAAATGCTGGCGCTGTGGGAGCGCGATCCCGCGGCCGCGTCGCGGCGTTGGGATGCGGCCTGGGAAAACTGGTGGCGTGCAAACGGGAAGGGGGAGCCGTGGAAGGAAGACACCTCATCCTGGCCGGTGGCGCCGATGCCGCTTGGGCCCTGGAACGAGTGGCCGGGGCTGTCTTTGCCCGAAGGAAGGGCAGAGCCCGGCGTCGGCTTTGTCGGTCAGCTTTGGCTTGCCACCCATGTGCGGTTGACGGCGGCGCAGGCGGCGCAGCCCGCGACCCTGGATCTGGGGCGGGCCAATGAGGAAGAGAAAAGCTGGGTCAATGGCGTTGGCGTCGGTGGCAGCTCGCAGGAGCCGGATGCGCGCCATGCCCTGCCGCGGGGCTTGCTGCATGAAGGCGACAACAGCATCACCCTCAATATCTTCTGCAGCTGGAAGAATTGCGGCTTGACCGGCCCCGCCGCGACGCGCGCCATCCGTTTCGCCGATGGCTCCGCGGTGCCGCTGGACCAGCCCTGGCATTATCAGCCGGTGGAAAATCTGATTGCGCCGCAGCTTCCCTGGGGGTCCATGCACGGCGTGGGCCTGCAATATGGCGGCATGATTGCCCCGATCGGGACTTATGGCGTGAAGGCGGCGATCTGGTATCAGGGCGAATCCAACATCTATTTCGCCAAAACCTATCAGCCGGCCTTGACGGCAATGATGACCGACTGGCGCCGGCAATTCGGTGCCCTGCCCTTCATCATTGTGCAGATCCCCGATTACGGACCGACGCCGACCAAGCCGGTGGAATCGCTGTGGTCGGATGTACGCGAGGCCCAGCGCAGGACGAGCGAGACTGACCCGCATGCGGCGCTGGTGGTGACCTTCGATATCGGCGATCCCAAGCTGCTGCATCCCACCAACAAGCAGGAGATCGGCCGGCGCATCGCCATCGCCGCGCGGCATCTGGTGTATGGCGAGCCCATCACGCCGTCCGGCCCGCGCGTTGCCGCCGCGCGCCGTATGGGCGATCACGTCACCGTCTCATTCCGCGACGTCACCGGCGAGCTGGTCGCCTATAACGGCCAGCCCAACGCTTTCGAGCTCTGCGACGCCACTGCCTGCCGTTGGGCCCGCGCCACGGTTTCGCCCGATCATGTGACTCTGGAAGGCGCCGGCAGCCGTGTGCGCTATTGCTGGGGCGACAGCCCGATCTGCACCTTGTCCGATGCCTCCGGCCTTCCCGCTGGGCCCTTCGAGGTGCCGGTGCAGTAGCGACGGCTTTCTGGGCGTGACAGACATGCGTTTCCTGCGCCGAGGGCCTGAAAGTCAGCCCGCAGCGGGACCTGGCCGAAGCCAACAGCCAGGCGGCCCAGCTGGTCGCCGCGCGCATACCGGCCCCGCATAGCGCCGCCGCACATTGAACCAGGTGATCCAGGTTCCGATATCGGCCGTATCAGGCGGTAATTGGAGGCGGCCATGACACTTTCTGACATTTTTGATCTGGCCAGTTACGGCGTAACCGGCCTTTTCCTGCTGGCGGCTATGATCAATCTCAGCGGCCTGCCGGTGGTACGCCGCGCCTATCGCGCCTGGGATTATCCGCCCAACTTCTATCGCGTCATCGGCGTGATGGAGCTGATGGTGGCGCTGTTCCTCAGCCTGCCCCAGACCCGCATCTGGGGCGTGATCCTGGGCGGCTTCATTGCCTTCTTTTCCGTGGTCACTTTGCTGCGTCATGGCCGTTATGCCTTGTCCGTTCCGGGCATGATGCTGCTGGCGGCGCTGGTCCCGGTATCCTTCACACACGGATGAAAGTCTGCGCGGGTATGCTGGCCGCGGCGCCTTCCCCAAGGTCCCCTCGCCGCGGCCAGCTATTTTTTACCGCTCAAGGATGGCGAGCTGCTGGCCCGCGCCGACCCAGGCCTCGACGCCGCCCAGCAAGGGCCGGATCTTCTTGAAGCCGGCGCGCTTCAGGTGCCGGGCCGCGACCGCCGCCGTGGCCTCGTTGGGACAGGCGCAATAGATCACGATCTCGGTTTCGGGGGCGATTTGCTTCAGGCGCGGGTGCACATCCTCGGGATGCGCGCCCCAGGCCCCAGGAATAATGCCGTCGCGCGCGCGCGTCTCGGCCGATCGTACATCCAGGATGATGGGCGGCTGACCCGACCCGATCATGGCGAGCAGCTCATCCACGGTGATGCGGTCCATGCGCAGCTGGCGGATGAAAGTGACCCGCTCCCACCAGCGCAGCAGGATATAGAACGCAAAGGCGGTCGCCAGCGCGGCCACGCTGAGGACGCCGAAGGTCGCCATGGTGGAAAGAATCTCGGCGATGGCCCGGTGGAAGAGCGCGCCGGCCAGGGCGGCGGCGCCATAATAGAACAGACCGCCCAGGAGATTGAGGATCAGGAAGGCCGCCAGCGGGACCCGCACGATGGCCGCCATGGCCACTGCGATATTGGTCAGGCCCGGCACATAGCGGGCAAACAGCAGCGACCAGGGGCCGAGGCGGGCGAACAGCTTTTCGGTCTGGCGCACGCAACTGTCCGGCGAGAGCGAGATCCGGCACAGCAGCGCCAGAGCCCGGCGGCCCAGGCGCCTGGCCGCCCAGTACCAGAGGAGATCGGCCAGCAGGGATGCCGCGACGGCCGTGCCCACGACCTGGGCCGCGGAAAAATGGCCGTCCCAGGCCAGCGCGCCCGCCACGAGCAGCACCGGCAGGGCGGGAATAGGCAGGCCGATCTCATCCAGCAGGACGGCGCCAAACACCAGCAGCAGCCCGTAAACCGCAATCGCGTGGGTCAATTCCTGCATTTCGGACCCCTTGACAGGCTCCCTATATAAGAAGGGCGAGCGATTGTTCCAGCAGTGGGACACACCGTCCGCTGCATCCCTACTGCGTGGGGCCGGCAATCCTTATTCAAGACATGGTCTTCCGCACCGGAGGACACGGCAACAGAGAGATAGTCATGAAAAAAATTCTTGGCGTGCTTGAAAACAGCAACCAGCATTGGGTGGGCGACGGCTTTCCCGTACGCACCCTTTTTTCCTATGACCGGGTGGGCCAGCAGATCAGCCCGTTCCTCTTGTTCGACTATGCCGGGCCGGCACGCTTCGAGCCGGCGAAACAGCCGCGCGGCGTGGGCACCCATCCCCATCGCGGCTTTGAGACCGTAACAATCGTCTATGAGGGTGAAGTGGCGCACCGCGACTCCACCGGCAGGGGCGGCACCATCGGTCCCGGCGATGTGCAGTGGATGACCGCGGCCAGCGGCATCCTGCATGAGGAATTCCATTCCCCGGCCTTCACCGCGGCGGGCGGAAATTTCCGCGTGGTGCAGCTCTGGGTGAACCTGCCGGCCAAGGACAAGATGAGCGCGCCCGGTTATCAGGCCATCACCAATGCCGACATTCCGGCGGTTGATATTCCGGGCGGCAAAGTGCGGGTGATCGCGGGCGATTTTCAGGGCGCCAAGGGTCCCGCGAAAAGCTTCACCCCGGTCAATCTGTGGGACGTGCGGCTGGAGAAAGGCGCGTCCCTGACGCTGACGCTGCCGGAAGGTCATAACGCCGCCCTGGCAGTGCTGTCGGGCGATGTCACAGTCAATGGCGAGAAGACGGCGCGGGATGCGCAGGTCGTGCTGCTCGACGCGGCCGGCACCCAAGTCGAAGTCACGGCGGGCGGCGATGCCATGCTGCTGGTGTTGACGGGCGAGCCCATTCGCGAACCGATCGCCGGCTATGGACCGTTTGTGATGAATACCGAAGGTGAGATCCGTCAGGCGATCACCGACTTCAACAGCGGCCGCTTCGGCCAGATCGCGGCACCGGCCGAGTAAGCATGGCGCGGCTTCCCACCTACTTCCTGTCGCACGGCGGCGGTCCCTGGCCCTGGATGAAGGATCGCACCGGAGGGGCTTTCGACAAGCTGGAATCTTCGCTGGCGGATATTCCGCGAGCCTTGGCGGAACGGCCCAAAGCGGTGCTGGTCGTCACCGGCCATTGGGAGGCGCCGCAGTTCGCGGTGTCGTCGGGCGCCCAGCCGGGCATGATTTATGACTATTACGGCTTTCCGGAAGATACCTACCGCATCCGCTATCCGGCGCCCGGTTCGCCGGAGCTGGCAGCGCGCGTGAAGTCGCTGCTGAATGCGGGCAGCATGCCCACGCAAAGTGACGCAACACGCGGCTTCGATCACGGCACTTTCAGCTTGATGAAACCGATCTATCCGGATGCCGACATGCCCGTGGTGCAGCTTGCGCTGGAAGACAATCTCGATCCGGGGCGCCATCTGGCGGCAGGCCGGCTGCTGGCGCCCTTACGCGATGAAGGCGTGCTGATCCTAGGCAGCGGCTCGAGCTACCACAACCTGCGGCAATGGAATGCGGCGGCCGCCCTGCCCTCAGGGAAGTTCGACGCCTGGCTGCAAGAGACCCTGCTGCATGCGTCACCGGCGGAGCGGATGGAAAGATTGAAGCAGTGGGAACGCGCGCCGGCGGCCCGCGCCGCCCATCCGCGCGAAGAGCATCTGCTGCCGCTGATGGTGGCGCTGGGCGCGGCCGAACAGGAGCCCGCCACCTTGATCTATCACCAGGACGATTTCATGGGCGGGGTTGCCATGTCGAGCTTCCGCTTCGGCTAGAGTTCAGTCGCCACTTCGAGCTATTCGCTGAAACCAGAAGGCGCCTGGCTGGAAGTTGGGCTCGCGCATCAAAATCGGGCAGGCAGAGGTAAGCGCCTCTCTATGGTCACACGCCATCATATTGAGGGCCATCATCACTTGAAACTGGTCGTTGCAAGACAAAAACGCCTCCAGAACATATTGCTCATTCCAAAGACGTCCCTCATTCACCCACTGGTCCAAATAGTCGCGCGGCGTGAACACGTCGTGCACATGAACGTGCACGCCGGCCTTGAGCCTGGGCAGTACAGAAAGAAAAAGATGGGTAATGTCGCCCTGCGGCCTGAGCACGTGTGAGGAATCGATAAAAAGTATGTCGTTCTCGCCCAGGGCTTCGAATACCGCCATAGAACAGGATTCAATCTTTTCACGAATGACGGTTACACCCAATTGTTCGAGCCAGGGCCGCTCGAACGGCTCCATGCAAATGTGGTCGCACTTGTAACTGCTATCTTCCGATTTATTTGTCTGTATCGCTTCCCGCGCAATCAGGGTTGATTGCCCGGACCCCACTTCGACCAGGCGGCGCGGTTTGAAGAAGCGCACGAAATTGTACAACATTTCGGCATCACCTGCCTCGTAATAGCCATTGTGGTAGCCAAACTCGGTCTCGGACGGCTTCTTCAGGGGAAAGGCGAGGAGCTCGTCGGTGAATCTAAAGCTTTCGGCCAGCGCAACCTGTTGGGGAATCCTCAGATCCAGGCCCGGAAGATCACGGATATCCCTCAGGGATCTATGCAAATCCGCATCCGTGACAATGGGTTCGTAATAGTGGTGGCGCAACACGGCCACACCCAGGCGATCGAGCAGATTTTTTGTAACGGGGGTGCGCCATCTAAGCCGGCCACTCACCCACAGGAGGGGCGCCACAAAAAGCAGCATGAGCGCCAGGACGGGATCAAATAAGCGAATCAGAAATAAGAGAGCTCGCTTCATAGAGTCTCATTTAAGAGGCACAAAAATGCCAATGGCATCCAGTCATGCATGGCGCGGTGGGGCGCTGCAAATCTTTACGCCGTATTCTGACCGGTCCGCGAAGACTGCTGATCTGGCCTTGGCGCGACCGAAGATGACCCCGCTACCACCAGAACGATTTCATGGCCGTCGGGATGTCGAGCTTCCGCTTCAGGAAGCAATAGGTCGCGTCAAGGGACGCGGGTGCCGGTGATATTCTGGCCGTTCTGATGCAGGACGACCGCCGTCGCCGGCCCATCGCCATCCACGACAAAGGAAAGCTGCGCGTCCACCGCTTTCAGGAAGAAATCTTTCGGGCTTTCGGCGAACATCGGCACCTTGTCCTGGCGCGTAGGCTGCAGATAGAGCGAATTGCCGTCCTCGGTGATATCAAAAGCGAAATTGGGACCTACCTGATAATGCCCCACATAGCGGGCCAGAATCTTCCCGTCGAGCGGCACGGTCTTGCGCTCGCTGATCAAAAGAACTGGCTTGCCCAAAGCAATATCGGCGAGCTTGTTCCCAATATCGCCGGCTGCGGAGGTGGCGACATTGTCCAGCACGATGACTGTGAGATGCTCATCGGGATAGGTGCGCATATCACTGGTGAAGCCATCGATGCCGCCATTGTGCCAGACCTCGCGGTGACCGTCACTATCGCGCACGACCAGCCCGAAGCCATAGTCATTCTTGTAAGGCGCGGTCATTTTAGCGAGGGAAGCCGATGACACGACTTTGCCGGCGAACAAAGCATTTTCCCAGGTCAGCAGATCATGGGGGGTGGAAATGAGCGCACCCGCCGAAAAAGGCGTGCTCATGTCTATAAAGTCTGCATTCCGCAAGACGCCACCCTTGCCGCGCTCATACCCGCGCGCGCGAGCGGGCAGGATGGCCGCCTGATCCTCATAGCCCGTGTCCTTCATACCCAGGGGCGTGAAGATGTTGGCCTTGAGGAACTCGGCGTAAGACTGGCCACTGAGCTTCTCGATCAGGATGCCGAGCACGACATAGCCGGTGTTGGAATAGCTCATCTTCTCGCCCGGCTGGAAATCCAGCGGCTTGTCACGCACTAGATCGACAATCTGCTGCGGCGTCATGTGCTTGCCCTTGGTTTCGTTTATGCCGGGCAAGGCCGTGTAATTGAAGACACCAGCGCTGTGGGTCAGCAGATTGAAGATGGTGATCTTGTCCCAGCTTTCCGGCAGTTGGGGCAGATACTGGCGCACCGGATCAGTAGTCTTCAGCTTGCCTCGCTCTTCCAGCAGCATGATGGAAGCGGCGGTGAACTGCTTGGTGATGGAGCCGATGCGGAATTTGGTCGCCGGGGTGTTCGGGACATTCCATTCCAGATCCGCCGAGCCATAAGCCTTGTCCAGGATGGTCTTGCCGTCCTTGACCACCAGCACCGCTCCCATGAAGGTCTTGTCGGCGACATGGCTCTGGATCACCTGCTCCATCCGCGCCAGCGACGGATCGGCGGCGCGCGCCTCCAGCGAAAAGACCAGGAACGCTAAGGCCAACCAGATCGCGCGCATCGCATTGCCCTCTTCGACCCGGCGAGCATGCCCCGACTGGAAATCAGTGCAAACCCCGCGCCGGATTACAAAAGAAAAAGGCGCGGGCATCGCTGCCCGCGCCTTCTCCTTTTCACGATCAGATGATCACATATGCGCCAGCACGGCCAGCAGCAGCAGCGCCACGATATTGGTGATCTTGATCATCGGATTGACGGCCGGACCCGCCGTGTCCTTGTAGGGATCACCGACCGTGTCGCCCGTCACCGCGGCCTTGTGGGCATCCGAGCCCTTGCCGCCATAATGGCCGTCTTCGATGTATTTCTTCGCATTGTCCCAGGCGCCGCCGCCCGAAGTCATGCTGATCGCCACAAACAGGCCGGTGACGATCACCCCCATCAGCATGGCCCCCACCGCATTGAAGGCCTGGGTCTTGCCGGCGATCCAATTCACCAGCACGAACAGGACGATCGGCGAGAAAACCGGCAGCATCGACGGGATCACCATTTCCTTGATGGCAGCCTTGGTCAAAAGGTCCACGGCGCGGGCATAATCGGGCTTCTGGGTGCCCTGCATGATGCCCGGCATCTCGCGGAACTGCTTGCGCACTTCCTCGACCACCGAACCGGCGGCGCGGCCCACCGCGGTCATCGCCATGCCGCCGAACAGATAGGGCAGCAACCCGCCGAACAAGAGGCCCACCACGACCCAGGGCTCGGACAGGCTGAAGCTCGGCAATTCCAGGCCGGAGAAGAAGCCGGTATTCTGGGCCGCGAAATACTTCAGATCCTGGGTATAGGCAGCGAACAGCACCAGGGCCCCAAGGCCGGCCGAACCGATGGCATAGCCCTTGGTCACGGCCTTGGTGGTATTGCCGACCGCATCCAGCGCGTCGGTGGTCTTGCGGACATCGCCTTCCAGCCCGCTCATTTCGGCAATGCCGCCGGCATTGTCGGTGACGGGACCGAACGCGTCGAGCGCGACCACCATGCCCGCCAGCGACAGCATGGTGCTGACGGCGATGGCGATGCCGAACAGGCCCGCCATCAGGTAGGTGGCGATGATGCCGGCGCAGATCACCAGCGCCACCGGCGCGGTCGCTTCCATCGACACCGCCAGGCCCTGGATCACATTGGTGCCGTGCCCGGTGACCGACGACTTGGCGATGGACTGGACCGGGCGGAAATTGGTGCCGGTATAATATTCGGTGATCACGATCAGGGCCGCGGTGACGGCAAGGCCGACCACGCCGCACCAGAAGAGCGTCATTCCCGAATAGTCGATACCGCCGGAGTTCAGCGGCGTGTCCATGCCGATCAGGTAATTGGTCAGCGGCCACAGGCCGATCAGCGACAGGATCACCGTGGCGATCACGCCCTTGTAGAGCGCGCCCATGATGTTCCTGGAGCTGCCCAGCCGGACAAAGAAAGTGCCGATGATGGAGGTGACGATCGACAGGCCCGCGATCGCCAGCGGGAAGAGCATCAACTGGCCCTTGATGTCGCCGGAGAAATAGATCGAGGCCAGCACCATGGTTGCCACCGTGGTCACCGCGAAAGTTTCGAACAGGTCGGCGGCCATGCCGGCGCAGTCGCCGACATTGTCGCCCACATTGTCGGCGATGGTGGCGGGATTGCGTGGATCATCTTCGGGAATGCCGGCTTCCACCTTGCCCACCATGTCGCCGCCAACATCGGCGCCCTTGGTGAAGATGCCGCCGCCCAGACGGGCGAAGATCGAGATCAGCGAGGCGCCGAAGGAAAGGCCCACCAGAGACTCCACGATGGTGCGGCTCTGTTCGGTCGAGGCCAGGCTGAGGCCAAGGCCCATGGTGAGAAAGGCGTAATAGCCGGCGACACCGAGCAGGCCCAAGCCAACCACCAGCATTCCGGTGACGGCGCCGGAGCGGAACGCCACCGAAAGCCCGCTGGCCAGGCCCGAGCGCGAGGCTTCGGTGGTGCGCACATTGGCTCTGACCGAGACATACATGCCGACATAGCCGGCAGCGCCTGACAGCAGCGCGCCGACCAGAAAGCCGACAGCGACCTGCCAGCCCAGGAAGTACAGGGCCAGGATGAAGATCACCACGCCCACCATGGCGATGGTCGTGTATTGACGATTGAGATAAGCGCGCGCGCCTTCCTGCACGGCCGCGGCGATTTCCTGCATCCTGGCCGTGCCGGCCGGCAGGCTCAGCACCGAGCGGATGGTCCAAAGGCCGTAAAGCAGCGCCAGTACGCCGCAGGCCAGAACGATTTCGAGTTGCATGTCGGTTCCCCCAGGGAAGTGCCAAAGAATGTTTATTTGGGTCGGAGGAGCGCTCATCTTGAGAAAGAGGAAGGGCTCGCAGCCGATCCCCATGGCCGGTGTCGCGAGGCTTTATGCCTGGACTCGCCGCTTCAAGGGCGGGCGGAGATTGCCAAAAGGCGCCGGGACAGGCAACGGGGCAAAACGCCCTGCCTTGCCATCCAAAATCAGCTCTCGCACCGCGATTTGACCGGGTTTTTGGCGGTCTGGCCGGGCAGGACGGCCTGGTCGGGCGGGGTGTAAAGGGCCGGGGTCTGCTGGGGGTGAAGCTCGGCGATCTGAACCGTGCAAATCGTGATCAGCTTGACCTTGCCCTGCCCCATCACCTTCACGGCGTCGGAGAGCAGCCGCTTCTCCACCCCCGTGATGTCCACCTTCTGGGGATCGTCCGGCATGGCGACGGATGCGGCATTGACGTCGCGCACCATGGTATCCTGGATGAAGGGCAGCTTGTCGCGCACTGCCAGAGCGTTGCCGCTGGATTCAGCGGTCAGGCGGGAAGAAAGATAAGCATAGCCCAGCAGCTTGCCGTCGGCATCAGTCAAGGGCGCCATCAGATAGGGCATGTCGACATTGGTGCCGGGCTTGCCGCCTTTTTTGCCTTCGGCGGCCTTGCCTTCGGCAGGCTTGACTTTCTCGTCGGCGGCGAAAGACGGCGCGACCAAGACGAGCGCCAACACGGCCGGAAGAGCGGCTTTTCTCATGCGGCAAGGCTGGCAAAACAGGGTTAGCGAATGGTTAATCGTTAGAGCAGAAACGGCACCAGCCGCCAGCGCGTGGCCGCGTAGCCGTCATAGGCGGGGCCGAAACGAGCCCTGAGCGCGGCTTCCTCAACCTGGATGCGATAAGCAAAAGCAAGGGCCGGCAGCAGAAGCAGAAAAGCCAGCGAGAGCCAGTTTCCAAAGGCTAGCCCCAGCCCAATCATGGAAAGCAGCGCGCCGCTATAGGAAGGATGGCGCAGGAAGCGGTAGGGCCCGGTATCGATGAGGCGGTGCTCGTCCTGGACCGTCACGGTGATACGGAAAAAGCGGCCCAGCACCAGGACGGACCATAGGCGCAGCACCATGCCGGCCCACATCAGGACCTGGCCCGCGATGAAAACTTCGAGGTGGAAGAGCTGAATACGAGCCCATCCCTCGGTAAAGACGGCAAACCAGGCGGCGGCGATGGCGACGGTGAAGGCAAGGCCGATAAGCCGCAAGCTGCCGCGGTCCTGGCGGACCCCGCTGCGCTTGCGACGGTCGCGGGAGGAGATCCAAATCTCCATCGCCATCCAGGCGCAGTAACTGACCATGAACAGCGTACGCCAGAGAGTCATGGCTCACCCCCTACCCGCATCCTAGCAGGTCTTGGCGGAGGAAGGCCTAGTTCTGCTCCAGGGACAGGAAATCCATCACGTCGCCAATGGGGATGAAAAAATTCAGTCCCGAGGCCCGCTCGTCCCCCGAAACGGTAATGCCGATCATCGCGCCATTTTCATCCAGCAGCGCGCCGCCGCTGGAGCCATGGGTTACGGAAACATCGCTTTGGATAAAGCGCAGCCCCTCCATGACACGGACCGCGGAAACGATGCCGCTGCTGACCGTTCCCTGATATCCCTTGCCGAGCGGAGAGCCGATGGCATAGACGCGCGCGCCGGGCGAGACCGGGCCGCGCTTGATCGGCAAGGGATCGCGGTCGCGTGGATTGGTCTTGATCAGGGCGACATCACGCTCCTTGGCGACGCGGACCACCTGGGCCACCGTCTCGATCCCGTCAGACCAACGCACCCGCACTTGCTTTTCATCGCCCACTACATGGGCATTGGTCAGCATATAACCATCGCTCGACACCAGGTCGCCCGAGCCGCTGCCGGAGCCGGTGAGAATGGTCACCACGCTTCCCACTGCGTCGGCGACCGGCCGCTTTGCGGCCTTCAGGCTGCCGCCCAACACGATCTTGTCTTGCTGGCCGGGCAGGACAACTCCTTTAGTGAGTGCTTTGGCACCGCTCAAGGCGGCGCGAAAGTCCTGATTCGAGGCGAGCTCGCGCACATTGCCTGCGAAAGATTCAATGATCAGCCGCTGCACGCCGCCCAGCACACTCTTGTCCAATCTGGCCTGGCCACTGGTGGTGACATGCGCAACTACTTGCCTTCTGATAGGAGAATAAAGCTGCCAATCTATTGTCATGGTCGCGTCGCCGCGGACGCTTCCCTTGTCGGTAAAATAGGCGCCGTCGCCCACGCATCCTTCGATATGAGCATCAGTGATGACGGCGGCGGCTTCATAGTCCGCAGAACCCGATTCCCGATCGAACAAATTGTCTTCGCCAGGTGTGACGACGTCGTATCCTGCCCGCTGCATTTCCGCTTTGAAGGGAACGGAATAGGGTGAGATGTCCTGCTCGATCCGTCCGCCTGGCCAGGTCTTGGTTGTCGGGCTGTCAATGCAAAGCAGGTTGCCCACTCTTAGTGACAACCAGGGAGCACCAGCCGGGAGAGCCATAAAAACCCTGGACAGCTTCACCGTATTCTTGCCCGGCGCCGAAGTGTCCCGCCCTGCCACATCCAGCGTCGTCTGGGCAAGGGCCGCCCCAACCGTCATAAGCCACGCCAGCGCCAGTGCGCCGGTTATCGGTTTGGTCATGGATAGCGCCCCCGCTGTCGATCTTTCTGACGATATTCCGTCAAAAATGAATAGCTCGCAGGGCGATATTTTTCAATTGAAGCGCGCGTCTTAACCTTGCCGGACACGGTCTGAAAGCACGGTCGCAATTTGTGCGAAAACGCTCGCCCAATCGCCCGGCGCCGTCTGACGGAAGAGCCGCATGGTCGGATACCAGGGCGTGTCGGCGCGATCGAGCAGCCAGCGCCAGTCGGGCACATATTTCAGCGCCGTCCAGACGGGCCGTCCCAGTGCGCCGGCAAGATGGGCAAGCGCCGTGTCAGAGCTGATCACCAGATCGAGCGATTGCATCACGGCGGCACTGTCGATGAAGGCGTCCGGGCCCGCGTCGAAGTCCGCGCCCAGCTGCTCCACCACTACGCCGGGCGGCAACTCGTTCAGTTCGCCATTTTCGTCTGCCTTTTGCAGGCTGATCAACCGCACGTCGGGAATTTTCGCCAGGGCTGCGAAGTGAGCCGGGGAGAAAGTCTTGCCGACGGAAGCGCCATGGGCACTGGAACGCCAGGCGATGCCGATCTTGAAGCCGTCACCACCGAGGCGCGCTTTCCACTTTTCAACCAAAGCCGGTTCGGCAGCCAGATAGGGGACCGAAGCGGGAATGGTGTCGAGATTGGTGTGGAACGCACCCGGCAGGCTTTCCAACGCTACATGATAGTCGAAAGCCGTCGGCACATCGGTCCAGGCGATGATCCGGGGCGCAGGATCCAGGCCTCTCAAAAGGCGCATCATCTGCGGCTGCACCATCAGCATCACCTTGATGCCCCGTTCCTGCAGCAACCGGACATAGCGCGAGAACTGAATGATATCGCCCAGCCCCTGCTCGCCCCGCACCAGCAAGGTCTTGCCGCCAATATCTTCGCCCGACCAGAGGCCTTGCGCATAATTGGCCGGCTCCAGCGCCAGACGGCGGCGGGCTTCATAAGCGCCATAGCCTTGTTCCATGCGCCCGAGCTGCAAATGGCACAAAGCACGATTGTAGTCGGCTTGCGCGTAATCGGGCGCCAGAGCCAGAGCATTCTCGTAGCTTTTGATGGCATCCTCGATGCGCTTCATCTCGCTCAGCATCACGCCGCGATTGAACCAGGCAAAAGCCGAACGCGGATCCAGCGCCAGGGCGCGGTCGAAAGCCGCCATGGCCTCGGCCGGACGCCCCAGCTTCCCCAGGGCGCTGCCGCGATTGATGTGAATCGCGATCACGCCAGGCGTGAGCCGAAGAGCAAGGTCATAGCTTTCCACCGCCTCGGCAAAACGTTCCAACCGGAACAGGGAGACGCCCCGATGATGCCAAGCATCCGCGCTGTTCGGATTAACCAGCAGCGCCGCGTCACAGGCCTGGACCGCTTCCTCGAGCCGCTCCAGGCCCACCAGCGCCACGCTGCGATTATAAAGCGCGAAGAAATTGCGGGGCTCGCGCGCCAAGAGCGGCTGCAGGCTTTCCAGCGCCTCGCGATGCCGGCCAAGGACACAAAGGGCGGCGGCCCGGTTGAGGATGGCATCGGCGAAATCGGGCTGGATTGCGAGCGCCCGCTCATAATGCTCCACCGCTTCGGCGCGGCGTCCCAGCGCATCGAGCACGCTGCCAAAATTGGAGAGCGCAATGGCGTCATCGGGCTTTTGCCGCAGCGCCTGCTCGAAGAAAGACGCTGCTTCCGCCGCCCGGCCGCGTTGGGCCAACACAGTGGCCAGCGCGTCGAGCGCCTCGAAATTTTCCGGTTCGCGCTTGAGCACCTCGCGGTAGCAATATTCGGCCCGCCACAGATCGCCGTGCGCCTGCGCAGCCGAGGCCTGGTTGAGCAAAGCCTCGATCATGGGCCCTCAGAAATGCCGATAGCCGGGATGAGGCACGGCGACGTCCTGTCCTCCCAATGTCAGCACAACACCCGCACCTTCCTCGACATGGCCGATCTGGATGAAGGGCCCTTCCAGGCCGGGCAGACCCGTGAAGGCGATCTGATAGTCATCCCCGGCGGTGACGGCACGCAGCAATACCTTCTCGCCCCAAAGCTGGCGGAGCGGCGCCGACAAGGGCACATCCTCGCCTTGCACCACAATGCGCATGTTGGAGGCAGCGGCAAGATGGCCGAGATCGGCGATCAGGCCGTCGGAAATGTCGATCGCGGCATAGGCCAGGTTGCGCAGGCGGGGAGCCAGAGAGACCGGCGGCTCGGGCAGGCGATAGCGCGCCGTCAACTGATCGCGCTCGGCATCGGCAAGGCTGTGGCGCTCCCGCTTGAAGATGGCAAGCCCGCCGCCGGCATCGCCGATCGTGCCGGTGACATAGACGGCATCTCCCGGCCGCGCGCCCTTGCGTTGGATCATCTTGCCATGCGGGACCAGGCCGAAGGCGGTCACCGCGATGGTCAGCGGGCCCTCGGTGGCGCCGGTGTCGCCGCCCAGAAGAGAAATGCCGAATTGCTGCTGATCTTTGGACAGTCCCGCCGCGAAAGCGGCGAGCCAGTCTTCGGCGATGCTGTGCGGCAAGGAGAGATTGAGGAGATAGAATTTCGGCTCGGCGCCCTTGGCGGCCAGGTCGGAGAGATTCACCCGCAGCGCCTTTTGCGCGATGGTGTCGGCGGGATCGAAAGCAAAGAAATCGGTGCCTTCGCTGATGGCGTCGGTGGTGACGACCAGGTCGAAGCCCGCCGGCGGGGTAATGACGGCGGCGTCATCCTTGAGGCCAAAAGCGCCCTCACCTGCAAGAGGCGCGAAGAACCGCTCGATGATGCCGAATTCATCCATAAGGCTTTATAGCAAAGAAAAAGGCGGCGCCGTGAAGCGCCGCCTTTTATCTGTTCGAAGACCGACCGATTAATCCCCGGTCACTTCGAAGTTATGCAGAATCGGGGGGCGCGGGTTGAAGGGAACACGCGTCGACCACGGCGCCGCGGGATCGTCACCCGCCCGGTGCCAACGGCCCTGGGCGGCGATCATCACGTCACCCGGATCGCAGTTGAAGTAAGGCAGGCCTTCAACCTTCATGCCGATCTTGCCCTCCATGATGAACCAGAACTCGGTCCAGCCGATGTGGAAGTGGCCCTTGTTGGTATCCGGCGGCACCGGCGCGCCCTTGCCGCGCAGGATGTTGGAGGTGAAGTGGTCGTCCCACACGAACTTGCCGCCATAGGCTTTGTCCGTGCCGTTGAACTCCTTCATATAATCCACATAGAGCGGATTGGAGTCCTTCTCCTTGGCCGGGCCGGGCTGCTCGGTGACCTTGACATAGGTCATGCCGGGCACCTTGTCCGGGGTCTCGCTGGCCGGATAGATCGGCACCGAGCCGTTCTGGCGCACTTCAAAGCGCAGTGCCGGGGTCGAGCCGACATTCTCCAGCGTGTACATATGACGGAACGGCACATTCACCATGAAACCCTTGGTGGCGGTGAAAGGCTGATAGCCGTCAACCGAGACGCGGATGGAGCCGTCCCAGACGATGAAGACGATGCGGTCGTCGGGCCACATCTGCATCTTGGTCTTCTTGCCGGCGCCCAGCGAGATGTAATCGGCGACCTGGTCCTTGTTGCGCACGATCGGCTGCACCCAGTCGCTCTGGCCCTTATGAGCGGCCAGGATTTCGGAGAGCTTCCAATGTGGCTTGTTCGGCGCCGTATAGGGCGTCGGGGTGGTGGGCTTGGGCGCCCAATACTGGCCTTCCATCTTCCGGCCGGCGGCCATCTCTTCCTGGCCGCACGAGGCGCACACGGACGGCTTGTTCTGGGCCGAGGCGCCAATTGGCAGCAAAAACGCCGCCGCGGCGGCGGCAAGCAGAATACGCTTCATTCTTCTTCCTCTTTTCAAAGCCCGGGAGCGCCGGACTCTAGGTTTTACGGGCTTCTGTTGTTGGGTCGGCTCGCGCCCCCTGTTGAGCCACCCTTATCGCGGTCGAAAGTCCCGACGCGTCGGGACGTTGGGACCATAATATCCTAGCGGTTGCAAGCGCACTTTTCCTTCGCACTTGCAAAAAAGAGCGGCGTCCGGCGGCGCGCCCTTTTGCCTCATACCATTCCAGCCGCGAGGAATTTTGCGACTTGGGCAGGAGCGTCGCGCGGAGCGTGCGAAAAGCACGTGAGCACGCGCGACGAACCCAAGGCGCAAAAGGACCGCGGCTAGACCGGCATGCGGCGTTTTGTGAATTCCCGCCCTTTGATGGCTGCTTCTTCGTCGGACTCGATCACCATCGCGCCGTCCTTGATCTGCTGGATGACGCTATCCACGCTGGTGTCGGCCGCCCTGCCCGCATTGAGGAACTTGAGATTGTTCTTCTTGCAGAGGTCCACGACTTTCTGGCGAGCCCGCACCATTTCGGGCCGCGCCGCCAGCTCGCCCATGGAATGGCCGTCTTCCGGGAATGCCTCCAGGCCATAGAGCGAATAGGCATGATCGCCCGGGCCCCATTCGGCCATGGTGATGCCGGGCACCGCCATGGTGCGCTCGACATTGGCATCGGCATGCACATCTTCGATCTTGATGCCGAAGATCAGCTCGCCTTGCGGATTGAGCGGCCAGGTGTCGGCCTTGTGCAGATAGGCGCCCTGGTTGAGGCCCCAGATGGCGGCGGCGCCACCCTGTGGCGAGCCACGCAGACCTTCATGGGCGAGCTGGCGGACACCCGGTCGTTTGAAGGGAAAGCGGATGCAGGCCGAGGCGCAGACTTCCACTGCCTTCGGATCGCGGGCATGGCAGAGATGGATGCCCATGATGCCGGTGTCGAGCAACTGGCTGAAGACCCAACTATTGGCCCACATATAAGCCTCGTTGAGGCCGATGATCGGGGTCGAAACGAACACCATCGGGAAGCGGTGGCCGGATGCCGTGGGCCCACCATCGACCATGCCCTTCATGAAGGCCTGGAGGGAGGTGAAATCCAACGGATTGTGCTCCATGTCGTAGCAAATGGCGTCGGCCCAGGTCTTGGCCAGCTTCTTGCCCTGCTGATAGGGGTCCACCCCGGGGCCGATGCCGGGGCCGGTGTAATAGATGGGCTGGCCTGCCTCCCACAGCTCGATGCACTTGTTCAGGCGCTTGGGCTTGTAGTTGCGGTCCACCGTCGAAGGCTGCGTACCGGTGTTGACCGGCCGCTCGCGCCGCTGCTGCGCGTTGGCGGCCGCAACGGTGGCGCCCAGCGCCGCGCCGGCGAGCAACAAATCACGTTTCTTGATGTCCATGATCGTCCCCTGAACTTTTTGACAGGTCTGGAGACTGGACCAGCGCAGGTCGCGCCGTACAGAAGAAATTACATTCGCAAATGCGAAAAAGGCCCGGAAGACCGGGCCTTTTCCTTGACGAAGAGTTGAGTGGGTTAGACCGGCATCCGTCTTTTCGTAAATTCACGCCCTATGATCGCGGCGTCTTCGCCACATTCCAGCACCATGGCGCCATCCTGGAGCTGCTTGATGATGTAATCCGACGAATTCTTGTCGGTGTTGGCGGCGTTGAGGAAGCGGACGTGGTTCTTCTTGCACAGGTCCAGCACCCGCTGGCGCACCTTCACCATCTCCGGCATATCCATGATGTTCGGCGGACGGCCGCCATTTTCGGGCATCACATCCAGGCCATAGAGCCAGTAGCTGTGGTCGCCCGGACCCCATTCAGCCATCGACAGGCCCGGCAGCGCCAAGGTGCCTTCGACCTGCTGATCGGCATAGGTGTCCTCGATCTTCACGCCATAGATCAGCTCGCCTTGCGGATTGAGCGGCCACAGATCGGCAACGTGATTATATTTGAACAGCGGCACGCCCCAGATTTCGGCGGCATAGCCGGCCGCAGAACCTCGCAAGCCGCGCATGGGCAGATTGATGCCCGGCCGCGGGAAGGGATAGCGGCAGCCCATCTGCATGGTGGTCGCCACCGCCTTGGTGTCACGCGCATGGCACTGATGGATGCCGTGAATGCCGCAATCCAGAAGCTGTTGGATCACCCAGGTGTTGCAGCGGGCATAGGTTTCATCCAGGCCGATGATGCCGGTTTCGACAAACACGGCCGGCGTGCGGTGGCCGGAGCGCGTGGGGCCGCCATCGACCAGACCGCGCATGAATTCACGCAGCGCGGAGAAATCCAGCGCGCCATGTTCCATTTCCACATTGATGGCGTCGTACCAGGTGCGCGCCATCTTCACGCCCTGGGCGTAAGGATCCACGCCCGGTCCGACACCCCAGCCATTGTAGTAAATCGGCTGATTGTCTTCCCACAGCTCGATCGCCTTGTTGATGCGGCGCGGCTTGTAATTCCAGTCCACCGTGGAGGGCTGAACGTTCTTGCTGACCAGGCCGCGCTGGTTGACGTCGATCGGACCTTGAAGGTTGGGACCGCGCGGTTGGGCTTCGGCTTTGCCCGCCGCCGCCACCGCGCCTGCCGCCGCGCCGATGCCGGCCGCCAAGCCCAGAAAGTCACGTTTCTTGATGTCCATGGTTTGTCCTCCCCCGAGATAATTAGGTGCCGGCAGACTGGACCCGCGCGAGGCGCGGCGTACAGAAAAAACTGCGCTCGCACTTGCAAAAACGCATTGATTATCGCGTAGAAACAAGTGCCTGCGCGGTTTGGTCGCCCCAATGCGAAATATCGCAGCGCGACATTAAATGGATTTTAGAAATCCAGTTCGTCGTCCGGTGTCGGCAGCCCAAATTCGGGGGCGCGTTTGCGGCGCGCGATAGTGTCCAGGGCGGCATTGACGAAGCCAGGCTCGTCGGCGCCAAAGAAAGCGCCGGCCACGGCGACATATTCGTCGATCGTCACTTTGGCGGGCACGTCGCGGCGGGCGATCAGCTCGAAGACGGCGCAGCGCAGGATGGCGCGCAGGATGGAATCCACCCGCTCCAGCTTCCATTTTTCGGAAAGCGCGCCGGCGATGGCGCGGTCGATCTCCACCTGGTGCTGGGGCACGCCGGCGAGGATGGCGGTAAAGAATTCCTCGTCTGGTGCCGCCAGGCCTGAGGCGTCCTGCAATTCGGCAAAGCGGTGCTCGATGAATTCCTGCGCCACTTCCTCGGCGCCGCCCCCCACCATCTCCATCTGATAGAGCGCCTGCACCGCGGCGAGACGCGAGGCATGGCGGGCGTCAGCGCGGCTATCGGAATGCTTGCTGCTCATCGGGCGCCTAACCGCTGGCTGAAGGTCACCAGCGCAAGACAGGCGCGCGCCGCATCGCCGCCGATATCGTCCGACATGGCAAGATCGTGCGCAGCGCCCTCGTCTGTCGCCAGCACGATCCCCTGCCCCAATGCGACGCCGGACGCCGACAAGGAAGTGAGGGCGCGCATGGCCTCGGCATAAAAGGTCTGGGCGATATATGCCGGACCTGTCACCGAGCCCAGCGCGACATAACCGTCGAAAGGCCGCCCCGAGTTTACGGCAATGGCGATGGCGGCCGGGATCTCCAGCACGCCCGGGACCGCCAGGCGCTCAAAATGCGCCATGCCCTTTTCCAGCGCGGCGGTGGCGCCGTCCATCAGGGCCTCGGCGACGTCGGGATGGTAACGCGCCTCTACAATCAAGATATTCATGGGATGCTTTCCAACTCTGCAGGCAGCAGAGCGGTTGATCAGACCTTGTCTTCGTCGCCCTCGAGCTCGCCGATCAGTGTTTCGAAGTCGCGCATCTCGCGGAAATTCTTGTAGACCGAGGCGAAGCGCACATAGGCCACCTTGTCCAGGCTCGCCAGCGCCTGCATCACCAGCTCGCCGATCACATTGGCGGGAATTTCGTTCTCGCCCATGGATTCAAGCCGCCGCACAATGCCGGTGACGGTGCGCTCCACCCGCTCGCGCTCGACGGGACGCTTGCGCAGGGCATGGTTGATCGAGCGTTCCAGCTTGTCTCGATCGAAGGCCTCGCGCCGGCCGCTTTTCTTCACCACCACCAGCTCGCGCAACTGCACGCGCTCGAAGGTGGTGAAGCGGCCGCCGCATTCGGGGCAATGGCGCCGGCGCCGGATGGCGGAATTGTCCTCCGACGGCCGGCTGTCCTTCACCTGGCTGTCGTCATGTCCGCAGAAAGGGCAGCGCATGGTGTTTTCCCCCTATTGGCCCCTTATGGATAAATCGGAAAGCGGCGGCAGAGCTCGCCGACGCGGCGCGCCACGCTTTGTTCGACCTGGGCGTCGCCGGCCTCGTTCTTGGCCACCGCGTCCACGACTTCCACGATCAGCTTGCCGATCTCGCGGAATTCGCCCACGCCAAAGCCACGGGTGGTGCCGGCGGGTGAGCCCAGCCGGATGCCCGAAGTGATGACGGCCTTTTCGGTGTCGAAAGGGACGGCGTTCTTGTTGCAGGTGATGGCGGCACGATCGAGGGCATGCTCGGTGGGACGACCCTTGGCACCCTTGGGGCGCAGGTCCACCAGCATCAGATGAGTGTCGGTGCCACCGGTGACGATATCGAGGCCACTGGACTTCAGCACCTCGGCCAGCGCCTTGGCATTCTCCACCACATTGCGTGCATAGGTCTTGAATTCGGGCTTCAGCGCCTCGCCGAAGGCAACCGCCTTGGCGGCGATAACATGCATCAACGGCCCGCCCTGAAGGCCCGGGAAAACCGCCGAGTTGATCTTCTTGCCGATATCGGCATCGCGCGACAGGATCATGCCGCCGCGCGGGCCCCGCAGGGTCTTGTGAGTCGTGGTGGTCACGACATGGGCGTGTTCCAGCGGGTTGGGATGCACGCCGCCCGCCACTAGGCCCGCGAAGTGCGCCATGTCCACCATGAAGAGCGCGCCCACTTCATCGGCGATCTTGCGGAAGGCGGCAAAGTCGATGATGCGGGCATAGGCTGAGCCGCCCGCCAGGATCAGCTTGGGCTTGTGCTCGCGGGCCAGCGCCGCGACCTGGTCCATGTCGATGCGCTGGTCATCACGCTTTACGGTGTAAGGGACGGGCTTGAACCACTTGCCGGAATAATTGGCGGGATGGCCGTGGGTGAGGTGGCCGCCGGCGGCCAGGTCCAGACCCATGAAGGTGTCGCCCGGCTGCAGCAGCGCATAGAACACCGCCTGATTGGCGTTGGCGCCCGAATGCGGCTGCACATTGGCGAAGGAACAGTCGAACAGGCGGCAGGCCCGCTCGATCGCCAGCTGCTCGGCGACATCGACATATTCGCAGCCGCCATAATAGCGCTTGCCGGGATAGCCTTCGGCATACTTGTTGGTCAGGACCGAGCCTTGCGCTTCTAGCACCGCCTTGGAAACGATATTCTCTGACGCGATCAGCTCGATCTTGTCGCGCTGACGGTTCAGTTCGTCCTGTATTGCACTGAAGACCTCGGGATCGGCGGCTTCCAGTCCGAGCGTGAAGTAATTGGACTTGTGGTCCATGGAATTGGCGGCAGCCGACATCATAGCCTCATTTGCAACCGGAACGGGTACGGAGGCTGGATCGTGCGCCCCCGCGCAGGAATGGCGGATTTACCCCTTCGGCGGCACCAAATCTAGCGTTTCGCACAAGATATGAAGACCTTCTTGCAAGAGGCGGAAAAGGCTAGGTTTCCTTCTCGCGGTCACTCCCTTATTGTGGCGGGTGACAACATCGGATCGGGCACATGGGCAAGGACGGCGACGACGATATTCTCAAGATGGTGACTGACATTGTGTCAGCCTATGTGAGCAAGAATCCGGTGCCGGCGAGCGAGCTGCCCGCCATCATCAAGAATGTACATGCCACTTTGGGCGGCATCGGCGGCGAGGATCGGGCCCTGCCCCGCACACCGGCCGTGCCGGTAAAGAAGTCGATCCAGGACGATTACATCGTCTGCCTGGAAGACGGCAAAAGGCTGAAGATGCTGAAGCGTTATTTGCGGGCGCGCTACAAGATGAGCCCGGACGATTATCGCGCGCGCTGGAATCTGCCGCCGGACTACCCAATGGTGGCACCGAACTATGCCCAGAAGCGCAGCGACTTCGCCAAGAAGATCGGTCTTGGTAAGGGCAGCGAGCGCGGGGGGAAAAGGAAGAAGGGGTGAGGAGCAATTCGCGCAGCGAACGAAATGGTCCGGCGGACCATTTCGAGCGAGGAACGCCGCGAGCTTAGGCCAGCGGCCGGGCCGACCTATCCGCTTTTCTTCTTTTGCACATATTCCAGCTTCTTGCGCGCATTCTCCGCCAGGATCGATTGCGGCGCGTTGGCGGGACCGACGATGCTGGCTTCCTCGCCGGTCTCGGAGTCGATCGCAGTGGCTTTGACCGTGTTACCGAGAACCACGAATTCGACGTAGATTTCTTTCGCCACAGCCAGCGTTAGGCGGCGACGCCGCCCAGGCGCTTGACGTTGCAGTGCGTCCAGAGCTTGTCCATCGCCCGCACGAGAGTGTCGAACATGCGATCGTCATGGAAGGGCGTGGGGGTGAAGCGCAGGCGCTCGGTGCCCTTCGGGACCGTGGGATAATTGATCGGCTGCACATAGACGCCGTGATCGCGCAGCAGCATGTCGGAAATCGCCTTGCAGTGGACCGGATCGCCCACCAGCACCGGCACGATATGGCTGACCGAGGGCATCACCGGCAGGCCGCATTCGGCGAAGCGGCGCTTGAGGGTTTCGGCCCGCTCCTGATGGGCCAGGCGCACCTCGTTATGCTCTTTCAGCCAACGCCTTTCCAGCACAGTGGGATCCGAAGCTTGGAATTCACGTGACTTGAAGTCGCGGC
>JADMIO011270895.1_pt1 | contig 51761 bp, 32 predicted proteins | sample 8958161 | NCBI WGS metagenome assembly JADMIO01 (sample SAMN16585339, study PRJNA669376) | soil metagenome | isolation source: Crop rotation soil | place: USA: Cullars Rotation, Alabama | collected 2011
GCCGCGACTTCAAGTCACGTGAATTCCAAGCTTCGGATCCCACTGTGCTGGAAAGGCGTCTCGTCTCGGCGAATTTCGACAACACGCTGCAGCTCTGGGATCCCGCAAACGGTCTCCCGATCGGCGCGCCTTTGCAGGGCCATGAAGACTACGTCACGAGCACTGCCTACAGTCCAGACGGAACGCGTATCGTCTCGGGCAGCGAAGACGGAACATTGCGATTGTGGAATGCCGAGGATGGTCGTCCGATCGGCGGCGCGATCAAAGGGCATTCCGATTCGGTGAACTGTCTGGCCTTCAGCCCCGACAGCACGCGCATCGTCTCGGGCAGCGACGACAAGACGCTGCGATTGTGGGACGTGGCGAACGGTCAAGCCGTCGGCGCGCCCATCCGTGGGCACACGGATTTCATCTTCAGCGTTGCCTTCAGCGGCGACGGATCGCGCATCGTCTCGGGCAGCCGCGACAAGACGCTGCGCCAGTGGGATGCGAAGAGCGGCCGCCAGATCGGCGCGCCGATGACCGGACACGACGGTTCGGTGACGAGCGTCGCGTTCAGCCCCGACGGTACGCAAATCGTATCCGGCGGCGACGACAGAGTCCTGCGGCTGTGGAATGCGAATACCGGCGGGCGCGTCGGAATACTCTTTTCAGGACACGACGACGCCGTGTCGAGCGTCGCATTCAGCCCAGACGGCACGCGTATTCTCTCGGGCAGCCACGACAAGACGGTGCGGCTGTGGGACGTCAAAACCGGTAAGGCGCTCTTGTCTTGGCGCGGGCACGACGACAAAGTGAACAGCGCCGGCTTCAACCGCGAGGGCACGCGCATCGTGTCGGGCAGCGACGACGGCACCCTGCGGCTATGGAATGCCAGAGTCGGGCAACTCGCCGACCGCCTCCTGTTGGAAGGACACCGCGACTATGTCTCGGGCGTCGCCTTCAACGCCGACGGCACCCGCATCGTCTCCGGTAGCTCGGACAACACACTCCGGCTATGGGATGCGAAGACCGGCCTGGCCATCAGCACGCTGGCTCAGCAGACCGGCGAGGATGCGGTCACGAGCGTCGCGTTCAGCCCGGACGGCACGCGCATCGTCTCCGGCTCGTTCAAGAATACGCTGCAGCTTTGGGACGCGACGAGCGGCCGACCGATCCGCGCGCCGATGCAGGGACATGACGGTGCGGTGATGAGCGTCGCGTTCAGCCCGGACGGCGCGCGCATCGTGTCCGGGAGTGCGGACAACACGTTGCGATTGTGGGATGCCGAGAACGGTCGCCCGATCGGCGCGGCGATGCGAGGGCATGATGATGCGGTGAACAGCGTCGCCTTCAGCCGGGACGGGACGCGCATTGTCTCGGGAAGCGACGACCAGACACTACGGCTGTGGGACGGCAAGACCGGCCAACCTGTCGGCGCACCGATGCTTGGACACGAGGACAAGGTGAGGAGCGTCGCGTTCAGTCCGGATGGCACGCGCATCGTGTCCGGCGGCGAGAACAAGGTCCTCCGGCTATGGGATGGGAAGGACGGGCACCTGATCGGATCGCCAATGAGGGGACACGACGGTTCGGTGACGAGTGTCGCATTCAGCCCGGACGGTGGTCGCATCGTGTCCGGGGCCGAGGACCGCAACCTTCGGCTGTGGGATGTGGCGAGCTACCAGCCGATCGGTATGCCGCTCGACGGACATCTGAAGGGTGTGACGAGCGTGGCGTTCAATCCCGCCGGCACGCGGATCGTTTCCGGCAGCAAAGACATGACTGTCCGTGTCTGGTCCAGCCCCGTCGTCTGGCCGAGCCTCCTGTGTGCCAAGCTCACTCGCAACATGAGCCATGGCGAATGGCGTCAGCTCGTGTCGGCGGATCTCCCTTTCATTTGTCAGTGTCCCGGCTTGCCGATCCCCGCCGACAACGGCGCCCAGACTGCGCCGCCGGAGATCTGTCCTGCAATTGCGTCTTCGCCAGGAAAGTAGCACGCGTTTTTTGCAGCGTGTAGGCGTCCGTCTTCGAAGAATTCTCGAGTGTTGGAACCACGAAGTCTTGGAACCACGAAGAACACGAAGATCACAAAGGCTGGTATTTCCAACGGTCAAGAGCCGTTTCGTGTCCTTTGTGACCGCTTGTCGTGCGGCCGACTGCGACGGAATTGCAGTCGTGAACCGTTCTAGTCACTCAGGTAAACCGGCACCACCCAGGCCGACTCTTCGGTGATGACGCCGCCGGCGCGCATGCACACGCCGAGCGGCAGGCCCCCCACAAGGAAACAGGAGCTGACGGTGCGAAGAAGCCTCGGACCAAGCTCTGTCAGCGCCGCCAATTCCGGCAATTCGACATAGCGTTGATATACCTTGATCTCGTTCGCATACGTCGTGCCGGCTGCACGCGTGATTGAGCCGGTGAGCGGGTTCACCACGGCGACTGTATCTCCCGCTGCACCCAAAGCCGGTTTCACGACGTACGGCTCACCACTGGATGGCGGATCCAAGTACGTCGGCAGCATGTACTTCTCAATCAGCGAGCACTCGGGTTTGTTGAAATACGTGCCGGTCTCGAACAGATTCCAGATCACCACCTGCAGCGCCTTGCTCTCCAGCAGCAATGCGCAAGGAGGGTTGATCAGGGCCAGTCGACGCCGCTCTACCAAATCGAACAGTGCTGTTCCGGAGTCGGCTTCACCACCCGCATCGAGCGAACGATTGGCGGTGCCGCGCCGGGAGAGCCGGCCCTCAAGAAATTGCAGAGGCGTTACGCGGAAGAGGACGTCAATGCGTTCGCCGGACTGGTCGTAGAGGCCGTCACCGTCGATGCTCAGCTCTTCGAGGGCCACATGCCGGGCGAAGGATGGATCGCCCTGTTCGAGCAACGAACAGAGGTACCGGGCGACTCCCGTGTCGCTCGAATACCGGCCGCTCGCGGTCACCACGACGCTCGCGCGTTGTGACGGCTCGACGCGCACGTAGTCGCGCCCTGCGCCAACGGCATCGCGCAGGACGTCGATCAGAACCTGCTCCGCTCCGTCGTTGGCGTCGATCCTCCCAGCTTCAAGACAGATTGCGCGATTGACGGCAAAGGTTTCCACGACCAGGCCGGGATTGTCGGCATTGAATTCCAACAACTTGTACCCGTCCAGCGTTCGCGCGAAGTCCAGCCGGCCGAACACGGTGTGCGGAGTTCCCGAGAGCGAGCAGCGCACCACCTTCAACACGACCGAGGGGAGACCCATCTCGAGCAGGGCCTGGTCGGGCAGCGTTCGAAGAAGCGACGCGGTTCGCTTGTAGATGGTGGCGATTCCAGCAGCGGCCTGCATCAACAGCGCGAGCTCAGTTCGGGGCAGGGCGATTGGGTCGAGAATGTCGAATGGATCGGCGAGAGCGCCCGGCCACAGCGAGCCGTAGCGGGCAAAGAATGCTTCTCTAGTGCGACGAAAGTGCCTGGTCTCGGCGTCCACGTCAGCGTGCGCACCGGTCGCAGCGGAAGAGTCGCGTCCGCAACCCTTTATCGAGTGCGGAGGGCCGGGGCACGTCCACGGTGCTCGACAGCCCACGCGAACCGCCGCGCACGCTACGCACAGGAATTACCCCGGACGATGAGCCGGCGATCTCTGCGCCGTCGTTGCGATTGCGTATCCGGCGAGCGATGCTCGTGATTGCCTAGTGTCCCGAATCAGAGATTCGCCGACATATTCCAGCCGGGGCACCCCGCCTCGCTGCGTTGCTCATCGCTCACTTATGCCCAATAAGCTCGCTTTTCGCGCCTTGCGATCCGGGCGCCGCGGCCGGAATATTTGTCAGCGAATCTCCGACTCGGGACACTAGCCGCCGGTCGACGTAAACGATCCGTAGTACCGATAGGGATCCGTCTTGGTGCCGTCGCCGCTCGTCCTGAGATCTCGCGCTTTCGTCAGCTGGCTCAGCGCCTCCTGAATCTGCCCGGCCTGGAGCGCTGGAAATTGCTGCGCGATCTGATCCGACGTCTTGGCCTGGTCCTTCGGCACGTCCTTCAACCATTCACGAATGTCGTTGGCTGCCTGCTGCAGTTTGGGATCCGGCTTGCTGCCTCGATCGGCGTTTTGCCCGAGAACGCCCGCACTGGCCGTGCCGCCCGGCAGCACGAGACTGTGTCCGCCCGCCATCAGCAGCGACGTTGTCACGCATGTCATGAGCTTTCGCGTGCGATTCATGGGTGGTTCCCTCGAGATCTGAAGGACCGATTGCCGGGCTGCTCGCGAAGCCCAGAATATCACGCAGCCGCCGGCGCGCGGCTGACATCGTTGGGAATCGAACGGCACGCCGGGCCGGTGTCGATCACGACGGGAAACTCCAGGGCCAGCGGCAGCAGCACATCCAGATTCATTGGGCGATTTCCAATCCGCTGCTTCAGCGTCATGCCGTCGAGCAACTCCATGACGAGGAAGGCGTGACTGTCGTGAACGCCGATGTCGTGAATCGTGCAGATGTGTGATGATTCAACGCGGACGCGGACTTGGCTTCCCGCCGCCAGAGCGCAGTAACGCCATAACGTGGCGAGTGGCGCGTACTCCCCGGCCGCCGTCTGCGTTTCGACGACCTTGAACGGTGTCGACTCGCAGAAGTGGGGCACAAGTTCGGTCGGCAGCGTACTCGGAGAAGTCGCGACCTTGGTGACGCCGGACACGCTCCTGCGCTGGCATCGCGAGCTCGTAGCACAGTAGTGGACCAACGCAGGCTGGCTCGGCCGCCCCGTCGGCTTGCGCAGTTGCGATTGTTGCACCCTTCACGGCTGTTTTCACACGAGGTGGTGTTCAGCCTCGGCTGGGGCTTCCGAACGGCCGCTGCGAATCCCGTTCCTCGGTCGTTCCCTCCAGGAGTTGTCGCGCTTGCTCCTCCGAGAGCGACTCCAGCCAGGACAGGTCCGCGGCAAGATCCCCTTCTGGGCGATCGCGCGGGTCTGCCGCGCCGATCATCTCTGCCATGCGAGCGATGGTGGGCGATTCGAAGAACTCCGGCAGCGAGACGTGGAAGGCGAGAGTCTCCGCCACGCGGGAGATAATCGTCATCGCGTGCAGCGAATGGCCGCCGAGGTCGAAGAAGTTGTCGTTGACGCCAACGGCACCCACGCCCAGGACGCTGCTCCAGATGTCCGCCAGCGCGCGCTCGACGTTCGTCTGTGGTTTCTCAATCCCGGCGGCCGCGTTCGCGATCAGAAATACGGGCGAGGGCAGCGCCGCGCGTTCCACTTTGCCGTTGGGCGTCACGGGAAGGGCATCCAACTGGACGAATGCCGCGGGAACCATGTAGACGGGGAGGCGGCTCTCCAGGAATGTCCGGAGGCTGCCGGGCGCGGGCGCCGGCCCATCGCCGGCGACGTAGTAGGCGACGAGGCGCGCGTCCTGTGCGCCCTCCTGCCACGTGCTCACGGCGGATGCTGTGACAGCCGGATGATCCATGAGCGTGCGTTCCACCTCGCCGAGCTCCACGCGGTAGCCTCGGACTTTTACCTGCGAGTCTTTGCGTCCAAAGTGCAGCAGGCAGCCATCGGCGAGCAGTTGCCCCAGATCGCCGGTGCGATAGACGGTTTCCCGCGGAGAGCCCGATGCGGGCGAGAATGCTTCCGACGTCAGGTCCGGGCGACGCCAGTAGCCCGGCGACAGGTACGCGCTCCTGACCGCAATCTCCCCGATCTGGTTCCTACCCAGTTCGCGGCCGCTCTCATCCAGCACCGTCACGACGACATCGTCGACCGCGTAACCCACGGGCATGGGCTCGGCGGGAACCGCCGACTGCTTGTCCATAACGTGGCAGCTGATATTGCCGGTCTCTGTCGAACCGTAGCGATTCACCAGCACGCACGTCGACGAAAAATGGCGCTTGTAGAGTTCCACGTCGTGTCCGAGCAGCGATTCGCTACCGAGCACGATCAGCCGAAGGTCTGGAAGGAGATCCGCGTCGTTCATCGCGTCGACCAGCCGGCGGAACCCTGTGGGAAACCAATGGAATACGGTAACGCGCGCGCTGTTCAGCCAGCGCGCCAGTGAGTCGATGCCTTCTGCCGCGATCGGGAACGAACACAAGGCGGCCCCGCTCAGGAGCGCGCCGAAGATGTCCAGCCGCGACGCGCTGAACGCGTGCGAGTGAAGCTGCGTCACGCGGTCTTCCGACGTGAGCTTCAGGGCGTTGATGTACAGCATCATCTGATGCAGCACGTTGCGATGCGTCTGCACCACGCCTTTGGGCCGCCCGGTCGAACCGGACGTGTAGAGAAGATACGCGAACGCGTCCGCAGGAACGGCCAACCCCGGATTGACGTCTGGTAAAGCCGCGTCGAGCGCATCGACGTTCAGCACGTCCACATTGACGACGCCACCGGAATCCCGCGCGAGGGATCGCGCCAACGAGAGGTGGGCGTTGTCGGTGAGCAGGAGCGGAGTCTGGGCCTCTTCAAGCAGCTGCGCCAGTCTCCCGGCAGGATGACTGACGTCCAGAGGAACGTACCACTTGCCCGCTTTGAGAATGCCAAGGATCGCAGCGGCCGCGGGTGCACCGCCGGGGAGGACCAGCGCGACTGGCTCCTGCCCCGGTCCCCGCCGGGCGAGAATCGCGTGGGCGATCGTGTTGGCGGCGCGGTTCAGCTCCGTGTAGGTCAGCGCAACATCGCCATCCTCAACCGCCGATCGGTGGCCAACTTTCTCGACCAACTGCTCGAACCGTGTCGGAATCGATCGTTCGACGTCTTGCCTGTCGAACGGCACGAACGAGCGGGCCGGCTTGATAACGACGCGCCGGACATCGGCAGTGCGACTCGGACTCGGACCTGGGGAGACACTCTGGCGCGTCCAGCCCTCGAACCTCACGAGGCGGAACTTGCCGGTCTTCGGATCGTTGGCAATCGAGGAGACTCGTCGGACGTCGACGATGGTTCCTGTGGCGGTCTTTTCCCGAAGGATGTAGTCGAACTGCTGCCTGACGGCCGCCTCCATATCCTGCGGCGCTACATAGTCGATGCGGATGTGATCAGGAGCAAGCGACACGTACTGCACCTTGTCCACGGTCGGGACCTGGATGTCCAGCACGAGGGGATGGATGGTGTCTGGCTGCCCGTCGGCGCGCACCACGGGAAGGGCGTCGTTCACCCTGCCGCGGATTTCCCGCAGCGTCGTAAAGGGAGCGTCGGGCGCTGACGTGCCTCTTCTTACGTAGTCGCCGAGCTCGTATCGGAGAATCGGCAGCACCGAGTTGTACAAATTGGTCAGAACGACGCGCCCCTCCTGCTCCGCCGCAACGGGTCGATCGCGTTCGTCCAGGACCTCGAGGACATTCAGATCGTCCAGGACTGTCAGCTGGTCGGACCCTGGCGTTCGGATGGCCATGAATTTCGACTCGGCACAGGCGTACAGGATGTAAATGGGCGCATTCCAGGCGGCCCGGATCTGTCGTTCCATCGCGCCGGTCAACACGTCGCCGTGCACGAAGATTCGCTGCGGTCGAATCCGAAGGCGGCCTTCGAGGGCGAGCTCCGCCAGCTGGGCCACGCAGCTCGCATAGCCGTTGAGACGATGCGGTTGAAACTCGTTCAATCGCTGCACCGTCCGGTCGCTCGGTTCGAGCAGCGACAGGAGGAGTGTCTCGTAGACGCTGTCCGGCATGGAGCTGGCGGTGGACACGGTGGCGAAGTGGCCACTCGTCGAGATGTAAAAAGCGATTCGTGTCTTGCCGTTCGGATAATTTTCCGGCAGCGGCAGATGCGCCGCCAGCGCGATATCGGCGATCGTCCAGGCCTTGTGATCGTACGCAAAGATGCCGATATCACCGGACGTGCCCGACCCATGAAGAACAATCGTGTCGCTGCAGAAGCTGTCGCGCGGGTTGCGATTGTGATTGAGCCAGTCCTCGACATCCGCCCGTCGAAGCCTGGCGTCCGTGACGGCGCGATCGAAGTTGTCGATCAGAATTTTCTTGGGTAACAGCGGCAGATCGGCAACGGACACGTCGCGAAGATCCTCTTCACGGATGCCGTGCCCGGTGTAGTACTCACGATAGAAGGGGGAGCGCCGCCACACCTGCGCGAGCAGGCGCTGCAAGTGCCGCTGCTGCAGCCGCAGCATGGCCTCGCGAGTCTGTGCTGCCAGTCCGTCCGCGGGCGTGTTGGTTGAAGTGCTCACAGAATTTATTCTCGACGAATCGGAAACCTGGCCGGAGGGTACTCGCGACGAAGGCAAGAGCGGGCGAACCTACAGCCGTTTGCTGAACCACCGCAGTCTCGACCCTTCAGGCACGCCAGGCAGTTCCCCGATTTGGGTGTAGCCGAGCTTCACGTAAAAATCGGGCGCTTGAAAGTCGAACGTGCTCACGAAGGCCACCTCGCACGCGCGTTCCCTCGCTACCTCTTCCGCGCGGCGAACGAGGGACACGCCATGTCCTTGTCCCCTGTGTGCGGCGTCCACCCAGAGCAGGTCGATGCGCAACGTATTCCAGTACACGAGGGCCTTGAGTCCAGCCACGAGTGTTCCAGATGTGTCACGCACGGATAACGCGAAGGAATATGGGCGCAGCGGACCAGCATGGCCCTCGTTGATCGCGATCAGGCGCGCTTGCAGCTCTGTTTCCACGACCTGGACTGACGTCTCCAGCACCATCGTGCCCGCGGATCCGCTGCGTGCCCGCGTGCCGGATTGTCGCGCGGCTGCCAGAACTGCCGTCGCCAGGAGCAACCAGGACGCCAGCGGCATAACCAGGAATACAAAAGCCGGCGTTGGCGTCGGGGGCCGCAGCGCGACGTACCAGTAGATGGCTAAAGAGCCCAGTGCGAGCGCCACCGTTACGGCGTGAAGCGTCGCCTGCGTCCGCACCGACCAGCGCCTCGAAAACGTATTGGCCAGTTGCAAGCCGATGAACGGGGAAACCACCCAGAGCGCGAAAAGAAGGAGGAGAATGCTCGCAGGGTTGTGACGACCAACCCAGAACATCGAACCGACCGAGCCTCCGGCCGCAGCGACCACCGCGGCCAGAGCCACTGCGTGCAGGAGCGTAAGGAACCGACCGCTCATTGGCAGTTGGAGCCGATTGCCGAGGCCGTCCGGCCGGTGTTGAGTCGATCGGGACCTGCGTCCAACAGCGCACCGACCGGCTCAGCCCACGCGCGGATGTTCGGCTCCTCCAGGATCGCCGTGTGCTCTCCGGTCAGACGGTAGAAGTGAGCGCCTTCGGCCAGAACCTTCCACGGTGAGTACTCGAGCGCCGCTTCGTCCGCCTCCACGAAGATCGCCGTCCTCCCTTGATACACGGACGGTGCGTAGCGGTCGAGCGCCCGGCGATAGAGCTCGAGCACGTAGGGGCTGCGCAGCCGCACCGGCAGTTCCCGGCCCAGACTCAGATAGACGGGAAGCACCGCTCGATCCCAGTGGCTCGTGGCCTTCGCCCAGACGCGAGCGATTCGACCATTGATGAGACCCAGCGCATATGAGATTCGGCGTCGCACGTCGAGGCGTGCGAGGGTTTGCCGGTGATGTGACAACCGCGCGCCGAGCCGAGGGCCTTCCTTGACAGTCGGAGCCGTCGTACGCGGGGCGAGCCGGCGGACTTCAGGCGGAAGTGAGACCACCGAGGGTCCAAGCAGCACGAGCAGCTCCACCGACTCTCCAAGCTTTCTGAGCTGCTGCGCCATTTCGAACGCGACGACTCCGCCGAAGCAGTAGCCGCCGAGGCGGTACGGACCATGTGGCCGCACTGTCCGGACCTCGCTCAAATAATGCGCGGCGATGTCCTCGACGGTCGTGAACTTCGCGTGGCTGCCGTCGTGTGCCTGGTGCGTCAGACCGTACAGCGGCTGCTCCGGGTGAAGGTAACGCGGCAGCAGCGGATCGCTGGCCTGGCCGTGGACCCAGAAGAACGGCGGTCGCGATCCGAGTGTCTGTATCCGCAAAAGAGACTGCCAGCGCGGAGTCGTTGTCTCGTCGCTCAGGAGCCGTGCGAGTCCCGCGACGGTCGGCGCTTCGAAGAACGCCGTCAGCGGCAGCCTCTTGCCGGTCGACTTCTCGATCTCGTTGCAGACGCGCACGGCCAACAGTGAATGGCCACCCACATCGAAGAAGTTGTCCGTCGCCCCCAGGCGCTCCACGCCGAGCGCGCGTATCCAGATCGCGGCGAGCTGCTGTTCGAGCGGCGTGCGGCAGGCGATCAGCCCGTCACCAGCCGCGGCGGGCTTCCAGTCGATCGCGGCCAGCGCTCGACGGTCGACCTTGCCTTGGGGCGTCAACGGCCATGCATCGACGAAGACGAAGCCAGACGGAACCATGTAGTCAGGCAGCTTCGCTTTCAGAAACGTCTTGAGATCGGCCGCGGTCGGCGCCGGCGTGCCCGCGAGCAGATATGCGATCAGGCACCTGTCTGCGCCCGGCTTCTCGCGAGCCACGACTGCGTTCTCGCGCACGCCCGGATATTCCGCCAGCGCCAGTTCGATCTCGCCCGGCTCGATCCGGAATCCTCGAATCTTGACTTGATCATCAAACCGGCCGAGGAACTCGATATTGCCATCGGCCAGATAGCGAACTCGATCACCCGTCCGATAGAGCCGCCGCCTCGATCCATCGTCGAGCGCAACCTCCTTGAACTTGTCTGCGGTCAGGTCGGGCGCGTTCAAGTAACCATGGGCGAGACCGTCGCCACCGATGTAGAGCTCTCCTGGAACGCCGACCGGCACCAGCGCCAGCCGCGAGTCCAGCACATACACCTCGGTGTTCGAAATCGGCTTGCCGATCGGAATCGAGGCAGCGTACGGTGGCAGCGAGCGAATGGGATACGTGCATGCGAACGTCGTGCTCTCAGTTGGTCCGTAGCCGTTGACGATCGACGTGTTCGGCAGGCTGTCCAGGGCACGCTGCACATGACGGACAGACAGCGCCTCACCGCCGACGAGCAGCTGTCGAAGGCTCGAAAGCGCGCCGGGGTCCTCGTCGATGATCAGGTTGAACAGCGATGCGGTCAGCCACAGCGTGCTGACGCGGTAACGCTTCAGCACCCCGTCAAGCTCGGTTGCTCTCGGAACCGGAGCGGCGAACACGACGCAGGTCGCGCCGTGGAGAAGAGCTCCCCAAATCTCGAATGTCGATGCATCGAACGAGATCGGCGCCAGGTGGAGCATCGTCTCACCAGCACCGAGCTGCACGTAGTTCGACGCGCACACGAGCCGGACGACGCCCCGGTGCGGGATCTCGACGCCTTTGGGACGACCTGTCGATCCGGACGTATACATCACGTAGGCGAGATCGCCGGCTGTCGTGGTAGAAGCAGGATTCTCGCGGCTGTGAGCGGCAATCTGTTCGCGTTCCGCGTCGAGGGCGATCGCGTGCACGCCGTGAGCCCTGAAGCGGCTCGTGAGCCGCTCGCACGTCAGCACCACCCCCACCTGGGTGTCACGCAGCATGTAGTCGAGCCGCTCCGTCGGATATTCCGGATCGAGCGGCAGATAGGCGCGGCCCGTCTTGAGTATGGCGAGCAGACCCACCACCAGTTCCAGCGAGCGGTCCATCGAAATGGCGATCAGCGTCGCCGACGGCAGATTCAAACCGGCGAGGTAATGCGCCAACTGGTTGGCGCGCCAATTCAGCTCCTGGTAGGTGAGCTGCTCATCGCCGAGGGCCACTGCCACCGTGTTCGGAGACCGCCGCGCCTGCGTCTCGAAGAGCGTGTGGATGGTCGCGTCCCGCGGGTAGTCGGTTGCCGTGCGGTTCCAGTCCACGACGAGCTCGCGGGACTCCGCATCCGTCAGCATGCGCAGGTCGGAAATCGGAGCATCCGGCGTCGCGACGGCGCTTCGCAGCAATGTCTCGAAATGACCGACGAGGCGACGGATGGTGAGCGCATCGAAGAGGTCGACACAGTACTCGAGGCTCCCGCGGACGACGTCGCCGTCTTCGATGAGGGTGAAGACGAGGTCGAACTTCGAGCTGCCGCTGTCCAGCGCAATCGAGCTGACCCGGTGCCCCGCCAGTTGCAGCCCTTCGGCGGGCGTGTTTTGAAACGCAAACATGACGTCGAAGAACGGATGGCGTCCCGGATTGCGCTCGGGGTGCAGTTCCGCAACCAGGCGCTCGAACGGCGCCGCCTGGTGCTCGAAGGCACCAAGCGCCACTCTCCTGACCCGGCCGAGCAGCTCCCGGAAGCTGGGGTTCCCGGACAGATCCGTACGAAGGACCAGCGTATTGACGAAGAAGCCGATGAGCCCGTCGGCTTCCTTTTCCGTGCGCCCGGCGATCGGCGATCCGATCGCGATGTCCTCCTGGCTGCTGTAGCGATGCAAGAGTAGTTGCAACCCAGCCAACAGCGTCATGTACAGCGTCGCCTGGCTCCGACGGCTCAGTTCCATGAGTTGCCGGCACAAATCTTCGGGCAGCTCAATAGCCAGAGTGGCGCTCTTGTAGGTTCGCGGGCCAGTGCGCGGCCGGTCCACCGACAACTCCAGCACCGGCGCGCCCGTCAACTGCCGCCTCCAGTAGTCGAGCTGTGTGTCGACGATCTCCGCCTGCGCCGGCTGCCGCTGCCACCACGCGTAGTCTGAGTACTGGATCGCCAACTCCGGGAGCGTGCTCGCGCGGCCGGTTGCAAACGACTCGTAGAGGGTGCCGAGCTCACGCGTGAGGATCCCCATCGACCAGCCATCCGACGCGATGTGATGCGTGACGAGCATGAGAATGTGCTCGTCATCCGTCAACCGCAGGAGGACGGCGCGCAACATCAGGTCTGCGCTCAAATCGAACGGCCGCCGGATGGCCTCCCGCAGAATCTGCTGCGCCTCGCGCTCCCGCTCCGGCCCGTGCGTCCGCAGATCCACGATTGAGAGATCGACCGTGCCACCGGGGTGAACGCACTGGACCGGCTCGCCGTTGCCCGGCGCGAAGGTGGTCCGCAGGACCTCGTGACGGGCGACAATCTCATCGAGAGCGTGCTGAAGCGAATTCAGGTCGAGCGGTCCCTCAATCCGGAACCCCTTCGGCTCGTTGTAAGCGACGCTGTGCGGTTCGAGCTGACTGAGGAACCAGAGCCGCTGTTGCGCGAACGAAAGCGGTCCAGGATCGCGGCCGGGGCGACGCTGGATTACTGGCTGCCGTCCGAAGTTGGCGTTTCGCTTCTTGATTTCGCGCGCGAGCAGTAGACGCTTGGCGGGAGACAGCGTGGCAAGCCGCCCCGCGAGCTCGTCTTGACGAGCGCGATCGTGGGGAAGCTGATCAGTCGACATGTGGCGTACCCGCCCCCGGGCCCGAGTGACTCATGAACACATACTGCGCCGCTCTTGGAATCACTGAGCGTGAGGTGAACCAATGTCAACCGCCATGACTCGACTGTGGCAACAGGATTGCCGGCAATCAGGACGCTCGGCGACGCAAATCTCGGCGTCGGTCTCACTTCAAAAAGACCGAAAAAATGCCCGGATGCTAGAAGAGTGCCAGAGAGCGTCCGACGGGGTTTTCGTGGCAAGAAGCAGACTCTGCTTCTACCGCAGAGAATTCGAAAGACCGGAAGTCTGACGATCAGAATACATTTGTCGCTGTCCCTTGCCACAATCCAAACGGTCGGCCGACCGGTTGAAGGGAGGGATTGAGCCGCGAGAAGATCGCCTGTGTGGGTCTCGAATTCGTGGCTCACGCGGCGACTGAGGCGGGGGCCAGCACAACGAACATCGCGCTCATAGCGGGCTGGCCGGACGGCCGCCGGAATCCCGCCCGACTGAGGAGCGCTCCCTCGCGCGCCTCGGGGCGTACAGTCGCACTGTCGTGGGCTGTATCACACGCCGATTGGCGGCGCGAGGTCCGAGTCGCGTCCTGCTGGAGTCAGCGGACAGTCGATCTCAGTAGCAATCACGTGAAGGGGTTCAGGACAGGTACGCCCGTCGGCTCGTAGTGAGACACGTTTCGGGTGACCACTGTGAGGCCGTACATCAGCGCAGTCGCTGCGATTTGTTTGTCCAATGGATTTTCCGCAGGTGGGACTCGCAGCCTGCCCCATATCTGCGCGATCTCATCGAATGGGAGGATCGCATCGGCGAAATCCTTTGTGACCATGCCAAGCCAGCGAGAAAGGCGAATCGCCTGCGCGATGTCACCACGATGCCGCACGGCTTCAACGCCTTGGCGCAACTCGCCGATCGTGACCGCCGAGAGGAACAGTGAGACTCCCTGCGTCGCAGCCTGCCGAAAGAATCGACGAACACCCGCGTTGGCGCGAGTGCGCCGCCGCGCGTTGCTGATGACGTCTGTGTCGACGAGGTACACGGGCTTCGGTCACACGCGCCGATCGACTTGACGGCGTTCGAAGTCAGCGTCTTCGCCAGCGTCGGGCATGGCCGCGAGCACTTCGGCTAGGGTGCGGCGCCTGGGGCGCAACAACGCCTGCTTGAGAATCTCCCGATGCTCCTGTTCGGCGCTGTGATTGCGCTGAGCGGCGCGCTTCTTGAGTTCTCGCACCAGGGATTCATCAACATTGCGGACCATGAGCTGGGCCACGCGCCGATCACCTCCAGTTGCTAGCAATGCTAGCACCTGCGCGGTCGACCAGCAACGGCCCCACACTCCGCCGGTCTCGCTGGTGAATGTCCTTCTCGTTCTCGCAGAATGTTTCGATCAAATCCGAGTCGGGGAGCAGGTTGGACGGGATCTTCGCGCGCCACGGCTTCAAATATGCTTTCGGGTCCTCGATGGTGATTTCGATGTCCATGTGGTCGATATCGCGGCGCGTGAACCGCTCGGTCACGCGAGCGGCATCGGTCTGAGGGTGACCAGACCCGGTATCGACCCAAGCCCGGCCGTTGAACCCGGTGACCTCCACGACGAGCGTGTCACCCTCCCAATGCCCGATCGAATAACCGCGTATGCCGAATGATCGACGCGAAGGCCGCGCTGGCCGCTCGGTTCGCGGAGGGAGTCGTCGTCGAGGGGCGGCCCACGCCCGTCCCCCGCGGCCGGACGCGATTCAGTTGGAGTGGTGGAGTCGAGGAGGGCGAGCTTCACGTCCTGCTGCTGGCGATTGACCCGGCCGGAGAACAGCAGGAACAAGAAGGTGAGCGGAGGCGGCAGTCCATTGGAGAGCAGTGTAATCAGGGACCGGTCGCGCTCCAGCGGGCCAGTGCGGACTCCCGTGAGTTCCGCCGGAACTCACGCGGCAGGCACCCCACGAAACGAAGGCGTGAGTGGTGAGCGAACCAGGGGCTGTGTGTGACGATCGCCTGATAACGACAACAGATACAGATCGCCGAGAGTCTCCTGCTTAGCCGACAAATACGTGAGAAAGCGCCCGTCCATGGAAAGTTCATACGGGAGGACGTTCTCCTCGTCGAGCAGCAACTCTTCATTGCCCACTCCGCTCGCCGATTTTCGCAGCAACGATCCGCTGGTTACAGCGTTTGCCGATCCCTCGACGACGGCTTGACGCAAGTCTGCAGCGGCTGTGCAGAATTGCCCGGAATTCGTTTCGGTGGGATTTTTCGCACAGCACGGGGTCTGGTCGGTCTGTCACGGCTTGAGAATTGCCCGTGCCCGCGTTAAGGCATCGTTCGCACGTTGAGTCTCGCCGGTATGCGCCAACGCGATCGCCAGGTGACCCCACACAGCGCCGCAATCTTTGAACTTGGGCCCGTGTGCCGCTTCGAAGTTCCTCAGCGCCCGTTCCAGTAGCGGGATCGCTTCCTGATACCGTTGCTGCGCGTTTCGCACCATTCCCAGGCCGTTCAAGGCAATCGCCGTATTGCTGCCGTCGCCGTCGGTGGATTCGAACAGTGCGAGGGCCCGCTCGAACAACGGTTCGGCCGCTTCGTGATCCCTTATCGACATGAGCGCGCGTCTCTGGTTGCACACCGCTTGCGCCACCATTAGATGCTCGGGCCCCATGGTTGTCGTCGCGATGTGCTCCACTCGCTGGAAGCGGGAGAGCGATTCGCGATGTTTCCCCTGAAAGTCATACGCCAGACCAAGAAACAGTACGTGCCTCGCAAGTTCCGGGGTTTCGCCACGGCCATCCGCCGCCGCTTCTGCCACGGCTTCCTCGAGCGTCAGCGCAGCCTGCTCGAAATGACCAGTCTGTATTAATAGGTTCGCGAGTGGTCCGGAGGGCATGCGAGGGCGCCGGGACGGCGGGTCGTGGTTCTCCAGGCTCGGCAAGCCGTCGGCGTGCACAGGCAAGGTTATTGTGGCTGTTCCCCGGATTGCCGCCAGCGTCGCGCGAATTTTCGACAAGGGATGTTGAGGGAACAGCACGTCCAGCCGTTCATCGTCGGAGGCGAAGGTCAGTGTGTCACGATCGAGCGACGCGTCGTATGGATCCTGCCTCCAACCCTTGACGCGGCCGGGCTCGCCGGGAGTATCAGACGATTCAATACGCAGTTCGCCGGACTCAGCCAGTGCCGCCGTCGCCAGCGCGTCGCGAATGCCGGTCGTCCCATGCTCGATCGCCTCCATTGACACAACAACGTGCGGCCCTGCCAATGGAGCGATCAGACGGCCCACATACGACGCGGCCATCCCGACACGCGTCTTGGTAATTACGACCAGGCCGGGCAATCCCGCAACGGGCACCGGATCGACCTGGACGATCGACGCATCCGCCAGCAAGGCGCTCCGGCGGCAGGCTGCCCTCACATGAGCCAGCCCGCTGACCTCGCTAACCGAGAAGGGTGATTCTCCAGTGAACTGCACGGTCAACCTGTCACCGGCAGCGTCGTCCCAGAGCCAGGTGTTTGAACCTGCTGGGGATCGACGCTGAGGATGCCAACCCGCCAGTTCGAATTGAATCGGACAGCTGACTTCACTTCGTCGATCTTTGCCAATCCATCTTCCGAACCAGGCCACGGATTCGCTCCCCGGCAAAAGTCGCTGAGTTGACGACTATAACGAAGGTGGCAATCAGAAGACGTGTTGGTCGCGAATTCGTAATTGTCTATCATTTCGATGACTTCGCGATGGCTTACGATTCCGCCGTGCACGATTTGGCGGTTCTGAGCCTTGACCTCGTAGGCGAGCCGCCGCGGAATTTCGCTTCGCGGTTTGTGCCGCTCACGAGTGCACCCGCCGGCTCAATCGGCCGGCGCGGCGGGCGCCATTTCTATGCGACATCCTTGAAGAAGGGTAGTTATCTTCGGAGTGCCTGAGACTTGCCGCGGTGGTAGAAATCGAGGCTGGAAGGTTGCGCGGCGCGCCGTTCGTAGCGGTGATGCAACTGCTGGCTGTGTGACGTCCTGCAAGGCAACCGGCTGGTCGCCGGAGCAGAGCAAGTCGATGCTTCAGAAAAAACGACGAACGTCGTCAGTATGGGTGATCATCCCGCGGGTCGACCTTCGTTTCACGGGATTCCGCTCGCAGTTGAGTTGTGGCGAATGACAGGAGTGACAGCAACACCAACATCGACCAGAAGGATATGCATGGGGCGACTGATGCCTCGCTCGAACACCTGGGCGCGACCGTGGAGGTCAGGCCTGCTGCGTAACGTCCGAGCCGTTTCTTTCAGAAGTTGAACGTCAAGCTGAATCGCGCGAACCGGGGCTGGAGGATTGTGGTCGGGTCCAGCCAGGTGCCGCCATTCGGCTGGCCATACTCGTATACGGCCTGGTACGCGGTCGCCTGATTGCTGTTCAGCAGGTTGCCCAGATCCACGCCGACATTCGCCCGCGTTGTGTGGAACCGCACGATTTTCGCGAAGCGCATGTCGATCTGGTTTCTCCGTGGCCCGTACAACCGATGATCGGTGTCGATCAGCGGCACCAGGGTCGTTCCGCTTGCGAGCGCCCCGGCCGGAAGGCGACCGAGTAACTGCTGTACCACGGTGTTTGGCACGTTCCATTGACCGCCATTCCCGAGATTTCCCGTTCCAGTCAGCGTCGTGCTCAGAGGAATGCCTGACTGCGAGCGGATCGTGGCCGCAATGAGCACGTCGACCCTGGGAATCGTATATGCGGCAGAACCGCGGAGCGTCGTCTGGAACGGCTCGACGCTGCGGCAGTTCCGCGGGTCGGGACTATCGATCAAGACGCTGGTCGCGCAGTTGTCGGTCACTCCGCGTCCCGTGCTCGTGCCGACCTGCAGATTGAGCTGGTTGCGCAGCCGCGCATTCACCGTCACGTCCACGCCGTGCCAATAGTCGACACGCTCAGGGCCATAGTCTGTATCCAGCGTGATGTAGTTGGTTGCCCCTCGCGCCGAGGCCGCGGCGGTGATGGCGTACATGGTGATCGGATAGCCGCCGCCACCCGGGAGCCTCGGATCGATGGGAGCGTTGATGGTCCAGGCATCGTAATCCGACGGACCAATCAGCAGATTGTCGGTGACGGTGCCAGGGTTGGTTCCGACCGTGCGCCAGTGAAAATAGCGGCGGTTGTAGCCGACGTCGAGCGAGACGCGCGGCATCAACTCCTGCTGCAGATTGAGACCCCACTGCCAATCGTTCGGCCGGACACCCCAGCCGTGCAAGGCGGCGTCGTTGACGAGCGCAACGTTGTTGCCCGTTTTGCCGAAGTTCAGCGAGTTACCGGTGATGGAGCCGCAGGTGTCCCTGCCCACCCCGCTTTGCGCCGCAGGGTTCAGGATGTCGCAGTCGACTGCGAAGTTGCCGTTGTCGTCAGCCCAGGTGCGTGCGACGGTGGTCACGATCTTGGCGGTCGCCGCGGGGTTGTTCAGCGTGTAGCGACTGTCGTTCGTCGCCGGCGCGAGATAGTGTCCGATGTTGAACTTGAGCGCTGTTTTGCCGTTGCCGAAGAGGTCGTACGCGGCGCCAAAGCGCGGCGTGAGATCGTTGTACGCGTTGACCCCATCGATCCGCGGGAATGTAATCGGGGCCGCATTGAATCTCGATGTGACCGTCGTGCCGTTGCCCTCGGCCGGGCTGAAGCTCCACGCCCGATCGTACCGCAGCGCAGCCTGCAACGTCAGGCGCCCTCGCGTCCAGGTGTCCTCGACGTATGCGGACGCTGTTTCGGTGCGATCGCCCACCTGCCACATGGGCAGCCGGAAGGTGAACTGGTTGGGAATGCGGTTCTGGAACCGATACGCGAGCAGCGGATCGTTGGTGATCGTCTGAGTATCGGAGATCGAGTAGGAACCCTGGTATCCAACCTTGAAGCTGTGCGATCCGCTGACGTACGCCAGCGACGCGCGCCAGTTGTCGGGATTCGCCCAGTTGTAAAAGTAGCTGTTCACGGCGCGATAGGCGAAGTTCGCCGGATGGCCGTCGATGGCCGACTGCTCGGTCACCGGGATGAGCGCCATGGTCCCGTCCGGGGGCACCTGTCCAGGTCCGTTGTTGGTCCAGTAGGCGAAACGGGTGAAACCGGCTTCGAAGAGGATGCGGCTGGTCACTGGCGCGGTCCATGTCGCCTGCGTCACGTAGTACGGAAGCTTGAAGTACCCTGTGCTCGCCTCTGGCGATTGTGGCGCGGCCCCGGTGGAGCCGAGCGCAATCCAATCAGCGCCTCGCTGTCGGCAGCCGTCGCCGTCGGTCGTCAGCGTCGAGCCCTCGCATCTCAGTTGATATTCATGCGAGAACATGACGCGGTTCTTCGGCGTCACTTGCGCCGTGATTCGGCCCTGATAGATGTCGCGGCCCTGCACGTTGCGCGCCGTGATGCTCGGGTCCTTCAGGTAGTCCCAATGCGTCGGATCGAGCGCGTACTTGTTGGCGACGATGCCTTCAACGCCCTGCGCCGTGGTGAACTTGCGATAACTTCCCCAGAACCACACTTTGTCGCGTTTGATCGGTCCCCCGTAGGAAGGATTGAAATCATAGGCCCCGATGATGCCCGGGCCGAGCGTGATCGGCGTCTGGAGATTGCGCAGATGGTCGTCGAGGTTGTCGCCACGCGACCAGTCTCCGGCGGTGTTCCAGAACACCTGGCCCTTGAACGTGTTGCCGCCCGTCCGCGGCACGAGATTCATCACCGGCCCGCCGACGTCGGTGTCGCCCAGGCCGCCGGACACAACTACCGAGATTTCGTCGACGTTGTTCGCGTCGTAGGCGAGCGATGAGACGCCGCCCCCGTTGAACGCAGCGGCGACCACCATGTTGTTGATCGTCATGCGGCCTTCGTTGGTGGCTCCGCCCCTCGCGGTGAAAAACGTCATCGTGGGCGAGTTGGCGAGGCCGTTGGCATCAACGGTCACCCCAGGGATGGCGTTCAGAAGCGTGCCGTACGCGTGGGTGCCGGGAAGCGACTCGATCACGTCGCCTTTCAGCACAGTCTCGCGTTTGGCGTTCTGGAGGTCCACGACCGGCGTCTCGCCGACGACGGTGACCGTTTCCGAAACGGCTCCGACCTTCAACTCCACGTTAATGGTGGCAGTGAAACTGCCGGTCAGCTCGATGCCTTCGCGCTTGACGGTCGTGAAGCCGGGCAACGTGAACGTCATCGAGTAGGTGCCTGGCCGCAGATCGACGATGCGGTAGAGCCCCGCGGCGTCACTGACCACCGAACGGACTTTTTCGATGAGCGCCGGGCTCGACACTTCGACGGTCACGCCGGGAATCGCGGCTCCCGATGAATCTCTGGTCGCGCCCGCGATGGACGCCTGGGCGTACGCTGATGCCGGGAGCATTACCAGACAGATCAATCCACCCAGCAACCCTCGCAATACACGCATCACGCTCTCCTCGATTCGTCGTCGCGGCTCGTTATTCGGGCTACTCCGATCGGGCTACGTCGTGGTGAGCCGCATGTTAAGAATGCGTAATTTCAATGTCAACCAGAACGTGCAAGGTTCGGCCAAATCGGCCCTGGATTTGGACAGCGATACGGAAAGTTGGATATTGGTATCTCCACGCTCCGACGCAGCGGGTTTTATCGACGGAGCTGGGCGAGTGGGCGGGAGGTCGACAGCCTTCACTGCTTGACGCTTGTGGCTGCGCTGTTCTCGATTGTCTTTGGTGATGGGCGACAGGTAAATGAACTCACCGCCACGATGACTGCGTTCGAGGGCGTTTAAAGCTTCGGTCGCGAGCGGCTGATCCTCGCTGATCCAGATCGCGGCGCACGTGTCCAAGAGGAGCGGAAGCTCCGTGGTCATTCCTGGCCTTTCCATACACGGCGCCACCCCACTCCAGATCGGCCGGCTGCGCGAGGTCGACGCCCTCCGCGATCGTCAGCGTTCCCTTCAACCAGCCCAGTAGCGGGTGGCGGTCCTTCGTCGTGACGTCTGCAAGTGACCAGTGGCCAGTGACGCGACGATCTTGTCGTCAGTGAACGTCTGCCTGGGCGTGAGGCGTGATGCCGTGGCCGGGCGCCGGCGGATCCGATAGGGCCTCCGTTAACCTTATCGGAGGACCCAGCGACGAGGGCCTCCAATATGGCTTGTCGCAGGTGAATGTGAGGGGTCGGCCGGTGTTCGATTCACCGCAATCAATCGTTTGGATCATGCGAGGGTGTGCTAGTGTGCCGAGTCAACGAATCTGCGACTCGGGACGATAGCTCGGCGGCCGAATTTTCGGGCCCGCCGAGAAGGGCCGAGTGATATCGGGCGTCGACGCACTTCAGAGAGTTCGCAGTTCAAGGTTGCCCGGCGATCATGGCTTACGTTCCCGGCTTTCAGCACGATGTGTTCGTCAGCTACGCGCACGGCGACGACCGTGAGTGGATCAGCCAGTTCGTGGCGCGGCTGAACAGCGCGATCGATCGCCGTCTCGGCACGCGAACGAGCGTCTGGATTGACGATGACGACAACCGTCGCAGCCGCGATTTCTCCAGTGAGATTCCCGACAGCGTCAAGGCTGCAGCAACGTTTCTGCTCCTCCCCTCGCCGACCTACATCCGATCGGTGTACTGCGTCGACCAGGAGTGCCGCACGTTCGCGGAGACGATTGCACCCCGGCGTGCGCGTTTTGCGGCCGTCGGCTTTGCCAACGAGCTCTTTGCGTTTCGCTGTCCGATCCTGCCCATCGATGGCAACGAGCATTGGTCGCTGTTTCCGGGTCTCACCGACATTCCGTTCTATGCCGAGTCGGGCACCGTCGCATTCGGCACACCCGATTTCGAGAAGAGCTTCGGCCGACTGGTTGGCGAGCTCGTCGATCTGCTGAAGCGGCTGCGCAATCACAGCACTGCGGTCTTCGTCTATCCCTCGCATCCCGAACCCGATCTCCGGGATGTTCATACCGCCGTTGTGGCGGAACTGTCCGCGCAGAATTACCGCGTCCTCCCCGATCGCACCGTCAACCTGACGGATCAGCTCCGTGACGCCTCGATGTCGGTGTTCCTGCTCGGCCAGGACTACGACGAATCCGCAGGTGAACTCGTCGACGTCGCGTCACAGCTGCAGAAGCCCTGGGTGGTGTGGTGTTCGCCGACGATCGACGCAGCCAACGCCGATCAGATCGGGTTCTCTGCGAATCTGGAACAGCTCGATTCGTCGACGAAGGTGTTCCTGAATGTCGGGACGCTGCCGACCAAGCTCAAGAGTGAAATCCTGACGCTCCTCAAACCGGATCCGCGGGCGGTGGCGCAGGCCAACGGCAAGCCGCGTATCTATCTCGTCTACAACATGCGCGACGTCGCCGAACGCAAGAACGCCGGCCTCGTCAGCTACAACTTCCGTCGCGATTTCCAATTCGAGCATCCCGACGACCCGGCGCAACACACACAGCGCCTGTCCCGATCCGACGGCGTCCTGCTGGTGTGGGGCAATGCCGACGAGGAATGGTGCTCCCGCGAGTTCCTCGAAATCGTGCAGACGGCACCAAACGGCGAAACGCGCGGTCTCTGCGTTTTCGATCCGAAAGACTCGAAACAGGAAGCCATCAAGGAAATCCGCAAGTCGTTCGCCGATGTCTATATCGGCGAGCAGTTCGGACGATTCGATCCAGCACGGCTCGAGGCCTTCTTCACGCCACTCCGGCGACGGGCGGCAGGAGCACACGCGTGAGCTTCGCCGCCGTGATTCAACGGCTACAGACGCTGGAGAACCCCTACCCCGGGCTGCGGCCGTTCGACGTCGACGAGTCGCATCTGTTCTTCGGACGCGATGAACAGGTGGCCGAGCTCGTGCGCCGGCTCGAACGGCATCACTTCGTGGCGGTCCTCGGCCTGTCAGGCAGCGGCAAATCCTCGCTCGTGCGCGCGGGCCTCCTCCCGACGCTCGAACGCGCCGGCGTGTCGGAGGCGGGGGGCCGGTGGCGCCGTGTGGTCACGCAACCGGGAGGGGCGCCGTTCGCGAGCCTCGCGGCAGACCTCGTATCCGCCGGGCTCGATCCGTCGCCTCTGCGACAAAGCAGTCACGGTCTAATCGAGGTCGCAGGACAGCTCCCGCCCGACGAGACGCTGCTGGTCGTTGTCGATCAATTCGAAGAGCTGTTCCGTTACAAGGAATTGCGGCCGATCACGGACGATGCGCGGCAGACGCGCGAGCGTCAGGCGGCCGACGCCGCCGAGTTCGTGCAGCTGCTTCTCGAGGCCAGCCGTCACCATCCACCGATCTACATTGTCATCACGATGCGGTCGGACTATCTGGGTGACTGCGCCGAGTTTCGCGATCTTCCCGAGACGCTCAACGACTGTCAGTATCTCGTGCCGCGCATGACGCGGCTCCAACGCCAGCAGGCGATCCAGGGGCCGCTCGGTCGAGTGCAGATTGCGCCGAGTCTCGTGCAGCGCATGTTGAACGATGCCGGCGACGAACCCGATCAGCTGCCGGTGCTGCAGCATGCCTTGATGCGGACGTGGAACCGCTGGCGCACGGCGGATCCGAAAGCCTCGCGACGCATCGAATTGCAGGATTACGAGGCGATCGGCGGCTTCGCAGGTGCCCTGAACCAGCATGCCGACGAATTACTGGCTGACGTCCGCGAAGACCTCGCCGCGTGTGTGTTCAAACGCCTGACCGCACGCAGCCGCAGCAATCGCGAACGCCGCGATCCGGCAACCCTGGCCGAGCTCTGGGCGGTGTGCGGGGCGCAGACCTCGGAACAACAGGCGACGGTCGCCGCGCTCGTCGATCACTTCCGCAGTGGTCACGCGACGTTTCTTCGCCCGCTCCTCGGAGCGCTCACGCCTGATACCTACATCGACATCACCCACGAGAGCCTGATCCGGCTGTGGAAGAAGCTGCATGATGAGTGGTTGCCGCAGGAACAACTCGCAGCCAAGTCGCTCGTCGACGTGGCTGAGCGGGCGACGAACTGGAAGCATGGCACCGGCGAGGTCCTTCGTGGCCTCGATCTGATACGCATCGACGAGTGGGATCGCGCGAGAAACAAGACCGCGGCATGGACTCGCCACTATGTGGACGACGTCACGGGAGCCAACGTTGACGAGTTCGTTGCTGCGAGCAAGCGTTCGCAGGCGAGACGCGTGTTACGAAATCGCCTTCTGTACGGCGCGGCCATCGGGACCGTGCTGGTTGCGGTCGGGTGGGGAACCTTCGCCGAAATTCAGCGACGAAACGAGGCACAGCAGGACCAGTTGCGTCAGGCAACCGACGTCGTAACCGCAAGCAACGACGACCTCCTGCAAGCGCAAACGAGCATCAGCGTGCTGCAACGGGCACTCGCTGAAAAGAGCATCGACGTCAACGTCCCGCCCCCGATCACCACGGGGGGCCTTCCTCCAATCGTCAAGCGGCCGGGTGCTTCGCCCGAGCCGACCCCGCCGAACTCCGGTCGATCCAGTTCGGGTGCAGCGCCGCCAGCGCCGCCTCCGCCGGTCGAAGACGTCAAGCCGCGCGCGTACATCCAGATTCGGCGCGAAGAGGATCCGGCGAGGCTGCGACGCGTAACCAGGGCGTTGCACGACGCTGGATTCATCGTTCCTGATCCCGAAACGCTGGACGTCGGTCCTTCCGCAACGGAAGTCCGCTACTTCCGCCGCGATGAGAGCGGCGGCGCCGATCAGATCGCGAACGCGGTCGCGCGTGCCAGGGTCGGCAGCGTGCGCGCTGTCTATGTTCCCGGCTACGAGAACAGCGAGCGCATCCGCCGCAATCACTACGAACTGTGGCTCGCGCCTCAGAGCCTGCTCACGACGCTGGTTGGACAGTTGAACGATGAATCTGCCGACGTGCGGAGAGCGGCCGGCGGCCGTCTTGCCCGGGATAACAGTTCGAACCCTCAGGCCATCGGGCTCGTCCTCGGCATGCTGTCACCGCAGAACCTCGAGTCGTTGTCGCCGAGCGGTTTGATCAACGGGCTGTACTTCCTCAATCGGTCCAATGCTGACGTGTGGACGGAACAACAGCGACAGCTGGCTCGTGATGCCATCAGACAAGTTCGCGCGAGCAAGAGCGCCATCGGTCCTCAGACCGCGCAGGAATTGAGCGAGCTCGAGGCGCGCGTCAGCAGCAACTCCAAGGCGAAGGGGTCATGAGCGCGCCACTCCACTGGACCCCGGCGTACCAGTGGAACTCGAAATCCGAGTTGGTTCCTCCCGTGCCTTCACCAATGCCCGCCATCGAGTCCACGACGCGGATCGACTTGAGAAACTTGAGGTTCTTGTATCCGCATTGTCGTTCGACACGCAGGCGGAGCGGCCAGCCGTTGCCTCTCGCCAGATCGCGACCATTGAGTCCCAGTCTGCAAGCCTGAAGGCCGCGGGATGGCCGCGATAGCCCGTGTGGCCCCAGTACAGCTCGGGGAAGTCGAGGAAGATGTGGACACCGCTCCAGAGCAGATACACGCAGGCGACGAGGTTGATCCAGTGACAGATGCGGACGTCGTAGGAATGCGCGACGGTCGGCGTCCGGGCGTTCACGACGGGCATTCTCCCGCTACACGGACCTGTCCCTGGCGAATTCCAATCATGAGCAGCTCCGGGCGGGCCCCGACTGTCGCGACTCGCACCTGTCTCATGCCCCGTAGGTGCGCGATACGGTTCAAATCAGGCCCGCGCCTCCAATCCTAAATGAAGAATTCGTCGTCTTCGACTTTCTCGGTACGAGCGCTGCGTCACATGTGGACTGAAGCGGAGTGGGTCCTGTGCGGCAACTCGGTCGATCGCGTTTCCGGCGAGGAAGTTGCCGGCTACATCAACTGTAGAAACTCTGTCACGGCGTCCTGACGAAGCCACGCGTCGATTTCGTGCCGCTTGACAGGGCCGTTATGGTCGACAGTGCGGCGAAGCAAGCGAGCGATATACTCCATCGCCAGCTGGTGATTCTGTTTCATCGCCCGTTGAAAATCGTCGCCCGCCAGCGAGCCGACCTTGATACGCACGAGATTTTTCAGCTCCGGCCCGAAACCCATCGAGTTGGCGCTGACCTGCCAAGCGCCCGCCTCGATCGTGGTCGACGTTGTCGACGAGGCGTTGTGCACATCACGGCCTTCGTTCCAGTTCCACGAAGACTCAAAGCCGGCGAGTACTCGCATCACCTCCAACATGACGGCGCGGCGATGACGCAGATCCTGCCAGGGGCCGAGGACAGGCGAGACACTCGAATAGATGTCTTTGGCTGTGTTGGGAGCGAAGATCTCGTCGGGTGCAGTCCTGCCCCAGGTGACGAGTTGATCGAGGAAGCTGTCCGGCGGAACTCCTCGGTTACTGACAGGTTGCTTCGTGGCAGTGTAGGCCATGGACGTCCTTCCTTGTGCGAAAGCTGGATGCAACCGGATTCCAACATATCGCCGTTCACGATGCCGCCGGCGATCTCTTTCTGCCGCCACGATGATCTGGCGAGCGGACTGGGGGGGGCTTCCTGTGCTGTTTGCAGGAGCCGCGCCACCGTGCGCTCCGAAACCTCGATGCCCAGCCTGCGCAACTCGCCGTGAATCCGTGGGGCGCCCCACGCATTCGCAGCACTCATCATCCATCAGCGGGTCAGGGTACGCCCGGTGTGGGCCAGCCTGGTCGTGAACGCCGGCAGCGTGCGGTCCACGTCGGCGCAGCCACTCGCGATGGCAGCGTACGACAGCGACGCACTCCACATCTCCACGTGTTCTCGATTCGATTGGAGACTGGACGACTGACCGTCAATGCCCGTCTGGTACCCCGTTCTCGGCAATTGGATTCGGACTACCCACTTCCTGGAAATTCATCGCCGTTGCATGGCCGGCGAAGCCGAGCGTCATCACGTCGTACGCGTGCCACTGTCCATCGTCCAGCTTCACGCAGAACTTGTCGCCCGAGATCGCACCTGACGGATTCTTTTGCCGCCCCACCTCGCTGAAGCCAGCCAAAGACAAGTGCCAGATGATGCGGAGGAGCAGCTCGGTCGAGGCGGCGGAGGCTGCCCCGTCCGTATCGAACACCTTCGTCAGCGCCGGGAATTCCTGCGCCGTTGCGAATACCACCTTGCGGACCTGATCAGCCGTTCGCGGTCCAGGGGCGACATGCAGGGAAGAGAAGGGCGGTGGCGGAATCTGAACGGGAGGCAGCCCCAATGCGACTCGAAGCTCCTCGAGGTGTTTGGCGCGCGCTGCGGTCCATCCCATCGGCGTTCCGCCATCAGGCGCAACACAGGCGTCGAAGACAACGCGAGCAGGCCAGACGAGCGCACTCTGATCGGGCTGGCGTCCTACCGCCGCGTAGAGCGCCGTGCCGTCTGCGATGAAACCGAGCACCTGCTGTTCGTCGTATGCAACCATGATTTCTCCTCAATCGGTTGGGAAGGCTGAGCGAGCACTCGAGTTGAATGGCACCGTGCGAAGTTATAACGTCAGCGGCCGCCGTTACGAACACAGGGCCGTGATTGTATGTCCGCTGCGGCCCGCGGTGGTTCAGAAAATCGGCCGAACTTCTCCGAACACCGTCGATGCACGCGCCATTTCGACACCTCGCGATTCCGTGCAAACAACCAGTTGCAGACGCGCGGGTCGAGTAGAACTGCCCTGAAATCACAGGAGTTGTCGATCAGAAGCCGATCTGCATGCGCAGCGGATGTAGGGTCAGCTGTACTGGCATCGGATCAACGCTTGCGCGGAGTTAACAATCCGCTCCTTGCCGTGACGAGATTTGATAGCGCCGAACATGGTCGGCGAAAAATCGTGCAGGCTTCAGAAATTGGACGAGAATAAATCGACGCTATTTCCTCTGAACCAGTGCGCAATGGAAGCTGAGGAGCGTGGACCGCTTCAGGACGATAACTGCCCGCACCAACCGACCGGGGGGGTAAGCAGCGCGGAGAGGCCGGCGACAACGCGATCACGAACCCGAAGACGGGGCGCAAGCCGGTGCCGAGGAACACACCAGGGTGCGGGTCCTGAGGTCGGAACGGCCCGCCGTCTCCGCGAAGCGCCGGCTCGTTCGCTACAGGCTCGGAAATTTTCAACGTCGTTGGACCCAGGCGTTCTCCGGCTTCCGCCGTGTTCCGTTCCCTGTCCCCATAGCACGCCGGTCACCTTTCGCTCGCCGCGGCGACTCCGTTTATGAAACCGATCAACCCTGAACACGGAGAACCCACCGATGGACCTCACTTTGGGCGGACCCCGCGGTGCGGAGGCGATGACAGCCGCCGCGGTGCCTGCGACGGACGTCGCGGCGGCGGCGGCCGGCGACGTGTCTGCTTTCGAGCGGTTAGTGCGGGCGAACCAAAATCTGGTCTGTTCGCTCGCCTTTTCGATCTGCGGCAGTGTGGAAGAGAGCGAGGATGTGGCTCAGGAGACATTCCTGGCTGCCTGGCAGAGATTGCCGAAGCTGCGTCAGCCGGAGAGCTTCCGGGGTTGGCTGAGACAGCTCACCCGCAATCGCGCGTACGACAGCGTGCGCGCGAGGCTTCGCGCCAGGCGGAGCAGCGACCGCAGCGTGACGTTGGAGGACGCCGCGGAGGTGATTGACGGAAGCCTCTCTGTGCGCGACCGTCTGATCCTGGCAGAGCAGCAGGCGGCAGTTCAGGCTGCTCTCGAGAAATTACCGGACCAGTCCCGCGAGGTTCTGGTGCTGTTCTATCGCGAAGGGAGATCCATTCTGCAAGTGGCGGAGTTGCTCGACCTGAGCGAAGTGGCCGTGAGGAAGCGACTCTCCCGAGCGCGCGGGCAAATGCGCGAGGACGTGGCCGCTCTGCTGGGCGACGTCCTTGTGAGAACGGCGCCGACCGCGGCGTTCACCACCACAGTGGTAGCCGCGCTGACGTTCGCAGCCCCGGCGACAGCCGCCGCCGCGGGAACGGCTCTATCGCTGAAGGCCTCGAGTGCCGCGGCCGGCTCCTCCGCCGTCTGGGGCGGCGTTCTGAGCGGATTGACGGCTGGACTGATGGCGGTTCGATTCGGACTTCGAGGTTCCCTCGCGCGCGCCATCGATGAGGAGGAGCGGCGAGGAGTGCGGCGCTGGGCGCTGTTCGCGTCGTTGTCAATGATCGCGTTTCTGAGCGGGATCATTCTGATGCCGTACATGCACCGGAATTTCTCGCTGGCGCTGGGTTGGGTCGCTGGGTATTGGCTCGCGCTGAACGCGTCGGTCATCTATTTGACACGCGTCACGAAGCGTCGCCGCGACCTGCTGCGACTCGAGGACCCGGCCGAGTGGCGCCGCGACCAGCGGCGAACGATCTTGGGCTTCGTGGGTTCGGTGATCCTCCTTTTCCTGATTTGCGGCGGACTCGCGCTCGGATTTCACTTGAAGGGCCTGCTCTGACCGGGCAGCTGCGCCTCCGACTTTCAGAGTGAACTCCAGAAACGGACCTGGCACTTCGCTGACGGAGCATACGAATCGAGGAATGCAGCCGAACCGGTACATGAAATCTCTGAGCCGTGAACGGGGTTGACCGGGCAGCAGGCGCCCACCTGCAGCGAGAGATGGCGCGTCACGCTCTTGCGCCCTCCACTCGCAACCGCCGGCTCGAGTTGATCGCCTGACGTTGGCGAAAGCGCTTCCGCTTGCGATCAGACCGGTCCGACCTCTGTCGGAGGCTAGGCGCGCAGACGACCCAGCGCTGTTCGCTGCCGCGCCCCTCGATCGTTGACGGACGCGATGACCGCGCCCTCATTCGCCGCGGAGTATTCCTGCGACGCCACGTAGCCAGCCAGGTCGGACACGGTCGGTACGGCCAGATCTCCCACCCCGAGGCATCGAACCCCAGACTGGCGACCTGTGAAGCGCGGTCGCCCGGCGTGACGCCGAAGCGGCGCCGTGCCAGGCCTACATTTGTCGCTGACTCCACTTGACATTCAACTAAAGCCTGTGCCATGTTCGACGCGCGCGAGTTCACTTGAATGCCTAGTAGAGAATCGACAGCCAGGGGCAAGATCGAGCTGCTGCAGGGCACGTTGGACCTCATCGTGCTTCGCGCGCTGGCGACGATGGGACCGCAGCACGCGTATGGGCTGACGGCGCGCCTCGATCAGGTGGCCGAACATCCTCTCGAATTGAACCAGGGCACTTTGTATCCGGCGCTCGTCCGGCTCGAGCAGCAGGGGCTGATCACAGCCACCTGGCAGAAGACCGAGAACAACCGCGACGCGAAGTACTACACCATCACCGGGACCGGGCGGCGATCCCTCGAGAAGCAGACCGCCCGCTGGCGCCGACTGGCGAGCCTGGTCGACAAGCTGTTGTTGAGCGAGGGGTGACGGATGTCGGCGAGTGACCTGGCGCAGGCCGTGACGTCCGCGGTCCGGCGCTTCTCCCGCCGGCTGCTCAACGTCGTGCGAGCGGGCCGGGCCGAAGACGAACTTGCACGTGAAACCGCAGCTCATCTCGCGCTGCTCGAAGCCGAGTATCAGCGCCGCGGCATGACCGTCGGGGACGCACGACTGGCGGCAAAGCGCGCCTTCGGCGGCCTCGAACAGATGAAGGACCGCCATCGCGACGCCCGATCGTTCAGGTGGCTCGACGATGCGCGGCGGGACTTCCAGTACGCGTCGCGCTCTCTCCGCAAAACGCCGGGCTTCGTGGGCGCGGCGGCGCTGACGCTCGCGCTTGGTATCGGCGCCAACGTGACGATCTTCACGCTGCTCGATGCGGTCGTGTTCAAGCCGCTGCCGGTGCCGGCGGCCGGCGACCTGGTGACGCTTTACGAGAACGGTCCCGAGGGCATTCCCGATTCGTCCGGTGGCTCCGGACGATTTCTGCGCTTCAGCTATCCAAGGTTCGAGCGCCTGAATCAGGCGCTGGGCCCGCTCGGATCGATGGCCGCTGTCACGCGCAGTTCCCGGTTCATCGTCCGCCTGCCGGGTCAAGGCTCCCCTCAGTTCCACTACGTGCAGCTGGCGTCAGCACGCTACTTCCAGACATTGGGCATCACAGCTGCACGTGGTCGCCTCTGGAGCGCGGACGATGCGCGTCCCGATCGCGTCTCACCGGCCGTTGTGATCAGCGATGGCTTCTGGAAACGCACGATGGGCGGCAGCGACGACGCCATCGGGCAGCGGCTCGTCGTCAACGGCGTCGACGTCACGGTGGTGGGTGTCGCGCCGCCGGGATTCAGCGGCATGTGGACCGATCGCGACGCCGATCTGTGGCTGCCGATCGCGTTGCAGCCAGCGGTGAACTATCAAAACAATTCGAGTTCGTACGGCAGGTACGCGGACGACGAGCCGTGGCTCGCTGAAGATCTCGTGGCCTGGGTGAATCTCGTCGCTCGCATCCCCGGCCCGAATCGACCGCAGGCGACGGCGCGGTTGCAGGCCGCGAATCAGCAGGGGGTGGCCGCACTCGCCCAGCGATTCGAGAATCCCAAAGATCGGACCAGCATGGCGGCTCACACGCTCGTGGTCGAACCGTTCTCGCGAGGATTCTCCGGCTTGCGCGCGCGGTTCTCAGACGCGCTCTTCGCCTTGACCGCCATGGTGGCGCTGGTACTGCTCGTGGCGTGCGCGAACATCGCAAATCTGTTACTGGCTCGCGCCGTGGGAGGGGCGCGCGATCTCGCGATCCGGATCTCGCTCGGCGCGAGCAGCGGCCGCCTCGTCCGGCAGTGTCTGCTGGAAAGTCTCATGTTGGCGGTGGCCGGTGGCGCCTGCGGGGTGCTGTGCGCCAGCTGGGCGAGCGGATTCGTGGCACGTCAGGTCATAGGGACCTCGAGTGCGCTACCCGCGGTCTTCTCGCCGGACTTGCGGGTGTTGCTCTTTTCGCTGAGCCTGTCAGTGGCGACGGCATTGTTGGTTGGGTTGGCTCCCGCGATCCGTGCCGTTCAGTGTGGGCGAATTGCGGCCGCCGCAAATCAGCGTCAAGGCATGAGTCAGGCTGCAGTCCGAGGCATGCAGTCGTTGGTCGTCGGCCAACTCGCGTTGTCGGTCGTCGTCGTGTTTGCAGCGATCCTGTTTGGCCGGACGCTGATCAACCTCACGCGGACTGAAACGGGCTTCGGCAGCGAGCAACTCGTGACCGCGTCGTTCGATCCGATTACGAGTGGCTACGTGTCGGAGCAGTATGCGCCGCTCGCGCATCGACTGACTGCCGCAGTGCGAGCGGTGCCGGGGGTGCGTTCGGTCGCGGCGTCGAGATGCGGCCTGATCGCCGGATGCTCGAGCTCGAGCTCCGTTCATGTGGAAGGCAACGATACGAATGTTTCGTCGAATATGAACTGGGTCGGCCCAGGCTACTTTCTTACCACCGGCATTCCACTGGTCGCGGGACGCGAGTTCGACAACCACGATGGCGAGCACGCCGCGCGCGTGGCCGTTGTCAACCAGACGTTCGCTCGCATTTACCTTCCCGGGCAGAATCCGATCGGCCGGCGCATGGGTTCTCCTCAGCTCGATACCGAAATCGTCGGCCTCGTGCGGGATGCGCACACGCAGACACTGCGCGAGCCGGCGGTTCCGATGGTGTACTTTCCTATCGACCAGCGGCCGCCCGCCCGTAATACGTCAATCACCAATCTCGACGTGCGCGTCGCCGGCGACCCACGACAGGTCGTCAGCAGCGTGCGAACAGCGATTCAACGCGCCGAACCGAGCTTGCTGCTGCTCGACGTGGACCCGATGTCAGCGCGCCTGGAGCGCGACCTCAGCCGGGAACGAGTGGTCGCGTACCTCGCCTTCAGTTTCGGGCTGCTCACGCTGTTCCTGGCGTCAGTGGGACTTTACGGCGTGCTGTCCTACGGCGTGACGCGCCGCACGCGCGAGATCGGCGTGCGGATGGCTCTCGGAGCGCGACGCGCTGAAGTAATGGCGTCGGTGTTCGGCCAGAGTCTCAGGGTCACGATTGTCGGATTGGCGCTGGGGTTGGTCGGAGCCGCCGCCATGTCGCGGTACCTTTCGGACATCCTGTTCGAGGTTGCCCCGTTGGATCCGATCGCGTTCCTGTCGGTCGGCGCGACGCTGCTGCTGGTCATGATGCTGGCGGCCCTGCTGCCCGCACGGCGCGCGACGAATGTCGATCCATTGGTTGCCCTGCGCTGCGATTGATCGCGGGCGCTTCAGATTCCGCCCACGAGCGCCGCCCAGTTCGGTCGGCGGATTGGCCGCCAAACCGTCCATCGACTGGTGCCAGACCAGCACCCGGTTCAACTGCCACGGTTCTGGTCCACCCTAGAGAAGCCGTACCTGCGCATACGCCAGCGGGCGGCCGTCGGCGCTGATCACGCGGCCGCGAATGATTCCACTCGCTCGCGGGTTCTGCAACACCGCGGCTGGATCAACCGACGGACCAAGACCGGTCACGCTGAACGGGTTTCCCGTGGATCGCGTGGCTGCGACAACGAGGTCGACCGCGTCACGGTGTTCGCCCCACTGAAGACGCAGGGCCTGCGCCTCACTCGGGACGCCAACTCCCGGATAGTACACAGTTTGTGCGGCGGCGCCTACCGACCGACCGGCGCGAATCTCCGCGAGCTGGAAGGGCGTTGATCGTGGGCTCAACGTCACGAACGTGACGACAAATGTTCCAGCAGGGAGCCCAGCCAGTCGATACTCCCCGAGATCATCCGTATCCGCGGTCGCGGCTGTTGTCAGCGTCTCAGAACCCGTTGAGACGATCTGCGCCGCCACGTGCGCGGCGAGGACGGGGTCGCCGAATTCGTCGACCACCCGACCGGAGACGACGGCGCCTCGGCGCAAACGAATCTGGACGGCTCCGCCGCTGGGCACCGCGATCGCACCTCGCGTGTAGCCGGACTTGTGGACGCTCGCGCCCGAGGTCGTGGCGATGCCATCAGCGCGAAGCGTCCATTGCTGTCAGTCAGGACGACTGCCGTGCCGACTCCTGCGGGCGTCAGTGTGATCTGGGCATTTTCAATCGGCTCGCCGGTCTCATCGGCAACGACCTGTCCGCTGACGAGCATCGGTGGGAGGGCCGAAACTCGAGAAGTGGACTGGGCTTGAGTCAGCCCGATGGCACTTAGAACGAGAACGGCGATGACCAAACGCAGCATGGCCATTTAGACGAGCGCCGAGTCTTGCGCGGTTTGGCTCCAGCGGGTTCGCCACACCGTCAAGGGACGCCGCTTGGCGCTTGTGATGCGCCGACCATGGTTCAAACGGCTGCGCCAGAAGCACGTCACGCCGAGGAACAAGATGGAAGCGCGGGGGGCTAGCGCGTCGTCGGCCTCTGCCTTTAGAGGGAACGGTCAGCCGAACTGTTCGTTAGCTGCCAGCGCAAGCATCGGTCACTCCTTTTGGTCGCCATAGCCTATCGCCGTTTGCTGACACGCGGCCGCGCGTTGATCGCGTCCGGGCAGCGGTTCGTCTTCGTCTCGGCGAAGGATCGTACGACGCGTGAACGACGGGACTCTGGTTCCTCCAATCGAGGGTATAGGCGACCTCATGGAGATGGGGCGCACTGTCGCGATTGCTGCCGCCATCATGCCCGACCACGAGCGGCCGTCGCTGAGCATCGGGCGCCGTACGAAGGGTCTGGCAGTTCAATTCAAGGCAGAGGCCCGGAAGCTATCGGCGGAGTGCGATTGGGAATTGCACTCCATCACTTTGTCGCTCCCTGAGCCCGAAGAATCGAGGCAACCTGCTGGTGCCCGCGGCGCGGTCCAGGCGAGCGGCGTCGAGCGATGGTCGTCGTCTCTGACGGTCATCGTGGCGCCTGGGTCGAGCAGGATGGCAGCGCACTCTGTCATGTCGCGAGTGGACGATGATGGAGGCACCGAAACTGCCGTCATACTCCGCACTATCTGCGGAGCATGCAGCATATACTTGGCGCCGTTTGAAGGAGAGGAGGGTCGATGGACAACCAATTGACAGCTGTTGCGGAGAGCCAGGGGCAGTGGTCGGCGACGGCAAACGCGATGAAAGAGTCGTTCGAGCGCACTCGATTCCTCGTGTTCGTGCTGTCCACGCTCGCGGCTCTGGCCGCGGCGATTTCGAGTCAGCAGGCCGAGGGCACCACGCGAACCACCTTCGCCATGTTCAGCACGGTCTGCATGGGCGTGGTGAGCTTTCTGAGCGCACGATTGCTCGATTCGCGACACTCGCAAGGCTGGGTGCGGGCGCGGGCCGCCTCCGAGGCGCTGAAGCGCGAAGGCTATCGCTACGCGGCCCAGGCGGCACCATACGACAGTGACGCGTCCCGCGGCGCCCTGCTGCGCGGCGAAGCGCAGAAGATCGAGGCGGACGTGGACGACCTCATCGGAGCGCGGCGGCCCAGCGGAAAGAGCAGCATGCCGACCGAACTCATCAGCGCGGCCGACTATGTCGCCAAGCGCGTACAGAACCAGATCGCGTACTACGAGGACGGTGCGAACAAGTGCCAGGCATCGGCTCAGAAGTTCCGCGGTATTGAATTCATCCTGGCACTCGCGACCGCAGTGCTCACCGCGCTCGTCGGCATTCTCTCCAAGAAGCTCATCGGGGAATTCGACCTCGTGGCACTGACCGCCGTGCTCACGACGCTTTCAGGCGCGATTCTCGCCTACATCGAAGCGTCGCGTTACGATTTCACGGTCTCGACTTACCGTGCGACGGCGCGCCGACTGCGCGATCAGAAGGACAACCCACCAGCCAACCCTCAGCCGGGGACTCCTGATTGGTCGACGTTCGTAAACAGCTGCGAATCGATCCTTCAGGAGCAGAACAGCAGCTGGGTGGCGAAGTTCGGCAAGCCGAGTTGACAATCGGCCATGGCGGTTTCATCAGCCAAGCCCACGCGAGTTCGCCATTTCCATACCAGTTACCCGGCGCGTCGCGCATCAGGGTAGATTCCCTTCCCGGCGACCGGTGCGCGCCTGCCGGGATGTTCACGCTCGACCCGCCACCGACGATGATGCGACTGCTTCTCGTCGGCCCTTCGATGTCGTCGTCGCCCTGGCGCCGGGAATGTCGGTCGCCGCCTCCCGGACGTCATTACCAGCGTGAGCAGCGAGGAACTGCTCAGGATGTGAATTCTCCAACGACAGGTATCGTGCCTTTCTCAGCGGCTGTTGACGTACCGACTGTTCCGGCGCATGATTCCGCCTCCATGGACAAACGCCTGTTTATCGTCCGTCCGTTCGGGGTTCAGGAAGGTATCGATTTCGGCGCGGTCGAAAAGAAGCTGATCGAGCCCGCTGTGGGCAAAGTCAAAGCGGCGACACTCGCCGGCGGGACAACGATCCCATTCGTCGAGCAGGGAAACATCCGGGAAGACATGTTTCGCGAGCTGGTCACCGCCGACCTCGTGATCGCCGATCTCTCGATTCACAACGCCAACGTATTCTACGAGCTTGGCATACGCCACGGAGTACGGCCGAACGCCACATTTTTGTTGCGGGCAAAGAGCGATCGGAAATATCCGTTCGACCTGCAGACCGATCGCTATCTGACATACGACGCCGGCAAGCCGGAGGATTCGGTCGATGCGCTGGCTGAAGCTCTCGAGGCGACCCTGAACTCGGGCCGCATCGACAGCCCCGTGTATCAACTGTTGCCAAGTTTCAAGGCGCCCGATCCGTCAACGCTTCGCGTGGTGCCCAGTGAGTTTGGCGAAGCCGTCGACCGGGCGCGTGAGGCGAAGCTGCGGGGAGACTTGCGGTTGCTGGCGAACGAAGCCCGCGGTTTCCCCTGGGCCTCGGAGGGGCTGCGAGCGGTCGGCCGGGCTCAGTTCCTCATCAAGGCCACAGCCGGAGCGACCGAGACATTCGAATGGCTTCGACAGCTGTTACCCAAAGACGTCGAGGCCAACCAGCGTCTCGCGACGCTCTATCAAAGGCTCGCAAAGGACAACCCGAATGCCGACGAGTATCTCGCCAATTCCAACATCGCGATCCAGCGCGTGATCGATTCGGAGGCAACCAGCTCATCGGAGATAGCGGAAGCGTATGCGCTCAAAGCACGGAATATCAAGGCACGCTGGCTGGCGCGACTCGAGCGCAAGAGCGGCGCCACGCGCCAGATCGAGGCGCTGCGGGCAGCGGAATTGGAATCGGCGATCGAAGCCTATGCCTCCGGCTTTGCCTGGGACCTCAATCACTTTTATTCAGGTTTGAACGCAGTGTCGTTGCTTCGTATCCGAATCGAACTGGCGCGGGCCCAGCCGGAGGAGTGGTCGGCGCCATTCGACTCCGAGGTGAAGGCGAATGAAGCGCTCGAAAACGCCGAAACCCGCGCGCAGCAGTTATCGGGAGCGGTGGCGCTGGCAATCGAGGCAAAAGAACTGGCGCTCGAACGACTCAAGAAGCCAAACCCCGAAGAGAAATTGTGGGCCGGCATCTCCGCGGCCGACTACTGCTTCCTGACCGCAACACGGCCGCGCGCAGTCTCTCAGAAGTATCGCCAGGCACTTGCCGACGCGCCATCGTTCGCGGTCGACGCGGTCCGCGACCAGATCATCATCTTCGAGCAATTGGGCGTACGATTGCCGTTCGTCGCCGAAGCGCTCGCCGTGACCGGGCCGGCCCAGAGTGCCACGCCCTCCGCCGCGCAGAAGAAACGAGTACTGCTCTTCACCGGGCACATGATCGATGCTGAGGATCGTGGGACACCTCGATTCCCGCGCACCGCCGCTGCAGAAGCCGAAGCAAGGAAGATGATCCGCGACGCGGTCCTGAAGGAGGGCGAGCTCAGCGGCGCCGAATTGATCGGCATCGCCGGCGGCGCCTGCGGCGGCGACATCCTGTTCCACGAAGTTTGCGAAGAGCTCGGGATCCCCACCCAATTGTTCCTTGCCGTCGCCCGCGATCAATTCGTCGTCGAATCGGTGCGCCACGGCGGGCCCGCCTGGGTCGAGCGATTCAACCGGTTGTGCGCCCGTGTGCCGCCGCGCGAGCTCGGCGACTCGACGCAGCTCCCGATCTGGCTGCGCGGCAGGAAGGATTACAGCATCTGGCAGCGCAACAACCTCTGGATGCTGTTCAACGCGTTGGCGCTGGACCTGCCGCTGACTCTCGTCGCACTGTGGGATAAAGGGCCGGCGGACGGACCGGGCGGCACGCGCGATCTGGTCGCGCAAGTCGATTCAAGAGGACAAAAAGTAGAACGGCTGCAGGCTGAGTCCTTGAAGACGCTTCAGTGAGCGTCCGGTCGGACGTGTCGGTCTCGACGAAAAGGACAGAGAGAACGGCTCTCTGTCCCTGTACTGCTGCTCTTGAACCGGTCTCAGTGCCGAACCTGACTCGTTTCGTTGCCCCCTTCGTACACTTCGCAATTCGCGCGCTCTTGCAGCATGCCGCCACCCCCCTGCTGCTGCACCAGGGGCAGGACGCGGGTCGGCATGACCCAGGGCTCGATAAACACCTCTGGATCTTCGATTGTCATGTCGTATCGGAGCTCATTCCCGACACGGGTGAGCTTCTCGATGATATGCATGCTGCCGGAGTGGAACAGGCCCCCTCGTCCCAACCACGTCGTATCGTCGAAATTAATTGAGTCGATGACGAGCGTATCCCCTTGCCAGGTTCCCGTGCTCTGTCCGTAGAACGTGGCGAGGTTCTCCGCCGCCCGGTTGCGCGCGCGAGCATCGATGGGGATGGCGCGGTATTCGTTGTTGCCGCCACCGTAATCGGAATTTATCGGATAGAAGAAGATGAGATCTCTGTCGGTCTGGATGATCCGCGTGGGCGTGCCATGCCGCGGGAGTCCCAGCGGCTTGCACGTCATGACAGGATCATACTTGTTCGTCCACTGATCGAGTTCCTGAATCTTGTCCCAGAACTCGGGTTTGTAAATCGGGCGACCGAGCACGCCAAACCGGGACGGCGAGATCCACTCGTATTCAACCCAGAAGTTTTCCTGCCCGCTCTGGCAGCCGTGCTCGGGGTTGATTCCGCCACCCTTCACCTGTGTTGGACCACATCGGCGGCGTCCATTACCGGTGATTGGATTCGGCGCGCGACCCCAGTTTCCGGACAGGTCTGGCTTTCCATCGGGGCGGCGCGGCGTGGCAACGGCTGCAGCCTGCCTCGCGGGCGCTGCGCTGGCCGACAGCGTCCAGTCGGGAGGCTGATGCGTTGGCTTGATCGCGGCCTTGACGCTCGCCGGCACAGGCATCACGACATACATCTGTCCGGTTTCCGTCACCGTCGTCGTAATGTCGCGGACGATGGCGCCGTTCTTCTTCTCCGTCATCTTGCCGGCATAGAACACCTCGGCAGGGTTGAGCGGATTGTTCCAATCCTTGTAATTGCTGTAAGTGAACTCGTACGTGTCCGCGCCATTTTTCACCGCGACGCTTTCGGCCATGAACTTTGCGTCGAGTGTGGCGGTTGCCGTTGCATTGGGAACGCCCGGGATCGGGAACGTCAGCACCGGCTTGTTGCCAACCCAGGCGACTGACGTTTTACCTGCCGTCATCACATTGGCTGGTACCCGTTGCGGTCTGGCTGCCATTTGAGGTGGGTTTGGGTACTGAGTGCCGGCCATTGCGGACTTCCACGCACCCTGCGGGCCTGCCCACAGGCGAATCATCCGCTCCTCTGTGGTTGCCGGCACCGGAGTGGCTTTGCCTTTGCCCGTGACGAGTTCCGCACCCTGAATGTCTTCGTTCCAGGCGTATGCGCCACTGAGGACCTCGACGTTGGAGCAACTCTCTCCATTGGGCCGCGTGCCGGTGATCCGGATGCGCTCACCGGACGTCTGATAGCTGATGTCGGCGCGGTACATCGTCACATTGCAGGGCTGTCCGGCCACCTGGATGGTGCCCGTGCCCTGATAGACGAGCGACATGATCAGATCGTATTCCTCGGTGCTGCGCAGCATTCCCATGTACCAAGCCCAGTTGAACAGGACCGACTTCAGGTCCTTGGCGCCGGCTGCAGGGGTGTACTCCGGCGCGTCACCCTCGCGGCCGCCGGCGCCTTGAGCGGGAGCGCGGGCGCCTGCTGCTGGTGCTGCGGGTCGGTCTTGAGCGCTCGACAGGAACGGCACGCTGATCATGAGAGTCGCGACGATTGCGACACGTGTCCACATCATTCGTTCTCGAGAAGCCATGGTGATCTCCAGTCGAGGGGGCCGCTCACTTCTCCGGGTCGGATTGGACGAGGGTGCCGTCCGCCCGCTTGACGGTCCTGAGGGCTCCCAATGGAGCGCCGTTGCGTGCCGGCATGAACGTCACAGTCAACTGTTCGCCGATCTTGAGCGCGTGCGGGCCGACCTTGGTGATGCCGCGCTCGGCGAGCGCCGTCGCCGAACCGGTCGTGAACGTCCAGTCGGTCGTCGTGCCATCGTCGTTCTTCACAGTAATCGTGATCGATCCGTGCGGATTGACGAACTGGAGTTTGCTCAGCGTGCCCGTGACCTCCCCGGACTTCGCCGGGTCGTAGATACCGGCGGTCGAATGGTGCGCCTGGAGCGGCGCACTGAACATCAGACACCCGAACACGAAGACACATCCCAATGCTTGTTTGATCATCTGTGCCTCCCCACGTTGTGAACCGGAAGGGCCATCACTGTAGCCATCGGAAGAGGAGAATCGCTCCAGCCCCGCCGTGGGGTCATTCTACTCCTCTCCCACGGCGAAAGAGGCTTCAGTCACACGCGCCGGTCGATTTTGACGACCCTCGAAGTCGGCGTGACGGGTTCAACGAATGGATCACGCCAGCTGCGTTGGCGGATGACCGACTCGTCTTTGGGGCACTTCGGGTCACAATCTCGTGATGGCGAACGGGGGATCGAAATCAAGGCCTGTAGCGGCCTTGGCGCGCTGGACGCTCATCCAGCGGAAGGCGTATGCCTGCCTCGGATCGGTGCCGGAGTCGAGGTGCAGTACGTCGGTCGGGAACACTTCGATGAGCAGATGGCCCTCTTCGTCGCCGAACAGATCGATGTCGCTGTCGACGGTGACGAAGTTCGGATCGTCGCGGTGTGAGAACGTGAACTGAACATTCCCTTCCGGATAGCGCACCTCCTTGAAGCTCCTGAACGAGCCGGGATGCAGCGAATGCGGAGCGTTGGTGAAGGTTCGAGGTGCCGTCGCCAGCCACCTGTCGATCATGTTCGTCTGGGCGATCGCGAAGAATCGATCATTGCGCAATTCGAGCAATTGCTCGATGAATTCCAGCGGGTGGTGCCCTGCCGCGGCGTCGACCGTGGCCGGACGCACGCTCGCGGTTCCGAAGCCGGCAAACCCGCTGGCAATGCTGAACAGCGTCGCGAGCCCGCCAGGGTTCTCCTGCTGCAACTGCCGATACGCGCCGTCGTCGTCCATCCCCGGAAATGTCTGGCGGAGAAAGGCCCGAAGAATCGCCTCGAGCTTCGGGTGCACGCGTCCGAGCGAAGAGAGCGGTTCGAAGCGGAATCCGCTTCTGCGCGGCAGCATCATCACGTCGACGTCGATTTCGGCATCGCCGCGCAGCTGCACGGCCGCCTGGCCTGCATCGAGGTGATCATCCGCCGTCACGACGATGCGAAAGATGTCGTTGGGACCGTCCGTGAACGGGAGTATGAACCGGATGCGCGAGCTCTTGTGAACTGCCTGATGCACCAGCCGCTGCGCGCCGTCGAACAGCCGCACCATGATGTCGCTCGAGAACGGCTCGCGCGCGCCGTCGACGATCTGCAGCAGCAGTGTCGCTGTAGTCATGACTAAAGATCTTTCCAGCTGATGCCGTCGCCGACGTCCGGCATCGATGTCGCCACCCTGCGCTCTCGCTCCTCTTTCTGTGCGAGTACGGGGCGCAGAGCGCTGAGGTTCTTCAGCATGTTGAACCAGAACGGAGCGCCGAGGCTCAGGAGCGCAATGCTCAGGAAGATCCCCGGCCACTCTTCCGGCGAGGTGAGCCAGGCGCGAGGGGACTTCGGGTCGTTGCTGAGCAGGGCCTGAATATTCTGATTCCCGGGAAGAGCGCTCAGCACGCCCGTCTGGAACTCTTGAAAATACTGCTGCGGGGTCTTGCCTTGCGCGGTTGCGCCCGCCCCGGGCTGTGTTTGGTTGCCCACGTCCGCTGGTGCCTGACCTTTCGCGAGATCCTGCGCCGCGGTCACCAGTCCCGAGCGCAGCGTCGAATCGGTGCGCAGGGTCTTGAGTATGTGAGGCGTGTCGACGCCGAGCACGCCGACCAGCACCGCGGAGATGATAATGGTATAGATCCGCATCTGCATCGTGAAACGCTGCGACACGCGATCCATCATCGAGTTGAACCACGGCTCCGTGAGGCGATTGTTCTCGGAGAGCCACTTCATGTCCGTGTTGTCCCCGGCGCGCGTTCCCAGGATGACGATCATCTTGACGAACTCGTCGAACCGGACGGTCGTGGCCAGCGCCCACTGCTTGACGTACGGCGCCTTCGAATCCGAGATGAACGGATGCGACAGCACGCCCTCCACGACTGATTTGGCGCCAGGATTCAGGGCGCGCGAATCGGCGGTCGGTGGTGGAAAGCGTGCGGCGTGCAGCTGCTGAACCAACATCGCGAGACCCCAGCGCAGATTGGTGCCACGCAGATTCAGGGCAGCGGCCAGGATCTGGCCGATCATCGTGACGACGAGGCTGAGTCCCAGCATCACAACAGAGAGACCGATGAGGACATCGAGGTTTGCAAGCATATGGTTGCGAATTCCCAGTCAATAGTGATGTGTACAGTCGGTTCGGCCGCGGCACACAGCAAAACGTTGCCGCTGGAGAAATCGAACACTGGCGACTGTCAATTTGTTTCGAGTCTGTAGATTTTCGAGTTATGTAAGGACTTTGTTAAGATCCGCGTGCGACCGTCAGGTCCACACACAGGTGGCGACGCGCCCGAATGCTCAGGGGGATATCTCTGCTTGACGGGGAAGCTGACGCTATTTGCGGAACACTCTTTACAAAGGTCCGCCTGTCCCCCCCCCCAAAGTTGCCTGAGTATGCCAAGGCTCTGTCGATCATGCTTCGGCTGAAGCTCAAATACAGATCGAGGCTCCCCGTTAAAAGCATCAGCATCGGCGGGGTCATCGATCAGATGCGGGGCAATTTAAATACCGCCTACACCCTGGCGGATTCCAAGCAAATCGAGAATGTGCGGTATTGCGTTGAAACCGTTTTGAAGGACGGGGTGAAGGGGGATCTCATTGAAGCGGGCGTGTTTCAGGGTGGCCAGGTGATCTTCAGGCGTGGGCTTCTGAAAGCCTACGAGGTCACCGACCGAAACGTGTTCGTTGCCGACTCTTTTGAGGGCTTGCCGACTCCCGGAGCGAACACGGCCGATTCAATCGCACATGACTTTCTGGGTATCGCCGATCATTTGCGAGTCACGATCGGTGATGTGCGCGCCAACTTTGCCCGCTTTGGTTCACCTTATGACCAGGTGCGTTTTCTCAAAGGATGGTTTGCGGACACGTTGCCTGTCGCCCCGATCGACAAACTCGCCGTGATGCATCTGGACGGCGATTATTACGAATCCACAATGGATGCGCTCGGCCACTTCTATCACAGACTGTCGATCGGGGGCTTTGCCATCATCGATGACTACGGCCATCCCGTGGGATGCCGCCAGGCCATGACGGAATGTCGCGAACGGCACAAAATATCCGCTCCGATTCAGGACGTAAATGGCGCAACGGTGCATTGGCGTCGAACCGCTTAGCTGCCGGATCATCGTTGCAACCCAGGTGCGTGCGCCATTCTCCAGTAATCACTGGTCCGAAGAGAGCCGGCAGGTCACACGCTCTCCCGGTCAGAAGTCGACGGTCAGATTCCAGCGGACGAAGCGCGGCGTGTAGATCGCCGTCGGGTTGTTCCAGGTGCCCCCGGCGACGGTGTTGCCGGCGCTGTACTGATACGTGTTCTCGTACGTCGTCGTGTAATTGCTGTTGAGCAGGTTGCCGAGGTCGACGCCGATGTCCGCGCGCCTGCGGCCGATCCTGATGATTTTGGCGAACCGCATGTCGACCTGCGTCCGCCGATTGTCGGCGTACAGCCGATGGTCGTTGTCCAGGATCTCGATGTTGGTGTTGCCCCGTGGGGAGACCTCCGGGCGGCAGGCGGCCGGTGAGGTTCTGGATCACCGTGTTTGGAACCTGCCAGGTGGCGGTGCGTTCGAGCGGCGGCTGCGAGCGCACGGTGGCGCTGACCAGCACATCGACCTTGGGAACCGTATACGACGCCAGGCCACGAACCGTTGTCTGGAACGGATCGGCGTCGCGGCAGCTGCGAAGGTCCTTGATCGTGCCCAGATTGGACAACGTGGCGGCGGTGTTCGGCGTTGCAGCCACGATCGTCCCGTCGCTCACCCGGGCGATTTCGCAGGCGTCTTCAATCGACCGGCCAGTCTGCGTCCCGAACTGCAGCGTGAGTCCCTGACGGAGACGCGCGTTCAGCGTGAAATCGACGCCGTGCCAGTATTGCGTGCGCTCCGGGCCGAAATCCGTTTCGAACGTGACGTAGTTCTGCGTCCCGCGCGCGGCGGCAGCGGGTGTGACCATCGACAGCGTGATCGGATAGCCGCCCCCACCTGGCAGCCGCGGATCCTGCGGAGCCAGGATCGTAAACGGCTCATAGTCCGCCGGCCCTCGGAGCGTATCGTCGGTGACCTTCGCCCCTTTGAACCAGCGGCGGTTATACGAGATCTCCGCCGACACGCGCGGGATCACCTGCTGCTGCACGGTGATGCCCCACTGCCAGTCGTGCTGACGGACGCCCCAGCCGCGAAGTGTGGCCTGATTGACCTGCGTGACGTTGCCCGAGACTCCCCCGAAGTTCAAGGCGTCGCCGGTCGCTGCGGCGCACTCCAGGTTCGCCGCCGGGTTCATGATGTCGCAGTCGATGACCTTGTTGTTGTTCGTGTCCTGCCAGTTTCTGGAAGCGGTGCGAACGATGCGGACGGCGGGACTGTTGCTCGTGTACTCGCTATCGTTTGTCGCGGCGTCGAGGTAGTGGCCGAGATTGAACTTCACTGCCGTTGTGCCGGTACCGAACACATCGTAGGCCACACCAAAGCGTGGCGTGATGTCGTTGAACGCGTCGACGCCGACCGTTCGTGCGAAGGTAATCGGCGCGGGGTTGAACCTCGACGTGAGGTCCGTCCCGTTGTGCTCCGCGGGGCTGAAGCTCGAGGCGCGGTCGTAGCGCAGCGCCCCCTGCAGCGTCAGCCGGCCGCGTGTCCACCTGTCCTGGATGTACAGCGCAGAGGTCGACGTGCGATCGGCCTGGTCCCATTCAGGCAACCGGTACGTGAACTGATTCGGCGTTCCCTGATTGAACCGGTACGACAACTGGGACGCGGGTACGAGGAACCACCAATCGACGCGGATGTAGGCGCCCTGGTAGCCGATCTTCAGATCATGCGACCCGGTGACGTACGACACGGATGCGCGCCAGTTGTTCGGGTTGGCGTAGTTCGGGTTCGCGGTGGGAACGCCCCGATACACGAAATTCGCGCGCGGCGCATACTGCAGGCCGGTCGCGGGATTGATTCCGCTCGACTGCTCGGTGACCGAGATGAGATCGAAGATTCCATCCGGCGGGACGCTGCCTGTTGTTCCGCCGCTGAATGAAAACCACGTGTAGCCCGCCTCGAGCAGCAGCCTGCTCGTCATCGGCGCGCTCCACATCCCCTGCGTCACCCGATACGGCGTGTTTCCGAAATAGTTCGGGTTGGCCTCGGGCGAGGTCGTCGCGGTGCCAGCTGCGATCCAGCCGGCGTCGCGCGTGTTACAGCCGTCACTTTCAACCTTCAGCGGCGAGCCTTCGCAGCGGCGCTGATATTCATGGTTGAAGGACAGGCGGTTGCGCGGCGAGAGCTGCGCCGTGAACCGTCCCACATACGATTCGCGCCTTTGCACCTGGCGCGCCGTGACGCTCGGGTCTGCCACCCAATCCCAGCGCGACGCGTCGAACGCGTTCGCATTCGCCACGACGCCCTGGACGGCCGATGCCGTCTTGAGGCTGCGGTAGCTGCCGAAGAACCAGAGCCGGTCGCGGGCAATCGGACCGCCGTACGAGCCGCTCGCGTCGTAGGAGTTGATGATGCCCGGTGTCTCCCGGATGCCGACCGCGCGCAGTTCGTCGTTCAGATTGTTGCCCCGCGACCAGTCCCCCGAGTTGTTGATGAAGCCCTGACCGCGGAACGTGTTTCCGCCCGAACGCGGAATGAGATTCATCACCGGTCCGCCGATGTCGGACTCGCCAAGGCCACCGCCAACCGACACCGCGATCTCGTCGACGTTCACCGAATCCAGGATGTAGGTCGACACCCCTCCGCCATTGAACGGCGCGGCCACGGTCATGCCATTGATCGCCATGCGCCCTTCGTTGATTGGCCCGCCGCGGGCCGCGAAGAGGGTCATCGTTGGCGACGCGGCAAGAGCGCCGTCGTTGACGTTCAAGCCGGGGACGGCATTCAGCAAGGTGCCAACGGAGCGGTTCCCGGGCATGGCCGCGACAACGTCAGCGCTGAGGACGGTCTCGCGCTGCGTGGTCTGGACATCGACCACCGGCGTCTCACCGGTGACCGTCACTGTTTCCGCGACCGCGCCGAGATGCATTTCGATGGGGATCGTCAGCGTCGCAGTCCCGCTCAGTTCGATACCTTCTCGCCTGACGACGTTGAAACCGGTCAGTTTGAAGACCAGCGAGTACGTGCCGGGATTGAGACCGGTGATGCGATACTGTCCGGCGGTATCGGTGAGGGCCGCACGCACCTTCTCGATGAGGACGGGGCTGGAGGCCTCGACCGTGACGCCCGGCAGCACACCGCCCGATTCGTCCCGCACGGTGCCTGTCAGAGTACCTTGTGCAAATGCAAAGGACGGCAGCAGGAGAGCCGCCGCGAGAATCAAGACCGGCCTGGACGCTCGACGCATGAAAGCCCTCCTCAGGTACGAGTGAGTTCCACAACGACGGCACCGACGTCTCGACGAATCGTTACCGCGCATTCAACGATTTCCCGTCGTATTTGTCAATGATTCGGCCAACCTCGAAAAGCGTTGCCATCGGCATCGGGCGGAACATCCGACTGCATTGGGCCAGACTCACAGGGGGGCCCTGTCGAAATCAGGCGTGCGCGGGTGTTGCTGAGGATCGACGGGCCGGTAACGCTGGCACGGTCAAGGAGTCTAGCGAGGCTCCGCCTCAGACCAACGAGCATGTCGAGCTGTGGCTTCGCCTCGCTAGTTGCTATCTTTCGTTGCCCGCGCTCTGCGCGGGCGGAGACTCCTTGACCTCGAAAACTTGACTCGAAATCAAGCATTCTGGCCGGTCAAGGAGTCTAGCGGATTCCGTGGGTCTCGAATTCTTCGTCAGGCGGCAGCTATACTCACGTCGACGTGGCGCTTGTCCCGGTCAACCGCCTCGGCGTCTGCGGCATTACCACGCACGTGGTGAAGGGGCATGGGTCCAGGTGGTCGCGAACGTTTGCGTTGCTGAAGGGTGCGCCCGATGAGGCGCGAGGAGGATCGCATGAGAGTTGGAGTAGCCGGAACGGCTGCAGCGCTTGCAGGTTTCTTCGTCTGCGCGGTCAATACCGCCAACGGGCAGACGCCCGCCGCGGCCTCGCGGAGCAGCGCCGTCGCGTCACCGACCTATGTCTCTCTCTACATGGACGTGACTGTGGATCGGCCGGCCGCCGAAGTCTGGAAACGTTTCGGTAGCTACTGTGCGGTCGCCGAATGGATGAAGAATCCCTGCACAATCACTTCGGGAAAGGACGGCGAACTGGGGGCCGTGCGGACGCTGGGCGGCGGCGAGATACTCGTTGGAAAGACCCCCCTCTCCTATACTTACACCCAGCCCGTCAAGGACGGTCAACCCTACAACCTGTACCACGGTACGTTCGAGGCGAGGCCAGTCACCGCCACAACCTCGAAGCTGATCTACGCCTTCATCTACGACAATTCGATGCTGCCCGATGATGCCGCTCGTGAAGCCGACAAGGCGCGTCGGACTGCCTCGTTCACGGAGCGGCTGCAAAACATGAAGAAGTATCTCGAAGGCGGGAACGCCGGCCGGTAAGCCAGTGGCGCTCTGCGGCCTTGGCGGGAGACGTGTGAACCGAATGAATGGTTCAAGAAGCCCGGCCCCGTCGCGGCAGATGCCGAACGACTCGTGGCGATCCTCTGGCGCGACATTCAGTTTCCGGGACAGCTGCTCAAATACCGCCGCGTTGCCAACGCGGCACCCGCGTGGGGGGGAGCGAGGCTGCATTCCTGGCCGAATGCAGCCCGGATTCTCATCACGGGCTGCATTCGGCCGCCGAGAGACGACTTGCCACGAACTTGCGACAGCACCGAATTCAGTGGCACGCAAACATCAAGGTCACACGTGCGAGGACTCACTTCCAGGCGGAGTAGACAGGCTTGCCGACCAGGAACGCCGGATTTGCGCCCTTACGCGGACTGAACTTCTGCACGCCGCCCCGACCCACGGCCGCCAGGTACAGGTTATTTTCCTGATCGACGCTGATGCCGTGCACGCCGAACAGCGCGCCGGGCCACGCGCCGAGTCCGCCCCAGGCATTGATCAAATGGCCGTCGCGATCGAGCTGCGCGAGCTGCTGCGTGACCTGATCGAACACCCACACGCGCCGGTCGCCATCGAGGTAAACGAAATGCAGATCGAGGCCGGAACTTCCCGCCTGCATCTGCCACATGCGGATGAATTTGCCGTTCTCGTCGAACACCTGGATGCGACGGTTGCCCCGATCGTTCACATACACCTGGCGCGTCTCCGGGTCGACGCCGACGCCGTGGACGTTGTTGAAATAGTTTGGGCGCGTCTCGAGCTTGGCCCCCGGTCCTGCGTTGGTCCCGCGCTCGCCCCAGGCGGTGACGTAGTTGTCGTTCTTGTCGAATTTCACCACGCGTGTGTTGGCATAGCCGTCCGACACGTACCAGCTGCCGTCCGTATTGAACGCCATGAAGGTCGGGCGATAGAAGTGCGTCGAATCGGATCCGTGCACGTTGGGTGTGCCGATGGTCTTCAAGAGCTGCTTGCCATCGTTGGAAAACTTGAAGATCGCGTGACGGTAGTCGTCGACGATGTAGACGTTCTTCTGCGCATCATACGGACTGATGTAGACCGAATGCGGGCGGCGCAGCAACTTGTCCCATTGCGACCAGTTCTCGATGATGTCGCCGGCGCGGTTGATCACGAGAATGCAGTTCGCCCAGAGGAAATCCACGCCGTTCTTGCCGCGGTCGGAGTCGTCGCCAGGTTCTTCCGTGCCGGGCTTGAACAGCGCTCCCGGAGGGCTGGCATTTGTGGCGTTGCGCCAGAGGTTTGCCACCGGAAACGAGAGGTTCGGAGCCACCTGCGGAGCCGGCGTCCCGCCGCGACGGCCTTGTGGCGGGATGATCGGGAGCGACCCGCGCTGGATGTAGTAGACGCGGTCGGGGCTTTCCGCGAACACACCTTGCCCCGCACCAAACGTCCATTTCTCGTTACCGGGCGTCGTGCTCAGGTCTTTTGGCCACCCTGCCACGACCTCGTAGGGGCCGGTTGGATCGAGGATGCCGATGTCGGATGGCACCGCAGCCGTTGTGACCGGGGAGCCGCCGCGCCGCGCCTGTGCGAAGGCTGGCTGCCATTCAATCGTCACGTATGCCGTTGAGAGAAGGCCAAGTGCAAGGGCAATCAACTTCCAGCGCTGCTGCATAGGTTCCTCCTCGAATTGTTCCAGAACGGGCACCAGCGTGCCCCGGGGAATCATCTCACGGGTAGGCCTCTGCCAGCGCCTCGAGCCTGTGCTCTCGAATCCGCCTCAGGGTAGCGGCTGGGGTGAATGCGTCGGGCGGTCCGGGCCAGAAGACCAGTCGGTGTCGAATTCCTCATCAGCCCCGCCGGCAACTAGACGAGGCCTCGACTATGAGAGACCCCGCGGACGCGATTGAGATCGGCCACCCGGCGCGGCGTGTCCGCCGACGAAGGTCAAGGGTTTTCGGCATCCGCGGGCGCATGGCAGCGGACCCACTTGTAGTACGCCTCGCGGGCCGACGCTCAGGCCGGAACCGCTTCCTGGGGGCTCGGTAAACCGCACAAGCGTCGCCGTTCCGGGTCGACAGCGCACGCCCGAAGCGCCGGCAGGAGTGCCGTCCGCATATGGCGGACGCTGCGATACCTGTCCGTGGCGTCAGTTGCGATACAGCGCCTCAACACGCCTGCAAGCTCCTCGGTGCCTGTCAATTCATCAGGCCAACAGAGCTCGAACGTCGAGGTGAGGCCGGACGGGGTCGCGGACGGCATCCTGCACGGATGCCTGCCCGTCAGCGCCTCGATGATCATGACGGCTGCCGAAAAGAGATCCGTCCGCCAGTCGCATCGCTCGCCGCGGACCTGCTCGGGAGACATGTAGCCGGGCGTGCCGAGAACCGCGTTGCATCTGGTAAACGTCTGCACGTGCGTGCCGCTCTCTTCGAAAGCCGCGAGGCCGAAGTCAACGAGCGTGATGCGTTCGCCGCCCGCAGCCTCGCGGACGATCAGGACGTTTTCCGGCTTCAGATCCCTGTGTATCACTCCCGCGCCGTGGACAGCCTCGAGCGCGTCGAACAGCTGCTCCAGCCATGAAGCAAGCCTCGTCGGCTGTACGGTTCCGCACGTGTTCAGGACGGCGCGCCAGCTGTCGCCGTGTACGAGCTCCATGACCAGATAGGCGCCGTCGCCGCTGCACCGGCCGGCGTCGTACACCTTCACGATGTTCGGGTGATCGAGTGCGGCAACCGCCTGGGCTTCGCGCTGAAAACGCTCCAGCGCTCGACGATCTCCGAACAAGGTGGCGAGGATCACCTTGATCGCGACCGTCCGCCTGAGATCGAGATCGAAGGCTTCATACACTGCGCCCATGCCACCTGCAGCGACCCGTCGATCGACGCGATACCGCCTGGCGATCACGTGCTCGATCGGCAGCAGGTGTGTCAGTTCGCCGCCATCGTCGGGACATCGGCCTGCGTCGCCACCGGTGCACCTGCCGCAGACAACGCATTCCCACAGCAGCTCGGTCGCAGAGGGGTGGCCGGGCGCGTCCTGCTGCAGCCGCTGCGCTTCACGCAGCTGTTCACGAAGCGAGAGCCTTTCCTGCACGAGCGCGATCTGATCGGCAATCCCCCGCAACAGCCCGATGTCGGTTGCGGTGTACGGTTCGTCCGAGCGCTTTTCTCCGAGAATGATGAGACCGACGGCCTGGCCGTCGCCGTTCACGATCGGGACCACCAGGGCAGACCGTGCCGGGTCGTGGTCTGAAAGTCGCAACGCCGACATGGTGAACGGTGCGTTCGGCGTCGGCCGCCCGAACCCGATCGTGGTCCGCTGAAGCGCCGATACCAGCTGCAGCGCCGCGCTCGACGACGAGTGGAGAACATACAAGAAGCCATTCAACCGATTGCGACTCAGAATGCAAATGCAGGACGGGTGCACCGCGGCGCCGAGTCTCTCGGCGACGAGCCGCGCAACAGCTTCCATGCTGTCGAGAGGTTTGAGATCGCCCAGCGTCTCGCGCAGGAGCGTCTCTCGATCGTACGCCTCGCGGAAGAAGCGGCGGTCCAGCCACGTCCGCAGACGATCCCGGTACTTCAGGCCGAGGCCCAGCGCAACGAGCAGCAGAAGGTTGGGACCGAGAGCGCTGCCGGGAAACAGCTGGCTTTCCAGCACATTGGGATCCTAAGCTTAGAATTCCACGTGGACAAGTTGTCGCG